>Ga0302314_10010220_pt1 | contig 16451 bp, 17 predicted proteins | sample III_Palsa_N2_3_FD_200533 | JGI IMG/M metagenome (GOLD analysis project Ga0302314, IMG submission 200533) | Peat permafrost microbial communities from Stordalen Mire near Abisko, Sweden - III_Palsa_N2_3 | ecosystem: Environmental > Terrestrial > Soil > Palsa > Peat permafrost | place: Sweden... | reverse complement strand
TCGCCCTGGCCCGCGCCTACCTGGTGGACCCCGCCATCCTGCTGCTCGACGAGGCCACCGCGGCCCTCGACCTGGCGTCGGAGGCCGCGGTCAACACCGCGACCGAGCGGCTCACGGCCAGGCGCACCACCTTGGTGGTCGCGCACCGGCTCACCACCGCCGCCCGGGCCGACCGGATCGTGGTGATGGAGTCGGGCCAGATCGCCGAGGTCGGCACCCACATCGAGCTGCTGGAGCGGGGCGGCAGCTACGCGGGCCTGTGGGCCGCGTTCACCGGGGATGCCCAGCTAGTTGCCTGACCAGTTGTCACCCCGGTTCATATCGGCGCAGACTGCTGCGGCGGTTATGACAGCGGCCAGCCGTCGGCGGGATAACCCACGGATCGCAAGTAGTCGCGGGCCAGGGTTACGGCGGCGTCGACGTCGGCCAGGCTGAGGCCGACGATGTAGTCGTCCGGGTTCCCCTGGCCGTCGGTGTCGTAGCTCAGCACCCAGCCGGATCGCCACCCGCGGCCGAGCGGGTAGCGCTCGCGCCAGACGAGCATCGCGGTCAGGTTGCCGTCGAACACCACGTCGCCCGGATCGAGGTCGTCCTCAAAAACGCGGCCGCTGAGGTCGGGCGGGACGATCACCCGGACGGCAGGCAGTTCCTGGTCGCGGAGATGACCGATCTCGCCGGCCGGCTTGGACATGACCAAATCTAACTACCTGCCCGTGTTCTACTGCCGCAGCAGGCTGCGTTGGCCCGCTCGCCGGCCCGGCCCGTGCTGACCGGCGCCGACGCGATGTGACAGCGGGACGGTAGGAGCCGCACCGATGTCACATCGCGTCGGCTGACTGCGCGTCGCGCTGGCCCCACGGGCCGCGACGGACCCTGCAGGCCCTTAGGTTCGCGGCTGAAGGCTGGCGCGGCTTGCCGTCGCGCTTCCCGGCTGCTGTGCTCCCGGCCGCGGGCCCCGCCACCGCCTGGGCGAAGGTAACTGGACACAGCACCAGCTGCCATCGCAGCGGGGTGCGGACCGTGAAACCAGTGCCGTTCCGATAATTTGAATTATTTTTCAGAACGATCCGTGGTACCAGTGTCCGGGACCGGGATGTGTGGCCGGCCATTCTGAATGGAGGACACGATGAGTGACGGGACGCGTTTCGACGGAGTCGGCGTCATCAGGACCAAACGCGAAGGCGGCGCGCTGACCCCGGAGCAGATCCGCGACCTCATGCGCGCCTACATGAGCCGGGAGTTCGCCGAGGAGCAGATGTCCGCGCTCCTCATGGCCATCTTCTGGCGGGGCATGACATCCGCAGAGACAGCGGAATGGACGGGCGCGATGATCGCCTCTGGCAGGCGCGCCGACCTGTCCGGGCTGGGCCGTCCGTCCGTCGACAAGCACTCCACCGGGGGCGTCGGCGACAAGCTGTCGCTGATCATCGTGCCGCTGGTCGCCGTCTTCGGCGCCGCCGTGCCGCAGATGTCCGGGCGGGGACTCGGCCACACCGGCGGGACGCTGGACAAGCTGGAGTCGATCCCCGGCTGGCGGCCCGACCTGGATCCGGCCGCGCTGCTCCGGATGCTGGACAAGGTCGGCGGCGTCATCACCGCGGCGGGCGACGAGATGGCCCCGGCTGACCGGCGGCTGTACGCGCTGCGCGACATCACGGCCACCGTCGAGTCGATCCCGCTGATCGCGAGCTCGATCATGTCGAAGAAGGTGGCCGAGGGCACGCAGAGCCTGCTGCTGGACATCAAGGTGGGGTCCGGGGCGTTCATGACCGATATCGAACAGGCCCGGTTGCTCGGCTCGACGATGATCGAGATCGGCCAGGCTCATGGGGTCCGCACCGCGGCGATGCTCACGGCCATGGACACGCCGCTCGGCCGCGCCGTCGGCAACGCGGTGGAGGTCGCCGAGGCGCTGGACGTGCTGGGCGGCGGCGGACCCGACGACGTCCGGGACCTGTCAGCGGCCGAGGCCGAGGCGATGCTGCAGCTGGCCGGGATCGACGGCGATCCCGGCCAGGCCCTCGCCGACGGCCGGGCCCTGGATAAGTTCCGCGAGATGATCCGGGCCCAGGGCGGCGACCCTGACCAGCCGCTCCCGGACAGCCCCCTGCTGGGCGTCGTGCTCGCGCCGCGCGACGGCATAGTCTGCCGCCTGGACGCGTATGCGGTGGGCATGGCCTCCTGGCGGCTGGGAGCCGGGCGGTCACGCCCCGGCGAAGCGGTGTCGGCGGCCGCCGGCGTGATCTGCCGCGCCAAGCCAGGCGAGCCCGTGGTCAAGGGCCAGCCCATCGTCGAACTGCGCGGCGACGACCGGGGCCGGGTCGACACGGCCCGCGCCGAGCTGGCCGGGGCGATCGACATCGGCGATGAGCCTCCGCCCGCCAGTCCGCTGATCCTCCAGCGCATCGGTTTCTAGGCAGGAGCCGCACGGCCATGACCGAAGGGATTCAGGGCCGACGCGGGTAAGGTACGCGTGACCGCCACCGACGAGAGGCAAGGGAACGCCGATGGGATCGCGATCACGCTGGGGTCTGACGCTGCCGCTCAGCGGGCTGCCGCTTGCCGCCCAAAAAGACCTGGTGGCCGGCCTGCCCGGGCTCGGCTACACCGACGTCTGGACGGGGGAGCTGAACGGGATTGACGGCTTCACGCCGCTGATCCTGGCCTCCCAGTGGGCGCCGCAGCTGCGCCTGGGCACCGCGATCGTCGGCATCTACACCCGCGCGCCGGTCTCGCTCGCCGTGCAGGCCGGCACGCTGGCGGCCCTGGCTCCCGGCCAGTTCGTGCTGGGCCTCGGCACCTCCTCCCAGGTCGCCGTCGAGCAGTGGAACGGCATCGCGTTCGACAAGCCCTACCAGCGCTCGCGGGACATGCTGCGGTTCCTGCGCGAGGCCCTGGCCGGCGGCAAGGTCACCCGCGAGTACGAGACGTTCTCGGTCAACGGCTTCCGGCTCGACCCGGCCCCCGAGGTCCCGCCCGCGCTCGCCCTGGCGGCGCTGCGACCCGGCATGCTCAAGCTCGCCGCCGCCGAGGCCGGCATTGCCATCACCAACTGGCTCGCCCCCAAGGACGTGCCGACGGTGCGCGACGCGACAGGCCCGGACTGCGAACTGGTCGCCCGGATCTTCGTCTGCCCGACCGCCGACGCCGGCACCGCCCGCTTCATCGGCAAGCGGATGATCGCCGCCTACCTCACCGTGCCGGTGTACGCCGCCTTCCATTCCTGGCTCGGCCGCGGCGACATCATCGAGCCCATGCTGACGGCCTGGAACCGCGGCGACCGCAAGGGCGCGATCGAGGCCATCCCCGACGCGCTCGTCGACGAACTGGTGATCCACGGCCCCGCGGAACAGTGCCGGGAGCGCGTGGCCGAGTACCAGGCGGCCGGCCTGGACACTCCTGTCATCGCGATCACGCCGGTCCCCGGCCTCGACCTCGCCGACACCATCAGCAAGCTCGCGCCAGCCTGACAAGCCTGGTCCAGGCGACGCCGGGCGGGAACGCTGGCTCGCTATACCGGCGCACCGGCCGCAGACCGGTCGGCTGACCCCGCCCAGCGTCGGGGCGCCCGAAGGGATGAGCCCGCTTATTCAGCCGTGACCGGTCACCCAGCGGTGGAACCCGGCGATGTGATGCTCGCTGGGGACCAGGACGCCGCCGTCTCGGTAGGCCCGGGAGGTCATCGAGGGCTGGGTGTGCTCGCAGGCGGCGAAGTCCTGCTGGTTGACCCGGTCGAACAGCTCCACCGAGCGGGAGACGTCCTGCCCGGACGCCACGATCTGGGGGCTGAACAGCCAGTCGCAGACCACCGTGGTGCGGTCAGCGGCGAGCGGGTACAAGCGGTGCACGATGACGTGGTCGGGGACCAGGTTGAGGAAGACCTGCGGGCGGACGGTGACGGCGAAATAACGGCGGTCCTGGTCAGGGGAGATCCCGGGAAGCGCGCCGAAGCCGCCGTGGCCGTCCACGGTGAACCCCTCGGCCCGGTCCGCGAAGGCCGCGCCGTGGCCGACGTAATACTGCGCGGCGAACCCGCGCGCGAACTCCGGCAGCACGCTGGTCAGTTCCGGGTGGATGACGGCGCAGTGGTAGCACTCCATGAAATTCTCGACGATGAGCTTCCAGTTCGCGGCGACGTCATAGGCGATCCGCTGCCCGAGCGCGAGATCGGTGACCTGGTACCGCCCGATCGCGTCCGGGTCGCCTAGCCGCTCGGTCACCGAGCCGATGACGGTGTCCTCGAACGAGGGCGGCTCGCCGGCCAGACAGACCCAGGCGTACCCCAGCCACTCCCTCAGCCCTACCGGGAGCAGCCCGTAGCGGCCCCGGTCGATGTCGGCCATCGTGGCCAGGTTAGGCGCCGCGACGAGCCGGCCGCCCAGGTCGTAGGTCCAGGCGTGATAACCGCAGCGCAGCGTCCGTTTCAGCTGACCGGACTCCTCGACGCACAGCCGGGCACCCCGGTGACGGCACACATTGAGGAAGCCCCGCAGCCCGCCGTCAGGGTGCCGGACGATCAGGACGCTCTCCCGACCGACCTGGACGACCTGGAACTGGCCGGGATCAGCCAGGTCAGCCCCGCGCGCCGCGCAGAACCAGTGGCCTTCGAAGATGGCTTCCTGCTCGCGGGCGAAGACACCGGGATCGGTATAGGAACGACCCGGCAGCGTGGCCACCAGGCTCCCGCCATCAGCCGGAAACCCAGCGGCGGGTCCCGGCGCGGCCGGGTCAGCGGGCATGGGCACGGGCTCTCTCCTCGCGAGCTCGACCGGACGTCCTGGACAGACGGGGCCGGACCAGCACAAGACCGACTGTATATGGAAGCTTGACGCCGCGCTCCCCGCGCCCGTACGGTAGCCGCGCATGAGGGGCGCGCTGCTCGTCGCTGGCACGCACAGTGACGTAGGCAAGACGGCGATCACCGCCGGGCTGTGCCGGTGGCTGGCGCGTGAGGGGGTGCGGGTCGCTCCGTTCAAAGCACAGAACATGGCCCTTAACAGCATGGTCACGGCCGAGGGCGCGGAGATCGGCCGGGCCCAGGCCATGCAGGCGGCAGCGGCCCGGATTGCGCCGACTCACCTGATGAACCCCGTCCTGCTGAAACCCTCCAGTGACCAGCGGTCCCACGTGATCGTGCTCGGCAAGCCCTGGCGCGACGCGGACGCGCGCACCTACCAGCGGCTCAAGCTGGAGCTTCGCGACATCGTCCTGGACAGCCTGGCCACCTTGCGGGCCAGCTATGACGTCGTCATCTGCGAGGGCGCGGGCAGCCCGGCCGAGATCAACCTGCGAGCCGGGGACATCACCAACATGGGGCTGGCGCGGGCGGCGGATCTCCCGGTCCTGATCGTCGGCGACATCGACCGGGGCGGCGTGTTCGCGTCGCTGCTCGGCACCCTGGCCCTGCTCGATCCCGCCGACCAGCGGCACATCGCCGGTTACGTCATCAACAAGTTCCGCGGCGACCGCGGCATCCTGAAGCCCGGCCTCGACCGGCTGTCAGAGCTCACCGGCCGGCCATGTGCCGGAGTCCTGTCCTGGCTGCCCGGCGCCTGGCCGGACGGTGAGGACAGCATGCGGCTGGAGCAGAGCCAGCCGTGGGTGCCGCGTGAGTCCGCGGACCAGGCGCTGCGGGTCGCCGTGGTCCACTTCCCCCGGCTGTCGAACTACACCGACGTCGATCCGCTGGCCTGCGAGCCGGGCGTGCTCGTACGCCTCGCGACCAAGCCGGATGACCTCGCCGACGCGGATCTCGTCCTCCTGCCTGGCACCCGCGCGACAGTGCGCGACCTGCAGTGGCTGCGCGACCGCGGACTGGCCCAGGCGGTCCGCCGGCACGCTGCGCAGAGGCGGCCCGTCATCGGCATCTGCGGGGGTTATCAGATGCTCGGCCGCCGGATCGCCGACGGGGTGGAAAATGACATCGCCGAGGTACCGGGGCTTGGCCTGCTGCCGGTCACAACGCAGTTCACCCGCGGCAAGACGCTACGGCAGTCCCGCGGCAGCGTGCGCGGGATGCCTGTGCACGGGTACGAGATCCACCACGGCCAGGTCCACGCGGATGAGGGCGAGCCGCTGATCATCGCCCAGGACGGATCTGGCGAAGGATGCGTGGCCGGACCGGTCAGCGGCACGTCCTGGCACGGGATATTCGAGAACGACGCCTTCCGCCGGGCTTTCCTGACCCAGGTGGCCGACCAGGCAGGACGCCGGTGGGCCCCGGCGCAGGTGTGCTTTGCGCAGGTGCGCGACGACTGGCTCGATGCGCTGGGCGACCTGGTGGCCGAAGGGCTCGACACCGCCCTGGTCCGCCAGCTGATCACCGAGGGGGTTCCTGGCGACCTGCCCAGCCTGAAGGTGAGCCGATGAGAACGCTGCGCCAGCCCCGTCCCGGCCGTGCCACCTGACCCGGATGACGCACTACTGTTCGTTCGGTAGGACCTATGGCAGCTGGACCTGGCGAGGGAGGCAAGTGATGGCAGCGGCCTACAGCCTGAAGCCAGTCGAAACGCTCAGGCCGACCGTCATCAATGACATCCGCCGCATCTACGAAACCGGCTTCGCGCCGCACCTGCGGGCCGACTTCGGCAGCATCACAAGCCAGCGGCAGCCAGGTGAGCTGGCGTTCGCGCTGCTGCAAGACGAGCAGCCGCGCGGCTTCGCCATCCTCAGGCCGCTCGGTACCACCGGCTGGATCTTCTTGCGCTACTTCGTGGTGGAAGAGGGGCAGCGGGGGCGCGGCCTGGGCGGGATCTTGTGGCATCAGGTCACGGACCGGCTCCGTGACCTGGGCTACACGCTGCTGATATTCGATGTGGAAGATCCGGCCGAGCCGGACTGCGGCGAAGATGAGGTGCGGATCAGGAACCGGCGGATCAGCTTCTACCTGCGTCAGGGCGCCAGCCTGCTGCCGGTCAGCGGATACCGGACGCCGCACGGAAGCGCCGAGGATCCCGGCTGGACGCCGATGCGGCTGATGTCGGCGCCGCTGACCGCCGGCCAGCCGGTTAGCGTGGTCCCGGCAGGTCAGATCGTCGCCGCCGTCTACCGGTACCGCTGGTCGCTGCCACCTGACCACCCGCAGGTTACCGGTACCGCGGTGGCTGACCCGGCAAGGAGGCTGGGGTGACTGTCGATTACGAGCATGACCGGTCGGTGGCGCGGATCTACCTGAATCGCCCGCACCGGCTCAACGCGGTCGTTCCCGAGCTGACGGCAGGCCTGGTGACGGCCCTGGGACGGGCCGGACAGGACGGGGCCAGGGTGGTCATCCTGGCGGGCCGCGGCCGCGCGTTCTGCTCCGGATTCGATCTGAAGGAGCCGGTGCCGGCCGAAACGGTGCTGGCGACCCGCATCCGGGTCGACGGCATCCAGGAGGTGACTCGCGCCATCCGGCGTTTTCCCGGCCCGGTCGTCGCGGCCGTGCACGGATACGCGCTCGGCGCCGGCTGCGAGTTCGCGCTCGGCTGCGATCTCGTGGTCGCCGAACAGGACGCGGAGTTCGGATTCCCCGAGGTATCGGTCGGCCTCAGCGTGACCGGGGGCATTTCCCGGCTGCTGCCGCTGCTGGTAGGCCCGGTCCGCGCCAAGGAACTGCTGTTGCTCGGCGACAGGTTCGGCGCCCCCCGCGCGCTTGAGCTGGGGCTGGTGAACCGGGTCGCCCCGGCGGGCCAGCACGAGCAGGTCGCAGCCGGGATCGCCGCCCGGCTCCGCGATCAGCCGGCGCTGGCGCTGGCGCTGGCCAAGCAGGCGCTGGACCGGGGCGCGGAATGCGCCCTCGAGGAAGCCATGGCCGCGGAGACCGACTTCGCCGCGCTGACCGTAGCTCCCGGTGCCGCCAGTGCCCCCGGCGCCGCCAGTGGCCCCGGCGCCAGCGACACGGCGGGAAGCGATGCAGGCTAACCCCTGGCGTCCGGCCGGCACTCTCGTCGTCGCGCTGCACGAGGCGGCGCGACGCTGGCCGGACCGTGTCGCCTGGACGTTCGACCCCGGCGAGCGGTTCACATTCGCGGACGTGGACCGGCTGACGGCGGGCTATGCCCTGGCGTTGCGCGAGCGCGGGGTACGGCCCGGGGACCGGATCGCGGTGATGCTGGGGAACCAGCCCGCGTTCCCGCTGACCTGGCTCGCCCTCGCCCGGCTGGGCGCGGTGATGGTGCCCGTCAACATCAGGTATCAGACGGCCGACGCGGAGCACGTGCTGCGCGCCTGCCGGGCCTCGGGCATCGTGGCCGGCTCCGAGTTCGAGCCACTGCTGCGGCGCCTCCCGGCGGACGTGCCCGCGCTGCGCCACATCCACCCCATCGGCGCGATTGCGGCGGCCGCGGCGGGCGACGCACGGCCGCCGGGCGACTGGGAACCCGGTCCGGCCGATACCGCCAACATACAGTTCACCTCGGGCACCACCGGGCGTCCCAAGGGCTGCGTGCTCCCACACCGGTACTGGACCCAGCTCGCGAGCGGGCTGGTCACCGAGTTCCCCTACCTGACCGCCAGCGACGTGATGCTGACCGCTCAGCCGTTCCACTACATCGACCCGCAGTGGAACGTGGCCGCGAGCCTGCTGTCGGGGGCCGAGCTGGTCATCCTGGACGGCTTCCACCCGTCGTCGTTCTGGGCGAAGGTCCGCCAGCACCGGGTCACCTACTTCTACTGCCTCGGTGCGATGCCGACACTGCTGCTGCGCATGCCGGCCGACCCGCGGGACCGTGAGCACGCCGTCCGCGTCGTACAGTGCTCGGCGATTCCGAAGGCCCTGCACCGCGAGCTTGAAGAGCGCTGGGGCGTGCCCTGGCACGAGGCGTTCGGCATGACCGAGACCGGCGCCGACCTGCGGGTAACCGACCGCGATCATGACGAGCTTGTCGGCACGGGCTGCCTGGGCCAGCCCGTCAGTTACCGCCAGGTACGCATCGTGGACGCCCGCGACCAGCCGGTGGCGACCGGGGAAGCCGGACAGATCACGCTGGCCGGGCCCGGCATGATGGACGGCTACCTCGACGATCCCGCGGCGACCGCCGCGGCGATGCGCGGCGGCTGGTTCCACACCGGCGACCTCGGCCGGATAGATGCCTGCGGCCGCGTCTACCACGTCGGACGGCTCAAGGACATGATCAGGCGCGGCGGAGAGAACGTCGCGGCCCGCGAGGTCGAGGAGATCCTGCTGACCCACTCCGCCGTCCGGCTCGCGGCCGTCTGCGCCGTTCCTGACGAGATCCGCGGCGAGGAGGTCAAGGCCTACTATGTCGCCGAGAATGCGGCGCCTGGCGAGCTCGCCGAGTACTGCCGGGCCCGGCTCGCCGCGTTCAAGGTCCCGCGGTTCTGGCAACCGGAGGATGACTTGCCCCGTACCGATTCGCAGCGGGTCGCCAAGAGCAGGCTGGGCGAGCTCAGCGGCGCCGTCTTCGACGTGACCACCGGTCAGTGGAGCCGCGCATGACGGCCGCCTTCAGCTGGCTGAGCCCGGTGTTCTTCGATGAGCTCGATCTCAACGGGGCGCTGCATAACTCACGGTTCGCGGTGCACGTCGAACGGGCCCAGTCCGCGCTGTTCGAGCGCCTGGGCAAGGGCTGGTCCCAGATCGCCGGCCGGGATGCCGACCTGCGGTATGTCGTCAGGGAACTGCACATGGAGTTCCTGGCCCCGCTCGAGTCGCCGGGCGCGATGCGCATCGACCTGACCGCGACCCGGCTGGGTCAGACCAGCGCGACCTACGGCTTTGCGTGCGCCGACCCGGCGGGCGACCGGGTGCTCGCGCGCGGGCACCGGGTGATCGTGAAGATCGACGAGGCAGGCCGGCCAGTCCCGTGGAGCCGGTGGTACCGCGACACCTTCCAGGCCCTGGCCGACGGCAAGCTGCCACCAGCCGAACAGGAGCGCCGCGATGGATGACCTGCTGCTGGTCAACGCCAATGTGCTGACCATGGACCCGGCCCGGCCCCGCGCTCGGTCGGTAGCGGTGGCAGGCGGCCGGATCGTCGCGCTCGACGCCGGCCCGGCCGGCCGGCCAGCCGGCGAGGTCATCGACCTGCGCGGAGCCACCGTGCTGCCGGGGTTTCATGACGCGCACAACCACATGGCCTGGTTCGGCCTGACCCTGACCGAGATCGACCTGCGCTTCACGACCGTGGGCAGCCGGGACGACCTCTACGCCGCGGTCGCCGGCCGGGCCGCGCAGACCGAGCCCGGTGGCTGGGTGGTGGGCTCCGGCTACGACCAGAACAAGATCGGCGCGCACCCGGACCGGGACGCCCTGGACCGGGTCGCGCCGGGACGCCGGGTGTGGCTCCGGCATACCTCCGGGCACATGTGCGTGGTGAACAGCCAGGTCCTGGCCGACCTGGGGATGGACGCCCGGCCGGTGGAGGTGCCCGGAGGCAAGGTCGCGACCGACGCGGCCGGCCGCCCGACGGGCCTGCTTGAGGAGCGGGCGCAGGAACTCGTCGGCAGCCTGGTGCATCCCTATCGGCTCTCGGTCATCACCGACGCGATCGACCGGGCGGGCGCGCAGTACCTGAGGGAAGGCATCACGAGCTGCACTGAGGCCGGGATCGGCGGCGGCTGGATCGGGCACACGCCGGTTGAGCTCGCGGCCTATCAGGCGGCGCGGGAGGCGGGCAGGCTGCACGTCCGGGTCGAGCTGATGATCGTGAGCGATGCCCTGCACCCGCTCGCCGCGCACGCCGACGATGGCCTGGAACTTGGCCTGGACCTCGGCATCCGCACCGGCTTCGGCGACGACTGGCTGCGCATCGGCGCGATGAAGGTGTTCACCGACGGATCCCTGGTCGGGCGGACCGCCGCGATGCACGATGATTTCGCGGGCACGCCAGGTAACCACGGCTACCTGCAGGGCGAGGCCGAGGACATACAGGGCGCGATCATGGCCGCGCACCGCTCGGGCTGGCAGGTCGCCGCGCACGCCGTCGGGGACCGCGCCATCGACGTCGTGCTCGACGCCTATGATCAAGCGCTCACCCGCTGGCCGCGCCCGCGGGCGCGGCATCGCATCGAGCACTTCGCCGTGTGCCGCCCCGATCAGGTCGCCCGCGCCGCCCGGCTTGGCGTGGTGGCGGTCCCCCAGGGCCGTTTCGCCACCGAACTGGGCGACGGCATGCTCGCCGCGGCCGGGCCGGGCCGGCAGGCCTGGCTCTACCGCCAGCGCTCGCTGCTGGCGGCCGGGATGACGCTCCCAGGCAGCTCCGACCGGCCGGTCGTCACGGGCGCGCCGCTGCTCGGCGTGCACGACATGGTCAACAGGCGCACCGCGACCGGCGAAGCCATGAACTCCGCGGAGGCGATCACCGCCATGCAGGCGCTGCGCGCCTACACCAGCGGCTCGGCGTACGCCAGTCATGCCGAGCACATCAAGGGCACGCTCGCGCCCGGGATGCTCGCCGACATGGTGGTGCTGTCCGAGGATCCGACAGCGGTCAGCCCAGAAAGCATCGCCGCCATCGGTGTGCTCGCCACCTACGTGGACGGTCAGTGCCGTTACGACAGCGGCGCCGTAGCGGGCCTGCGCTAGTCCTCGTCAGTGACCGGTCAGACCGGGTAGGCGGCGGTCCGGACGAAGGCTACGTCGTCCGGGTCGATCTCGCGGCCGTCGTCGTCGACGTAGGCGACGTGCAGCGGCCGGTCCGTGCCGCGCTGCCGCCGCAGCAGCGTCGGCCCCTCCGGCCGGGGCAGGTGCGCGTCACCCCACTGCTGGAGCGCGCCCAGCACCACCTGCAGCTCGCGCCCGGCCGGGGTGAGCTGGTAGCCGTCGCGCGCCCGCCGACCGGGCTCCTGGTAGGGCTCGCGGGTCAGGACGCCGCAGGTGACCAGCGTCGCCAGCCGGTCGGCCAGCACGTCGGGGGCGATGCCCAGGGCGGCACGGAACTGGGCGAACCGGGTGGCCCCGCCCAGTGCCTCCCGCAGGATCAAGAACGTCCACCGCTCGCCAAGCACCGTCAGGCTGCGGGCGATGGAACAGGCCGGCTCGGACTCCATGTCTCCACTTTACCCCTGAGTTGCATTTTCCTATCCAGATGCTAAGTTGGAAAAACCAACTCAGGAGGATGTCATGCGAATCGAAGGAAGCACCGCGCTCGTCACCGGGGCCAATCGTGGCCTGGGCCGCCACCTCGCGCAGGAGCTGCTCGCGCGCGGAGCGCACGTCTACGCGGCGGCGCGCAATCCGGGCTCGGTGGACCTGCCCGGCGTCACACCGGTCGCCCTGGACGTCACAGACCCGGCGTCGGTGGCCGCCGCCGCCGACGCGACCGGTGATGTCACGCTGCTGGTCAACAACGCCGGGTCCTCGACCGGCGCCACCTTGCTCGACGGCCCGCTGGCCGACATCGAGCTGGAGCTGAACACGCACTTCTACGGCACCCTGCGGGTCACGCGGGCATTCGCGCCGCAGCTCGCGGCGGGCGGCGGGGGCGGGGTGCTGAACGTCCTGTCCGCGCTGTCCTGGCTTAACCTGGGGGCCAGCGGCGCGTACAGCGCGGCCAAGGCGGCGGAGTGGTCGCTGACCAACGGCCTGCGCGTCCAGCTCGCCGGCCAGGGCACGCAGGTGACCGCGCTGCACGTGGGCTACATGGACACCGACATGGTCCGCCACCTGGACGTGCCCAAGGTCGATCCGGCCGTGGTGGCCAAGCTGGCCCTGGACGGCCTGGCTGCGGGCGTGCCCGAGGTGCTGGCCGATGACACCAGCCGCCGGGTCCAGCAGGGCCTGGCGGGCGGCGTCGCCGCCCTTTACCCGCAGTTCGGTTAGGCTCGAGAACATGGCACTTAGCAGGAAGTGGGCTGTTGACCTGATGAAGCGCATGGGGTACTCGGAGGCAGCCGAGGAGGCGTCGCGGGTTCTCCCGGATCCGGTCGACATCGAGGAGCTCGAGAAGTTCAGCGACCGTTATGGCATCTCCCGTTCCGAACTGGTCAGCGCGATGGGAGGCACTCTCTAAGCTAGCGGCACCCGCGTTCGTGGCCATGATGGCGCACTAGCGAGGGAGCACCCTGCGCAGGCCATCGTGGCCTGCGGTGGTGGTCCCGCTGAAGCCGTGGCCTGCGCGCTGCGCCCAGTCCGCCGCCGTGATCGCGTCCGGTTCAGCGGGGAGATAGTGGCTGAGGATCAGCTCGCGGACGCCAGCGCGCTCGGCCACGCCGCCAACCTCGGTGACGTCGGTGTGCAGCGCGGCCATTCGCTCCAGGGCGGCACCCGCGATGCCGTGCCGCTCGAGGTAGGCGAGGTCGGCGACCTGGTGGACGAGGATATCGGCGCCCTGAGCGAGGGCGATCAGGTCGTCGTTCACGGTGGTGTCGCCGGAGAACACCACGGAGCCGTCCGCGGTGTCGAAGCGGTACGCCAGAGCCGGAACGGCGTGGCCGTGGGTCACCGCGACGGCGGTCACCCGGACAGCTCCGTCGCCGAAGACGAGTACCGGAGCCTGGATGAGGCCCTCGGCGCGGGCCGGGACGGAGATGTCGATGCCCCGGACAAGTGCGCCCGCGTCCGGCATGCGGGCATCCAGGGGCATGACGTTCAGGTGGTAGGCGTAACCCGCGAGGATGCTGTCGACCAGATCGGCCGCGCCAGGGACCGGTCGTTCCGGATGAATGGTTGTCTCACGATGGAACGCGGCGTCGCCGGCTGGCACCGCTTCTGGTCGTGACGGCCCGTACACGCGGATCGGCGCGAGCGGGCCGTGAGCGCCTACGCGGACGCCCCACGGATAAAGCAGCAGGCCGGGCAGATCACCGGTGTGGTCGGCATGAAGATGGGTGAGGAACACGGCTTCCAGCCGGGAGAAGCCGAGGCCCGCCTCGACGAAGGCGGACGGCGACCCGCGACCGCAGTCGATGACGAAGACTCGTTCATCGACGATAAATGCCGACGAGATCCCGCCGCGGCCGGCCACGGGCAGGGGTGCGCCCGCCGTTCCGAGGAGCACCAATTCGGTCGTCATGCTTGCTTCCTTCCCGTGTCCGGATGGGGGGCGGGGGCGGGCGGGTTGGGCTGGGACGGTTTTCCGCCGATGAAGTTATCCCAGCCGGTCTGGAGCGGGGCAAAATGCCGGTCGAAGTCGGCGGCGCGGCGGGTCGCCCGCTCCATCTCCCTGGCCCGGTAGCGATGCCGGGCCCAGATCGAGGACGGGCGGGCGAGGCGCAGCGCGCCGAACACCGCGACGGGCGGCAGGAAGAGCCCGAACAGCGCCGTGCGGTACTTGCCTTTGAGCACGCAGATCAGGGCGAGCACGCCGTCGGCGGACAGGACGCCGGTGGCGGTCAGCCGCAGCGAGACCTCGATGCCGTCGGCGTCCTTGATGCCGAACGGGCTGAACCCGGCCAGGGCCAGCCCGAGGCAGGCGGCGGTCAGGCTCACCGCCTCGACCGAGAGCTGACCCTCGCCGCTCCAGTAAACGTCCTGCAGGTGCAGGATCAGCGCGAACTCATCCAGGACCAGGGAGGTGCCGGTGCCGACGGCCACCGCGGCGAACGACATCCAGCCCAGCGAGCCGGGTCCGCCGATCGCCGTGAAGGCGCCGATGATCAGCAGGATGATGCCGGGTACGGAATGATGAATATGTGTCCCGTCCGCCGTGACGTTCCGGAACGGGCCGCGGCCGTCGCGGATCATGCGCGTGATGGTCCGGGTGGTCACGAACGTCACGACGAAGGCCAGGAAACACAGCATCAGCGGCAGCTTGCCCGCCGCGATCACGTCGCGGTGCCACCAGGAGCTCATGACGCCACCATAGAGGGCGGACCCGGGCCCGTCTTGACGTCGTGTCGCCCAGCAGGTGATGCTCAGATCGACCCGCTGAGCAAACCACTCGGCGGTGCGACAGCGCTGTTGCCGATCCGGAGGGCATGTGTCCACCGACCGCGGTCCCACGGGACTACCGCAGAGCCAGCAAGGCGTCGCCGCGCGGGCGGCCGGCCTGATCGCGGTGGCGGAGGATCTGGCCGGTGAGTTCTCGCTGCGCCCCCTGCTGGAAAGAATCCTGCGGCGCTGCACTGAGCTGCTCGGCTGTCACGCGGGTTCGATCTGCAGCGTGGACGAGGCCGCCGGGACGTACCGCAAGGAGGCTGACATCGGGGTGGCCTGCCAATCCGGCCAGGTCTTTCCGCTCACCGAGGGAATGACAGGAGCCGTGGTGGCGCGCCGCGCCCCGGTCCGGGATCCGCCGCATCCGCCAGAACCTTAAGCCGGGTCAGGATCAGGCCGAGTTCGCCGACAGCTTGCAGATGGCCAGCGACGAGGAACAGGCCCATCAGCTCCTCCAGCTCCACCTCCAGCGCGCGCTCACGGCGACCACCGCGGTGGTGCTCAATCGGAATAACAGCGCAGACCGGCTGGAGGCGGTCACACCACTGCCGGACGGTTCGCCCCTAGCGGAAGCCTTGCGCGGCGCGAGACCACGTTCGTGTCTCGCGGTCCGGTCAGGCCGGACGCACCGCGAGGACCAGGCGCGACCGGCCCTGCTCAGGTGCTCGGTGTGCGCCTCGTGCCCCGGCGCCACGTCCTGCGTTCCGCTCACGGTCGGCGGCGAGGTGATCGGCTCCGTCCTGCTCAACCGCCCGGGGGCGTACGCCGAGGCCGAGGAAGAGCAGATCCGTGAGTCCGTTGCTCAGGCGGCACCCGTCCTGGCGAACCTCCGCAACCTGGCCGTGGCGGAGATCCGGGCCGCGACCGACGGCCTGACCGGGCTGCCCAACCAGCGGGCCGCCGCAGACACGCTGAAGCGGATGTTCGCACTGGCCATCACCACGGGTTCCCCGCTCGCGCTGCTGTTTCTGGACCTGGACCACTTCAAGCAGATCAACGACCAGCGTGGCCACGCGGTCGGGGACCAGGTCCTGGCCAATGTCGGCGCGGTGCTGCGCAACGTGCTGCGAAACCGGGACTTCGCTGCTCGCAATGGCGGTGAGGAGTTCGCGGTCGTGCTTCCCGACACCGACATCGGTTCGGCGCTCGCGATCGCCGAACGCATCCGCACGGCGATCGCCGAGATCTCCCTGCCAGGCACCGACGTGTCGGTCACGACCTCGATCGGTGTCAGCGGCTTTCCCGATCACGCCAACGCCCTGGACCGGCTCGAGCGGCTCGCCGACGCCGCGCTCTACCTCGCCAAGCGGCTCGGCAGAAACCGTGTCGAGCTCGCCGAACCGTCGGCCAGCGACTTCGGGGCGCCCGCCACGCCGCTCAGCGTGGGCGGCTCGTCGCTTACGGTCCCCTGGCCGGTTCCGCCGACAATATGATCGCGGCGTGCCTGTGACCCGGCGCGGCCGGGTCACAGGCCCCCCAGATCCTCAGCTGTGGCTGAGGATCAGAGACTTGCTCGACAGGGTGCCGACGGCCCACTCGTTAGCGGCGCCGGGCACGGCGGCGGCGGCAGACAGCGGACTGTAGGTGCCGTCGGTGGGATCGGTGTCCTGGGACCAGGTGCTGCCGTTCCAGC
>Ga0302314_10010219_pt1 | contig 16452 bp, 18 predicted proteins | sample III_Palsa_N2_3_FD_200533 | JGI IMG/M metagenome (GOLD analysis project Ga0302314, IMG submission 200533) | Peat permafrost microbial communities from Stordalen Mire near Abisko, Sweden - III_Palsa_N2_3 | ecosystem: Environmental > Terrestrial > Soil > Palsa > Peat permafrost | place: Sweden... | reverse complement strand
GTCGAAGTCCGACGATCCCAAGCGCAAGCTGGCCTGGACGCTGGAGCTGGTGGAGGCGGATGGCGGGTTGGTCGGCATCAACACCATGCATCCCAACCGCATCGTCGCCGAGGCCCTGGCCGCCGGCGCCATTCCGGAGTTGGCCGGTTACGACATGGTCCGGCCCGAGGTGAAGTATGGCGCCGCCAGCCGGGTCGATTTCCTGCTCACCGCGCCGGGGCGGGCGGACTGCTATCTGGAGATCAAGAACGTCCAGTCCGATTTACAACGCGCGGGTCGATGCTGGGTCGAGGTGAAAGGCGTGACTCTCCATAGGGGCGACGGGCTTGCCGAATGGCCGGACTGTGTTTCCGCCCGAGGGACACGGCATATCGCCGAGCTTGAACAAATGCTCGCGCACGGAGATCGAGCCGTAGTCCTTTTTGTCGCCCAACGTGCCGACTGTGACCGGTTCTCGGTGGCTGCGAACGTGGACCCCGCCTTCGCCGCTGCCTTAGACCGCGCCTGCCAAAATGGCGTTGAAGTTCTGGCTTACGCCTGTGACCTGTCGGCGCACGAGATCAAGCTAGCTCGACGGCTTCCTTGGCGACGTTAGCAGCGATACCTTGGCCGTCATGCATCCGTTTCCTCCGGCCCCTGCACTGAAATTCTTTGTCGGGGAGACGCTGGCCCAAATCTCGCTCGACCCATTTCAAGTTCAGTTCGCCTTTGAGAGCGGACGCGCCCTCGTGAGTGAAGAACGGATCGAACATGTGCTGCCGGACGGTCAGGTCTGGCGATACGAATGCGAAGCCGCACAGGGCGCACCGCTTTTGCTGCATCGGTTGTTGCAACAATCGGTCAACTCAGTGGAGCGAGAGGATTTGTGTCTCTCGCTGACGTTTGGGGACGCTTCCGTTCTCAAAGTTTTTTCCGAACTTGGTCCCTTCGAGAGCGGCCACTTTGACACCCCGGATGGCCGACTGATCGTTTTCTGAATACGTCGTCGTCGTCGCCACGCGGCGCTTGTCCTCATCCGTGACCTCAGTGTCACCATTGATCATCGGAGCGATGGCTTGGACCCATTGATAGCCATTCCCGTCCTCACGCTTTGCGGCTTACTGGCAGCCCCATTTTTCATTCCGAAACGGGAAAGCATCGGACGGCGGCGCTTGCCGGTTCTCTTAACTTTGCTCATCCCACCGACGAGCAGTTGGGCATGGGGTTATGCTTTTGGGATTAGTCCGGGCTGCGCTGACCGTCCATGGTGGGTTACAGGCGCGCTCGTTGGCTTCGTAATCGCCAGTATAATTCTTCCGCTGGCATTGTTGCCCATCATGTCTGGTGGGCGGAGGTTCACCATCGCCATCGGCCTATTCGCTTTGGGTTTAACGCTGGGCGTCAGCTTCCTCGCGGATATGCAGGTCACGGGCTGTTGGATTTAGGCGGCCACGTAGATCGTCCGACGGTGCAAGTGGGAGGTGGAGGTTGAACAAGGTCCAGTCCCATTTACAACGCGCCGGGCGGTGCTGGGTTGAGGTAAAAGGCGTCACGCTCCATAGGGGCGGTGGGCTGGCTGAGTGGCCGGACTGCGTTTCTGGCCGAGCCGTCCGGCATCTGACCGAGTTGGAAGTGATGGTCGCAGCGGGTGACCGCGCCGTGGTGTTATTCGTCGTTCAACGCACCGACTGCAACGCCTTCGCTGCCTGCCGTGAGTTAGACCCCGCTTTTGCTAGTGCCTTAGATAAGGCCATTGATGCCGGGGTCGAGACCCTTGTCTATGCTTGCGATGTAGATATCGAAGGCATTCGAATCACACACCCAATTCCATGGAAACGCTGAGGAATCAGAGATGTCGCTCACGGTCGAAATCGCCACTGTCCCCGACCGTGCATACCGTGTGGCGGAAATCTGGGATGGCGATTGGATGATCGCGGAAATCAACAATGAGAAGGGTGCCGCCCTAACGCTTGAGGTCTACGCCCCAAAGGAAGGCGATCACCTTAGCGTCCCACTCGACGATTTCATTGCCGCCATCGCCACCGCGAGGGATCGGCTCGCACGCTAGGAGCCGGTCGTTCAGAAACCTCGAAATCAAGAACTGCCACCTGTCACGGGGCGGCGGGTTGGCGGAGTTTCCCGACTGCGTGGCGGCGCGCTCCCTGCGGCATCTGGTGGAGCTCACGCGGGAAGTGGCGGCCGGCAACCGGGCGGTGATGCTGTTCGTGATCCAGCGCACCGACTGCGACCGCTTCGATACCGCCGCCGATCTCGACCCCGCCTATGCCAAGGGTTTGATCGCCGCGGCGGCGGCGGGCGTTGAAGTTCTGTGTTATGATTGCGACATAGAGGTGAATGCGGTTCGTCTGGCCCGGTCCGTGCCGTGGCGGCCCGCCAAAGGATGAGACCCGATGAGCCTTGCTGAAACCCTTGAGCCGCGCTTGGCGCCCCGGCGCACGCACGAGATCAAGATCCACGACGCCGCCGGTTTTGAAGGCATGCGCAAGGCCGGCAAGCTGGCCGCCGAATGCCTGGACATGCTGACCCCTTACGTCGTCCCCGGCGTGGTCACCGACGACCTGGACCGGATGGCGCGGGAGTTCATCCTCGACCACGGCGCCCTGCCGGCCTGTCTGTTCTATCGCGGCTATTCCAAGACGGTCTGCATCTCCCCCAACCATGTGGTCTGCCACGGCATCCCCTCCGAGCGCACCCTGCGGGACGGCGAGATCGCCAATATCGACGTCACCGTCATCGTCGACGGCTGGCATGGCGATACCAGCCGCATGTATCCCGTGGGCGAGATCAACACCCGCGCCAAACGGCTGATCGAGGTGACCTACGACTCCTTCGAGCGCGGCCTGGCGGTGGTGAAGCCCGGCGCCCGACTGGGCGACATCGGCTATGCCATCCAGTCCTATGTGGAGGCGCAGCGCTGTTCGGTGGTGCGCGACTTCTGCGGCCATGGCGTCGGCGAGGTGTTCCACGACAATCCCAACATCCTCCACTTCGGCCGCCGCGGCGAAGGCGTCGAGCTGAAGGCCGGCATGTTCTTCACCATCGAGCCGATGGTGAACCTGGGCAAATACCAGGTGAAGATGCTCTCTGACGGCTGGACGGCGGTCACCCGCGACAAGTCCCTGTCGGCCCAGTGCGAACACTCCATCGGCGTGACGGATACGGGGTATGAGGTGTTCACCGCCTCGCCCAAGGGGATATTCCGGCCGGTGCTTTAGGGCGGGCCCGAGCTCTTGAATCGCTCCCCCCGATGGGGGAGCTGTCGGCCCGTAGGGTTGACTGAGGGGGTCTGGCCGCTACTGCGGCGCTCCAGAATTAGCTCCGCGCTAATCTAACTGCAGCCAGCGTAGCGGCCAGGCCCCTCAGTCGCTTCGCGACAGCTCCCCCATCGGGGGAGCGATCCAAGAGTAGGCAGTCGCGTTAGCAGCGGTCGTTCAACTACTTTTCTTCACTAAGCGGCACGACCTGTTGGCCTATCGCGAACGTCGTGTGGATGACGCCGTTGTCCTTCTTCCAGCAGATCAGCCGGTTGACGAATTCCGACGCTGGCTGGCCGTTGAGATGGAAGTCGGCCCGGAAGATCAATCCCCATTCAGCGCTTCGCGTTATCACAGGCAGTCCGAGCTTGGCCTTGTTCACCGGATAGATCTTCCTGAAGGTGTCGATGCAGCTCTCGGCCAAGCCGTTGCTGTCCGCCGCCCGTGTTTCACCGGCAGGCGACAAGGCGGAAACAGTCCGGTGGGGTCAGGCAGCGCATCCATTTTGGGCTCCTACGTGTTCATTCCATCATGCGTTCTTCTTTCGTTCCATCAAGGGCGACTTGACAGGCGCGGCCAAAAATATGGGACTTGATCCCGCATGACCTCAGCGCCGCCCCCCAAGCCCCACCACGCCGGCCATCGCGAGCGGCTGCGGGAGCGGGCTTTGGCGGCGGGGCCGGCCAGCCTGCCGGACTATGAGCTGCTGGAGCTGTTTCTATTCCGCTCCATCCCCATGCGGGACATCAAGCCCCTCGCCAAGGCGCTGCTCGCGCGGTTCGGTGACCTGGGGAGCGTGCTGGCCGCGCCGATCGCCGACCTGACCACGGTGGCCGGGGTTGGAGAACAGGTCGCGCTGGACCTGAAGCTGATGCACGAGGCCTCGGTGCGCATCGGCCGGGCGCCCATGACCAGGCGGCCGGCCATCTCCTCGGCCAGCGCCTTACATTCTTACGTTCGTACCGTGCTGGCGGGTGAGCCACGCGAGCAGTTCCGGGTGCTGTTCCTGGACAACAAGAACCAGCTCATCCTGGACGAGGTGATGGGGCAGGGGACGGTGGACCACGCCCCGGTCTATCCGCGCGAGGTGGCGCGCCGCGCGCTTGAGGTGTCGGCAGCGGCGGTGATCCTGGTGCACAATCATCCTTCTGGCGACCCCACACCGTCCCGCGCCGATATCGAAATGACCAAACAGGTGGTGGAGGCAGGCAAGGCGCTGCGGATCGCCGTGCATGATCACCTGGTGGTGGGTCGCGATGGCGTCGCCAGCCTGAAAGCCTTGGGGCTGTTCTGATGGACCGGCGGGGGTTTCTGCTGGCGGCCGGCGCGATGGCCCTGGCGGCGCCCGCCTTCGCTCAGGATGGGCCGGAACCAGCGCCGGCGGAGCTGGAGCCGATCCACATGCTGGTCGCAGACCGGCGCGGCCTGACCGTGCGGGTCGCCACCCACGGCTGCACCACAAAGGCCGACTTCGTCCATTTTACCGAGCCCAGGGGCCAGGCGACCACGATCGCCTTCGCGCGGAGGCGCCTGGATCGCTGCCGGGGCGCGGCCGGCCAAGTGGACGTAATGTTTTCTTACGAGGAACTCGGCCTGACCCCTGGCCAGCCGGTGATGGTGCTCAATCCGCTGGTGCGATGAGGGAAGCCAGAAGAGGATTCACCACAAAGCACACGAAGAAGCGCGCAGCGCGATCTCGAAACGGCCAAGCCCTCAACGACGATACGCGCGGGCGTAGCCCCGCCTTCGTGCCCTTCGTGTGCTTTGTGGTTACCTATCCTGCGGCGCCCACTGGCGCCGCAGTTATGTTCCGAAGCCTAAGCCGCCACCACGCCTTGCTCGATCAGGAAGGGCTTCAACTCGCCGGCTTCGTACATCTGCTTGACGATGTCGCAGCCGCCGACGAATTCCCCCTTCACATAGAGCTGCGGGATGGTGGGCCAGTCGCTGAAGCTCTTGATGCCCTGGCGCAGGTCGGTGCTCTGCAGCACGTTCACACCCACGAAGTCGGCGCCCAGGTGATCCAGGATCTGCACGGTCACGGCGGAGAAGCCGCACTGGGGCGCGTCCGGCGTGCCCTTCATGAACAGGACCACGTCGTTGGTCTCCAGCGTCTTGGCGATGAAGTCGTGGATCGGGTCGGTGGTGGTGTCGGTCACGGGCTGGGCTCCGCCAAAAGGCTTTTCACCCCAAGAGCTAGGCGCCCGCATGGTCCGGGTCAAGCGCTGGGGTCAAGCTTTGGGTGTCAGGCTCTACGGGTTTGCGGCGGCTTTGCACTGGCGCCGAACCGCGCCATCTCGATCTGGGCGCCCAGGCCAGGCGGCAGGTCGCGCTCGGACACCGCCGCCAGGGCCTCCAACTGGTCGATGCTGTCGACGCTGATCTGCACCGACGCCAGCGACGGTTCCGTGAGGGCATAGGCCAGGCAAAGCGCCTCGGCCTTCCAGTTGGAGGTGTCGTGCAGGAAGGCGTAGCCGCCCATGCCCTCCAGCGGGTTGGCGCGGTTGCCGCTGAACAGGGAGGGGCGCGGGGCCGCCGCGGGCGCCTGGATCAGGCCTTGCGGGTGATAGCCAAAGCCGATGACGCCCATGTCGTGCTCCATCGCCGCCTTCAGCCTGAGCCGCTCCTTCCAGCCGCTGGTCAGGCTGAAGGGGGTGCGCAGCAGGTCGAAGGCGCCGGTGGAAATGTAGGCGTCGATTGCGTCGTCCTCGCCGCCGGCGCCCAGCATCCGCGCCCGGCCGGACTGGCGAATGCCGCGCAGGGTCTCCAGGGCGTAGGGCGTCAGTTCTTCCGAATGAGGGTCGTCCAGGATCACGGCGTCCAGATAGTCGGCGCCGGTTCGGGTGATCACCGAATCGATCAGGTGCCGCATGCCGTCGGGGGAGAAGTCGCGGGCGGGACTGACGCCCAGGCGCAGACCCACGAACACCAGCCGCCGCTCGATCGCCTGCAGCGCCAGGCCCACCCCCTCGATCAGGGCGGGGTGGCGGCCGACGATCTCGAACGCATTGATGCCGCACTCGAACGCAGCATAGAGGAAGGCCTCCCAGTCGGCGGGACGCGCCCGAACGCTGCTGTCGTTGAGGTTGAGGGAGACGACCGAAATCGCCATGCCCTGAGGGCCTAGTGGGCGATATCTCATGTATTGGATCCGGCGGGGGTTACCGTCTCCAGGGCCAGGGCGTGCAACTCGCCGCCCATCTTTCCCTTCAGGGCGGCATAGACCAGCTGGTGTTGCCGCACCCGGTTCAGCCCCACAAAGGCGCTGGAGGTGATGCGCGCGCGATAGTGGTCGCCGTCGCCGGCAAGGTCGTCGATGACGATCTCGGCGTCGGGAAAGGCCGCGCGAAGCTCGGCTTCGAGGGCGGTGACGGACATGGGCATGGCGGGTCGCCGTCGTGAGCTAGGGGTTTGTATCGCTCCATTTCAGCACACAGAATGCTTAAGAAGTCGCGACAGGACTCGCCCTCGCGTTGAGATTGGCCCGGAATCACGAGCCCCCGATCCGAAAGGGTGAGCCTAGCTTCAACTCTGCGTCGCCCCGCGGCGAGGTCAAGTTACCGCGCCAGCGCGTAGGCCGCCTTCAGGTCCGCCACGAACGCTTGATAGGCCGCCGCCTTGTCGGCCGCGTCCGGGATGCGCAACAGATAGGAGGGGTGGACGGTGACGAACACCCTGGCGCCGTCCGCTAGCGTCCCGGCCTCGCCGCGCTCTCTGGTCACCGACACAGGCCGGCCGAGCACGGCCGCAGACGCCGTCGCCCCCAGGGCCACCACCACCTTGGGTCCCACCAGACGGCGCTCGTTGTCCAGCCACCAGCGGCAGGCCTTCACCTCTCCGGCGTTTGGCGTCTTGTGCATGCGCCGTTTGCCACGCTGCTCGTGCTTGAAATGCTTGACCGCATTGGTGACGTAGAAGGCTTCGCGCGGGGCGCCGGCGTCGGCCAAGGCGCGATTCAGCATCTCGCCGGCGGGGCCGACAAAGGGGTGGCCGGCCAGGTCTTCCTGATCCCCCGGCTGCTCGCCCACCAGCATCAGCGCCGCCTGCGCCGGTCCTTCGCCCGGAACCGCCTGGGTGGCGTCGCGCCACAGGTCGCAGCGGCGGCAGGGGTTCAGAGCGGCGGCGATGGCGGCCAAGGACTCCGGCGCGGCGCCAGTGTCGGAGGGTATGGGGGCCGTCCGTTCGGCGATCCGGCGCGCCCGGTGCGATGGCGTGGTGGGGTTGGCGTGGACCATGGAGTCGGTGCGGCCCTGGGCTTGGGAAACTAGATCCGGAATGATCCGCGCCTCCGGCAGGTTCCGCCAATAGGCGCGCGGCATGTGCTGGGCCATCAGCCCGGCGTTCACCCGCGCCGGGTTGAAGACCGAGGCGAAATAGGTCCGCCAATCATCCTCCAACGCGTCCTCCGCTGGCGCACAGGCGGCGTCGACGCCGGGCGAGGTGGTCAGGGCCGCACGATCCCAGTGCACGCAGACGTCCGGCGTCAGGATCGAAAACCTCAGGTTGGCCATGCGCTGCACGAACCGGTCGGCGGCGGCCAGCGCCACTCGATGCGGCGGCTCGAACCAGGCGACATAGGTCTCTTCCGCCTCGTCCTCGAGGCGGCGAAAGCGGACGAAGGCGTGCATCTTGTGGATCGCCTGCTGCACGGCCTTGCGCATCATCAGGGCGGCGTCGACATCGGGGTCGGTGACGATCTCGATCAGCCGAGGCTCGGCCTTCAGCCGCCACAGCAGGCGATAGAGCAGGTCCAGGCGGCCGGGCGCGCGGTGCATCAGCACGTCCCGCGCCAGCTCCATGAAGGCGCGCGGCGCGGTGAAGGCCGCGTCAGGTTTGGGCTCGGGCGGCGGCTCGCTGAACAGCGGCCTGCCGCTCTCGCCGACACGCCAGATCACCGCTTCGGGGGGCACATCCGCCAGCCGCAGCCGCCGCGCCATGGCGCGCCAGGCCTCGAAGTCCGTTTCGGAGGGCAGGGGGACGTCAAACATGGCCCGGACGGCCATCAGAACAGCGAGAGCTGTACCGCGCTGGCCTGGCGCGAGGCCGGCGCCAGCCGTGTGCGCAGATCATTGGCGTCGGTGAGGGCGCCGGGGCGCCAGTCGTCGCAGATCACGAACGGCCGCGCCCGCTTGATCGAGCCGGCCAGCCGGGCGAGATCGTCGAGGGTCACCCGCTTCAGCCGCCGCACCCCGATCAGCTTGTCGACGGTCTTGGCGCCCAGGCCCGGAATGCGCAGCAACATCTCCCGCTCGGCGGTGTTCACGTCCACCGGAAACCGATGCCGGTTGGCCAGGGCCCAGGCCAGCTTGGGATCGATCGCCACATCCAGCATGCCGCCGGGGGCGGCGTCGGTGATCTCCTGTCGCTCGAAACCATAGAACCGCATCAGCCAGTCGGCTTGGTAAAGCCGGTGCTCGCGCATCAGATGCGGCCGGTCCAGGGGCAGGGCGGCGCTGGAATCCGGGATCGGACTGAAGGCGGAGTAATAGACCCGGCGCAGGCCATAGGCGGTGTAGAGGCCATCGGCGCGGGTCAGCACATCGGCGTCTGTCGCCGCGTCGGCGCCGATGATCATCTGGGTGGACTGGCCGGCGGGGGCGAACCGGGGCGCGGCCTTGCCCGAGGTGGTGCGGTCCGACGCGGCCTCTACGCCCAGCCGCACCCGGCCCATGGCCCGCTTGATCTCGCCGGTGGACTTTTCGGGCGCCAGTCGGGCCAGGCTTTCATCCAGGGGCAGCTCGATGTTCACTGACAGTCGGTCGGCATAGGCGCCGGCGGCGGCGGCCAGGTCGGGACTGGCGCCGGCCACCAGCTTCAGATGGATGTAGCCGCGGAAATCGTGGTCCTCGCGCAGGCACTGGGCCACCCGGTTCAGCGCCTCCTGGGTATAGTCGGCGGATCGGATCACGCCTGACGACAGGAACAGCCCCTCGATATAGTTGCGCTTGTAGAAATCCAGGGTGAGGTCGACCACCTCCTGCACCGAAAACCGCGCGCGCTCGACGTTGGAGGAGGCCCGGTTGACGCAATAGACGCAGTCGAACACGCAGAAGTTGGTCAGCAGGATCTTAAGCAGGGAGACGCAGCGCCCGTCTGGTGTATAGGCGTGGCAGACCCCCATGCCGTCCGTGGCGCCCACGCCGCGCCCGCCCACCGAACTGCGCTTTGGCGCCCCGGCCGAGGCGCAGGAGGCGTCATACTTGGCCGCGTCGGCGAGAACGGACAGTTTGCGACGGAGATCGATACTGGGCACGGCCCATCTTATCGTTCCTGATTTGTTCGATCAAGGGCTTGGTCGCAATCGACCCCGCGCATCGCTCGCTTAAAGGTCGAGCTGGCCAAATTGCGACCCTGGCGTGGGTTGCGGGCTTCATCGTGAAGGTCGGCGTGACGCTCAGCGCCGCGGCGCCAAACCCATCCCCCGGCGGGGTTTCACTCAGCACCGTGCAGCCGCTGAGATCGCCGCTGGTGAGGACGATGCATTCAGCCGCACCTGGCCGCCCGCCGTGCTCCTCGGCGTCTGTTTCGGCCAGGCGTTGGACAGGGCGTCGGCGTTGGGCTTTCGCAGCCAGGCGGGATGTGTGTCCGGCGGCAGCGCCACGCCCATCGCCAAGACGGCGAGGCCAATAATCAGCAAGACAGGCGGCAGGCGGTTCATCCGGCCAGGTCCAGGGTGTCGAACCTTGACGCAAGCTCCTTGCGCGCCGGTTGCGTCGCTAGGCTAGGCCTGCGTGCCGGCGAAGAGATCGGCGCTTTTTGCAGCCATGATCGTGATGGCCGGGTCACCTCCCCGATGGTCCACATCGTCGAGGACGACCCTTACGCTGCTAAATCCGAACGCTTTCAGGCCATCGATGATGTCTTGCTTCCGGATTCGAGAACAATAGGCCGCCGTGCCCGCGAACGCCCGTGAGCCCCAGTTCGAGGGGTAGTCCAGTTTATGGTAGTCGCAGGTGAACCCGTGAACGGTCTGCCGGGACTTCAACTCGCTCGGCCATCCCGAAATCTGCTCCTCGGACAGGTAGTGTGTCCAAAGCATTACGCGATCCGTACGGAGGGAAATCTGATAAAGCAGCTCCAGCGGGTCGCGCATGTGGTAGAGGACGCCGGCGGCAAATATAAAATCAAACCGCTCGCTTGTCTCGGTGAGGTATTGTTGGAAATCCCCAAGCATAAAGCGGGATTTCATTGATAGAGCGTTCTTAACGACAAGCGACTTCAAGAAGCTGGCCGGGCTTGCTTCGATCGCGAGAACATCGGCGCCCATATTCTCAAGCTGGTAGGTGTGCGCGCCTTCAAAAGACCCCAGCTCGAGCGTTCGCCAGCCTTTGATCGGTCCGAAAGCGTCGATGACGTCCTTCGGTCTCCGGTCCTCAGGAAAAAACAACAAGGAGTCCCCTGTGGTCACGCCCTCCAGCGGGACGCGGCAAACCCAATCCGAGAAACGCCGAAAGCCGTTATCGGGACGCGCTGAATCAGTGACGAAGGTATCGAGGTCCGAGATTTCCATCGTCCGTCCGCGTGAGGCTGACGCACCGATACCCGCGCTTACGCGAGTTTGTCAAACGCGCCCGGACTGCCGGGGCGCGCGACCGTGCTGCGAGTTAATCGTACCCTTGGCAGCGGTAGGAAATTTTGTCGCCCGTGGACGGCGTTGCCGAAGCGGTGAAGGTCACGGCGGTGGTCGATACGCTCGACGTGCGGAGCGTTATCGTGGCTGAAGTCTCGTCTTGAGAGAAGCAGATAGGCGCATTCGTCCATGCCGTTGCGAAGGTGAGTGTCACCGTAGACGCAGGCGTACCGCCCTCGTAACTCGGCCGACGTTGTCGTTACCAACCAAAGTGACGCCGCTGCTGACGCTGGGCGCCGTGCCGGTGAAATCGAGATGAGTGAATGCCACCGCGTTGTTCGCAACCTGACAAAACACCCGGACGGCCGATAAGTTCGTAAGACATGCCTCGCCGGTGGCGCTGACGGGTTGCATGTAGGTTATATTCGTCGCGGTGACTCCATATGCGGTCGCAATTGTCCCAGATGAATTATCGAATGAAATAGATGTGTTGTTTGGTAGCGCAATCGCGGATCCAGAGGTGAAAATAGCTTGCGTGAGATTTATACCCGCCTGCCAGGTCGAAAACAGATTGCCATCTGGAAGTACATTTAATATGTTGTTGATTGGCTGGTTTTCTTCAGAGGTAACAACTATATTATTCGCAGGGAGAGTTAAGGTGTTCCACTTCGCCATTCTCCCGACATAGTCTGTCATCTCTGTAGCGCCGCTGCTGGCTGTGCTGGTGCCGTCTTGGACAATTCCTTCCGCGAACGAGAGATTGGCGGAAGACGAGAATGTCCCATTTCCCCCGTTCGATAGAGAGCCTTCAAATCCGCCGCACTCGTTGTATCCCGAAACGCCGCTGTTACTCCCAACCTGACATATCGCGGTAAACGCCTGTCCGGAGCCGTCGTTTGTTTTCGTCATGGTGGACGTCAGGCCCTGCCAAATTGACGATGAGCTGTGGTTGGTCGCGTTGACGACTCCCTCGCCTGTGGCGTTGAACTGAAACACGGCGCCTTGAACGATGTTGGTCGCGCCACTGCTGACCGTACCACCGGTGATCGTGAGTGAGAGGCCGGGCTGGATCGTGTAGATCAGCGTAGAGCCGCCAACTGCGCTCGTGGTCCCGGATTGGGCCAAGAGCGCATTGACGTCGACAAAGGCGAACGATCCCGTTCCGGTGACGCCACTCACATTGAAGAAGTTTCCGACATTCACATAGGACCTGCCTGCGATCGCTAGCGTCACAACGCCCGTCGCCGCGTTGTATGACCCTGAGGTGATCGTGGAGGTGGGGAAGTTGGCGCCGGGAAGATCTTCCGTATCTCTTTGCTGCATTACAAAAGCAGCGTGAGTTCCCGTATAGGAAAGCGCCATTGAGTCACGGTCGACCTCGAAGCGATTCCCGTCGATCTGTGGCGTCGAATAGATCGAATATATGCCCGAGTTCGTTTGGCCGAGCGCCTCAGGCGCCCCGAGGGCCATGAGGGAGGCAGCCAAAATGAGGCTTCCGATGTACCGGGTCATCAGGTTCATCCCACCGCTCCCTGCGTCAGACACAATCAGCGATTAGAAACGACCAAAATTCCCCGCGCGGAATACAATCTGGCGTGACATCGCGACGGCGACCCTTCGCGGCAATTCAGGGATCTGGCAGCGATGCGGCTTAGCCGGCTGGGCCGTCGTCTCAGCCGATCAGGGCGAACGCCGTCACGTCCTGATGCGTGTCCCAGGCCTGGCTCTTGTAGAACAGCACCCTGCCGCCGGCCTTAGCGATGGCGGTCATCACCCAGGCGGGCGCCGACGCGGAAATGCCATAGCTTTGGCCGTAGGGGTCGTCCCGGCTATAGTCGGCGTAGCCGAAGCCGTGGGTCTTGTAGGCGTCGATGATGTCTTGCGCCGACTCGTGCGGCAGGCCGTAGCACTGGCCGCCAAGAGTCGTCAGCCGGTCGATGGAGAACTGGCCGTGCGAGGTCGCCACCGCGACGCCCCGGGGGCTAAGGTGACGGGCCAGGAAGCCGATGAAGTCTGCGGCCGCCGGCTCCGGCAGATGGGTGATCAGCGATCCCACCCAGATCAGGTCGAAGGTCTTGCCGAAGTCGAGCTTGGAGAAGTCGGCGTCGGAGGTCAGTGGCTCGGCGTCGAACTCCCGGGCGCAGAAGGCGACGCCGTCGAGGTTCAGGTCAGACACCGAAATCTTCGCCGCCGGATAGGCCGCGCGCAGGATCCGGGTGACCCGGCCGTGGCCGCAGGGCAGGTCCAGAATAGTCGACACCTCGGCCAGGCCGGCGGCCTGCACCGCCTCGGTGATGTTCTGGTGGGCCGAGGCGCCGACCAGGAGGTAGTGGTACGAGCTGTCGAACATCTCGTCGTTGGCGGAGATGGCGGTTGAGAGGTTCCGCACCGGGAAATCGGCGGGAATCTGGAGTCCGAGTTCGTCGACCAGCGCCATCAATCCGCTCCTTCACTCAACCTGGATTGCCGATATATCGCCCGCATCGGTTGACGTAAACGCGCGGGCTGGACAACGGACGCAACTTGTCGGCCTTGCCCGCGCTGAGCCTGTCCGCCAACCCCCTTGCATCCCGCGCCGCCTCGCCAGAAGGTGCCGGCCAATCAAAAAGCAGGCGAGGACTTAGGCATGGCGATCGATTTTGAAATTCCCCTCGAGGCGAAACAGGTCCGCGCGAAAGTGCGCCAATGGGTGCATGACGAATGCATCCCGGCGGAGACGCGGCTGCATGATGGCGAGGACTATAAGACCGTCCTGAACGAGCTGCGGGTGAAGGCCCGCGCCCAGGGTCTCTGGTGCCCCTTCATCCCGGTCGAACACGGGGGCATGGGTCTGGGGCCCCTGGCCAACGCCCTGGTGCAGATGGAGCTGGGGGAAAGCCACCTGGGCGCCCTGTCGATGAACACCCAGGGACCTGACGACGCCACCATGCTGACCCTGCTGACGCACGGCACGGACTATCAGAAGGAGAAGTTCCTCAAGCCGCTTTTGAATGGCGAAAAGCGCATCTGCTATTCGATGACCGAAAAGGCCGCCGGCGCCGACGCCACCGGCATGCAGACCCGCGCGGTGAAAGACGGCAACGAGAACTATGTGTTGAACGGCGAGAAGTGGTTTTCCTCCGCCGCCAGCGCCGCAGACATCGCCCTGGTGATGGCCAAGACCGACCCGGACGCGCCGCGCCACCAGCAGTTCTCCACCTTCATCGTCGAGCTGCCCAACCCCGGCTACAAGATCAAGCGCGACATTCCGACCATGGCGGCCGAGGGGCCGCTGTCGCACATCATGGGCGGCGGCCACTCCGAAATCGAGATCAAGGACCTGATCGTGCCGGCGGAAAACCTGCTGGGCGGCGAGGGCAATGGCTTCAACATGGGCCAGCACCGCTTGGCCTACGGACGCCTGCGCCACGGCATGCACAATGTGGCCATGGCCCAGCGGGCGCTGGACATGGCCGCGGCGCACGTGACCCAGCGCACCACCTTCGGCAAGCCGCTGCATGAGCGGCAGGCGGTGCAGTTCATGTTCGCCGAATGCGCCAGCCAGCTCTACATCGCCCGGCTGATGCTGCTGCACATCGCCTACAAGGCGGAAAAGGGCCTGGACCTGCGCCAGGAGAACGGCATCGCCAAGGTCTACCTGGCCCACATGGTCCACCACGTGGTCGACACCGCCATCCAGCTCCACGGCGCCCTGGGCTATTCCACGGACACTCCCCTGGCCCGCTGGTACACCCACATCCGCGCCCAGCGCCTGGTGGATGGTCCTGACGAGGTGCACCGCTGGACCACCGGCCGCAATGTGATCAAGGCCTTCCAGCGCGACGGCACCACCGCCGCCGCCACGGGCGGCGATCTGATCTAGCCAGACCTGGGCGACAAGTCGCGGGTTAGCAGAGGCGGCGAGGCGGGGTGGACGGGCGTCCACCCCGCCGCGGACTATCGCTTAAAGGGGACTATATGGATCGAGTTCAGGTCGCTCTGGCCGACGGTGTTGTCGAGGGCGTCGCGGACGGCGGGGTGAAGCGGTTCTTCAGCCTGCCCTTCGCCGCCCCGGTCACCCAGGAACGCCGCTTTCGCGAACCGCAGCCCGTGGAGAGATGGCCGGGTGTCCGGGACGCCTCGCGTCGCGGTCCTTGCGCGCCGCAAAATCCGTCTGTCCAGGCCGAGATCGACACCGACGCCCTGATGGGCGTGGCGGGTCCCGAGGGGCCGGATTATCTGACCCTCAATGTGTTCGCGCCGGCCGAGCCGGCGGGGCCGGCCCCGGTGATGGTCTTCGTCCATGGCGGCAGCTTTGTCGCCGGCAGCAAGGACGCGCCGGTCTACGACGGATCGGCGTTCGCCCGCGACGGCGTCGTCTGTGTGGTCATCAACTATCGGCTTGGCATCGAGGGATTCGTGCCAGCCAAGGGCGCCCCGACCAACCTCGGCCTGCGCGATATGATCGCCGCCCTGCAATGGGTGCGGGACAATATCGCGGCGTTCGGTGGCGATCCGGGCTGCGTGACCATGTTCGGGGAGTCCGGCGGCGCCTACTGTATCGCCCTGCTGATGGGCTCTCCCCTGGCCAAGGGCCTGTTTCACCGCGCCATCTGCCAAAGCGGCCACGCCCTGGTCAGCCGCGATCCGGAGGTGTTGCAGCGGATTGTCAGGCGGCTTGCCAAGGCCCTGAAGATCTCCCCCGATCGCGACGGCTTCCTGTCGCTCAAGCCCGAGGCGATGCTGGCGGCTCAGGCCAAGCTCATGCTGCCGAGCCTGTGGCTCGATACGCGCGACAAGGATCGGCGCGACCCCAGCTTCGGCATCACCCGCTACCTGCCGGTCCATGGGGACGACGTCCTGCCCATGCCGGGGCTGGAGGCCCTGAGCGCCGGCGCGGGCGAGGACATCCGCCTGCTGATCGGAACCAACACCGACGAAGCCAACCTGTTCTTCGTCCCCGGCGGGGTGCGCGACAAGCTCAACAAATGGGCGGCCTGGTTCTTTCTGGATCGCGCCGTGCCCAAGGCCTGGCAGGCCCTGCGCGCCTATGGCCTGGACGAAAAGGGCGCCAAGCCGGGGTATGTGCTCGCCCGGGCGATGACCGACCTGATGTTTCGCTGGATGACTCGGCGCACGGCGGAGGTTCATCGGGGCCGGTCCTACGTCTATGAATTCGACTGGCGCTCGCCGGCGCTCGGCGGCGAGCTCGGCGCGGCCCACGCGGTGGAACTGCCCTTCGTGTTCGACACCCTGGCCTGCGCCAGCGGCGAGCGGGGCCTGCTCGGCGCCGCGCCGCCCCAGGCCCTGGCGGACCATATCCACGCTCTGTGGATCAAGTTCGCCCGCGACGGCGAGGCGCCCTGGCCGGCCTATGACGCCGCCACCCGTCAGGTCTATTCCCTGACCCGGCAAACCGCCGTGCACGAACCGGTCATGCCGGCGGCGGCCTTCCTGCCCTGATCTGATGTGGCCGCCGGATGAGAGACTCGAACGGCGCCGGCTGCCGCTAAGTTGACAGCGCGTCCGGACGCCGTCCAAGACGACCACTGCCGCTGGGAAGGGATCGAGGTTTGCAACGGACAGCCACCTCCGCCCCGCCGGTCTTCGACAGCGACTTTCGCGCCAGACTGCGCGAGCTGCTGATTT
>Ga0302314_10010218_pt1 | contig 16452 bp, 16 predicted proteins | sample III_Palsa_N2_3_FD_200533 | JGI IMG/M metagenome (GOLD analysis project Ga0302314, IMG submission 200533) | Peat permafrost microbial communities from Stordalen Mire near Abisko, Sweden - III_Palsa_N2_3 | ecosystem: Environmental > Terrestrial > Soil > Palsa > Peat permafrost | place: Sweden... | reverse complement strand
TGCAGATCCATCGCGATCGACCGCGCCACGAGCTGGCGGCGGATCTGCGCCGCGCCTTTTCCGGCATTGTCGCGGGCAACGTCAAGGAAGAGGGCGTCAAGGCGATCGAGCAGTTCGGCCCGTTCGATATCGATGGCGATGCCGACATCATGCGCGCGCTGGACAAGTTGCTGCAGGCATTCGTCGAGCAGCACCGCATGAAGCTGCCGGGCGGGGCCGCTTACGTGCCGTGTTATCACGTGCGCACAGCCTGAAAGTATGCGGCAATCCGGTCATCATGGCTTGACAGCTCGCCGCACGATCTACAAACTACGCAGCTCACGCCCGAATAGCTCAGCTGGTTAGAGCACTTGACTGTTAATCAGGGGGTCGCTGGTTCGAGTCCAGCTTCGGGCGCCAAGTACACCAAGGGTTGCGAGAGATCGCAGCCCTTTTTTATGGCCGACCGTAAAATTCATCGTAAAAAGATGGCTACTTTGCGACGTTTTCGGCCTCTACATCGTCCTCGATGAGCTCGTAGGTCACCCGGTACCGGGTGATCGCGTATTTCCGCTTGTCTTGGAACATGCCATAACAGTTCGCTGATCACGCAGACTCAGCCGAGTCGAAGTCGTAAAAAAGACCCGCCGAAGCGGGTCCTTATCCATCTGTGCATGCTTGGGGAAGCTTGGCGGGACAGCGATCGCCTCACGGCGACTAGGGGTTGGTCCAGACAGTTTATGCGCGTCGCGAGGGCGCGCCAGTGAACTGATGGCACATGCTCACGCCAGCCGTTTGGCATCTGGCGCTACAAGGTCCACACAGGACAGGCGCAACCGACGCTGTAACGTCTGCTGGAGCCGACTATCGAGGCAATCTCTAGTTACGCGCGCGGTGCTCGATCGATAGCCGACACAATGGCATCTACCAAGTCGTCGACGCCGTAAGGCTTCTGCAGGCATACGGAATAGGGCGGATAGTAGTGCGTGTAATATTTTGGGTCCGCCGAAACCAGAACAATGCCAGCGTGGGGGTGGAGCTCAGCAAAGCGCGCAATGAAATCTGCACCTGTGCCGGTCCTGCGCACTCGAATATCAATGATCAAGACATCCAGATTGCCCTGATCTAGATGGCTTTCTGCGAGAGCGAAGCTGCCGGCCTGGAGCAATGCAATGTTCTTTAATCCGGCTAGCGAGTCCGCGACCGCTGCTGACAACGTAGGATCGCGGTCGATAAAAAGCGCCTTCAGCGGAGCGTCCACCGGCACACCTCATCGCATTATTGTTCCCCGCGCGTATTGTGTATGACGCGCCATATGGCGCTCAAGCCTTCCTCTCGCCAGTTGTCATCTGCACGCTGCGGCGTTGCGACTGGCGACCAGTCGGTTAGCAGATCAGAAGAAAAGGATTTGGTGCGTTAGAGCTGTCGAGGCAAGGCCACAGGATAGATACCGCTAGTCTTACGAAATGACGCGCACTGCATCAGGGGCCTGCGCCGGGCGCCGAGTTGTCAGACGGCCGCGCTTCTTGATGCCTGACGCCTAGATAAAAGCCCACAGCCAATATCGCGATCGTTGCGGCGATCAGGACGAGGAATGCCAGGTTACGCTTGCGCTTCATGGGACAAGTCTACGCGTCCCACATCATGACGAGAGCCCATCAATACCGGTCCTTCCAGAGTGCGCAGTTCGATCAACCTGTTCATCTGGCAACATGAGTTGGCGGCCGGTCGTTTCATGGTGAGCGACGGGACAAACTGACTTGGCGTTGCAGCGCATGCCCGTCTCAATGCAATGACCCAGCCGATGAGGCTCCAGCCAAAACACAAATTGAGCATAAAGATGGCTGATGCGTTTGGATTTCTTCGACTTGTTGCGACAAGCGCGGGCACGAAGTACCAGAACAGACCGATCGCGAAAGCGACCAGTAACATAGCTATTCTCACGATTCCCCCCGGAATCCATCGGAGTTATGCGTCCGACGGTTCGCTGGAATATAACGCTATTTCTTGCGGCTCGTGTGAACCTGTCAGGTTGGCTGGCACTGCAAGCTGGGCAACATCTACGCCGCTTACTTCACCTGCTCAAGCGCTGCTGATTCAACGTGTCAGCAAAACCCTACAAACTTTCGCGTCATCTGCCGATTCACGGAGGTGCGGAGTACGCGCAATCTAGCTACGTCTCGCAAGACCTGCTGATTTGGATGTCAGGCAACGTCGCCGATTGGCGATGTCAGGGCGTAAGGACTAGCGGGGCGCTTATGCAGAGGGAAGCGCAATGGTGCCTAGGGAAGGGCACCATTTTCATGCCCGGAATCAGGTTTCCCCTACAAGACATCAGGCTATCCGCCGCTAGTCCGGTTCGTCGCCACGGCGCAATGTGATGCCATCCTGAGATAAGGCCGCCAGCGAGGTTGTCGCAGATGAGCGTTGTCTTCACCATCAAAGAAGAATCGAACGGGCTGTGGGGCGTCTATCGCGACTGCGAACTGCTGATAAAGCAGCTCACCGCGGCCGCGGCCATCAAGGATGGCCGAGAGCTGGCGCGATTGATTCACGGGCAATCGGGTGAGGCGGTCACCGTTGCACTGGAAACGCCTTATTCGAGCATCTTGCTGGCGCGATACGCCAAGCCTGCATTCATGCTCAAGCTTGTAGCGGCTTGATGGATGCGCCGATCGACCTTGGTAACCTACTGAGCCTCGCGCACTGGTGTGGTCACTTCAGTTGCAGCGAGCGCGATCTGCTCGATGCCATACGAGTCACCCACAGCACCGACGTCGGTACAGTCGGGTTGTATCTCGCCACGCGGTTTGAGTTGGAAGACCTTGAGCCCACTCCCGCAACGGGTTCCGTATGCAGCGTCTATTGACCGGGCTCGACGCTGTCGCATCTCCTGACACATTCGCCGTGCAAGCTCGAACCAGATCACGGGAGATAGCAATGGATGGAACAACGTTTGTGGTGTGCGGTTTTCATCAAGGGCGCAAGCTGAAGCCCCATCACTTCAACACCGAAGCGCAGGCACGCGAGCATGCGGCTCATATGGGGCGGTCGCTGGATTGCGTCGTGCTGACGACCAGCAACACCATATCGCGCGCGTCTATTGATCAAGAGCTCACAGCCAACGCGCCACCCCACCATGATGCGAACACGTCCCGCGATGGTTCATGCTGAAGCTGTAGCTGCCATCGCGGCATTGAGCAGACGCACCGGCAGGCACTGCGCCCGATACGGTGTGCGCCGGCTTATGGACTGAATACCCCTCGCGGTTAACGTAGCTGCCTTGCTCGATGAGCGTGGTCGAGCCATTTGTGACGTTCTGTGCGCTTTGTTGAGGCTGTTGCTGCGCGTCACTCGGTGTGACGAGAAGGCTGTTGAGCCCCATGGCGAGCAGGCATAGGGATAGAGAGAGGCTGATGTGCTTGAACATGTGGATCCCCCCTTTTGTTCGGACAAAGGGATCAATGCAAGAGTGTTGCCAGTGCCTACAAGAAGTCGGGCGTGGCACCTCTGGATAATTTGCCCCTTATGAGTGGGCACCACAGACTTTTGCGCAGCGCGATGTCACTATTGACAGGCAACCAAAGGGACGGGGCAGCGCAGAGGCATCATGACTCGACGAGGGTTCAGTGAGTCGACGCCCGCGTGATAAAACTCTGTCGAACACAATCCATTGACCAAAAACGATCGCGCAAGGAAGGGCTGTATGTCACGCAAGTGGACGCGTTGGGGACTGCCGTTTGGCCTGTTTCTGTATGCCGCGATGCATGCCACCTCGGCGATGATTTACAGCGGGCTTATGGCTTGTCTTATATGAAGAGACGAAGGTCATGTAACAAGCAAGGAAGTTGCCTGGCAGTTGGCATTATCGCAAACGACTTCACGCAGACCCGGCACAGGCATTCACTTTGGGACAAAGAATGAACATGGTTTTCTTCACGCAGCCGGCTTCGCTGTATCGACGTACGCGCATTTCATGGTCCCAGTTTGGACGACTCACCGCCATCTTGCTTTGTTGGTGTTGTTTTGGTTTTTTCTCTGCGGCATCCCATGCTCAAAACCTGTTTGGCTCACAGGTTGCGGCGTTATCTGCTTGTCAATCAGAGATTTCGGGAGATCAGGCTTACTATGGTGTCTATTTCAGTGGCACGGTTGTTCAGCCGTGCACTGTATCTAAAGACCCTAGTTTTGGTTATTACGGGTACATATTTCTCTATACAGCTTCCTCGGGACTGTATGATCACTCTTACTTTGATTTCATTGGTTTACCGTCTCAGATCAGCAACCAAAAGAGCTTGGGACCGCCATGTAATTGTGCGGGCGACCCCATTAACCTTGGGACAGGCAACGAGTATCGCGACGAAAACGATGCGTCGCTCGGCGCACTCAGTTTTCATCGCTACTACAACAGCAACGCAGCGGTAACTTCTTCCCATATCGGCATGAATTGGCGGCACAATTTTGACCGAAGCCTCCAATATCTGCAGAACGGCAGCTTCGCCGGTGTAACGATCTTACGCCCCGATGGACGGGTGCTCTTTTTTACTCTTCAGGGGAGCCAATGGGTCGCCGATCTCGACGTTGCTGATCGTCTGACTGAGCAAACGGATGCGTCTGGCAACCCGAGCGCATGGACCTATTTCGTGGCCGCAACGCGTAATCTGGAAAGCTACGATGCCAACGGCAACCTGGTGTCCATCACCACTCCGGATGGACAGGTCACTACGCTGACTTACAGCATATCCTCCACACCAGCGAGCGTTGCGCCTCGAGCTGGCTTGTTGCTGATGGTGACCGATCCCCGTGGACGTTCGCTGAACTTCACGTATAACACCCAAGGCAACATCACCACCGTGACCATGCCCGACACTGGCGTGCTCACCTATGGCTATGACGGCATCGGTAATCTGAATAAAGTCACCTACCCAGATACGACGTACAAGCAATACGTCTACAACGAAAGTGCACTGACAAGCGGTGTTAGCCAGCCCAACGCGCTCACCGGCGATATCGACGAAACTCAGACACGATTGACCAGCATTGGTTATGACGCGCAAGGACGCGCGACGATGTCGCGCCTGGGAACCAGCGTCGAACTAACGCAAGTCAGCTACGGTAGCAACGCCGCGACGGTGACCTATCCGACCGGCGCCCAGGCCACGTTGAACTTCGCCACCATCAACAACTCGATACACACCAGCGCGGTCAGTGCGGCTTGCGGATACGACTGCGGTCAACCCAACGTCGCGGCGACTTTCGACACGAACGGCTATCCCGCCTCGACCACTGACTTCAGCGGCAATCTCACCACCACCACTTACGACAACGATGGTTTGCTTCATGTCGAAGTCGACGCCTCTGGGACGTCGATTCAACGGACCATTACCACCGGTTGGGATGATGTGAATCGCGTCCCTCTGACGCGCACGGTTCAGAACGCCAGCGGATCGGCCGTTGCCTCCACGAGCTGGGTCTACAACACGCTCGGTCAGCCGTTGGCCCGCTGCGAGCTTGATCCAACCAATTCTGCCGCCGCCTCCTATACCTGCGCCGCGACCGGGACGGTACCTGCCGGGGTGCGTCGCTGGACCTATACCTACTGCACGGCTGTCAACACAACCCAGTGCCCGCTGATCGGCCTGCTGTTGACCTCGACCGGTCCACGCACCGATCTGAGCCAGACCGCGACCTACAGCTATTACACGACCAGCAGTGCAACGAACTGCGGTACGCCCGGCAGTGCCTGTTACCAAGCGGGCGATCCGTATCAGATCACCGATGCGCTCGGCCACGTCACCACCTATGCCTCCTACGATGGTGCGGGGCGCGTGACGCGCATCACCGACCCCAACGGGGTCAATACGGACATGACCTACACCCCGCGCGGCTGGCTGGCCTCACGAACAGTGGGCGGCTCGACCACCACGTTCACGTACATGCCGTATGGCGAGGTCCAGACCGTGACCGATCCCGATGGGGTCGTGACCACGTTTGGCTATGACACGGCGCATCGGTTGACCGACATCACCGACGCGCAGGGCAACGATATCCATTACACGCTGGATGCGGCCGGCCACAAAACCGCGGAGCAGATCAGCACGGCCTCCGGCACGGTGGTGCACAGCCTGTCGCGCAGCTACAACGCGCTGGGCCAGATCACCGCGGTGATCGATGGCCTGAGCCAGACCGTCTTCAATGCGGGCTACAGCGACAGCTACGACGCCAACGGCAACCTGACGCACAGCGCCGATGGCCTAAGCATCCAGCGCCAGCAGAGCTACGATGCGCTCAATCGTCTGGTCTCCACTCTGGACAATTACAACGGTACCGACACGGCAACGGCGAACACCACCACAACCACGAGCCTGGATGCGTTGGACCGGGTCACCAGCGTCACCGATCCATCGAATCTGGTCACCAGCTATACCCATGACGGACTCAGCAACCTCACCGCGCTGCAAAGCCCGGATAGTGGCGCCAGTTCATCGACCTTCGACGCAGCCGGCAATGCACTGACCCATACGGATGCTAAGGGCATCGTGGCGACATCCACTTACGACGCGCTCAATCGCAAAACCAGCACCAGCTACATGGACACCACGGCCAATGTCACCTACACCTACGACGAAGCCAATAGCGTCACGGGTTGTACGGCCTCCGCACCTATCGGTCGGTTGACGCGGATGGTGGAGAACGCGGTCAGTACCACCTACTGCTACGACGCGCGCGGCAATGTCATCCAGAAGACGCAGGTGGTCTCGGGGACAACCGACAGCACCTCCTACAGCTACACCGCCGCGGATCGGCTGAGCGGTGAGACCACACCCGATGGCACGGTGATCAGCTACGCCTTCAACAGCAATGGTCGCATCAGCGGTGTCCAGGTCACACCCAGCGGCAGCACGTCCGCATCGCCCACCGTGGTCAGCAGTGTCACCTGGCTGCCGTTCGGGCCGATCAGCGGCTACACGCTGGGCAATGGCCAAACCGTTACGCGCGCCTACGATGCCAACTACAGGCTCACGGACCTCACAAGTCCCGCTCTGACGCTGCATTTTGGCCGGGATGCGATGGGCGACATCACCGCCCTGGGCAACGCCCCCGGTGCCAATCCCGCCATCGAGAGCTATCAGTACGACCCGCTGTATCACCTCACCAGCGTCACCAATAGCAACGGCGTGCTGGAGAGCTATACCTACAATTCCACCGGCGACCGACTGAGCAAGACCGCCTCCGGTCTGGCGACGGGCGCCTACAGCTATACCAGCGGTACGCATCAGCTGGCCAGCATCGGTAGTGCTCCCCGCGCCAACGATGCCAACGGCAACACCACCGGCAGCGTGATAGGCGGCCAGACCTATGGCTTCGCCTACGATTCACGTCAACGCATCGCGCTCGCTCAAGCCAACGGGGCCACGGTCGGTACCTACCTCTACAACGCCCTCGGGCAACGCGTATACACCTCGGCCAGCAACCTGCGCTTCGATTACGACCAGGCCGGGCATGTGCTTGCCAACTACGGTGCAAGCAGCCGTGACTATGTGTGGCTCGGTGATTTGCCAGTGGCCACGGTGGATAACACGACCAGCGGTAGCATCACCGCCAGCACGGTTAACTACGTCACGGCCGATCAACTCGCTACGCCCAGAGCGGTAACTAACAGCGCAGGTACGGTGATCTGGTCGTGGGCTTATGCAGGCAATCCCTTTGGCGAACAGCAGCCCACCAGCAACGGCTACGTGCTCAACCTGCGTTATCCCGGCCAGTACTACGATGTGGAAACCGGGTTGATGTACAACGGGGCGCGGTACTTCGAGCCCGGCACCGGACGGTTCCCGCAAAGCGATCCGAAGGGGTTGGCTGGTGGACAGATCAGTACTTACGCCTACGGTAATAACAATCCACTGAGCAATATCGATCCGCTTGGTTTGGAGTCGCCTCGTGCAGCGTCAGGATGCGGCACCATGTCATGGGCGGCGTGTGGGTCTCTTCCTCCTGCGATACCGTCGTGCACCCAGCCATGCGGTTGTCAGCCGCCTAACCTTGGCCTTTTGGCAACGATTATTGCTACGGAGATTGTCGGCTTAGGGCCAGAAGATCCACTTGCAGATGCGGCGGTTGCGGGGGAAATCGCGGATGCAGGAGCAGCGGGAGGAAACGTGTTTTGGTCGGGTGGCGAAGCGGCACAAAGCGCTGCTGAAGATTGGGCAACGGCCAACGGCGGGACTACACTCGAAATGACAGCCGAAGGGCAAGCCACGAGTGCGGCAACGCAAGGATTGGATTGGTTGACTCAGGCGCGACCGATGTGGGTGGACGCATCTCAGGGTTTTGCTGAATCAGCGTCTGGTGAAGTCAATGTTTTCCAAGGTAGCTATATCTCCACTCAGAGCGTCTGGGCAACAACCGAATATCCAGCTCTCATGGCGAACCCCAACGTCACAAACATCATCTATCACGGAGTTGGCTGGTGACATTCTTTATCCCCCGCACAAATGTAATTGAAAGCGATGAAGGCTATTCCGTAGAGGTGCTCGGACCGGTTGGGCTTCGTTATGCGGAAGATGGTCGAGTATTACTTGTTGATTCCGAGATGCTGGCAGGACCATCAGGCTTAATTGTTTACTCGGGGTCGATTAAGTTGGAAGAACCTTCTCAGGCACAGCTGCATATCGATGCAGAGGATCGAATGCGGATCATTGAAAATATTCGAGCTGCTTTCAAATTTCGTGGATTCGAAATAGAAGTTGTTTAGAGCTTTGCCTCAGTTCAGTCACCACTTCGCTGACCACCACGCCCGCCTTGTGCGGGCGTTCTTCTTTGCCATAAGCGTCGTGATGGTGTGAGGCACCGACGGACGCTTGGCGCTCGCTGCGCGACCGCCAAGCGCCGGGCGATGGTTCGCCGTCGGCTCACCAGCCGGTGGCGTGCCATCCGCCGAATAGCGGTAGCGGTGTCGTGTTGTCATCGCAGGGTTCGGCGGGGATGATGAGGAATGAGGCGTCTGGCTTTATTTTTGTACGGCTAGAGCGCCCAGACGATCCAGCAAGTTCCTCACAGACGACTTATGCCAGCGCCCGCCTCTTGGCGTCAGCATTCCGCGCTCGTTGAGCGCTTCAGCCACTGCGCCAAGACTCGTCTTACCTTCCGACGCCAGATAGTTGATAACTGGCTGAAGGTTCTTGGCGTGACTATCCGCCGCGACGCGAATAGCCGCCACTCCCGCCGCATTGCCTTTGTCCGCAAGCTTGAGTGCTGCGGCTCCATTCGGGTTCCCCAGACGCACCCCACGGGCCTTGGCGGCTGCTAGGGCTTCCGCGGTGCGACGAGATATTGCCTCACGTTCCTGCTGAGCCACTAGGGCCATGATGTCCACCGTGAGGTCATTCGCGTCCGGCATGTCTGCTGCGATGAAGCGCACGCCACTGTCGCGCAGTGTGAGTAGGAAGGCGGCATTGCGCGAGAGTCGATCAAGCTTGGCGATCACCAGCATCGCTCCGGTCACCTTCGCGAGATGGAGTGCTTTCAGCAGCTGAACAACAAAGGTGTCACCATGTATTTTCAGTCAGAAAGCCGACGCACAAGTCGGCTTTCTGTTGCCTAGGGACTACGCGTCAATGCATCTGCGCACAGCTGGCAGCCTGCGTCGGCGTGGCGGGAGCACCACGCACGCGCCCGGAGTTGGCGATTACCACACTCAGCACGTTCTCGGTACTGGCCGGAGTGCAGAACAGCAGCGTGAGATTGCTCCCGCTGGCGCTGCCGTCCGCGTGAAAGCGCACAAAGCGTCGCCCCGTGCTACTCAGGATGGCCAGTTTGCCGGCATAGCCACGGCTGCTGTAAATCAGCGCGTCATCGGGCTGATTGTCCAGGTTGGCGTCGTGTGCGAGTAGCCAGCCGCTGTCCCATCGGATCGTGTCGCTGCAGTGCGCGCCGTCGATCGTTGGGCAGAACAGCGTTTGCTTGCCGCTGGTGACTGCTGTTTCGCGGGCGTACTGCAGCGCTGCGATGAAATCGATCTGGGCGGTCTGAAGCTGATTGCGGGTCAGCATTCTGCGCAAGGGAGGTGTGGCCATGCCGGCCAGTGACGCGATGATGACGAGCACCATGATTTGCTCGATCAACGTGGCGCCACGCTGCCCGTGGCGATTTTTCCCGTCGCGCCAACAAAAATGCCGGTGTTTAGACATGGCGTCGCTCCTGCGTTGCCCGAGTCAGCCATGCTATCGGTCAGGAAAATGGCACCAAGCAGCCAAACAATCCCGATGCTGTGGGCATCTACTGACAACATGTGTCAGCAGGGCCAATTTAAAATGTGCCCTCTGGCCCTTATGTGTAGTCCATGACTGATCGCTTCCAGCTCGTTTCTCCCTACCAGCCTGCCGGCGACCAGCCACAGGCCATCCAGCTATTGAGCGAGGGCTTCGAAGCCGGACTCGCGGCGCAGACGCTGTTGGGCGTGACCGGGTCGGGCAAGACCTACACCATTGCCAACGTGATCGAGCGGGTGCAGAAGCCGACCATCGTGATGGCGCCGAACAAGACGCTGGCGGCGCAGCTGTACGGTGAGTTCAAGGAGTTCTTCCCGAACAACGCGGTGGAATATTTCGTCAGCTATTACGACTACTACCAGCCGGAAGCCTACGTCGTCGCATCGGACACCTTCATCGAGAAGGATGCCTCGATCAACGAGCATATCGAGCAGATGCGGTTGTCGGCGACCAAGGCGCTGCTGTCGCGCAAGGATTCCATCATCGTTGCCACGGTATCGGCGATCTATGGCCTGGGCAATCCGGAAGATTATCTGTCGCTACGGTTGATCCTGGCCAAGGGCGAGCGGATCGACCAGCGCAAGCTGATCCACCAGCTGACCGAGCTGCAGTACACCCGCAACGAGATGGAGCTGCGTCGTGGCACTTATCGCGTGCGCGGCGAAATCATCGACGTGTTTCCGGCTGAATCGGAAATCGAGGCGCTGCGCATCGAGCTGTTCGATGGCGAAGTGGAAAACATGGCGCTATTCGATCCGCTGACCGGTGAAACGATCCGCAAGGTGCAGCGCTACACGGTTTATCCGCGCACGCATTACGCCAGTACGCGCGAGAGCGTGCTCAATGCGATCGAGACGATCAAGCTCGAACTGAAGGATCGGCTGGAGCAGCTCTACAAGGACAACAAGCTGGTCGAGGCGCAGCGGCTGGATCAACGTACCCGCTTCGACATCGAAATGATGACCGAGGTGGGTTACTGCCAGGGCATCGAAAACTATTCGCGCCATCTCACTCGGCGCGCACCGGGCGAGCCGCCGCCGACGCTGTTCGATTACTTGCCGGCCGATGGTTTGCTGGTGGTGGATGAGTCGCATGTCTCCGTGCCGCAGATCGGCGCGATGTTCAAAGGCGACCGTTCGCGCAAGGAGACCCTGGTCGAGTTCGGTTTCCGCATGCCGTCGGCGATGGACAATCGTCCGCTGCGCTTCGAGGAATGGGAGCAGCGCGTGCCCCGTGCCATCTATGTGTCCGCTACGCCGCGTACCTACGAGCTGGAAAAATCCGGCGATGCGGTGGTCGAGCTGTTGGTGCGCCCGACCGGTCTGGTCGATCCGGAAGTGGAAGTGCGCCCGGTGCGCACCCAGGTCGACGATCTGCTGGGCGAGGTGCACAAGCGCGTGGCGCTGGGCGACCGCATCCTGGTGACCACGCTGACCAAGCGCATGGCCGAAAATCTCACCGAATACCTCAGCGAGCAGAACGTGCGCGTGCGCTATCTGCATTCGGACATCGAGACAGTCGAGCGCAGCGAGATCATCCGTGATCTGCGCCTGGGCGAATTCGACGTGCTGGTCGGCATCAACCTGTTGCGCGAAGGCCTGGATATGCCCGAGGTATCGCTGGTGGCGATTCTCGACGCGGACAAGGAAGGCTTCCTGCGTTCGACCGGTTCGCTGATCCAGACCATCGGCCGCGCAGCGCGCAACGTGCGTGGCAAGGCGATTCTCTACGGCGACACGATCACCCGCTCGATGCAGGCGGCGATCGATGAAACCGCGCGCCGTCGCGAGAAGCAGGTGGCATGGAACCTGTCACAAGGTATTACGCCGACCACGATCGTGCGACGCATCGCGGACATCATGGAAGGTGCGCGCAGCGAGGCCGGCAATCGCCGCGGCAGCAAATCGGCCACCCGTGCACGTGCGGTGGCCGAGTCGGCGGCTGACTATGCGGCACTCAGCTCGCAGCAGGCCTCGGCCCTGCTCAAGAAGCTCGAGGCGCAGATGTACAAGCATGCGCAGAATCTGGAGTTCGAGAGCGCGGCCCAGCTACGGGACCAGATCCACAAGCTGCGCGAAAAGACCCTGCGCTGAGCCCGCCGATGGCTATGGGGCGCCATCCATCAGGATGTTGTCGGGCGTCCGTCACTACCGTACAATACGCAACTCGCCCGGCCAGCCGCGGCGAAATGGGCAGTTAGCTCAGCGGTAGAGCACTTCCTTGACATGGAAGGGGTCACAAGTTCGATCCTTGTACCGCCCACCAATTCGACAAACAGCAACGGCGCGGACTTCACAGTCCGCGCCGTTGCTGTTTGGGTCTACCGGACTACCCTCCAAGCCGACGCGAATACCTGTGACTGCGCGGTCCAGGCCGAATTTGCCGATCGCTTTTGGCGATGCATCGCAACATTTGGCCCGCGCAGCTGAATCCCCTCACCTTGGCTCTTGCGGAAGCCGCCGGTGGTGCGTGTACTCTTGAAAGCCTGTCGATTGGGCGTCGTTCACTGCTGAACGGTCGCCGCGTCGTCACTCTGTTTCGTCTGCCGGTGAATTCCGTATATGCAATCCATAGAAACGCTGATCAATGACGCCTTCGAGCGTCGCAATGAACTCGGTACAACCGAAATCGAAACCCATTTGCGCCCTGCCGTCGGTCAGGTGATCGACCTGCTCGAATCCGGCGAACGGCGCGTCGCCGAGCCGGATGGCAAGGGCGGCTGGACGGTCAATCAATGGATCAAGAAAGCCGTGTTGTTGTACTTCCGCCTGAATGACAACGTGGTGGTCGACGGTGGCGCGGCGATGGCATTCGACAAGGTGCCGCTGCGCTTCATGCAGGGAAATGACGCCGAACTGCAGAACCTGGGTGCACGCGTGGTGCCGGGCGCGCTGGTACGCCGTGGCGCGCACATCGCGAAAGACGCGGTGCTGATGCCCAGCTACGTGAATATCGGCGCCTATGTAGGTGCTGGCAGCATGATCGATACCTGGGCGACGGTGGGCTCCTGCGCACAGATCGGTGCGCACGTGCATTTGTCTGGCGGTGTTGGCATTGGCGGCGTGCTGGAACCGCTGCAGGCCAATCCCACCATCATCGAGGACAACTGCTTTGTGGGCGCGCGCTCCGAGGTGGTCGAGGGCGTGGTGGTGGAGAAGGGCAGCGTGATAGGCATGGGCGTATTCCTCGGCCAGTCCACCCGCATCTACAACCGCGCCACCGGCGAGGTGAGCTACGGCCGCGTACCGGCTGGTAGCGTCGTGGTGGCCGGCAGCCTGCCCGCGAAGGACGGTAGCCACAGCTTGTACGCGGCCATCATCGTCAAACAAGTGGACGAGAAAACCCGCAGCAAGACGGGTATCAACGAACTTCTGAGGAGTGTCGAATGAGCGTCGAACTCTATGGCCTGGAAAAGTGCAGCACCTGCGACAAGGCCCGCGCCTGGCTTGATCAGCACAAGGTCAAATACAGTTTTACCGATTACCGCGAGCATCCCGTGGCGCCGGCTTCGCTGAAGGCCTGGGCCAAGCAGCTGGGCTGGGAGAAGCTGGTCAATCGCGCCAGTTATACCTGGCGCGATCTTACCGACACACAGAAATCGGCCAGCACCGACGCCGACTGGCTCAAGCTGATCAAGGACTACCCCGCGCTGGTCAAGCGTCCGGTGGTGGTGAAAGGCGACAGCGTCAGCGCGGGTTTCACCGAGAAAAAGTTCAAGGAGCTGTTCGGTGGCTGAAGTGATGCCCGATGCCATCGTTGTGCTCTATGGCATCGACGGCACCGACATCTGCGGCAAGGCACGGCATTGGCTCGATCGCTTCGGGCCGGATTACCGCTTCGTCGATCTTAAGCGTGAGCGTCCCGAGCCTCCTGTGCTCAAGGCATGGGCGTCGTCGCTGGGTAGCTGGGATGCGCTGGTCGATCGAGGTGGCAACGGCTGGAAAGGTTTGCTGCAGCAGCGGCGCAATCCGGGCAGTGATCCGGAGTGGACCTTGCTGATCCGCGAACACCCCGAGATCCTGCGGCAGCCGATTACGGTGGCTCCTGACGGCCGTGTGGTCGTCGGTTTCACCGGTGGTATTTATGAACGCCTGCTCGGCAAGGGCAAAGCAAAACACTGACTATTGCGTCACAAGCGATCAAACCGGAGCGATCAAACAAACATGAGCGATGTGCTGGACCTCACCTGCGAACTCATCCGCCGCCGCTCGGTAACTCCCGACGATGCCGGTTGTCAGGCGCTGATTGCCGAGCGGCTCGCGCGCGTCGGCTTCACCATCCAAAGCCTGCGCTACGGCGAAGTGGACAATCTGTGGGCTACGCATCGCGGTTCGGATGCGTCGGGTCCAACGCTGATGTTCCTTGGCCACACCGACGTGGTGCCCAGCGGCCCCGAGACATCCTGGCAGAGTCCGCCATTCGAGCCGACCATCATCGATGGCCGTCTATACGGCCGTGGTGCCGCCGACATGAAAGGCTCGGTGGCAGCGATGGTGGTGGCGCTGGAGCAGTTCGTGGTGGCGCATCCCGATCACCTGGGTCGCGTTGGCCTGCTGATCACCAGCGATGAAGAGGGAGTAGCCATCGACGGCGTGCGCAAGGTGATCGAGCATTTTCGTGCCAATGACGAACGGATCGAATTCTGCGTTGTGGGCGAGCCGTCGGCGAAGGAAAAGCTGGGCGATCTGATCCGTGTGGGTCGCCGAGGCTCGCTATCGGCCACGTTGACTGTGCGTGGTATTCAGGGTCACGTCGCCTATCCGGAAAAAGCGCTTAACCCGATTCATGCCTTCGGCCCCGCGCTCGCGGAGCTGGCGGCCGAGCGTTGGGATGAAGGCAACGCCGACTTTCCGCCGACCTCGATGCAGGTGTCCAACCTCAACGCCGGCACCGGTGCCAACAACGTAATCCCGGGCACGCTTACCGCGCTATTCAATTTTCGCTACAGCACCGCCAGCCGCGCCGAAGATCTGCAGGCGCGCAGCGAGGCGATCCTGCACAGACACGGTCTGGACTTTCATATCGACTGGCAACTCTCCGGTCAGCCGTTTCTCACGCCGCCCGGCGGGAAGCTGCGCGAGACCGTCGTTGCCGTGTGTCGTGATCTCTGCCAGCTCGATCCCGACCAAAGCACTGGCGGCGGCACTTCCGATGGCCGCTTCATCGCGCTGCTCGGTACCGAAGTCGTTGAGGTCGGGCCGATCAATGCGACGATTCATAAGGTGGACGAGTGCGTGGCCGTGCAGGAGCTCGAGCAATTGCCGGCGATCTATCAGGCCGTGTGCGAACGATTGCTGGCTTGATTTTCGATCTTTCGCAGGCACTCAGCGCTGGTAAGGAGGGCACTGATCGCTTTGCGGCATCCTGCCGGTTCCATGAAACAATCCGTCCCGCCCAAGTTTGACCTCGACCGTGTTTTGGCTGATAAAGCTGCCTTCGCTCAGCGCTTCATCCTGGATGCAAAGCACCTTGATACCACCGTTGTCCTCGACGATTCTTATCCCGAAAAGCCTCTGCTTTTCCAGATCGATGGATCTCACTCCCCCGTCAGCTTTTTCAAACTGGACGAAGCCGTAATCCTTCAGAGTGTTGGCGCCTGGGCGCCTGCGTGTATAGATCGAACTGGGAATGGACAGGACATCGAGATGCTCCGCTACAAATAAAGCGGCATTCTCAACGTGGGGTGCTGTCTGCGCGACCGAAACGTTTGGCCAGGCGGCCCAGACGCAAGAGGCAAGGATTGCCGCGACGCAGATCTTCATCACTCTATAGTCCTTGTCCAGAAGATGAGTTTGAGCAAGATTAGCGTGAACCGTAGCAAGTTTCGAAACGATAAGCGGCTTTCAGACTGCCGTTTGATCCTGCTGTCGCTTGATGCAAGAGCTTGCGCTGCTTGTCCCACGCTGTCCCGAATCTGACCGATCCATGGTCTGGAGCTTCAAAGCTTCATCATGCTCCGATAACGTGGCAGGCTGGTTGAATCCAATGGTCGAAACCCAATGATAAAGAACAGGGGAGCCGTGATGTCGCGCAGATATGGAAGTAGCAAGGCCGGAAAAATCCTGATGGCATCGTTGAGTATTGGCGTGCTTGCCTTCGGTTTGATTGGCGCAGCTGGCGCACAGGATGCGGAAAAGCCACCAGTCACGGATGCGCAACTGGCGAGCGCGCGTTGCATCATCGGTCTGGAGAAATTTCTTCC
>Ga0302314_10010217_pt1 | contig 16453 bp, 15 predicted proteins | sample III_Palsa_N2_3_FD_200533 | JGI IMG/M metagenome (GOLD analysis project Ga0302314, IMG submission 200533) | Peat permafrost microbial communities from Stordalen Mire near Abisko, Sweden - III_Palsa_N2_3 | ecosystem: Environmental > Terrestrial > Soil > Palsa > Peat permafrost | place: Sweden... | reverse complement strand
GCAACCAGCCCGGCGGCCTCTCCGGAGCCCTCTACACCCTCTACTTCCGCCACATCCTCCCCCTCATCGGCGGCCTCATCTCCGGCGACCGCGCCGCCTACCGCTATCTCCCCGCCTCGGTAGCCCGGTTCCCCCGCCCCCCGCAGATGCTCGCCCTGCTCCGCGAAGCCGGCTTCACCCACGAAGCCTGGGACGGCTACCTCCTCCACGCCGCCGGTCTCTACCACGCCACCAAACCCTAACCGCGATATACCTTGTAGACGTGGGTTCCGCTCCGCCACATCTCGACTCATCCCAACTCCCAGCGGAGCTGCTCACCGAGCTCTGGCTCATCGCCCAGCCAGATGCCTACGCCCTCACCAAGCCCGAGTTCGAGACCATCCTCCTCACCACCGGCGTCCGCAGCAACTTCGGCCTCCCCGCCAACCACCAACCCAGCCTCGCCGAGCAGGCCCGTTTCCTCCGCGGGCTCAACCTCCCTGATCTCGCCCTCGCCCAGGCCTGCGCCCTCGGCCGCGACTCCGGCTGGCAGCACTTCATCGCCCGCTACCGCGAATCCCTCACCCGCTTCGCCATCAAGACCACTCATTCCACCTCCCTCGGCCAGGACCTCGCCGACTCCCTCTACGCTGAACTCTTCGGCCTCGGCGAACGTGAAAACCAGCACGGCCACGCCCAGCGCAAATCCCCTTTAGCCTCCTACTCCGGACGCGGTGCCCTCCTCGTCTGGCTGCGCGCCGCGCTCGCCCAGCGCTTCATCGACCAGCACCGTCGCACTCACCGCGAGCTGCCGCTCGACAACCACGACTATCCCTCCCCAAACCTCACCCCAACCCCCAACCCCGAGACCCTCACCCAGCTGACCACCGCCCTCACCCAGGCCATCCTCACCCTCTCGCCAGACGACCGGCTCCTGCTCGCCTCCTACTTCCTCGACCAGTCCACCCTCGCCCAGATCGCCCGCCTCACCGGCGTCCACGAAGCCACCATCAGCCGCAAGATCAAGCGCCTCACATCCACCCTCCACGCCCAACTCCTCCAATGTCTCCAGGACTCCGGCATGAACCCCCGCGCTGCCCAGGAGGCTTTAGGCACAGATCCCCGCGACATCTCCATAAATCTTCGCAATCTGCTGCAACAATCCCCCCTCTCCACGTTCCCTAATCAGGAGACTCTTCCGGAAACGAGGCCATCGTGAGTACGTCCCTCCAATCCGGCCAGCATCTCGACCCCAATCAGGTCAGCGCCTTCATCGACCACGCCATGGCCGAAAGCGAGCGCTCGCAAACAGTGATCCACCTCGCCGAGTGCCGGCGCTGCCGCCAGATCGTCCTCCTTGTACAAGATGCCGACGCTCAGGAAGCCGGCCTCCCCGGACTCACGCCCGAATCCTCCCGCAAACCCGCGCCAGCCTGGCGTCGCTGGTTCACCCTCAACCCTCTGCTGGCAATGGCCTCAGCCGCCTTCGCCTCCGTCCTCATCACCTCCACAACCTTCGTCACCCAACGCCACCTCTCCCACCCCTCGACGCGCCAAATCGCCCGCCTCGAATCCCCCGCACCGCTCCATCCACCCGTCCCTCAACCAACCCCCAGCCAACCCTCGCCAACCCCCGCGCCGCCCCCAGCCACTCCCACAAAACCCCAACCCCCAGCCACTGCTACTGAAATCGCAGACGCAGCCTCCGCCCTCCACCTCGACAACTCCGACGCCGCCGACAACCTCAACATCGAAGGCGGCGAAGACCCCGAAGACTTGACCCAGCCACGCCCAAAGCAATGGCACCCTCTACCTCTTCCCAGCAAACTGCCCGCAATCGCCGTCGTCTCCAAAGTCCACATTAAGCTCGCCGCGGACATCCACGGCAACCTCTACCAGAGCCCCAACGGCGGCGGCCACTGGAGGTACATCAAGCCACTCTGGCAAGGCAGGGTCGACCACCTCGATGTCACCTCCGGCCCTCCCATTCGACTCGACCCGTGGTTCGTCCAGGACCCCGGCGTCCCCGCGCCCATTCCCGGCGAAGCCAGATCCACCTTCGAACTCCTCACCGACGCAGGAGAACTCTGGACCAGCCTCGACGGCATCCACTGGAGGCACCGGCCGGTCTTTTAGGCCTTCGTAGGAAAAACTTCAATTCAGCGTGAAGTAGAACGTCGCCCCCTTCTCCACCGCCCCTTCCGCCCAGATCGACCCTCCCTGCCGTGCTAGTATCCGCTGCACCGTGGCCAGCCCGATCCCCGTCCCAGGGAACTCGCTCTTGCCATGCAGCCGCTGAAACGGCCGGAAGAGTTGTTCCATGCGGCTGGGATCGAATCCGGCCCCATCGTCGCGCACAAAGTACACCAGCTTCCCTTCAGCCTCGTTGGCATCGAAGGTCTGTATAGCCCCAAACTCAATGCAAGCCTTAGCGTGGTGCGACGAATACTTCCACGAGTTGCGCAAAAGATTGCCCAGCACGATCCGGATCAACCCCGCATCGGCCTGCACCTCAGGCACATCGCTGATCGAGAACTCAACCTTACGCGCCGGGTCGGACATGGTTAGCTCGGCGGCAATCCCACGGACAATCGCACTCAAATCTGTAGGCGCCCATTGCACCGGTGTCGTCGAGGCGCGCGCGAAGTTCAGCAGATCGTCGATCAGCGCACCCATATTGTGCGTGGACGTCTTGAGCTGCTCGATCATGAACTGAACATTGCTATCGGCAATCTCCCCATCGGACTGCGTCAGCAGAAACACGATGCCCGCGATCGCATCCAGCGGCCCGCGCAGATCGTGTGCGACCGTATAGGAAAACGCTTCGAGTTCCCGGTTCGCCGTCTGCAACTCCGCAGTCCGTTCTTCTACCCGGATCTCCAGATCGTTGCGCGCCTCGTTCAGCGCTGCATCGCGTCCCTCGATCTGCGCCAGCATCGTGTTGAACGCACTCACCAGCACTGCGATCTCGCTGCTGCCGGCTTGTACCCTGGCCCGGACGGAGTAGTCCCGGTCCCGCGACACCGATATAGCCGTATCTGCCAAGGCAATGATCGGCTGCGCGATCAGCCGCCGCGACGCAGCGCTTATGCCCAGCGCCGCAGCCATGCAGAACATCAGGATGATGCCTGCGATCAGAAGGTACTGCCGCGCCCGCCGCCCGATTTCCGTCAACTTCGCGGAGATATACACCACCCCCACTGTCTTGCCCTGGAAGACGATCCGGTGCGCCACCAGCACGTTCGTTCCCGACGACCAGAAATGGTCCGCCTCCTCTCTCCTCAACACACGCGACTCCGCTTCACCCGCATCGAAAGCTCCATACCGAGCGAACTCTGTCCCATCGCCGGTGGTCAGCATCGCGCCCAGCACATCGGGCGCGTGCTCCAGGCCTTGCAATGTTGATGCGGCGCTCTGCGGATCGTTGAACACCAGTGCGGACACAGTATTCTGTCCCACGATCTGCGCTTCCGCGTCGAGACTCCGGATCAGGTCGGAACGGAACGACAGCAGATCGTACGAGAAGAACGCACACGCCGCCAGCAGCAGCGCCGCGCCGCTCACAATCAGGTTCATGCGGGTCAGCCGGGCGGAGAGGGAATCATTCCGTTGGGGTCTCATGGCGCGCCTCCCCCGCTGGGTTTAACGTGGACGGCCACCTTCAGAAGTTCCGAGCTGAGCGAGATCCCGCCGCGTGTCACCGGCCCAAGGTCTACCGAAAAACGCACCCGGTTCTCGATAAGGACGAACTGGATCATCCCACCGCGGTCCAGAAAACCCGGAATGTCGCTGACGGTGAGGACAGGCTTGCTGGCCGTCGCGGCGATCAGGCTATCTAGCCTCTCCTTCGCGGCCGCCCCGATGAACAACACATCGCATCCAGCTTCGTCTCCGGGATGTTGCAGCAGACGGACGCCCAGCGGATGCCCATCAATACTCTCGCCCGCAACGATCTTCTTCAAGCTGTCCACATAGGCCGGCTGGCCTGCGATGCAGATGTCGAGGCTGCCCGCGGGTAGCTCCGCCGGCCAGCGGACAAACTTAGCGAAGTCGAAGAGATAGACGGCCTGCACCTCGGACTGGGAAGGCTTGGCCGGCTGTGCCGACACTTCGGCACACGGCACGGTGAGGTTGAGCAAAAGCGCTGCCAGCAGCATCAGCACACTACCCGGCTGTGACCCTGGGCGCGACAAGGATACGCCACCGGCATCGGCCGGTTGTTGCCGCGGGCCTCGCATCACCGTTCCCATGACCACACCACTCCTCCCACCACCTCGCGCTTAATAAATACGGCGTTGTTGTTGTTTCCCTCGCCCTCCTCATGGCGAGCTTGCTCCAGGTTGCGGCCGGTAACGGAAAGCTCCACATGATGTTCCACATGGTAGGAAATCCGGGCATCGCCAGTCTTGTAGCTGGGCGTATTTTGCGCAGGCAATGCGCTTACGAACCGGTAGTCCGGCACAATCTCCAGGTGCGGGCCAAACGTAAAGATGCCCTCCACCGATGCCGCGCGGTGAGGGCTGCCCCCTTCGATGCTCGTCGCCGAAGCAGCCTGGCTAAATCCGGCTTTCGAGTGCAGCGCCACATGCACATGCATATACCCGGCTGCGACGTATCCAGCAGCGGCAGCGGCACAACAGCCATCGCAGTGGCAACCAGCATGGACCTCGGCAAGCGCTTCCTCATGGAGATATCTCTACCGGGCACGATTGCAGCAGCTTATGCAGCTTTTCGACCAGCTTCGCGGGATCGCCCTTGCGCACAAACCCCTGCACCAGCGGCGCTATATCTTCAGGCAGCATCGGAGCGTCGGACAGCACGATAACAGGTGCGTCGGGAAGACGTTCATGGATGACCTTCGCGATATCTACCGCGCTCCGCTGCCCTTCAAGGTGATAGTCCAGCAGGACCAGGTCCACTGGCTCTGTAGGGATATCCACCCCCGCATACCGCACCTCCGCGGGCAGCGCGCGATACCCTGCGGCCTCAATAATCCACCCATAGATCCGCAGGTGTAACGGGTCATCATCGACTATCAAGACAGATGCTCTTGCTTGCATAAAACCATCGCTGACAAAGATTTTCGTGCTCTATTTTCGATCTGAAACCCTACGATGCATAGCTCCGCACAGGGTTGCTTGCCCTGGGCTGAAAATTTGCTGAAAATTTCAGCCGGAACCCCGCCATACTACCCCCTAATCCCTAACCCCTGCTCTGCTATCCTCACCCCATGCCCGCCACCGGTACGCGAGAGCAAGCCCAACGCAGCGCCGCCAAGCGGGCCGCTGCCCTCTCGTCCCTGCTCGCCGCCCTCGCCATCACCCTCCTCAAGCTACTCACCGGAGTCCTCTCCGGCTCCCTCGGCATGTTGTCCGAAGCCGCCCACTCCGCCATAGATCTAATAGCCTCCGCCATCACCCTCGCCACCGTCCGCGTCTCCGACCGCCCCGCCGACGAAGACCACAACTACGGCCACGGCAAGCTCGAAAGCCTCTCCGCCGCCGTCGAAATCCTCATCATGGCAGGTTCCTGCTACTGGATCGCCCGCGAGGCCGTCCTGCGCATCCTCCACCACCAGCATCTCGCCCTTAGCTGGTCCATCTGGCCCTTCGCCGTCCTGCTGCTCTCCATGCTGGTCGACTTCACCCGCTCCCGCGCCCTCCACCGCGTCGCTCAGGCCCAGCGCTCCGACGCCCTCGAAGCCGACGCCCTCCACTTCGGCACCGACCTCTGGTCCTCCGCCGCCGTCTTCCTCGGCCTGCTCGCCGCCTTCCTCGGCGAACGCCTCGACCTCCCCGCGCTCCAGTACGCCGACCCCATCGCCGCGCTCCTCGTCTCCGCCGTCATCCTCCGCGTCACCTACACCCTCACCCGCCGCACCATCGACTCCCTCCTCGACGCCACACCCTCCGAAGCCCGCGCCCAGATCCGCCGCGACCTCGTCCGCGACCTCGAAGCCGTCGACGGAGTCCTCACCGTAGAGCGCGTCCGCGTCCGCCGCTCCGGCTCCGACTACTTCGTCGACCTCACCCTCGGCATGCCCCGCAACCTCACCTTCCAACGCTCCGAACAGATCACCTTCGCCGCCACCGCAGCCGTCCAGCAACGCCTCCCCGGCGCAGATGTCGTCATCCACAGCGTCCCCACCGCCACTGTCGGCGAGAGCGTCTTCGACCGCATCCGCGCCGTCGCCGCCCGCTCCAACCTCAACCTACACGACGTCGCCGTTCAACAGTACGAGGGCGCACTGCACGTCGAGCAACACCTCGAAGTCCCCGAGACCATCTCCCTCCAACAGGCCCACGACATCGCCACCCAGCTGGAGAACGACATCCGCCGCGAGGTCCCCGCCGTCGACACCGTCCTCACCCACATCGAATCCGAACCCGCCACCATCGCCCACCCCGCCCAGTTCGAGGCCAACGAGCACCTCACCCGCCAGCTCCGCCAAACCGCCGAAGCCTTCCCCGAGATCCTCGACATCCACGAGATCACCGTCGCCCGAGGCCACGGCGGAGCCGCCAACAGCGTCCAGATCAACTGCCACATCACCCTCCCCGACGACCTCCCCATGGCCCGCGTCCACGAGGTCATCACCGAGTTCGAATCCGAGTTCCGCCTCCACCACCCCCAGGTCTCACGAGTCCTCATCCACCCCGAACCAGCCACCGACAACCGCCGCTAGCTCTCCTTGTTTTCATTCCGCAACGTAGTGGAGGAATCTGCAGTTGCCTTTGCCTTTCTTGTTGTCATTCCCGAAGGAAATCTGCTGTTCCTATTGAGATAGGCCCGGACTTCAGTCCGGGCAATACCGGCCACCGGATTAGCGTGGGGCTTAAGCCCCACGAATGAGGCCAATAAAATTGGCGGGCTTAAGCCCCGGGCCTTTTGCTCATTTGGCAAGAATGACCTTTTCAGCACTCACTTACTGCTTTACCCGCGATGGGTGAGGGGTGCCGCCCGCTAGGCTGCTGTACGGGATCTCGCGCACCTCGCCCCGCGATCCGGGGTCGAAGGCAGCCTTGCGGGCCCACCCCAGCGCCTCGTCCATGTCAGCGGCTTCCAGTATCCAAAACCCGCCAATGTGCTCCTTGGCTTCCAGATATGGGCCGTCGGTGATGAGCGCTTCGCCATTGGACTGTCCCCGCACCGACTTCGCCTGGCTGGCTGGGCTCAAGCCGCAAGCCATGAGCCTGGCGCCGGCAGCTTCCAACTCCTCGTTGAGATCATTGATAGCTTGAATCATCTCTGGGGTCACGGTGGACGGGTCAAAGTTGTCGGGAAGGTAATTCGCAAGCAAATATTGCGGCATGAGTTCTCCTTTTATCCTGGTTCGATCTTCGGGCGGCCCGATCTGACTCGCCTTCACTAACTCGACGAACGGCCTGACCCGAATTCTACAAAGCGTCCAAATTATTATCCTCGTCGTGAGCAATGCATGTTCCCAGCGGGTGGCGGGTGGCCCATTCATCGAGCGTCTTTTGCTCGATGAATGGGGTGGGGAGATGTTCGAAGAGCGCTTCGCGTGGCGGTGCGTGCTTCTGAGGTTCCCCACTCACGCGCAGAGAAGAGCGCGTGAATGGGCCACCCGGAGCGTGTGGGAAACACGCGGCTATTTGGCGGCGGTCTGATTCGGCAGCTGAGCCCGTTTCGCTATCTTGTACTGAATCTCCTCTTCGGACAGCATGGGGGCGAAGTCTTCCATCTCAAAGACATGGCGGATTTCGATTTCGTAGTCGTCGCCGCTGGAGCTGGGACAACGCTTGACCCACTCGATGGCCTCTTCCAGAGACTTGACCTGCCAGAGCCAGAAGCCGGCGACGAGTTCCTTGGACTCGGTGAAGGGGCCGTCGATGACAGTTCGAGACTTGCCGGAAAATTTGACGCGTGCGCCTTTGGAGCTGGGATGGAGGCCATCCATGGCGAGCACGATGCCGGCCTTGATGAGCTCTTCATTGTACTTGCCCATGTCGGCCAGGAACTGTGGATCAGCGACGGGGCCTTTTTTTTCTAACTCTGGGGTTGTTTTGACGATGACCATGACTCGCATTTTCTTTGTCCTCTTTTCGTTGGGATGAATGGGTGTAGCGGCTTTTAGAAGACCGATTTTCCTGCCTTCACAAGGTCAACGAATGGCCTGACCCGAATTCTACAAATCGTCCCAAGTTTTTTAGTCCAAGCTTTTTATCTCAATCGACGAACATCGCCTGCTTGAGTCTCTTCGACAGCAAATCCTGCTCCCGGACATTGTCTGTCATCGCAAGGGCGCGTTGCAGCTCTTCACGAGCTTCGGCATATCGTCCCAGCTTCATCAGCAGATCACCCCTGACGCTCGGCAGCAGATGATAGTTGGCCAGCGCCGGCTCGCCCGCGAGAGCATCCAGGGCCTGGAGCCCAGCCGCCGGGCCGTATGCCGGGCCCGGCGCCATTCCGACAGCCACCGCGCGGTTCAGCGCAACAATTGGATTTCTGCCCGGAGATGGGCCGATCTCGAGCAGCGCGTCATAGAGAAGGACGATCCGCTCCCAGTTGGTCTCCGCCGCGGTGATGGCCCGCGCGTGGCAAGCAGCGATGGCCGCCTGCAACGCATAACTGTGGATGCCCCCACCCAGCGTCTGCGCGCGATGGAGCGCAGCCATGCCTCGCTCAATCTGTGCATAGTCCCACCGGGACCGGTCTTGCTCAAGCAGCAAGACGGCTTCTCCGTTGCGCCCCTTGCGTGCTGTAGTGCGCGACGCCTGGAGTTCCATCAGTGCCACCAGACCGTGGATCTCGGACTCCTCGGGAAGAAGTCCCACGAGGATGCGACCAAGCCGCAGCGCGTCGTCGCAAAGTTCTTCCCGCATCCACTCATCTCCAGACGTCGCCGCATATCCTTCGTTGAAGATCAGGTAGATCACCGAGAGTACGGACGCAAGCCTGCTGCGCAGCTCCTCTCCACGCGGGATCTCGAACGGAACATGGGCTTCTGACAGTGTCTTCTTGGCCCGAAAGATGCGCTGGCCAATCGTCTTCTCCGGGACAAGGAAGGCGCGGGCAATCTCAGCGGTCGTGAGACCGCCTATCAGACGCAACGTGAGCGCGATGCGCCCTTCTACCGTGAGCACCGGATGGCAGGCAGTAAAGATGAGCCGCAGAACATCATCATCGATGACCTGATCCAGAGCTTCATCCATGGCTTCGCCCAGCCGCTGCTGCTGGAATTCCAACTCTCGCGCAATCTCGCCATGCTTTAGTTCCAGCATCCGGCCACGACGCAGAGAGTCAATGGCGCGCCGCTTGGCCGCTGTCATCAGCCACGCCGCGGGATTTTCCGGAATGCCTTCTTCCGGCCACCGCTCAAGCGCGACAACGAGAGCGTCCTGGGCAAGTTCCTCCGCAACGCCGATGTCGCGGGTAACGCGGGCAATCCCGGCGATGAGCCGCGTGGACTCGATCTTCCACACGGCCTCGATCGTTTTGTGAATGTCACTCATGCCTTTGTAGTCTCTCGCACTTGGAGATCGGGGTCTCCGCGACGCGCCATCCCGGCCAAACCTTGTCAAGCCCCCAACCACCCCCCTGAAACTCCAAAACCCCTATCAACACTGGAGATTTCTTCCAAAAATACTTTGCACATGTATTTCCACCAACCGCCTACAATTGAAGTAGGCCTTAAAACGACGAGTCCGGCAACGCTGGGCTTCCGCATTTAACCACCAACACAAACCCAATTTGATCCGAGCATAAGTCCAATCTGCACTGGAATTTGCACCAAAAACCCAGGGGGAGGCGAGCGCGCTTGCTCGCTCTTCCTAACCACTAATCACTAACCACTGCTTCTCCGATATCCTGTACCCGACCATGAAGCGCTTCTTCCGCCTAGCTCTCTCCATCCTCGCCATGCTCTTCGTGATGTTCCTCTCCGCGGCCATCACGCTGCGCATCGCGCTCCACGGCCACGAGGTCCCCGTCCCCAACTTCTCCGGCATGACCATCGGCGAAGCCAGCACTGCCGCGCTCCAGGCCGGCGTCGACCTCAACATCGAGAACAAGTTCTACTCCACCACCGTCCCACCCGGCCGAATCCTCTCTCAGGCCCCGGCCGCGGGCTCCACGGTACGTCACGGCTGGCAAGTCCGCGTCACCACCAGTCTCGGCCCCCAGCAGGTCACCATCCCCGACGTCGCCGGCATGCCCGAGCGCCAGGCCTCCCTCGAGCTCCGCCGCATGTCCCTTGACCTCGGCACCATCGCCCACATCGACGCCCCCGGAGACCCCGAGATCGTCCTCGCCCAAACACCCCCGCCCAACGCCGGAGTCGACCAGCCCCGCGTCTCGCTCCTCCTCAGTTCCACCGCCGCCGGCGAGTCCAGCGCCATCGTCATGCCGTCCTTCACCGGCATGACCTACTCCGCCGCCGCCCACGCAGCCGCCGCCCTCGGCCTCCACATCGCCTCCGCAGGAGACACACCACCACCTCCGCCCGCCGCTCCAGCCCCCGTAGTCGCCTCCATCTCCCCCACCGGCGTCAAACTCGACGCCAACGGACAGGCCATCGCCTTCCCCGTCGCTCCTCCACCACCTCCCGCACCCACCGGCATCGTCACCGCCCAAAAACCCGACTCCGGTTACCGCGTCACCAAGGGCGACACCATCCACCTCACCCTCACCCACCCCGCCGCCTCCAACTAATTCTCCTCTTACCACCTAACGTTCTCCCCCCAACCGCCGATAACCCTTCCAAGGCGCGGAGTCAAGACTCCGCACGCGGTAACCCCGCCCTGGAAGGACACTATCCTAAATCTCCGCTCCCTCGCCGCCATCTCCCTCGCTCTCCTGCTCACCGGCTGCTCGCTTTCGCCCACCGGCAAGCCCGTCGCAACTCCCGGCGCAAGCATTCACGGCAGCGTCCACGGCGGCCAGCAGCCCATCGCCGGAGCCAGCATCTATCTCTTCGCCGCCGACTCAGAAGCCTACGGCAGTCCCTCCAACTCCCTCCTCGACCCCACCCTTACCGGCTTGTCCGACATCAACGGCAACGGCTACGTCCTCACTGACGCCAACGGCAACTTCTCCCTCTCCGGCGAATACACCTGCACCGCCGGCCAGCAGGTCTACCTCTACGCCATCGGCGGCGATCCCGGCGCGGGCCTCAACTCCGCTGCCGGCCTCATGGCTGTCCTCGGTAACTGCCCCGGCGGAGACTTCTCCGCCACCGTCCCCTTCGTCTCCATCAACGAGGTCTCCACCGTCGCCGCCGCATACGCCTTCGCCGGCTACGCCGTTGACGCGACCCACGTCGCCAGCTCCGGCACTCCCCTCGCCCTCAACGGCATCGCCAACGCCTTCGCCAATGCCTTCAACCTCGCCGATCTAGGCTCGGGCACCGCGCTCGCCGCCACGCCCGCCGGTAACGGCACCGTCCCCCAGGCCACCATCGACACCCTGGCCAACATCCTCGCCGCCTGCATCAACTCCACCGGCCCCAGCTCACCCCCCTGCTCCATCCTCTTCGCCAACACGGTGAGCCTCTCCGGCGTCATCCCCACGGACACCGCCACCGCAGCCCTCAACATCGCCCACAACCCCGCCGCCAACGTCTCCGCCCTCTTCAACATCATCTCCACCACGCCGCCTTTCGGCTCCGCGCTCTCCATCCAGCCCACAGACTTCACCCTCGCCCTCACCTTCACCGGCGGCGGCATCGCCGCAACCCAAAACCTCGCAGTCGACGCACAAGGCAACATCTGGGCCACCGACAACAACGGATATCTGACCGAGCTCAACAGCCTCGGCTCACCCGTCTCACCCTCCACCGGCTTCACCAGCTCCAGCCTCAGCAGCATTCAACCCCCCATCGGCATCGCCATCGACACCACCGGCAACGTCTGGGTCACCACCGGCACCGCCGGCCTCGTCCCCGCCGTTGAGTTCAGCTCCGACGGCAGCACCTCCACTCCCATCACCTCCGTCTCCACCCTAGACGCAGTCAACAGCATCTCCTTCGACCAGAACGGCAATGTGCTCCTCCCCGCAGCCACCCTCAAGAGCGTCTACCGGTTCGACTCCAACGGAAATCCCCTTGACACCTTCACCACCCCTCACCACATGGACGGCCTCACCACCGACTCCAGCGGTCATCTCTGGACCACCAACAACAATCACGACGCGCTCACCGAAATCTTCACCGGCGGCGAAACCCCCGGCCAGGTCATCTCCTCCACCCTGGCCTCCGGCAACACCGACCCCCGTCAGGTTGCCATCGGTGCCACCGGCTCCGTCTGGTCGCTCGCCTCCAACGGCATGTTGGGCGTGCTCAACAGCGACGGCTCTATCGACTTCAGCGCCCCCACCCTCAACAACGCACCGTTGGGATCGGTAGCCCTCGCCTCCAGCTTTGCCATTGACGGAGCCGGAAGCGCCTGGGTCGTCACCAACATCACCACCCAGGATGAAGTGTCCAACACGGAACCCGGTGCCTACTCGCTTGCCGTCGTCTCCAGCACCGGCGCGCTGCTCTCCAGCACCGGCTACGGCAACTTCACCCCTCAGCAACTCAGCAGCATCCAGATCGACGGCTCCGGCAACGTCTGGCTGGCAACCTCCAACACCCTCACCGAACTCATCGGAGCAGCCGCTCCCGTCGTCACCCCCACCGCCGTCGCCAACGCCACCAACGCCATGCTCCCGTAAACTCAGCAGGCCGGCGCACCCGCGCCGGCCTGTGCAACATCCTCGCTCTTCCACTAAGCTTGCTGCTCATGCACACTCTTGAAGAGCAACCGCCGCCCGGCAGCCTACAGAGCATAGCTGTCCTGGTCCCCGCATGGGAGCCGGAACCCGCACTCGTTCCCCTGGTGCTCTCCCTCGTCGCATCCGGCTTTGGCGCCGTCGTCCTGGTCAACGACGGTAGCCACCCCCAGTCCGACGCTCTCTTCGCCGAGCTCGCCGCTCTGCCCGCCGTTCACCTTCTCCGCCACGCCGTCAACCTCGGAAAAGGCCGCGCCCTCAAGACCGGATTCAACTTCTGTCTCGCCGAACTCCCCCACTTAAACGGCGTAGTCACCGCCGACGCCGACGGCCAGCACACGCTCGAAGACATCGTACATGTCGCCGCAGCGCTGCAAACCTCCATGCAAACCTCCGCCCGCGCCATCGTGCTAGGTGTCCGCAGCTTCGCCTCCGGCGTCCCCTTCCGCAGCCGCTTCGGCAACACCCTCACCCGCCACATCTTCTCCTTCGTCACCGGAACCAAGCTAGCCGACACCCAGACCGGCCTCCGGGCCTTCCCCCGCAACCTCCTCTCCCAACTCCTCCACCTCGACGGAGAGCGATACGAGTACGAAATGACCGTCCTCGCCCATCTCTGCCGCCGTCCCAAGCCCATCGAAATTCCCATCCAGACCATCTACATCGACAGCAACCGTTCCTCCCACTTCGACCCTGTCCGCGACTCCATGCGGATCTACCTCGTGCTGGCTCGTTTCTACTTCTCCCCCATCCGCGCTGAAGCGTCTTCGCCGCCAGGCTCGTAGCCAACACTCGCATCGACAGCCCGGCTTACAAGCTCTGACTACAACAAGTTGCCCGCATCATCAAAGACCAACTCCTCAGGCTCCGAGAGAATCTTGATGGCAGAGTTCGCTCGCGCCTCCGGCAACATCGACTCCGAAATTGAGATCTCGCCCATGTGCAGCGTGTCCTTGATGCGCACCACGCGGGCCTGCGCGGGGTTGCGCGAATTACACGTCTTAATCGCGGCCATGATGGCATCGCAGTCGTCGTCCAGCACCATCGGCACGCGTACAGGGCCGGGCACCGTGCTGGTCAGGCTATTGGCGTAAGTCGGCTGAAAGTCGATCTTGTCGAACAGCTTGCGGGTGATGAAGTCCGCCGCGCCCATGCCGTTGGCGTTGCCATGCGTGGCCTCGGTAAGATCGAGCAGAACAATCCTCGCTATATCGGGTCCGCCAGAAGCATACGGCGTCGGATAGCGTCCGGAGATGTTCGGATCCATGCCGTCGCCTGAGATGTCCTTGCCGATCCGGTCGACGATCAGCACGTCGAACGTATCGAGCATGAACCTGGGCATATTGGCCTTCGCCTCGATCAGCAGGGCCTTGTCGGTCTCCACCAACTCGCTTGCCGGGGTTGCAACGATCTTCGCAATGCGGTCGTAAGCATTCTCAACCGTAGCGACGCCAAACAAAATCGGCGTCCGCGCCAACGAGATCGCCGACATCGAAAGAATATGCTCGGCCATGTACTTGAAGCTGTAAGCGTGGCACGATTCGGCGCCCTTCTGCTTGCCCAGTCCGATGGTAATCATCTTCACCAGCCCGCTCTCGCACTCTCCGCGAAACGCAGTATGCGGCTTCACGCGGGCGATCACTGCAATCCCATCCGCCTCATACGCAAACTTATCGATATACACCGGCAGCCCGTTATCCAGCCGGCCGATCTCAACCACCTCCATCGACGCCAAGACCTCACACCCGGCCGTCGCCTCCGTGACCCCAAGGTTTGCCAACACCTCGCTCTGCCCCTCGGCAGTAGCTCCGCCGTGACTGCCCATCGCCGGTACAAGAAACGGCTGGCCACCTCGCTTCTTGATCTCCTCCACCGTGACCCGCACCAGTGTCGGCAGATCGGCGAGCCCGCGGCTGCCCACCCCGATCGCAATCCGCATCCCCGGCTTTACGGTATCCAGAACTCCCGGCCTGCCCAGTTGCTCCCTCAAGGTTCCCGCAACATCAGCCACCGCAGGAGCGGGAAACGATTGCCAGATCCTGGCCATTCGCGGCAGCGGGACGCCCTGCAAAAGCTCTTTGACGATATCCATGCCGTCCCCTTTCTGCCCTAGGCCGGCGTAGGATTTGCATCCAGGAAGTCCTGAATCTCTTGAACTTCCTGAGCGGTCAGACGAAAATCAGCCGCTCCCACCCATCCGTCCACCTGCTTCGCGCTGCGTGCGCCAACGATCGCGGCGGTAACGGCCTTCAAACGCAACGTCCAGGCGATGGCCACCTCCCCGGTGTTGCGGCCATGACGGCCGCCTATCTGCCGCAGCAACTCCGCCAGTCGCAAATTTCGAGAAAGCCGCGGCTCCTGAAACTCAGCCGCGCGCTTGCGCCAATCGTCCTCGGGCAACGCAGCGATTCGCTCCGCCGACATCGCCCCAGTCAGCAACCCGGATTGCATCGGCGAGTAGCAAATCACGCCGATACCGTTCGCTTCGGCAAAGGGCAGCAGCTCGGCCTCGGCAGCGTTGTTGATCAGCGAATACGGCGGCTGAAGCGAGGTAATCGGCGCAATGGCCTGTGCCAGTTTGAGCTGGTGAATGCTGTAGTTGGATACGCCGATCCACCGGATCTTGCCCTGGCGTTGCAGGTCCGCCATCACCGCCCAACCCTCCTCTGTCTTGGCATCTTCGGCCTCGGGCCAATGACATTGATAGAGGTCGATCGTCTCTACCTGCAAACGGCGCAGGCTGTCCTCCACCTCTCTGCGGATATGCGCCTGCGTACGCGAAGTCTTGCGCTCCGCATCCCACACCACGGAGCACTTGGTAAAGATATACGGCTTGCTGCTGAGTCCCTTGACCGCGCGTGCCACCACCTCCTCCGAATGCCCCAGGCCATAGACCGGAGCGGTATCCACCCAGTTCACCCCGGCGTCGAACGCCCGGTGCATCGCGGCGATGGATTCGTTGTCATCCTGCGCTCCCCAGGCGAACGCCCAGTCGCCCCCGCCCACGGCCCACGCGCCAAAGCCCACCGGCGTAATCTGCAAATCCGAATTCCCCAGCTGACGAGTCTGCATCCGAATTACTCTCCCTGAAATAGCCGCCCGCGACAGGCAGAAATCTACCCCTCCCAATGTACCGTATAGAAACTTGTTCAAGGGAGAAAGAAGTAAGATACAAACAGTTAGCCCCACCCGCCTATTCAACCCATTGGATAGACAGGCCTTGTGAAGAAAAAATCCCGTGGGGATGTTCCCAGGAAAACCCGATGAAAACAGCCGTAACGATCACGCAGGTTCCAACGCTGTCTAAGGGCCCGTGGATCTACTGGGACGATCTTGCGGTCAGTATTCCCAAAGCAAAAGCAGCAGGATTCGATGCCATCGAGCTATACCCGGCATCTGCCGAGGCAGTCGAAGTGGAGCGGCTAGCAAGCTTGCTGGAGCAATATCAGCTCAAGATTTCTGCAATCGGCAGTGGCGCCGGCAAGGCGCTTCACGGCTTGCATCTGGCCAGCCCGGACGAGACGGTTCGCCTGAAGGCCCGCGCCTTCATCGCCGCCTTGATCGATGTCGCCGCCGGGTTCGCGGCGCCCGTAATCATCGGCTCCATGCAGGGCTCTTCTGATTTGGAAAAAGGCGTCACGCGCGATCAAGCTCTCGACTGGCTCAGAGAAGCCCTGAACGAACTGGGCGCGCGCGCCGCAACCCACGGCGTAAAGTTGATCCTTGAGCCACTCAATCGATA
>Ga0302314_10010216_pt1 | contig 16454 bp, 12 predicted proteins | sample III_Palsa_N2_3_FD_200533 | JGI IMG/M metagenome (GOLD analysis project Ga0302314, IMG submission 200533) | Peat permafrost microbial communities from Stordalen Mire near Abisko, Sweden - III_Palsa_N2_3 | ecosystem: Environmental > Terrestrial > Soil > Palsa > Peat permafrost | place: Sweden... | reverse complement strand
GACGGGATCGGAGGTGGTCACCGGGCGCGCTCGTCACAGGGACGGCCGCTCGCTTTGGCTGCAGACCAGCGCCAAGGCGGTTTACGAGAACGGCGTCATCGTAGGCGTGATCGGCGTCAGCCGCGATGTCACTGAGCGCGTGGCCGTCGAAGCCGCTCTGCTGGAGGCCAAGGCCGAGGCCGAGGCCGCCAATCGGGCCAAGGCCGAGTTTCTGGCCAATGTCAGCCATGAGATCCGCACCCCGATGAACGGGATCCTGGGGGCGCTGCACCTTGTCGGGCGGGAGGTCGTCTCTGCCGAGGGCCGTGACCTGATGCGGCAGGCCGATGACTGCGGACGGATGCTGTCCCAGCTTCTGAACGACGTGCTGGATTTCTCTAAGATCGAGGCCGGTCACATGGACCTGGCGCCCGCGCCGATGCGCGTGGGCGAAGCCCTCGAAGCCGTCACCGCCCTGCTGGCCGGCCAGGCGCGCGCCAAGGGCGTGGAGCTGCGGTGCGAGATCGAGGGCGGAGAATTGTGGATCGACGCCGACGCCCTGCGCCTGCGCCAGGCCATGTTCAATCTGATCGGTAACGCAGTGAAGTTCACCGCCGAGGGCCGTGTGACTGCGCGCCTTCGCGTGAACGACACAGCCGAAAGGCTGCGCCATGTCCATCTGGAGATCGAGGACACGGGCATCGGCATGACGCCGCAAGCCCAGAGCCACTTGTTCGAGCGGTTCCGCCAAGCCGAGGGCGACACCACCCGACGGTTCGGGGGCGCCGGCCTTGGGCTTTCCATCACACGGGCGCTGGTGCGCATGATGGGCGGTGACGTCGGATTCACCAGCGTGGAAGGCGAGGGCTCGACCTTTTGGCTGGCGCTCGATGCGCCCAGCGCCTTCCCCGTCGTGGTCGAAGCGGTGGAGGACGGCATGCTGGACGGACTGGACATCCTGCTGGTGGACGACAACGCTATCAACAGGCTCGTGGCCCGCACCATCCTGACCCGCCTGGGCGCGCGCGTTGAGGAAGCCGAGGACGGACTGGTCGCCCTGGAATCCGCCCGCCGGACCATTCACGACCTGATCCTGATGGACATCCAGATGCCTCGTATGGACGGGGTCGAAGCCACTCGCGCCATCCGCGGCTTGCTTGGAGAAGCCGCCCAGGTTCCGATCATCGGCCTGACCGCCAACGCCATGGTCCATCAGCGCGCCGAATACCTGGCGGCGGGCATGAACGGCGTGGTAGCCAAGCCAATCTCTCCGTCCGAGCTTCTGTCCGAGATCGCCCGTTTGATGGCGCCGGAGCCGGCGGTTCTGGCGGGGTGACGGCGATCCGAAGCGGACATGCGCCTTCGGACTTGGTAGCATCGGGGCTTGAGCGCATCTAAGTCCGAGGTGACCGATGAACCCGGCGACCCTGATCACAAACCTCTACGCCGCCTTCAACCGGCGCGACATCGACGCCGTGCTGGAGAAGCTGCATCCGGACGTCGCCTGGCCCAATGGCTGGGAGGGCGGCGTGGTGGTCGGGCATGACGCCGTGCGCGACTATTGGACCCGCCAATGGAACTCTATAGACCCCTCGGTGACACCGGAGGGGATCACGCCAGGGCCCGGCAGTGCGGTCAGGGTGGAGGTTCGCCAGGTGGTCAAGGATCTGGATGGCCGCATCCTCTCGGACGGCATGGTTCAGCACAGCTATGTCTTCGAGGCGGGATTGATCCGCGCGATGACCATCCGCAAACCGGACTGATCCTGGCCGCGCCTGCGCCATTTCCCTCTCCACACAATCGGCGACACTCCTTGCGGGTCATGATAGATCGCGCCGAAGAACGAGGGCCATCGGAGCGTCCGAGGACGCTTTGGAGAAGATCTTGCTGAATACGTCGCGTCCCGCCGAGGAGTCCGCCGCCGAGGATCCACGGGTCTTCGCCGGCGTCTACGAGTTGACCGTAGTGGTGCCGACCTTCAACGAGGCCGGCAATGTCGAGAAGCTGGTCGGCGCCCTGCGCCTGGCTTTGGACGGGATCGCCTGGCAGCTCATCTATGTCGACGACGATTCCCCCGACGGCACCGCCGCGGCGGTCAAGGCCATCGCCGCGGTCGATCCCCGGGTCCAATGCCTGCGCCGCGTCGGCCGCCGCGGCCTGGCCGGAGCGGTGATAGAGGGCGCATTGGCCAGCGCCGCGCCCTATGTGGCGGTGATCGACGGCGATCTGCAGCACGACGAAACCCTGCTGCCGAAGATGCTGGAGGCTCTGCGCGCCGGCCGTGGCCAGCTGGCCATAGCCAGCCGCTATCTGGACAAGGACGAGACGGTCGAGGGCTTGAGCAGCGGGGCGCGCCGTGTGGGCAGCCGGGTGGCCAACTGGCTGGGCCGCCGCGTGCTGCACCAGGACGTCAACGACCCGGTCTCGGGCTTCTTCATGATCGAGCGTAAGCTGATCGACGCCGTGGCGCCCAAGCTGTCGACCGAGGGCTTCAAGGTGCTGTTCGACATCATCGCCTGCCAGCCGGAACCCCTGCGCCTGGTCGAACTGCCCTACACCTTCCGCGAGCGCAACGCCGGCGGCAGCAAGCTCGATCGGCGGATCGTCATCGACTATCTGGGCCTGCTGCTGTCCAAGCTGACCCACGATATCGTTTCGACCCGCGCCCTGATGTTCGGCCTGGTCGGCGCCAGCGGCCTGGCCATCAATCTGATCGCCCTCAAGCTGCTGGTGATAGCGGGCCACCAGAATTTCGGGCTGCGCTATTCGGACGAGCAGATTTTCGCGGCCTCTCAGATCGGCGCCTCGGTCATCGCCATGACCTCCAACTATCTGATCAACAATTCCGTCACCTATCGCGACCGGCGCAAGCGCGGCCTGGGTCTGCTGATCGGTTATCTGAAGTTCTGCGCGTTTTGCAGCGTCGGGCTGATCGCCAGTTTCGCCGTCTCGGACCTCCTGTTTCGCGGGACCCACAGCGTGATCCTGGCCGGCGCGGTCGGCGCGGGCTTCGGCGCGGTGTGGAACTATGTGACGGCGTCGGTGGCGGTGTGGTGAAGGCCGGAGCGCGATAGCCGAAAGTGGCCACCGGTTTCAGCGACCATCGCGCTCCGATGCAAGGAATCTAGCCGCCGCTGATGGCCCCCGTCAGGCCGGCATAGAAGCCAAATCCAGCCGTCACCACGACCACCACGCCGACCACCCAGGCATAGACGCCCTTCAGCCGGTAAGCATCGGGCAGGGCCTTCAGCGTCAGCATGTAGAGGAAGCCCAGCACGATCGGCAGAAGCAGGGCGTTCATCACCTCGACCGCCACGGACAGGTTGACCAGGTTGACGCCCGAGGCCACCAGCACGCCGCCGCTGACCAGGCAGACGCTGAAAATGCCGTAGAACCAGGGCGCCTCCAGCGGGTGATTTTCCAGCGAGCGCTTGTAGCCGGCCACCTCGCCGACGCCCCAGGCCGCGGTCAGGCAGACCACCACGGTGGCCACCAGCGCCGCGCCGCTCATGCCGGCGGCGAACACCAGCCGCCCGACCGTGTCGCCGAGGAAGGGGATGATGGCGTGGGCGATCGACTGGACGTCGCTCAAGGAGGCGTTGGGATTGGCCCTGTGGATAGTCGCGCCCGTGGCGACCAGCACCGCGGCCATGACGATCTGGGTGATGAAGGCGCCGATCAGCGTGTCGATCCGCGCCACCTTGAGATCCGAGACGTCCAGCTGCTTATCCAGCACCGCCGACTGCTGATAAAAGATCATCCACGGCATGATCACCGCGCCGAGGTTGGCGGCGACAAGGTAGAGGTATTTCGGGTCGCCCAGGGGCGCCTGGCGCAGCTGGATCGCGATTTCCGACACCTGGGGTCCGGCGCGCCAGGCCACCAGGATGAAGGCCAACTCGAACAGGCCGAACACCACCGCGATCCGCTCGATCGAACGGTAGGACCCGGTCCAGACCATGAGCAGGATCAGCCCGACCACCGCGACCATGATGGCCCACGCCGGAACGCCAAACAGGGCCGCCACCCCCGCCATGCCGCTGAGCTGGGTCACGATGGCGCCCAGGCAGGCCAGCATCAAGGTGGAGACCGAAAGCCAGGCCCAGCCCTTGCCGAACCGCTCGCGGATCAGTTCGCCATGGCCGCGACCGGTGACCAGGCCCAGCCTGAGTGTCAGTTCCTGGACCATGAACAGGATCGGAATCAGGATCAGCTGCAGCGCCAGCAGCTTGTAGCCCCACTGGGCTCCGCTCTGCGCGGCGGTGATGATGCTGCCCGCGTCCGTGTCGGCCAGCATGACCAGAAGGCCCGGCCCGATCACCGCCATCCAATGACGCGGACGGCGCGCGCGGGAGGGCGGCGCGGGTTGGGTCGGGCTGACAGCGATCAAGGGTGTCTCTCGCAGGCGGCGTCACTGATAGTCAAGCGCAATGCCATCGGCAACCGCATTCGCCCGATATGGCGCCCGATGCAGCGATGGACCGCCATCCGTTGCCCGGCCGCCCTTGCCCGCGTGGCTGGTCCCGCTATGACAGAGATCAAAATCCAAACCATCGGAGGGCGCGCCATGACCACGGACCTGTTTTCACTGAAGGGCCGCACGGCGCTGATCACCGGCGGTTCGCGCGGCATCGGCAAGATGATCGCCGCCGGCTTCATCGCCCAGGGCGCCAAGGTCTATATCTCGTCCCGCAAGGCCGCGGCCTGCGACGCAGCGGCCGCGGAGCTGTCGGCGGGCGGCGGAACCTGCATCTCCCTGCCCCAGGACGTCTCGACGGTGGAGGGCTGCAAGGCCCTGGCCGCGGCCTACGCCGCCCACGAAACCAAGCTGGACATCCTGGTCAACAACGCCGGCGCCGCCTGGGGCGCGGCCTTCGACGAATTCCCCGAGAGCGGCTGGGACAAGGTTTTGAACCTGAATCTCAAGTCGCCCTTCTTCCTGACCCAGGCCCTGGCGGCGCCCCTGAAGGCGTCCGCGAGCCCCGAGCGGCCGGCCAAGGTGATCATGGTCGCCTCGATCGACGGAATCCGCCCCAATCCTCAAGAAACCTATTCCTATCACGCCAGTAAGGCCGGCCTGATCCACCTGACCCGCCGCATGGCCGGCCGGCTGATCAAGGACAATATCGTGGTCAGCTGCATCGCGCCGGGCGCCTTCGCCTCGGACATGAACCGCGACGCCCGCGACCATGCGGACGCGGTGGCCAGGCGGATCCCCTCCGGCCGGATCGGGACCGACGAAGACATGCAGGGGGTGGCCATCTATCTGGCGTCCCGCGCGGGAGACTATGTGGTCGGAGCGACCATCGCGGTCGACGGCGGCGTGGCCTTCGCCGGCCTGGACGGGGTCTGACCTAGGGGGTCGGCATGGCGACGATCCAGGACGCGCCAGCGATCGTTGATCGGCTGGAGGCGCTGTACCAGGAGTCCGTCGCCGCCCTGCGCGCCGCGCTGCGGTCCTATCTCGAGGAGGGCCGACGCCCGGACGTCAAGGCGCGCGCCAAGGGCGGTTTCGCCTATCCGGAGCTGCGGCTGACCCATGACGGCGAACGGGCGCAGCCGTCGGATGGACGGTCCTACGCCCGGCTGACCGGGCCGGGCGAGTTCGCCACCAGCCTGACCCGGCCCGACTTCTTCAGGGCCTATCTTATCGAACAGCTGGGCCATCTGATCGAGGACTATGGAGTCCAGGTCTCGGTCGGCCGATCGAGCCAAGAGATTCCGTACCCCTATGTGCTGGACGGCGCGGAGGATCTGGCGGTCGACGCCGCCACCTCGCTTGAGCTGGCGCGCTGGTTTCCCACCACCAACCTCGCCCACATCGGCGACGAGATCGTCGACGGCCTGTGGAGCATCGGCGCGGATCAGGCACGGCCTCTGTCCCTGTTCGACGCCCCCCGCGTCGACTTCTCGCTGGCCCGGCTCAGGCACTATACCGGCGCGCCGGCCGACGATGTGCAGCCCTACATTCTGTTCACGAATTATAATCGCTACGTCGACGAATTCATCCGCTGGGGCTGCGCCAGGCTGGCTGAGGGCGGGCCATACCGGCGCCTGAGCTGCGCGGGCGTGGCGGAATTCACCCCGGCCGATCACGACCCGGAGGCGGCCATCGCCTCTGCCGTCTGGCGCAAGTTCCAGATGCCGGCCTATCATCTGGTCGCCGACGATGGACGCGGCGTCTCGCTGATCAATATCGGCGTCGGCCCCTCCAACGCAAAGACCATCACCGACCACCTGGCGGTGCTGCGCCCCCAGGCCTGGATGATGATCGGCCACTGCGGCGGCCTGCGCGCCACCCAGACCATCGGCGACTATGTGCTGGCCCACGCCTATCTGCGCGACGACCACGTGCTCGACGACCTCCTGCCGGTGGAGATTCCGATCCCGGCCATCGCCGAGGTGCAGCAGGCGCTGAACGACGCTTCGGAAAGGGTCACCGGCGAAAGCGGCGAGCGGCTGAAACGGCGCCTGCGCACCGGCACGGTGATCACCACCGACGACCGCAACTGGGAGCTGCGCTACACCCTGCAGGCGAGACGGTTCAACCAGTCGCGCGCCGTGGCCATCGACATGGAGTCCGCCACCATCGCCGCCCAGGGTTACCGGTTCCGCGTGCCCTACGGGACCCTGCTCTGCGTGTCGGACAAGCCCCTGCACGGCGAGATTAAGCTGCCTGGCCAGGCCAACCGGTTCTACGAGCAGGCGATCAGCCAGCACCTGCGCATCGGCCTGGCCGCCGTCGACGAACTGCGCCAGGCCGGACCCAGGCTGCATTCGCGCAAACTGCGGGCCTTCGACGAACCGCCGTTCCGGTGAGGCTAAGGCCCTAAGCCCCTACATAACCCGGCGTGTCGCTGTCGCCTCCTTCCAGGGCGTCCAGGCTGGCGAGTAGGGCGGTCCGGAACATCTGCGCGCCCTGGCGGTCGATCGCCGCGCCCGCCGCGGCAAAGGCCGCGCGGGCCGCCGCGACATCTCCCCGCACGCGGTGCAGTTCGCCCTCGACCCGCAGGATGCCGCCCTCGTCATTGGCGGCGCCGGTTTCCACCACCAGGCGCTTGGCTTCCGCCAGGACCGTCGTCGCCTCGTCGAACCGGCCGAGCCGCGCGAGCCCGTCCGCGAGCCACATGACGAAGGTCGGCAGATAGAGCACGCTGCCCGTCGCGCGATAGATTCTTGTGCCGGCCTCCAGCATCTCGACCCCGGCCTCGGTCTGCCCCATCGCGATCATGTGGCGTCCACGCGACACCTCGGCGACCGCGGCGAAATAGGCGATCTCCTGGTCACGCGAGAGGGTGGCCAGTTCCTCGATGAACTCGCCCTGGCCCTGCCGGTCCTCGACGAACAGGCCGACCATGATGTGGCCGACCAGGGCGTAGGCCAGATTGTAGGCCTGGCCCAGATCGCGGGCCAGCTGGACGCATTCACGGACGGTGCGCCGGGCCTCGGCGGGGTGACCCTGGTAGAGCTGGACCCAGGCCAGATACATCCGCATGACGACCCGCGGGTCGTCGACCAGGATCTGGGCGTATTCGGCGCGCCGCTCCGCGGAGAACATGGCCAGACCGCGTTCCAGGTTCTCCTGTGCGGCGGAAAGCTCGCCCAGGGGAAATCCCAGGGCGCCCAGGGCCCGATAGCCGATCAGCCGCCAGGAAGCGTTGTCCTCTTCCTCGGCCATTCGCAGCATGGCCTCGGCATGTTCGCGCGCCGCCCTCAGCCGCCCTGACAGCAGGTTGTGTATCCAGAGGCCGTGGAGCACCGCCATCAGCTCGACCTTGCGCCCGATGGCCTCGCACAGGGTCTTGGCCCGCAGGAAGGTCGCCCCGGTCTCAGGTAGGGCGTAGCCGACGGTGGCGATCAGCGCCCTGCCAAGGCTGAGTTCAAGGCTCAGCTCGATGCGCCAGCGATCCGCCTCCTGGGGCAGTTGGGCGATCGCGGCCAGGCCGCGCCGTAGCCGCGAGGCCGCCTCGGGCATGGCCCATTGCGCCATCGCCTGGCCGCCGGCCTTCAGCCAATAGGCCCCAGCCGCCGCCGCTTCTCCCGCTTCGGCCGCGTATTGGGCCAGGCGTTCCGGTTCCGACGCGACGATACCCGGATGCTCGGCCTCGATGATCTGCAGCAGGCGCGCGTTCAACCGCCGCCGGTCCGCCCGCAGCAGAGTGCCGTAGGCCGTCTCCTGGAACAGGGCGTTCTTGAAGACATAGCTGTCGGCGTTCGCGCCGCGTTCCTGCGCAATCAGGCCGGCCGCGACCAGCCGTCGCAGCGCCGGCGCTACGGGCTCCCCGTCGGCCTCGCTCAGGCTTTCAAGCAGACCGCGGGTGAACCGCCGGCCTATCGCCGCCGCCAGTTGCGCCACCGCCTTGGCCGGCCCCAGGTGGTCCAGCCGTGCTAGCAGCGAGTCCTGCAGCGTCATCGGCAACTCGAATTCCGTGGTGGTCCCGCCGCCGGCGCGGGCCAGCATTTCGAGCGCCGAGCGCGTGATCTCCGCCAGGAACAGAGGCACGCCGTCGGCCCGTTCCAGGATTGCCCGGCGCACTGATGGGGAGAGGGCGTTGGACCCGGCGATCAGGTAAATCAGGGCCTCGGCCTCGGCCGGACCCAGCGGCGGCAGGACGATCTCCTCGACATGGGTTTCGGCCAGCCAACCGGGATGAAAGCCGGGGCGAGCCGTGACCAGGATCAGCGTCCGGTTCAGCCGGCCGGCGTGCACCGCCCGGTCCAGCACCGCGCGCGAAGTGGCGTCCGCCCATTGCGCGTCGCGGATGATCAGCAGAACGGGAGTCAGCCGCGAGAACAGCTCCAGCTGCGTGATGAGCGCTTCGATACGCCGGTCGCGGCGCTGGGCCGGGGTGAGCGCGCGGATCGTCGGGGTTTCGACGACCGGAACGCCCAGCAGGCTCGCCAGCAGGACGGCGTCGTCCGGATCGGTTCCCGGCGCCAGTCCGCGCAGGTCCGCCGCCGCGATGCCGGTCGGTCCGTGGGTCTCGGCGCCCAGCCGGTTGGCGCGCTGCATCTGCTGGATGAAGGGGCCGAACGGCGCCTCCTGCATCTGGGTCGAACAATGAATCTGGATCCTGAGCGCGCCCTCCTCCCCCGCTCGCCGGGCGACCTCGCTGATGATGCGGGACTTGCCCAGGCCCGCATCGCCGGTCAGCAGCACCACCCGACCGTCCCCGGCCATCGCCTGGTCGAAGGCAGCGATGATCCGGTCTATCTCCGCGCCGCGGCCGATCAGCGGCGCCTCGCCCGTGACGTCCGCCTGGTCGCGCTCCAGCCGGCTCACCGCCCGCCACGCCTGGACGGGTTCATCGAAGCCCTTGGCGTCCACCCGGCCCAGATCGGCCAACTCGAAGCCTTCGCGCAGCAGCCGCCGGGTGGCGTCTGAGATGACCACGGTTCCGGGCGCCGCCGCGGCCTGCAGCCGCGCGGCCAGGTTGCCGACCGAGCCGACCACCTCATTGCCGGCGCCCACGTCGTCGAGCCAGTTGACCACCCCCTGGCCCGTGGCGATGCCGATCCGAACCAGCGCCTTCTCGCCATCGGGCAGCACCACCTCGCCGCCGACCTCGACCGCGCGCAGGCCCGCCAGCACAGCGCGCTCGGCGGCGTCCTCCTGGGCGTCGGGATAGCCGAAATAGACCACCGCCCCGTCGCCGACCCGCGCGCCGACATGGCCGCCCAGGCTGCGGATCGCCGCCCCGACCCGGCCATGGAAGGTCTCCATGGCCTCATTGAAATCCTCTGGATCGCAGCGGGTGGCCAGGGCGGTCGAGCCTACCAGGTCATAGAACAGGATGGTCATCTGGCGCCGCTCGCCAGCGCGCCGGGACCGCGCCGCGGCGACCGGTTCTTCCGCCTTGCCAGGCGCTGTCCCAGTCGCCTTCTGGGGCGCTTTTGCAGGCGCCGCCAGCGCCGCTCCGCATTGGCCGCAGAAACGATTGCCGTCGGGCTGCTCTGCGTTGCAACTGCCACAGATCATGGGCGCTTTATTCTCTTGATGGCCTTGGACCAAGGAGCCGCGCGGCGAGGAACGATCATGCGGCGTTCGGCCCGGCGACTCAAGGCGGCCCGGGGATTTGCACATGATTTCCCAAGCTTAGCGGGTCCCAAGGTTAACGAGCAACGACGCCGTGACAGTCTCGCCCGAAAGTTTAGGCTCGCCCGAAGGTTAAGGATGAACGCCATGAGCAAGAAGATCGATCTCTCAACGATCGCCGCGGAGACCGGCAGCAACTATCCTTCTCCGTTCGATGCGCCCGTCGCACCTCAGGTCTGCCAGCGCGTGGCGCGGCAGGCGGGGCTGACCCTGTTCGGCGTCAATCTGACGGTCCTGCCGCCCGGCGCCTGGTCCAGCCAACGGCACTGGCACAGCCACGAGGACGAGTTCGTCTGGGTGGTGGAGGGCGAGCTCGTCCTGATCACCGACGCGGGCGAGGAGGTGTTGCGCGCCGGCGACTGCGCTGCTTTCAAGCGTGGCGATCCCGACGGCCACCACCTGGTCAACCGGTCGGCCCATCCGGCCAAGGTGCTGGAGATCGGCAATGCGGACCCGAACGACCGCTGCGTCTATTCCGACATCGACATGGTCGCCGAGCCAGGCGACCCGGGATACCAGCATCGGGACGGGTCGCCCTATCCGGCGAAGATGACCTGACGAGAATGGCGAGCGCCGAATCAACGGCGGGTCCGGTGGATTTCGCCGCAACCACCGGAGACGAGTCCCCGTTGGATTGGCCGCGCCGCGTCAGACTGAATCGATTTCCCGCCTGACGCGCCGGCCCTCGGCGATGAGCCAGCTCTGGTCCGAACCGCAGACGAACACGGTAATTCCCAGCGCCTTCAGGTCGGGAATCTCGCTGGATGCGCCCACGAAGATGCCGACAGCACGACCGTGGCGGCGCCCCGCCATCGTGGTGGCGCGGACCGCCTCCACCACCTGGGGGTCATTCTGGCTGCTGACGCCGAGCGACTGCGCCAGATCCGCCCGGCCCAGGAACAGGCAGTCGACCTCGTCGAGGGCGGCGATAGCGTCGAGCCGCTGCAAAGCCGATGCGTCCTCGATCTGGCACCAGACCGAGCTGTCGCGGTCGGCGCCCTCGCGATAAGCGCGCGCGTCGATCGCGCCAAAGCCGGCGGCGCGGGTCGAGGGCGAGAAGCCGCGCCGGCCACGATCGAAACGGGTCGCCGCCAGCAGCTGCTCGGCCGCCTGAGGTCCGTCGATGTGCGGCGCGACGACGCCCGCAAGACCCATGTCCAGCGCCTGGCCGATGAAGCCCGCACCGAGGTCTGGTGGACGGATCAGGAGCGGAATATCCGAGGCGCGCCCGGCCAGCGCCATGCGGTCCAGGGTCGAATGATCGAACGGCGCGTGTTCGGCGTCGATGACGGCGAAGTCGAGACCCGTGCGGCCCACGAGTTCGACCACCTGGTGCGAGGCGGTCTTGATGAACACGCCGAGCACCGTACGGCCGCTCCTGACCGCTGTGCGAAACCCGTCCGGCATGACCCGCCCACCTCTACTACCAAGAAACCAGGGCCGCCACGGCGCTCCGACCGCGGCAAGTTGACAGCCCGGGAAGGCCATGGCTTAATTCCGCTCACCGATCAAGTGTTCCGCTGTACGGTACAAGAGTAAAGTCTTTTTGTTGAAGCCCGTCGATCCGTCCAGCGCACCGCCGCCCACGTCAGAGCTCGAGTCTGTCGATCTGACACTGCGGCTGATCGAGCTGTTGGCCGACTCGCGTGAACCGCGAGGGGTGACGGACGTCGCCCGCGAGTTGGGCATCTCCAAGCCACGCGCCCATCGACACCTGCGCGCGCTGGTCCAGCGCGGGTACGCCCGCCAGGACCCGCGCACCGAAGGCTACGAAATCGGGATCCGGGTGCTCGCCCTTGGCGAAGCCGTGCGTGACCGGTTCGACGTCGTGGGCGCCATCCGTCCGGTGATGGGCCCGCTGCGGGAAGCCACCGGCATGGCAGTGACCGCCTCAAGTCTGGTCGAGGGCGCGGTCATCGTGCTCGAGATGATTCAGGGCCGCGCGCTGATCGAGTTCGGCATCCGCCCGGGCGCGCGGCTCGACTTTCACGCCTCCGCCCACGGTCTGATCGCCCTGGCTTTCGGGCCGCCGGCGCTGATTGACGACGTCCTGTCCGAACCTCTGAAGGCCTGGACCACCCACACCCTGACCGATCCCTCGGCGGTCCGCGCCGAGGTCGAGCGCGTTCGGCGGCAAGGTTGGGCGACGGCGATCGATGCCGTGCTGATCGGCGTCAACGCTCTGGCCGCGCCGGTGTTCGACCACCGTGGCGACTGGCGGGGCGCCGTCGCGGTGGTCGGCGCCTCGCAATTCATTCCGCGGACGCCGTCGGACCGAGATATCGCCCTGGTGACAGAGGCGGCCGCCGAGGCTTCGCGTCGGCTTGGATGGAAGGCAGCCTGAACATGTCCTATTCACTCGCCATCGACATCGGCGGCACCTTCACAGATGCGGTGCTGCGCGGCTCTGATGGGTCGCTCACCGTCGATAAGACCCTGACCACCCACCACGATCTTCTGGAAGGCTTCTTCCGGGGCGTCGATCTGGTGCTGACCAAGGCCGGGGTCCGTCCCGAGGCGGTGGACGGCGTCGTCGTGCACGCCACCACGGTGGTCACCAATGCGCTGATCGAGCGCAAGGGCCAGCCGACCGCCCTGATCACGACCAAGGGCTTTCGCGATGTGCTCCCTATTCGCAACGAGCACCGCTATGAGATGTACGATCCCCAGATCGAGTTCGCCGAGCCGCTGATCCCGCGCGAACTGACCCTTGAGGTGGACGAGCGGGTTCTCGCCGACGGCTCGGTGTTGCGCGGCGTCGATCCGGCCGAGGTCGAGGCTCTGATTCCGCTGCTGAAGGCCCGTGGGGTCGTGTCGGTGGCCATCTGCCTGATCAACAGCTTCCGCAACGGCGCCAACGAACAGGCGATCGCGGAGGTGCTGCGGGCCAAGGCCCCCGGACTGTACCTGTCGCTGTCCTCCAGCGTCGCGCCGCAGATCCGCGAGTATCCCCGGGCGTCCACCACGGCGATCAACGCCTATACGGCGCCCATCACCGAGCCCTATCTGCGGGGTCTGTCAGCGGGCCTCGAGAAGGCGTCGGTGGCGAACCGGCCGCTGATAATGCTGAGCAGCGGCGGGGTGATCGGGGCGGAAGTGGCCGGCCGCAATCCGGTGCGGATGATTGAAAGCGGGCCCGCCGCCGGAGCCCTGGCGGCCGCCTACTACGCGGAACGGCTAGGCCTGGATCGCCTGCTCTCCTTCGACATGGGCGGGACAACGGCCAAGGCCTGCCTGATCGAGGAGAAGAAGCCGCTGGTCACCGGCAGTTTCGAGGTCGATCGCAAGTACCGGTTCTGCGAGGGCAGCGGCATGCCCCTGACCATCCCGTCGATCGACATGATCGAGATCGGCGCCGGCGGCGGCAGCATCGCCTCGGTCGACGAGTTGGGCCTTCTGAAGGTTGGGCCGCGCAGCGCCGGCTCGCAGCCGGGTCCGGCAAGCTATGGTCGCGGCGGAACCGATCCGACGGTGACCGACGCTGATCTGGTTCTGGGCCTGCTGGATGCCGACAACTTCCTGGGCGGCGACATGCCGCTGGACAAAGCGGCGGCCGAGGCGGCGATCGATCGGCTCGCCGTCGTGCTGGGAACCAGCCGCGCGCAGACCGCCGGCGGCGTCTATCGCATCGTCGCCGAGACCATGGCCGGCGCGGCCCGGGCCCACGCCACGGACCGCGGGGTCGATCACCGCGGCCTTCCCCTGCTGGCCTTCGGCGGCGCCGGGCCTGTCCACGCCTGCGCGGTCGGTGAACTGTTGCAAAGCACGGCGGTGATCTTCCCACCCCAGGCCAGCGTGCTCTCGGCTTTCGGCGCCCTGGTCACGCCCGTTCGGCTGGACCTGGTGCGCAGCGCGCTCGGCCGGCTGGATGATCTCGACTGGAGCGAGGTCGAGCGCTTGCTCGGCGAGATGACGGACGAAGCGCTTGAGGCGCTGATCGAGGCCGGCACGGCGTCCGATCAGGTGCGCTGGAGCGTCGGAGCAGACCTGCGGTATGCCGGCCAGCAGAACGAAGTCGGTATCAACTTCGAGAGCGACCCGCGCCAGACCTCCGACGCGGGAATGATCCGGCAGGTCTTCGAGACCGCCTATTTCGCCCAGTACGGGGTCAACCCTTCGCACGTTCCGATCGAGATCGTGAGCTGGCGGCTGACGGCCCAGGGGCCTGAAAACACCTTCAGGGGCGCGGGCGCGCCCACCGGCGCACCGGGAGAACCCAGGTCCGAGCGGCTGATCCCGCTGTGGACCGACGCGGCTCCCGCCAAGATCTACGATCGGGCTTCCCTTGTGGAGGGCCAGGTCATCGCCGGTCCGGCCCTGATCGAGGAGCGCGAGACGACCATCGTTCTGCCGCCGAACTGGAACGGCGCTGTCGATGAGTTCGGCTGCATCACCGCAAGACGGAGGGCCTGAGTTGGACGGCATTGAACTGGAAATTCTCTGGTCGAACCTGATCAGCATCGTCAGCGAGCAGGCCAAGGCCCTGCAGCGCATCGCCTTCAGCCCGATCGTGAGGGAAGCGGGCGACCTGGCGAGCGGACTGTTTGACGCCCGCGGACGAATGGTCGCCCAGGCCAACACCGGAACGCCCGGCCACATCAACTCGCTGGCCGCGGCCGGCGAGACCCTCGCCGCTCTGTTCGACGGCAAGCTGGCCCCCGGCGACATCGTGATCACCAACGATCCATGGATGTCGGCTGGCCACTTCTTCGACATCACCGTGCTCTGCCCGGTGTTCTGGGACGAGCGGCTGATCGGCTATATCGGATCGACGATCCACCACACCGACATCGGCGGCTACGGCATCGGCGCCGGCGCCCGGGACATCCACGAAGAGGGGCTGTGGATTCCGCCCCTGAAGCTCTACGAGGCCGGCGAGCCCAATGTAGTGCTGCACGACATCATCCGGCGCAATGTGCGCACGCCCGACCATGTGTTCGGCGATCTGGCGGCCCAGGTCTCCAGTGGCCGGGCAGGCGGCGAGCGATTGATCGCACTGTGCAAACGCCAGGGCCTGGATAACATCGAGGCGCTGTCGGACGAGATCATCACCCGTTCCGAGACCGCCACCCGCAAAGCCATCCGCGCCCTGCCGGCCGGGACCTGGCATGGCGAGAGCCGCTTCGACGTGCCTGGCGGCGACGTGATCACCCTGAAGACGGCGGTGACCATCGACAATGTCGCCGGCGAGGTGACCATCGATTTCGCCGGAAGCTCGGGCGCCAGCCCGATGGGCATCAATGTGGTGATGAACTACACTCACGCCTATTCGACCTTCGCCGTACGCAGTTGCCTGAACCCGGAACAGCCGAACAACTACGGCTCGCTGGCGCCGATCAAGGTGGTCGCGCCGAAGGGTTCGATCATCAACGCCGAATATCCCTCCCCGCTGAACGCCCGGCACGTGGTCGGCATGTTCGTGCCGATGCCGATCCTGAAGGCGTTGCACCAGGTGATGCCCGACCGGGTTCTGGCCGAAGGCTCCGGCGCGGTCTGGACGGTCCAGATCCAGGGTAAGCGCGCCACGGGCGAAGCCTTCACCTCGTCGATGTTCAACTACTCCGGCGGCATGGGCGCGCGCCTGACCAAGCCGGGACCCAGCGCCACCTGCTACCCGACGGGGGTGGCCGCGGTGCCGGTGGAGATCCTTGAGGCGGCGATGCCGATCGTGTTCGACAAGCGCGAGATTCGCCTCGGCTCCGGCGGCAAGGGACGTTCACAGGGCGGTGACGGACAGGTCATCGGCTTCCATATGCGCACCAGCCAACCGTGGCTTTTGAACGCTGTGCCCAGCCGTCTCGACCGCGGCCCAGAGGGACTCGCCGGCGGCGAGGACGGCGCGCCAGGCCGCTTCCTGGTCAACGGCGAACCCGTGTCCGAAGGCAAGAAAATCATGATGCAGGCCGGCGACGTGGTGCTTCTGGAAACGCCCGGCGGCGGCGGCTATGGACCGGTTTGAGGCTTCAAAAGGACAAGGCGCGGCGATGGACATCCTTTCGATCGATTGGAACCAAACACCCTGGGAGCAGGTGCGGGAGGGCGTTGAACGTAAGGCCTTTTCCGGCGAAGGCGCGACCGTGTCGCTCAACCGCCTACAGCCGGGGCACGAACCGCGCCCGCACTGTCATCCGAATGAGCAGATCGTCTACATCCTCGCGGGACAGATCGAATTCCATATTGGCGACACCGTGACCCGGCTAGGGGCTGGCGAACTGCTGGTGGTGCCGCCCAACGCCGAGCACTGGGGCGTGGTGATCGGAGACGAGACCGTCCTCAACCTCGACGTCTTCACACCCAAGCGGCCCGAGTATGCCGCCTAGTCCAAACCAGGAGTTGAAATGATTACGCCGAACACCCTGATCTTCGTGGACCTGGCTTC
>Ga0302314_10010215_pt1 | contig 16455 bp, 15 predicted proteins | sample III_Palsa_N2_3_FD_200533 | JGI IMG/M metagenome (GOLD analysis project Ga0302314, IMG submission 200533) | Peat permafrost microbial communities from Stordalen Mire near Abisko, Sweden - III_Palsa_N2_3 | ecosystem: Environmental > Terrestrial > Soil > Palsa > Peat permafrost | place: Sweden... | reverse complement strand
AAGGATGCGCAGGTTGTCCTCGGGCACGGCGACGAACTCGCCCCAGAGCCGGTCCATGTCCTCGCCGTAGAGCCGCGTTGCGCTCCGCAGGAGCCGTGACGGGTCGGCCATGTGCGGCGCTCCGTACTCGTGCACGTAGACCTCGAGCTCGGGCCAGCGGCGCACGAGCGTGCCGCTCGCGCCGGCGTGGTCGAGGTGGATGTGCGTGAGCAGGAGAGCCCGCGGTCGCTGGTCGCCGAGCGCGGCCAGCAGAGCCGGAAGGCACGACGACGGGCCCGGGTCGATCAGCACATCCCCGACCTGCCAGGTTCCGATCACGCGATCGTGACCGAGGTGCATATCGTCGATGAGTCGCATGCCCGAAACATAACGGGCCACTTTGCGGCCCACTTAGCCCAGTCCCGGTCCTGCGCTCCTCGCCCCGGTCCTATGCGCCTCCGTCGGCCTCCCACTGCTCGATCGGGGGCATGCCCTCGGTCGGCTGGTCGATCGGTTGGTATGCCGCGGTGGGCTGAGCGTCCTCGGGGGGCTCTAATGCCTCCGCCAGGTCGGCCGCGCCGTCGAACAGATGGGCGGGCACGGAGGCTTCGGCCGCAGGCTCGGGAATATCCACGGTGTCCAGCGGCGCCGCGGGCGGGAAGCGCTCGAGCGCCGACTCGGCGAGGTCGGTGAGGCGGCGCGCGAGCTCGCGGGCGTCGGTCACGATGCTGTGGCGCTCGGCCCAGATGCGCTCGGTCTCGGCATCGAGATCCTTGACCCGGCGCTCGGCCCGCTCAGTGATCGCGATCGCCTCGAGCCGCGCCGCCTCGAGCCGCTCCTCGGCCTCGGAGCGCGACCGGGAGGTGATCTCGTCCGCCGTGTCGTGGGCCTGCTGGAGGATGCCCGAGATCTCCTCGCCGACGCGTTCGAGAGCGCGCCGGACGGCGGCCTCGGGCGAGCGCGTCGATTGGAGCTCGGCCACGAGCTGCGCCGTGCGCTCGACGTAGGCGTCAACCGCGAACCGGTCGTAACCGCGCAGGGCGACGGGGAAGTCGACCACGACGACGGCGAGCGGATCGTCGGGCAACTGGCCGAGCGGTTCGGCGATCTGCGTGATGAGCGCGTGCTCGGTGGCGGCGGTGTGCTGATCGGGCATAGCAGAGCTTGCCGTCGGGTTCTAGCTCCGAACAGTTAATCCTCCCGCGGCAGCCCACCGTTCATACAATGCACCGATGGCCGACCCCCCTTTGCCGCCGCGAAGCGCCTCATCGCCGCCGAACCTGCCCGAGCCGGGACGTTCGCCACCAGGCGAACTCCCAAAGGCGCGAAGCGCCTCCTCGTCGCCGCGCCTCCCCGAGCGCGACCGCCCGTGGATGATGCGCACGTATGCCGGGCATTCGGACGCCCGACGCTCCAACGAGCTGTACCGCGGCAATCTCGCCAAGGGCCAGACCGGGCTCTCGGTGGCGTTCGATCTGCCCACTCAGACCGGCTACGACCCCGATCACGAGCTCGCGCGGGGCGAGGTCGGCAAGGTCGGCGTCTCGATCGCCGAAATCGACGACATGCGCACGCTGCTCGCCGGGATCCCGCTCGATCAGATGAACACCTCGATGACGATCAACGCCACCGCGGCATGGCTGCTCGCGCTCTACGTCGTCGCCGCCGAGGAGCAGGGCGTACCCGAGAAGGACCTTCAGGGGACGACCCAGAACGACATCCTCAAGGAGTACCTGAGCCGCGGCACGTACGCGTTCCCACCCGGCCCGAGCATGCGCCTGATCGCGGACACGATCGCGTACACGGTCGAGCACATCCCGAAGTGGAATCCGATCAACATCTGCTCCTACCATCTGCAGGAGGCGGGCGCGACGCCGGTGCAGGAGATCGCCTACGCGATGAGCAACGCGATCGCCGTCCTCGACGCCGTCTCCCAGCGGGTCGAGCAGGACCGGATGGGAGCGGTGTTCGGCCGGATCTCATTCTTCGTCAACGCCGGCGTGAGGTTCATCGAAGAGCACGCGAAGCTGCGGGCGATGGCCGTGCTCTGGGACGAGCTAGGCCGCGAGCGCTACGGCGTGGAGCACGAGCGCCATCGCCGCTTCCGCTACGGAGTCCAGGTCAACTCGCTCGGCCTGACCGAGGCGCAGCCGGAGAACAACGCCTACCGGATCGCGCTCGAGGCGCTGGCCGTGACCCTCGGACGCAATGTCCGCGCCCGGGCGGTCCAGCTCCCGGCGTGGAACGAGGCGCTCGGCCTCCCCCGTCCCTGGGACCAGCAGTGGTCGCTGCGCCTCCAGCAGGTGCTGGCCTATGAGACCGATCTGCTCGATTACCCCGACATCTTCGAGGGCTCGAAGGTGATGGAAGGGCTCGTCGCCGAGCTGCTGGTGGGCGCCCGGGAGGAGATCAAGCGCGTGCAGGAGCTGGGCGGCGCGGTCGAGGCGGTGGATTACATGAAGGCCGCGCTGGTCGAGTCCCACCGCGAGCGGATCAACCGGATCGAAGCAGGTGAGCTCGTGGTCGTCGGCGTCAACCGCTACACCACGACCGAGCCCTCGCCGCTCACCGCCGACGCGGAAGGCGGGATCCTCGTCGTCGATCCCGAGGTCGAAGCCGAGCGACAGGCCGCCGTCGAGCAATGGCGCTCGGCGCGCGATCAGGTCGCCGTCGACGCCGCGCTCGCGGACCTGGCGCGGGTGGCGCGAGAGGACGCCGAGAACATCATGCCCGCCACGATCGCCGCCGCGCGCGCGGGCGCCACCACCGGTGAGTGGGCACAGACCTTGCGCTCGGAGTTCGGCGGCTACCGCGCTCCGACGGGAGTCGGCGAAGCCGCCTCGGTGCCCAGCGAGGACCTGGCCGAGCTTCGCGACGAGGTTGAGAGCGTCAGCGAGGCGCTCGGGCGGAGGCTGAAGATCCTCGTCGGCAAGCCCGGGCTCGATGGTCATTCCAACGGCGCCGAGCAGATCGCAGTGCGCGCGCGGGATGTCGGCATGGACGTCGTCTACCAGGGCATCAGGCTCACCCCGGCCGAGATCGCGATCTCGGCCGCCCAGGAAGGCGTCCACGTCGTCGGCCTCTCGATCCTGTCGGGCTCGCACGCCCAGCTGATCCCTTCGGTGATCGAGGCGCTCGGCGAAGCCGGCGTCGGCAACGTGCCGGTGATCGTCGGCGGGATCATCCCCGAGGCCGACGCGGCGCGCCTGCGAGAGGCCGGCGTCGCCGCCGTGTACACGCCCAAGGACTTCGACCTCAACAAGATCATGCACGAGATCGTCGAGCTCGTTGCCGAGCGCCAGCGCGTCCAGGCCGGCGTCCGCGCTTGATCGCCGGCGAGGGTCGGTGATGCCCGAGGGGGCCGACCTCGGCAAACGTCTGCGAGCGGGCGACCTCAGCGCCGCTCCGGCCGTGCTCAACCTGGTCGAGAACAGGTCCCCGGCGGCGCGGGCGGAGACGGAGCAGCTCCTCGCCTGGGTCTCCGCAAGCGCGCTCGGGCGCGAGCCCGGCGCCCACGTCGTCGGCATCACCGGGCCACCGGGGGTGGGGAAATCGTCGCTGCTCTCGAGGCTGGTTTCGGAGTGGCGGGCGCGCGGGCGGTCGGTGGCGGTGCTGGCGGTCGATCCGTCTTCTCGGCGCTCGGGCGGGTCGCTGCTCGGCGACCGAGCGCGGATCGAGGCCGACCCGGCTGACCGGGAGGTCTATATCCGCTCGACCGCGGTCGGAGAGCGCCTCGGCGGACTCGCGCCCGCGACGCGGGCCGCGGCGAGCGCGCTGGCCGCGGCGTTCGATGTCGTGGTGATCGAGACGGTCGGGGTCGGTCAGTCCGAGACCGAGGTCGCAGACGTCGCGGATACCGTGGCCGTGGTCGTGCAGCCCGGCTCGGGGGACGTGCTCCAGTTCCTGAAGTCGGGGATCATGGAGATCCCCGATGTGCTCGTGGTCACCAAGGCGGACCTCGGCCGCCCCGCGATGCGCGCGCTCGCCGACCTCCGTTCCGCGCTGCGCTCGCTCGGCGCCCGTCAGATTCCGGTCATCGCCGTGTCCTCGGTGCCGCCGCCGACCGGCATCGGCGAGCTCGTCGACGCGCTCGACGCCCATCGCGCCGGCCTCGATCTGAGCACCCACCGGCTGCACGCCCGCCGTCTGCACGCGCTCGCCGACTTCTCCGCCGAGCACGGCGAGCGCGGCCTGCGCGCGCTCGGAGGCCGGCGCGCGGCCGAGCGGTGGCTCGAACAGCAGGACCCCGGTCTCGACGTCGCAACGCTTGCGCGCTCGCTCGCCGCGCGCGCGTCGACGAGCTCGTGAGATGCCCACCATCGTCCTGCCCAGCGAACCCCTGACCGACGGCGTCACCGCCATTCGGCCGTGGCGGGAGTCAGACGTCCCGAAGCTCGTGGCGATCTGTCACGACAAGGAGATCACCCGCTGGACGCGGGTGCCGACCGTGTACGGGATCACCGCCGCCCGTGCCTGGATCTCCGAAAGCCGAGCCCTGGTCAAGGACGGAATCTCGGCGCCGTTCGCGATCGTGGCGGCCACGGACGGTGAGCTGATCGGCTCGATCTCGCTGATGCGCTTCACCTGGCGCCACGCGCGCGGCGAGGTCGGATACCTGCTCGCGCGCGAGGCTCGCGGCCGCGGCCACGCCACCCGCGCCGTTCGCCTGATCTGCGCGTGGGGCTTCGCCACGCTCGGGCTCGAGCGGATCGAGCTCCTGGCCGCGACCGGAAACGCCCCTTCGCAGCGGGTCGCCGAGCGGGCCGGGTTCACTCGCGAGGCCGTCCTGCGCTCCTACCACCTGCTGCGCGAAGTGGCCTTCGACATGGTCGCCTTCGGATTGCTTCCGGGTGAGCTCGGGGAGGCGGCGGCGCGGGATTTGGCAGCGCCCGGAGAGTAGGCGCAGCTCTATTACTTCTTCTTCTTCTTCGCTGCGCCCGGCAGCAGCGGCGACCCGAGCCCGTCCACGCGCCACCCGTTCGACGTGTTGACCAATTCGACCGCGTCGAGGGCGCCGATCTGGTGCTTGGCGCCGCTCAGCGTGATCGCCTCCGCCTTGTTGCCGTTGATTACGACGCGGCCGACGGCGAGCGTCGGGTCGTGTACTGTGCGTAGGTAGATCTGCATCGCTCGCTCGCACGGGATCCCGGCGGCGACGAAGTGATCGACTAGTGCGGGAGCAAAGACCTCGGTACAGAGTGTCTTGGCGTCGTGGGTCGCAACGGCATGGGCAAATTGCTGCACCTTGGCCTGGACCTTGCTGCTCACGCTGGTGCCGCACCCGCCGATCACGCTCACGGCAAGCGCCATTGCCACCACCATCCCGCTCCTCCGACCGGCCGACATCGCCGGAAGGGTACTGTGAGGAGATGGGAGACACATCCATTGCAGCGGTAAGCTCGTATACAGGACATGACTAGCGGAGAGGCCAGGCGGAAACACTGCTCCCTATGACCCGAGAACCACTGAAAGATGGCCACGGTCGCCTGATCGGCGACGTGCGCATATCGGTGACCGACCGGTGCAATTTCCGCTGCCAGTACTGCATGCCCGCGGAGGGTCTGCCCTGGCTCGAGCGCGACGAGATCCTGACCTTCGAGGAGATCACGCGGATCGTCGGCCTGCTCGCGTCGATGGGGGTCGACGATGTGCGGCTGACCGGCGGTGAACCGCTGGTGCGCAAGGGTTTTCCGAAGCTCGCGGCGATGATCGCCGCGATCCCCGAAGTCGAGGATCTCTCCCTGACCACGAACGGATTCCTGCTCGAACGCGACGCCGAGGCGCTGGTGGCGGCCGGGATCAACCGCTTCAACGTCTCGATCGACTCACTGCAGCAGGACCGATTCTTCGAGCTCACGCGGCGCGATGCCCTCCCGAGGGTGCTGCGCGGTCTCGAGCGGCTGGCCTCCTTCCCCGAGGCGCATCCGATCAAGATCAACGCGGTCGCGATCCGGGATTTCACCGAGGAGGAGGTGCTGCCGTTCGCCGAGATGGCGCGCCGGACCCCGTATGAGATCCGCTTCATCGAGTTCATGCCGCTCGATGCCGATCAAGAGTGGACCCCCGACCAGGTGCTCACGGGCGCCGAGCTCCGCGCGGCGATCGAAGCGGTCTATCCGCTCGAGCCCGAGCCGCGTGAGCGGAGCGCGACGGCGCGCGTCTATCGCTTCGCCGACGGCAAGGGCCGAATCGGCTTCATCAATCCCGTCTCGGAGCCGTTCTGCGGCGACTGCAACCGGATCCGGCTCACGGCCGAGGGAAAGCTTCGTACCTGCCTGTTCTCGCTCAACGAGACCGATCTGCGGGAGCCGCTACGCACCGGCGCCGGCGACGACGAGCTCGAGCAGATCATCCGCGATGCGGTCTGGCTCAAGGAACTCAAGCATCACGTGGGTGAGGCAGGGTTCGTCCGGCCGGCGCGGTCGATGTCCGCCATCGGCGGCTGACCCGCCCCGGGTGGGCGTGAGTTAATACGCGCGCAAGACGCCGCGCGCATCATCCACGCAGATGTTGTTGCTGATGTTGTTCGCCCTGATCGCGGGCGCGGGCACCGCGATCACCCCGTGCGTCCTGCCGGTGCTCCCCGCGCTGCTGTCCGCGAGCGCGGTCGGAGGCCGCCGCCGGCCGTTCGGGATCGTGCTCGGCCTGGCGCTGACCTTCACGGTCTCGATCGTGGCGCTCTCGCAGATCGAGAAGGGCGTCGGCCTGGGCAGCGGCGTGACGCGGACCGTCGCGGTGGTAATTCTGATCGCCTTTGGACTCGTGATGCTGATCCCGGCCTTGGCCGAGCGGGTGCAGGCGCCCCTCTCGCGCCTGGCGCGATTCGGCCCCCGCACTCGCGGCAGCGGATTCCTGTCGGGCGTCGGCGTCGGTGCCGCGCTCGGGTTCGTGTGTGCTCCCTGCGCCGGCCCCATCCTCGCGGCGGTAATCGTGGTCGGGAACACGGGTAAGACGTCGGCGACCTCGGTCGCGGTAGCCATCTCCTACGTCGTCGGCCTCAGCGCCGTGCTGACCGTCTACGCCATCGGCGGCCGGCGGGTGATGGGCGTGGTCCGCCGCAAGGCCCGCGGCCACATCGTCGAGCGCACGCTCGGCGCGGTCCTGCTGGTGACGGCGGTGGTGATCGCCACGAACCTCGACGTTCGCTTCGAGGATGTCCTGGCGAAGGCCACGAGCTGCTCGAGCGGTCACTGCTCGGGGGTGCTCGCGTTCTTCGTCGACCCGACGCACTCGCTCGAGAACTCGAGCGCTGTTCAGAGCCGCCTCGCCTCGCTGCGCACGCCGTCGCGGTTCGCTGTCCGTCAGCGCCTGGCCGCCGCCGGCTCGGCCCCGGCGGACGTCGCCAGCGCGGGCAGCGCCGCCGCGCAGGTGGCGCTTCCAGGCGTCCACACACCGTCGCTGCCCGACCTCGGACCGGCACCGAACTTCACCGACAATCAGGACTGGTTCAACACCCCCGCCGACCAGCCCCTGACCATGGCCGGCCTGCGTGGCCACGTGGTCCTGGTCGACTTCTGGACCTACACGTGCATCAATTGCATCCGGACCCTGCCCTTCCTGAAGGCCCTCTACGCCGACTACCACCCCTACGGCCTCGAGGTCGTGGGCGTGGAGACACCGGAGTTCACCTTCGAGCAGGAGGCGAGCAACGTCGCGCAGGCGATCAAGTCGGAAGGGATCCAGTACCCGGTCGTCCAGGACAACGACTACGGGACGTGGAACGCCTACCAGAATGAGTACTGGCCGGCCGACTACCTGATCGACGCGAGCGGCGAGGTCAGGCACACCCAGTTCGGAGAGGGCGACTACAAGCAGAGCGAGGCCGCGGTCCGGGAGCTCCTCTATCAGGCCGGGGTCAAGCACCTGCCGCGGCCGATCACGGCCAAGGTTCCCACGGCATCGTCGGGCCTGGCTACCCCCGAGACGTACCTCGGGGCCGAACGGGCCCAGGACGAGAACTTCCTCCCCGCCGTGCACGCGGGCGTCCACAGCTACCCGGGGGACGGAGGACTGCAGCTCAATCAATCCACGCTGAAGGGGATCTGGAAGGTGACCTCGCAATACGCGACGCCGGTGAGCGCCTCCGGAGAGATCTCGCTCGACTTCCAGGCGGCCAAGGTCTACCTCGTGCTGACCTCGGTCGGCAACGTCCCGCGCAGCGTCGAGGTACGGCTCGATGGGCGGCCGATCCCGGCCGCCGACGCCGGCGCCGACGTCCATGGAGGCATGGTGAAGGTGCAGGGCGAGCGGCTCTACAACCTCGTATCGATGCCGACCGACGAGCAGCGCCTGCTGACCGTGCAGGTGCCCCGTGGCGTGCAGGCCTACGACTTCACGTTCGGCTAGCGGCGGCGACCGCGGTCGAGGATCGCCTCGGCGACGAGCAGGTCCTCCGGGGTATTGACGTTGAAGAATGCGCTGCGATCCTCGACTTCGAGCAGGCGCGGCCCGATCGCGGCGACTTCCGAGCGCAGCGGGCCCTCGGCAGCGACCACGCGAGCGAGGGCCGCTGTCGCGGCCGGGAGATACAGCGCGAGCAGGGGCTGGAGCTCGCCGTTGCAGGTGGGGACGACCGCCGGCGCCCCTGCCGGATCGGTCGCAGCGATCCGGGTCACCAGCGCGGGCGGTACGAACGGCATGTCGGCCGCGCACACCAGGATGGGCCGTCCGTTCCCGGCAAGGCCGAGCGCGTGGACGATGCCGACGAGCGGATGGGACGGTGCCGAGGGCTCGGTCCATACGGTCACGCCGGGCAGGTGCGGGAGCTCCGAGTCCGCCTTGGCCACGATCGCCACGTCGCCGAGCGCGGCCCGGAGGGCCTGCAGCGGGTAGTCGATCAGCGGCCGCCCACGCAACTCGGCGGTCGCCTTGGCGCCGCCCATGCGTCGCCCCAGCCCGCCGGCCAGGATCACTCCGATCGGAGTCGCAGAGGTTCGCATCGCCTGGCGCTGTCGCAGATCATGGTCCGCATTCCGCCTCCTGCGGGCGCGTTTTTCGCGCCCCGCGAATGCCGGCAGGGGGCGTGCAGGCAAGGCAGCATAGAATCAAGGGTATGGAGGGCTCCACTGAGGTCCGGAGCTGGCTGCGGTGCTATCGCTGCTGGTCGCAAAACCTCGAGGTGCAAGTGCACTACGAGGGAATCCACCGGATCGATCCCGAAACCGGAGAACGCGGCGAGGTCGTGGACGAGATGCAGGAGGCGGTGGTGCAGTGCCTGGACTGCATGCACGACCAGCCCCACCTGGGCTTCCACAACGGTCGCGTCGAGCCGATCGAGGATCGCTGGGAGCGGATGATCGCGGGCACGCCCTGGGTCGCGTCCTGCACCGTCACCGTCGACGCCGACGAAGTCGAGACCTGCTCGGGCCCCGAGGCGGGCGACGCCCTGTCCTATGCGGCCTTCGGAGACCACGGGACCCGCGAGTTCTTCACCCACGTCCGCTTCCACAAGCACGACGACGACCAGATCGTCGTGCACCTGCTCGTCGAGCTGTACGCGCGCTCTGCCGAGGAGGCGACGGCGGTGCTCGAAGGGTCGGCTCGAGGGGCGCTCGCCATCACCTCGTTGGCCGAGGAATCCCGCCCCCCGGCGTCTACTGGCGGCGACCAACACTGAGGGTCGGCCCCGGCCATGCGTTCCGCGCCAAGGATGGGTCGAGGTGTGCTGGCAGGTCGGGAGGTCACACAATTGGCGCGGACCCCATGCCCGGGGCCGCCTCTGAGCGTGGCGCGCCGCGCGCCGGGCTGGGGCGTTCCGCGGGCTCCGTGGGCGTTTTGGTCGTGGGCGTTTTGGTGTTGCTCGTGTGGCGATGCCAAAGCTCGCTGGCGATTAGGGCCGAGGCCACGGGGACGGTCGCGGGTAGCTCGCTGAGGGCGAAGAACAGGAGGTCGAAGGCGGCGGCGAAGAGGAGGGTTAGTGCCGCCGCTTGGCGCTGACGGTGGATTTGGTTCGCTAGCACCGCGCCCAGGACGGCGGCGATGAACAGGTCTCCGTAGCCCATTTGGATGTTTCCGAACAGCTCGGACTGGAGCTGTGGGAGACCGGCTACGGGGTGGGCCAGGGTGAGGGTGTTGTTGGGGGCTTGGAGGAGGTCGGTGGCCACGAGGTAGGTGTCGCCGATGGCCATCAGGACGATTCCGACCTTGAGCCAGCTTGGTGGCGTCAGCGCCGACAGGAGGATCCCGAGGGTGACGCAGCTGAGGGCGGAGAGGATCAGCGCGGCGCCCTCGCCGGAGAGCGAGGTGCGCCAGATCCAGGCAACCGCGAACAGGATCGGTGCGGCCAGGGCGGCGACGGGCCGGGCGCCGCGCATCCCCCAGCCGAGCGCCAGCGCCGCGAGGATGGGGACCGCGACGAGGGCCAGGTAGGTGAGGCCGGTCGCCGTCTCCGACGCGCCGCGGATCGCGAAGATGACGACCACGATCGAGCCCAGCGGCACGAGCGACCACCACCGACCCCCGAGCCGGCGCAGCCAGCTCAGGCCCGGCGGGTCGGCCCGCGGGGCGGCGACGATCCCAGCCTGCACGGCGAGCATGACCGCATCGGACGGGACGAACGCCAGAGCCACGGTTCTGAGATTACGCACCCGCCCTCGCCGGCGCGCGAGCAGGGGTCGGGCTACGCCGGCACGGGTATCGTGGGTGCAAAGATGAGGAGGCCGGCGATGGGTATCGCGCTCGTACTGGCACTCGCGGCCGCGGGCGCTGGTCTGGCGCTGGCGGCCTGCGCACGCGGGGGCGGGGCGCAGGCCGCCTCGACGGCGCGGACGGTGGGCAGCGTGCCGACCACGTCAGGCGCGCGAACCGTGCTCACGGCGCCGCAGGCGCCTGGGGTGAGCAAAGCCCTCCGCAGCCGGTCCTGGGTTTTCCGGGGGCTGGGCGATCACGGGCGGGTGGTCTTGGTCCGCTACGCCGAGGGCGACTGCTGGGGCGGCGGCCGGGCGCACGTCACGCAGACCGAGGCGTCGGTCACGATCGAGCTCCTTCAGTCCTACAGCGGCGGCGCCGGCGTCGCGTGCCCTCTGTTCATCCTGCTCCGCAACCTGCGGGTCCAGCTGAGGGCGCCGCTCGGACAGCGGCACCTGCTCCACGCGCCGGTCGCCGGCCGCGGGTAGCCGGCCGCGGGAGGGGCCCGCGGGTGGCGCCGCGCGGTCAGGCGCCCTGCGGTCAGGCGCCCGGAGCCGGGGCCATCGCCTACGCGAGCCGTCGCTCGAGCGCCTCGAGCTGCGCCCACAGCTCGGGCGGAAGCCGTTCTCCGAAACTCTCGAAGTGCTCCCTCACCTGGGGCAGCTGGGCCTTCCACTCGTCGGGCTCGACCGCAAGCAGCTCGGTCAGCGCCTCGGTGGAGATATTCAGGCCGGTGATGTCGATTCCATCCGGCCCGATTCCCGGCACGAAGCCGATCGGGGTCTCGTCGGCCTGCGCGCCACCGGCACAGCGACCGAAGATCCACGCCAGGACCCGAGAATTCTCCCCGTACCCCGGCCACAGGAACTTGCCCTCGTCGTTCTTGCGGAACCAGTTGACGTAGAAGACCCTCGGGAGCTCCACGCCGTCACGGCGGCCGAGCTTCAGCCAATGCGCGAAGTAGTCGGCCATGTGGTAGCCGCAGAACGGGAGCATCGCCATCGGGTCGAAGCGCAGTTTCCCGACGGCGCCGGCCTGAGCCGCGGTCGTCTCCGAGGACATGATCGAACCGAGGAACACCCCGTGCTCCCAGCTCGTGGCCTCGTGCACGAGCGGCACCACCGTGGCTCGCCGGCCGCCAAACAGGATCGCGTCGATCGGCACCCCGTTCGGGTCCTCCCACTCCGGAGCGATCGACGGGCACTGGGAAGCCGGCGTGGTAAATCGGGCATTCGGATGGGCGGCCGGCTTCTCGGACGCCGGCGTCCAGTCCTCGCCCTGCCAGTCGAGCGCGTGCGCGGGCGGCTCGGGCGTCATTCCCTCCCACCACACGTCGCCGTCGTCGGTCCGTGCGCAGTTCGTGAACACCGTGTTCTTGACCAGCATCCTGATCGCGTTCGGGTTCGTGCGCTCGCTCGTGCCCGGGGCGACGCCGAAGAACCCGAACTCGGGGTTGACCGCGTACAGCCGGCCGTCGGCGCCGAACTTCATCCACGCGATGTCGTCGCCGATCGTCTCCACCCGCCAGCCGGGCAGCGTAGGGATCATCATCGCCAGGTTCGTCTTGCCACAGGCGCTCGGGAACGCCGCCGCCATGTATTTCACGCTGCCGGCGGGCGAGGTGAGCTTGAGGATCAGCATGTGCTCGGCCATCCAGCCCTCGTCATGGGCCATCACCGACGCGATCCGCAGCGCGAAGCACTTCTTGCCGAGCAACGCGTTGCCCCCGTATCCGGAGCCATACGACCATATCTCTCGCGTCTCGGGGAAGTGGACGATGTACTTGTTCTCCGCATTGCACGGCCAGGGCACATCCTCGGCGCCGTCGGCCAGGGGCATCCCGACCGAGTGCAGGCAGGGAACGAAGTCACCGTCGGCACCAAGGGCATCGAGGGCGTCCTGACCCATCCGGGTCATGATCCGCATCGACGCGGCGACGTAGGCGGAATCGGTCAGCTGGACGCCGATGTAGGAGATCGGCGAGCCGATCGGACCCATCGAGAAGGGCACCACGTACATCGTCCGGCCCCGCATCGAGCCGGCGAAGAGACCGTTCAGGGTCTCGCGCATCTCGTCGGGATCGCACCAATTGTTGGTCGGACCCGCGTCCGACTGGTCCTCTGAGCAGATCAAGGTCCGGTCCTCGACGCGCGCGACATCAGCGGGATCGGACCGCGCCAGAAAGGATCCCGGCCGCTGCTCATCGGCGAGGGGCTCGAAGGTTCCGGCGTCCAGAAGCGTCTGCGCGAGCTGGTCGTACTCCGAGTCCGATCCATCGCACCAATAGACGTCGTCGGGCTCAGTCAGCTCGGCTACGTCGGCCACCCAGGCCTGGAGGCGGTCGTTATCGGTGATCGCATGGAGCTGCGCTTCGGTATACGCCATGGGCTCTTAGAAACTCCTTTATACAAAGTCGATAGTTTTCTAAGCCTACCCATCACCGCGGTGCGTATTCATGGCCGGTGTGCCTCACTCGACGTTCGCCTCGGCCGTCTCAAGACCATTGGCCAGGTGCTTGCGCGGCACGAGCACCAGTCGCTTGAACTCGGCGACCAGGACGCCGTCCTGGTTGAGCACGCGGGTATGGACGCGAACCGTGCCGCGGTCGGGCTTCGAGCGCGACTCGCGCACTTCGAGCACCTCGGACTCGCAGAACAGCGTGTCGCCGTGGAACACGGGAGCCGGGTGCTTGAGCTCCTCGGTGGCGAGATTGGCGATCGCCTTGCCGCTCACGTCGGAGACGCTCATCCCGAGCGCCAGCGAGTAGACCAGCGGGCCCACGACGACGTTTCGGCCCTGCTGGGACTGCTTCGCGTAAACGTCATTGAGGTGGAGCGGGTGGTGGTTCATGGTGATCAGGCAGAACAGGTGGTCGTCGCTCTCGGTGACCGTCTTGGCGGGCCAGTGCTTGTAGACCGCACCCACCTCGAACTCCTCGAGATAGCGGCCGTACGGATGCGCTCCGCTCGCTTCGCGTGCTGCCTGGTCGGTGTCGACGTGCGTCATTGGCTCTCCTGGGCTGTTTCGAAAGACGGGAAGAATGACAGCCGAGGCCGGGTCGCCGCGCGCCGGGGGAAGCCAGGCCGACGACGCTCCGAGGGGCTCCGGGCGCTCGTGGTGGCGCCGGGCGGTCATCGGGGCGCCGGGCGCTCGTGGTGGCGCCGGGCGGTCGTGGGGGCGCCGGGCGCTCCGAGGCTAGCCCGCCGCCCCGAGCACCAGCGGCACGATTCGCTGGGCGCCGGCGCGGCGCAGCTGACCGCCGACCATCGCCAGCGTCCATCCCGAGTTGCGGCGGTCGTCGAGCAGGAGGCCGGTGCCCGGCGGCGGCTTGGTGGCGACGGCAAAGGCGCCGCGAACGTTGGCGACCCGGTGAACGGCGTTGGCCATCTCTCGCTGGGGAGGGCGATCTTCGGTGCGCGAGATCAGCTCGAGGTGCGGGACTCCGAGCTCGGCCGCGAGTCGCCCCGCCAGGCGGCCGATCAGGTCCCCGAGGCGCGCGGAGGGGACGGAGGTGACCCACGAGACCGAGGCGCCAGCGCCGCGCACGATTTCCGCGAGCGCGACGACGACCTCGTGCTCGAACTCCCCCGTCCGCAGGCCGCGCTCGATCGCCGGCCACCAGCCGCCGTCGCCGAAGCGGGCGAGTGCCCACCCGGGCTCGATTCGCGCATCCTCTGGGATCTTGCGCATCGTGCCGGCAGCGTCGGGCGCCATCTTCTTGACCTCCAGCTCGGACGGGCGGGAGCGGAGGTGGCGGCCGGCGAGCTCGACCAGCGCCGGGTCGGGCGGCTGGGCGAAGCGCGGCTCCGTGCACACCGAGCAGCGACCGCAGTCCCGGGACCGGGACCCCACCCACCCATCGTCGAGCTCCTCCTGGAGGACGCGCATCAGGCAGCGGCCGTCGGAGCCGAATGCCGCCATCGCTTCCTGCTCGGCCCGGCGCAGAGCGGTCACCTGGGCGTAGCGCTCCTCGTCGTAGGTCCAGTCCGCGCCAGGGACCGAGCACCAGCGCCTGCCGTCCCGGCGCACCGCCCCCTCGACATCGAGGATCTTCAGCATCGCCTCGACGCGGCCCATCCCGAGGTTCACCGCGGCCATCAGCTCACGTGTAGTGCGACCCTCGGCGCCCGCGTCCTCGAGCTCGGCGAGCACGGCGGCGACGCGCTCGCGCGCCGGAAACGCCTGCTCGATGAAGAAGTCCTGGATCCGGCTGTCTTCGCCGCCGCGCAGGAGGACGACGTCCGCGTGCTCGACGCCGCGACCGGCACGGCCGACCTGCTGGTAGTACGAGACCACCGAGCCGGGCGCCTGGTAGTGCACGACGAAGGTCAGGTCGGCCTTGTCGTAACCCATCCCCAGCGCGCTGGTGGCGACGACGGCCTTGATCTCGTTGCGCAGCAGGCGCTCCTCGGTGGCGATTCGATCCTCCGTCTCCTGCTCACCGCTGTAGGCCAGCGCTTCGATCCCGTTGGCGGTCAGGAACGCCGCGACCTGCTCGGCGTCGCGCTTGGTCAGCGTGTAGACGATCCCCGAGCCCGGGAACCGGCCCGGCCCGCCCAGGTGCTCGACCAGCCAGGCGAGCCGCTCGGCGGGACGCGGGAGCTCGAGCACCTCGAGCCGCAGGCTGGTCCGGGCCAGCGGGCCGCGGTAGGAGCGCAGAGGCTCGCCGCCGGGCGGAGCGAGCTGCTCGAGCACGTCCCCGACAACGCGGTCGTTGGCGGTGGCCGTCGTACCCAGCACCCCGACCTCGGGCGCCAGCGAACCGAGCATGTCCTTGACGCGCCGGTAATCGGGACGGAAGTCGTGGCCCCAGTCAGAGATGCAGTGGGCCTCGTCGATCACCAGGAGCCCCACGGACGCGGCGAACAGCGGCAGCATCCGCTCGCGGAACTGGGGATTGTTCAGCCGCTCCGGGCTGATCAGCAGCAGGTCGATGGCGTCCGCGGCGAGCCGGGCGCGGACGTCGTCCCACTCCTCGCGGTTGGTGCTGTTGATGGTGTGCGCGCGCAGTCCCAGCCGGCGCGCCGCGGCGATCTGGTTGCGCATCAAGGCCAGCAGCGGGCTGACGATCAGGGTCGGGCCCGCGCCGGCCTCCCGCAGGAGCGCGGTGGCGACGAAGTACACCGCGGACTTTCCCCACCCTGTGCGCTGCACGCACAGCACCCGCGCCCGATCGACCACGACATCCTGGATCGCCTCGAGCTGCCCCGGCCTGAACTCCGAGTGATCGTCGGCGGTCAGCGCGCGCAGCCGCTCGAGCGCGGTCGCGGCGAAGGTTCCCGGGATGGTGGCGCTCACATGTTCATCGTGGCACGCCGCCCGGAGGGTTCCTGCGCCCTGTTTCAGAATTGTTTCATGGGCCGTCAGGCGCCCGGCGGATTTTCGAGCAAGACGCCGTACAGCCGTTTAACCCGGAGGCGCACGACGAGGCGCCTGGCCTCGATCATCTGCTCGAAGAACGCTTGCTCGTCCAGCTCGCCGTAGAACGCCGAGTGCACCGCCAGGAGCTCTCGGCACGCCTCGTCGCCCGGCGTGGTCGCGACCTCAGAGGTTTCCGCATCGCACTCGGCGACGGCGAAGGACCAGAAATGGGGGCCTGCGACGTGCAGCGCCGCGTGGTGGTCGCGCCGGAAGATCCGGCCCTTGACGCGATCGGCGGTGGTCGAGACGCGCGCGATCCGCTCCTGCGCATCCCATACGTAGAGGATGTTCGTCAGATGCGGATAGCCGGCGCGCGTCACTCCGGCCAGGACCCCTTCGCGACGGCTCGCGATCAGATCCAGGAGCTGCTGCTCGTCAGCCATTGTGCACTAGTTGACCAGCGAGTAGACCGTCTGGGTCAGCGCACCA
>Ga0302314_10010214_pt1 | contig 16455 bp, 10 predicted proteins | sample III_Palsa_N2_3_FD_200533 | JGI IMG/M metagenome (GOLD analysis project Ga0302314, IMG submission 200533) | Peat permafrost microbial communities from Stordalen Mire near Abisko, Sweden - III_Palsa_N2_3 | ecosystem: Environmental > Terrestrial > Soil > Palsa > Peat permafrost | place: Sweden... | reverse complement strand
CGCCGCGTGACGACGACCTACACCATCACCGATCAGCGCCTGACGATCGACCACGGACTGGTGTCGCGCGACGTGCACGAGACGCGGCTGGAGCGGATCCAGAACGTCAACTGCGCGCAGTCACTGTTGGAGCGCGTGCTACGAGTCGGAACCGTCGACTTCGACACCGCCGGCAGCGCCGAGTACGACTTCGCCTTCCACGGGGTCTCGAACCCGCGCCGGATCGCGCGGACCGTCGACCATGCGCTGCACGAGTTGCAGCGCACGGATGCAGTCAGCTAGCGGCCGTCAGGCGCTGAGGACCGAGCCGAGCCCGGCCGCGTCGCGCAGCGCCGCCGCGCGATCGGTCGACTCCCATGTGAAGTCCGCCTCCTCGCGCCCGAAGTGGCCGTAGGCGGCGGTCTTCTGATAGATCGGCCGGTGCAGCTTCAGGTACTTGCGAAACGCGCCCGGCCGTAGGTCGAAGGACTCGTTGATCAGCTCGAGCAGCTGCGCGCGGCCGATCTTCTCGGTGCCGAATGTCTCGACCATCACCGACACCGGATGGGCAACGCCGATCGCGTAGGCAACCTGCACCTCCGCCCGCTCGGCGAGGCCCGCCGCGACGACGTTCTTGGCGACGTATCGCGCCGCGTACGCGGCCGAGCGGTCGACCTTCGACGGATCCTTGCCGGAGAATGCGCCGCCGCCGTGGCGCGCCATGCCGCCGTAGGTGTCGACGATGATCTTGCGTCCGGTGAGGCCGCAGTCTCCCATCGGCCCGCCGATCACGAACCGCCCGGTCGGGTTGACCAGGAACGCCTTGTGCAGCTTGCGCGGGTCGTACGGCTGGCCGGCCAGCACCGGCTCGACGACGTACTCCCAGAGATCCTCCTTGATCAGCGACTCGGCGCCTTCGCGGTGCTGAGTCGAAATCAGCAGCTTCTCGATCTGGACGGGCTTGCCGTCGACGTAGCGGACGGTGACCTGTGTCTTTCCGTCCGGCCGCAGGTAAGGGACGATCTCGGCCTTGCGGACATCTGCCAGCCGCTTTGCCAGCTTGTGCGCCAGCGAGATCGGCAGCGGCATCAGCTCCTCGGTCTCGTTGCTCGCGTAGCCGAACATCATGCCCTGGTCGCCGGCGCCGGCGATGTCGAGCTCATCCTCGTCGCCGGGCGCCGTCCGCGCCTCGTAGGCCTTGTCGACTCCCTGGGCGATATCGGGCGACTGCTTGTCGATCGCGTTGATCACCGCGCAGGTCTTGTAGTCGAAGCCGAACGCCGCGTCGGTGTAGCCGATCCGCCTGATCGTGTCGCGGGCGACATCCTGGATGTCGACGTAGGTCTCGGTCGTGATCTCGCCGGAGACGACGACCAGACCGGTGTTGACGAGCGTCTCGCAGGCGACCCGTCCCGACGGATCGTCGCGCAGGACGGCGTCGAGCACACCATCGGAGATCTGGTCGGCCACCTTGTCGGGGTGCCCCTCGGTCACGGATTCCGAGGTGAACAGGTATTCGTTGTCAGAGAGCGTTGTCATGAGTTCGCACAGAGTACCGATAGCGCCAGGCTACGCCGCCCGGCCGCGGCGCCCGCCGCCGCGCCGCTCCGACCGCTCGACGAAGTCGATCACGAGCGGGATCCCCTCCATCCGGTAGCGCTCGCGCAGGCGATTCTCCAGATAGTAGGCGTAGTCGCGCGTGACCAGCGCGTGCGAGTTCACCTGGATCGAGAACCGCGGCGGCCGCTCGCCCGTCTGCGACATGAACAGCAGCTTCAGCCGCTGGTTGGTGGCGCGCTTGCCGGCCGGCGGCTGCCGCCGGGCGACGATGTCAGCGATGAAGCGGTTGAGCTGGGGCGTCGGAATTCGCGCCCGCCTCCGCTCGGCGAGGCCGACCGCCTCCACCAGGATCCGCTCGACGTGTCGCCCCGTCTTGGCGCTGGCGGTCAGCAACCGCGGGCGCAGCCGCATCTTCTGGGCGACGCGAGCGCGCTCGTGCTCGAGCGCATCCGGCCCGACGCCGTGGCTCCCGTCTCCGACGAGGTCCCATTTGTTGATCACCAGCGCGGTCGCGCAGCCGACCTGCATCGCCATTTCGGCAACGCGGAAGTCCTGGGCGGTGACGCCGTCGGTCGCGTCGCACACGACCAGCGCGACGTCGGCCCGCTCGGCGGCGCGGCGCGAGCGCAGCGAGGTGTAGTACTCGAGCGACTCCCCCACCTTCGCCTGGCGCCGCAGCCCGGCGGTGTCGACCAGGATCAGCTCGTGTCCCTCAAAGGTCATCGGCAGGTCGATCGCGTCGCGCGTGGTGCCGGCGATGTCGGACACGATCACGCGTTCGGCCCCGAGGAACCTGTTGACCAGCGAGCTCTTGCCGACGTTCGGGCGGCCGATCACCGCCAGGCGAATCGGCTCCTCGCGCGCGGGGTCCGCGTCGCCGTCCGGATTCTCGGACGGGCCGAGCTCGACGATCCGGTCCAGCAGGTCACCGGTACCGAGTCCCTGGGCGGCGGACACCGCGATCGGCTCGCCCAACCCGAGCGAATGGAACTCGGCGGCAAGCGGCAGATCCTTCGCCGTGTCGATCTTGTTCGCGGCGACGATCACCGGCACCGTGACGCGGCGCAGCAGCTCGGCCATGTCGAGATCCCCGGGCCGCAGCCCGGCGCGTGCATCGACGACGAGCACCGCCAGGTCGGCGTCCGTCAACGCCGCGCGCGCCTGACCCTGGATCTGGCGCGCGAGGTCGTCGTGCTCGTCGAGGTCGACGCCGCCGGTGTCGACCAGCGTCAGCGCCCGCCCGTTCCAGTCGGTCGACAGCTCCTTGCGATCCCGCGTCACGCCGGGCCGCTCGTGCACGACCGCCTCACGCGACTCGGTGAGGCGGTTGACGAGCGAGGACTTCCCGACGTTCGGATACCCGACGATTGCAACCTTCATCCTGTGCTCGAATCTAGCGGGTGGGATGCTGCCGCAAAAAACTGACAGCAACCTCCGGATGGGGCTGGCGAGCGCCGATTCGATTCAACTGAAGAGTCCGAGTCCCCGGTGCTTCACCTTAGGCGTCGCCGTCGTTGAACCGCCAGCAGATTGTGTTAGCGGAGCTCGCTTTGACCGGGTCCGGGAGCAGAGCCCGGTTGCAGACCGGTGCCGGTGCCAAGTCGCGCTCTTCGTCGAACCCTGCTTCCAGGTTGCCCTGATGCAGCGAGGAATCCACGGCTGGGAGCTGCGACGTGTCGTGCTGCAGGGCGTCAAGGTCGGTTTGGCCGCTCGCATAGGTCGTGTGGTTGTGCGTGGAGTCGTTGACGACGCCGGGCGGGTTGCGGCTGAACGGGTTATCGGTCGCGGGCGAAGCGATCGGCGCCTGAGCCCAGGCCAAAGAACCGCTGAACACCGGGTAGCTGATATCCCGATAATCGAACGCGGTGCGCTGGACCTTCAGCGTGATGGTGGGGAACTTGGTGCTGGCCACCGAGATCCCAAGTGTCGTCGCCCGCGGATCACCAGGCTCGCCAAGCTTGGCGAACTTTCCGCGGATCACAGCCGACATGATCGGCTGGCCGGTCAAGAACCCATCGAAGAACTCCACCAGCTCCGACGCGTCCTTGATCGCGTGCAGCATCTCCGCTGTCTCCGCAGCAGCCGGCCCGACGTAGGGGATCAGATGGACTTTGTGAGCCCCGAGGCTGACCGCCCCCGTCTCAGCGGCGAGCTTTGCGAAGAACCGAGTCGAATCGCTGGCGCTGCGGAACCGGGTCGCGAGCTTTGCGCCCTCAGGCCCCAGGTCGCCCATCACCTTCTCGAACTGAGCCTCGTCACCAAGCCCCGCGCCGATGCTCTTGACCCCCTCGGGGTTGAACGGAAAGCCCCACGCAACGATGATCGTGAACCCCCTCCCACCCTGCGCGGTCGTGTCCGGGCGCGCGTAGTACAGCACGGGGATCTCTTCAGGCTCCGGCGAGTAGCACCTCCCGCCGCCGATCGGCTCGACCCCAAGGATGAACTCCTTCCACTCCCACACCTTCGTCATCCGCTCCACCCTCGCGCTCGGCACGCCAAGCACCGAGACCGCCGGCTTGTCCTGGTTGACCGCGAACTTCACCGTCACCGCCGGCAGCGTCACCGGCCCCTGGATATAGCTGTCCCAACGGACGTCGATTCCCCTATCACGTTCATGGGCGTAGAACTCGACCTGCTTATCGCTGAAGCACCCTGGGAGTTGACGGCTCTTCAGCGCAATCTCCCCAGGGAAGTCCTGGAACAGCTTGTTGAACTTAGCCGTTGGCCCTCGGTAATCCGGCTTCCCGTCGTCGTTCTCGTCAAACCGCGCACCGGGCCCCGGATCCACGATCTTGTCCTGCGGGATCTCACCACCCACCGTCACCGTGTACACCGACGTACATTGATTCGGCAGCGTGTACGCAGCCCTGGCCGGCCGGGCCAGCACCCCATAACCAGCCTCGCGAAAAGAAGCCATGTCCGAGTCCGAGTCCGAGTCTGCGGCGGCCGCGCACGTCGAGAAGTCCACGCCACCAACATCACTCGCGCTCACCGCCACAGGCTGATCAGAAGGATCAAAGCCCAGACCCCCAAACGACTCCCCATCATCCGTCGGACCCGCCGTGTACGACGCACCCGCCGGAACCTGCACCGACCACGACCCATCACCATCATCGCTCGTGTCCGAGACGCTCACGGGAGTCGCGTCAGCCGCGTCGCCCTTCAAAAGGACCGTCACCCCCCCAAGCCCCACCGAGCTGCAACTACCCTCATCAGGGTCACACGAATCCGCAGACACCGTGCCCGACACGGTGAATACCGGCATCACAAAATCAACCGCTCCAACATCCTCATCGGTGACCGAAACCGCCTGCGACACCGGCGTCACCCCAGCCGGCCCAAACGACGACCCGTCCTGAGTCGGACCGGCCGAATACGCACCGGCCGGCACCGTCACCGACCACGCCCCAGACCCGGCCGCGCTTATGCCCGTAATGCTCACCGCGCTCCCATCCGCCGCCGTGCCCGTGACAAGCACCTTCACGCCACCAGCCCCGGTCTCCTCACACCCATCCTCACCACACTGCTTATCGGACACCGTGCCCGAAACCGTGTAATCGGTCGGCCCGCCGAACACGTACGCCGCCCCCTGAGCTGCGCTCGAGCCTACCTCGTGAAACGGGGCCCCGGAGACGATCGTGCTCCCTGAGATCGCCACCGCGCCGAGCTGGTCATATGCAGCCCCGTCTGAGGCGGTCAGCTCAGCGGTCTGCGTCCAGCCACCCGCCGCGTCGCTGAACACATACACCGCGCCCTGCCGTGGGTTGGACCCGACCTGGTGATAGGGGGCGCCGGCGACGATCGTGCTTCCCGAGATCCCGACCCACTTACCCAGCCAATCGGTCGGCGCACCGTCGGTGCTGGTCACTGCGCCCGTCTGCAGCCAGCTGCCCGAGGCGTCGCTGAAGACGAACACCTCGCCCTGCTGCGTGAGCGGGGGTCCCCCGTACGCGAGCGAGCCAGCCGCGATCGTGCTGCCCGAAATGGCCACCCCTCCGCTCAGCTCAGACTGCCCCCCGCTGTATTCAGTCAACTCAGCGGTCTGTGTCCACGCGCCGGCGCCGTCGCTGAACACGTACACCGCGCCGACATAAAGAGCCTCCGCGCCGCCGTGCGCCCCGACGGCGATCGTGGTCCCCGAGATCGCGACGACCGCCCCAAAACCAAAAGGCGTCGGGTCGCCACCCAGCATCGGGCCCGAGCCGGTCAGCTCGGCGGTCTGCGTCCACGCGCCGGCGCTGGAACTGAACACGTACGCCACGCCCTCAGCAACGTTGGAGCCGACCTGATGGGCCGGCGCACCGGCGACGATCGTGGTCCCCGACACCGCCACCGAGGAGCCGAACATGTCATATGCGGCGCCGTCGGAGGCCGTCAGCTCGGCGGTCTGCGTCCAGACCCCTGAGCTATTGCTGAACACATATGCAGCGCCCTGCTGTGGGTTGGAGCCGACCCGGTGATCGGGCGCGCCGACGGCGATCGTGGTCCCCGACACCGCCACCGAGGAGCCGAACTGATCGCCTGCGGCGCCGTCGGAGGCGGTCAGCTCGGCCGTCTGCTTCCAGACCCCTGAGCTGTCGCTGAACACATAAACCGCGCCCTCGTCTGAGGTGACGCCGGTCCCGCCCGTCGCGCCGACGACCATCGTGCTCCCCGACACCGCGACCGACGTGCCGAGCGCGTCGGCGGCGGCGCCGTCGGAGGCGGTCAGCTCTGCCTCCTGAGGGTAGGGGCTGGTGGAGTCGGCCCGTGCGAGGAGCGGGTCGACGGTCAGCTGGTAGAGGACCACGCCGAGGAACGCCAGACACGTGAGCACGACCGGGATCAGCGAGCGACGAGACGATCGCACCCCGTAGCCAAGTTGCACAGCGACCGGCCGAGCCGCGCCCATCCCATCCGCCGTCCTCTGCACCGTTCGCCCCTCTCGCTTTGCCGATCGACCGAGACGATCGCACCGGCCGGCAACAAACCGGCAACATGCGGCAACCGACCAGTCCGCGCGGCGGCTCGGATAGGCTTGAGGCACTTCCTTGCTCGCTTTTGAGTCGGAAATGGGGGCGGTACTGAAGGTCGGGATTCTGGGGCCTGTTGAGGCGTGGATCGACGAACGGCAACTGCCGCTCGGCGGACGGCGTCAGCTGGCGCTGTTTGCGTTTCTCGTGCTGAACGCAAACCGAGCCATCTCGAGCGATGAGCTGCTGGCGGCGGTGTGGCGGGCGGATCGCGACGGGAGCGCAGGCAAGCGGTTGAGCGTTGCAATCTCCAGATTGCGCGGCGTGCTCGAGCCGCGCCGGCGCGATGCAGAGCACCCGCTGCGAACGGTCCGTGGCGGCTACATGCTTGCGTTGGCGGCCGAGCAGCTCGATGCGGCGGAGTTCGAGACGTTCCTGCGAGCAGGCCGCCGTGCGCTCCAGAGCGGAGACGCCGCCCGCGCGCGCGAGCAGCTGCGGGCGGCGCTCGCGCTGTGGCGCGGCCCGGCGTTGGCACAGGTGGCGCTGGAGGATTTCACCCAGCCGGAGATCCGGCGTTTGGAGGAGTTGCGGCTGGAGGCGCTCGAGGCACGGATCGACGCCGAGCTGGAGCTCGGCGTGAGCGGCGGGCTGGTCGGCGAGCTCGAGTCCCTGCTTGCCCGCCACCCGGAGCGCGAGCGGGTTGCGTGGCAGCTGATGGTGGCGCTGTACCGGTCCGGGCGCCAGACCGACGCGCTGGAGGTCTATCAGCGTACGCGCACCCATCTGGTGAGCGAGCTCGGCCTGGAGCCGGGACCTGGGCTGAGGGCGCTGCAGTCGCAGATCCTCGAGCAGGCGCCCGTCCTGCAAGCGAGGACCGGGGTGCCACAGGGGTCCGCGATCGAGCGTCTGATTCCCGGCGAGCTGGTGACGATGCTGATCGCGGAGGTGGAGAGCCCGGTATCGCCCACGCAGGAGCAGCGCGAGCAGGACCGCGAGGTTGTGGCAGGGGTGATCGAGCTTCTCCGCGGCGCCTGGGTCGACCGCGCCGGCGTGGAGGCTCTGGAGCGACGCGACGGCGTGCTCGCCGTGTTCGCCTCACCGCAGGCGGCGCTCGAGGCGGCACTTCAGGCGCGTGAGGTGCCCGCGTCCGTGCAGTGGCCGGCTGGAACCCACCTGCGCGTGCGGATCGGCGTTCATACCGGGCAGCTCCGAGTCAGCGGCGCCGGCTACTGGGGCGAGGACGTCCAGTACGCGGTGCGTCTGGCGGAAGCCGCGCACGGCGGCCAGATCCTCGTGTCGGCGGTGACGGCAGCGCTCGCGCCAGACCAGGCGCTCATGGACCTCGGCGAGTACCGGCTCAACGGCTTCCCGGTCCCGCGCCGGCTGTTCGGGCTCGGTGCCGGGCCGCACCCCCTGCCACGGGCCGTCGATCACTTCCGTTCGAACCTTCCCGGTGTCCACGGGGAGCTGATCGGCCGCGACCGCGAGCACTCAGAGGTGGTTGAGGCGCTGCGCTCAGGCCAGAGCCGGCTGGTCACGATCACGGGGTCCGGTGGCTCTGGCAAGACCCGCCTGGCGCTGGCGGTGGCTGAGGCGATCGTCGACGTGCTGGCGGACGGCGCGTTCTTCGTCCCGCTTGCGCAGGTGAGCAAGCCCGGAGCCGTCGCGGTGGCGATCGCCGCGTCGCTCGGCATTCACCTGCAGGCGGCCGGCGATCACGCCGAAGCGATCAGGCTGGCGCTGTCGGATCGCAAGCTGCTGGTCGTACTGGACAACTTCGAGCACGTCCTCGGCGCGGCGCCGATGATTGCGGCGCTCGTGGCCGGCGCGCCGCAACTGCGCGTGATGGTCACGAGCCAGGCGCCGCTGCGGATCCGCGGAGAGCTGGTGTTCGCACTCGGGCCGCTGGAGCTGCCGCGCGCTGACGACGAGGCGACGGTCGCCGCCGCCCCGGCGAGCCGTCTGTTGCTCGAGCGCGCACGGGAGGCCGACCCCTCCTTCAGGCTGACCGCTGAGAACGCTCACAGCGTCGCTCAGCTCGCCCGCGCGCTGGCCGGATTGCCGCTCGCGATCGAGCTCGCCGCTGCGCGCCTGACCCTGCTGTCTCCCAGCGCGCTCCTCACGCGCCTCGACGAGGGGATCGAGGCGGTCGGACACGGACCGCGGGACCTGCCCGCCCGCCAGCGCGGCCTGCGGGCCGCGCTGGACTGGACTCACGGGCTGCTGACCGACGACGAGGCGACGCTCCTGAGACGACTGGCGGTGTTCGCCGGGCCCGTCTCGCTCGAGCGGCTCGAACGGGTCTGTGGCGACGGAATCGATGCGCTCGAATCCCTCGCGCAGCTTGTCGACCTGTCGCTCGTCACCCGCGCGGATGACGGGCGCTTTCTCCTGCACGCCGCCGTGCGGGACTACGCGCGGAAGAAGCAGATCGCCGCCGGGGAGAGTGGCGCGCTCGCGCGGCGCCACGCGGAGGCGCTGGCCGAGGCGGCTCGATCCTGGGGTGATCGCTTTCTGTTCGACGCCGGCGCTGTTCAGTCCGCGGTGCTCCGCGAGGAGGCTGACATCGGGCAGGCGCTCACCTGGGCTGCCCCGACCAACCAGGAGTGCTTCGCACGCCTCGCGGGCGGGGCGGCGATGCCGCTGCTGTTCGCCGCCCGGCTGATGCCCTGGAACGAGGTGATCGAGGACGCGCTGGCAGCCGACAGCCTGACCGGCGAACCCCGCGTCTGGCTGCTGCTGGCTGGGAGCCTCGCCGCGTTTCAGCGTGAAGACGTACAAGTCGCCAGAGCTCGACTTTTGAGCACGATCGCCGCCGCCGATGCGGCTGGGGACCTACGCCTTGCGTGTCTGATGGGAGCCTGCTCGATCATCTTCCACGTGCTGACCGGCGCGACCGACGGCGTCCGTGACGAGCACGCGCTTTTGTCCGAGCGCGTGAGCGGGCTGCATGACCGAGAGCTCCAACTGCTCGTGGAGGGACTCGAGCCGTACATCCTCGGATATTGCGAGAGACGATATCCCGAGGCCGCCGCGATCTGGGCAGCGCAGATCGCCGATCGCTCCCGCACGGACTTCGCCGGCTGGACGGCGCTTTACTGTCTGCCGGACTGCCGGCTTCTGGAGGGCGACTATGAGGGGGCGCTCGACGGATTCAGAGCCACGCTGCGCAGCGCCCGGGAGCTCGCCCGGCCTGGGACCGTGGCCTATCAGCTCGAGGGAATCTTGATGGCCCTGTCCGGTCTCGGCCGCCACGACGAGGCGCTCGAGGCCGCCGGGTGGGCGGAGACCGTGCGCCAGGCCGCAGGGCCGGCCGTCAACAGCTGGTACAAGGAGATGATCGGGTCCGCTCGCCAGACCTCGCGCGCGGCGCTCGGCTCCAAACCCGCGGACGCCGCCTTTTCGCGCGGCCGGGCCCTGACGCTCGACGCAGCTGTCAACGCGGCACTGGCGGCGGACCGCGTCACCGAGGGCGCCTGAGCCGGTCAGGCCCAGCGGGCGGCGAGGGCGGCGATCCGATCGACTACCTCGGCCAGCGAGACGCCGGTCGTGTCGAGCGTGATGGCGTCTGGCGCGGGCTCCAGCGGGGAGGCGGTGCGGGTGCTGTCGCGCTCGTCGCGGATCGTCTGCTCGGCCAGCACGGTCTCCGGGTCGGCGCCCAACTCGTGCGCCCGCCGCCGCGCGCGCTCGGCCGGCGAGGCGGTCACGAACACCTTGACGGCGGCGTCTGGCACGACGACGGTGCCGATGTCGCGCCCTTCGACAACCCAGTCGCCGTCTGCCAGCAGCCGCCGCTGCGCGGCGACGAGCACTTCCCTCACCGCCGGCTCGGCGGCGGCGCGCGAGGCGGCCTCCGAGACGGCCGGAGTGCGGATCGCGTCGGTCACGTCGCGTCCGTCGAGCAGCACCCTGTCCCCGACCGAGATCGCCACGGCACCGGCGACCGCACCCGCCTCAGCGCCCTGCTCGAGCGCCGCCAGGCCGACGCACCGGTACATCGCGCCGCTGTCCAGGTACCTGAAGCCGAGCCGCTGCGCGACCGCGCGCGCGACGCTCGACTTGCCCGCCCCCGCGGGCCCGTCGATCGCGATCACCACCGCTCCACCCCGACCCCGAACTCGCTGAGCAGCTCGAAGTACGAAGGGCACGTCTTCGACACAACCTCGGGGTCCTCGAGCACGACCGGGACGCGGGTCCCGATCAGCGAGAAGGCCATCGCGATCCGGTGGTCGTCGAACGTCGGCAGGCGCACATCCGGCGCCGGCACCCCCGGGTGGATCGTCAGCGAATCCACCCCCTCGTCGACCCGCACCCCCAGCCGCCGCAGGTTCGAGGCGGTCGCCGCGACCCGGTCTGACTCCTTGACGCGCGCGTGCCCGATCCCCTCGATCGTCGTCGGCCGATCGGCGAACGGCGCCACGCAGGCAAGCGTCATGAACACGTCGGTGCTGTCGCCCATCGCGACCTCCACCCCCCGCAGCAGTCCGGGCCCGACGAACGACAGCGGACCGCGCGAAACGACGCGCGCCCCCATCTGCTCCAGGTGCGAGACGAGCTCCGTGTCCCCCTGCCCGGTCGCGTCGAGATCGAGCCCGGGGATCGTCACCGACGTGCCCGTGAGCGCCGCGCAGCCCAGGAAGTACGACGCCGTCGAGGCGTCTGGCTCGATCTCCACATCAGTGGCCCGGTACTCGTCCGGGGAGACCGTCAGCCGGCCGTCCCGGAGGGAGCCCTCGACCTCGACGCCGAACGCGCGCATCATCGACAGCGTCAGCTCCAGATACGGGCGGCTGACGAGCGTCCCGAAGCGCAGCGTCGTCGGTTCGCGCGCCAGCGGCGCGGCCATCAGCAGCCCGCTCAGGAACTGGCTCGACACCGACCCGTCAACGTCGACAAACCCGCCCGGCAGTCCCCGCGCGTCGATTCGCAGCGGCAGCTCCGCCCCCTCGATCACCGTGCCCTGAGCGCGCAGCGCGTCGAGCACGGGACCGAGTGGGCGCCGTCGTAGCTGCTCGTGCGCATCGACGTCGAACCATCCGTGCCCAGCGGCGAGCACCGGCAGCAGGAAGCGCCCAACCGTTCCCGCCATCCCGCACCAGACCTCGGCGTCGCCGATCGGTGGCCCATCGATCCCGTCGATCACCCAGTCCTCGCCGTCCAGCGTCACACCCGCGCCCAGCGCCGCCAGCGCGCCGGCCATCACCGCGGTGTCGTCGGCATGCAGCGGCCGGATCAGCCGGGAGCGGCCGCGAGCGACACCCGCGAGCAGCAGCGCACGGTTCGTGAGGCTCTTTGAGCCCGGCACCCGGACCTGCCAGCTGGCCGGCACATCGCCCGGGCTGACGCGCAAGCTCGACGTCGAGGAACCGCTCATGCCAGCGCCACCGGAAACCCGAGCCCGGTGATGATCTGCTGCGCCCGCTCGGCCTGCTCGCCGCGGATCCACATGGCAACGACGCCCTCGCTCATATCGGGCGCAGGGTAGAGCGAGAGGTCGGGGATGTTGACCCCGGCCCGTCCCAGCTCGAGCGCGATCGTCGCGATCACACCAGGGCGGTTGGGGACCGAGACCCGCAGCTCGTGCAGCTCGCCGCCGGCGAGGTCGGCCTCCAGCAGTCGCCGCCGCTCGCCGGCCGCGTGGTCGTTCCAGGCGGTGATCTCGGCGCCGTCCCCGCGCTCGAGCGCCCCGCGCACGTCACGCAGGCGCTCGATCGTGACCTCGATCTGATCGATCAGCGCGTCGCGGTTGCTCAGATAGATGTCGGTCCAGATCGAGCTCGGCGCGCCGGCGACGCGGATCGCGTCGCGGAAGCTGGGCCCGGTCGCCGGCAGCCCGCCGTCGGGACCGAGTGCTCCCGCCGCCTGGCCGACGAGCAGGTTGGCGAGCACGTGGGGCAGGTGCGAGACGAGCGCGAGGATCGTGTCGTGGAGCTCCGGCTCGATCGCCGTCGGCTTCGCGCCGAACGACCCCAGCAGCCGGTGCAGGCGCTCGAACAGGACCCCACTCGCGTTCGGTGCAGGCGTCAGATACCAGGTCGCGCCCTCGAACAGGTCCGCACGCGCGTGCAGGATCCCGGCCGTCTCGGCGCCCGCCAGCGGGTGGCCGCCGACGAACCGCTGGTCGTCGACCGCGGCCACGATCGCGCGCTTGGTCGAGCCGACGTCGGTGACGACGCACCCGGCCGGGGCATGCCCGAGGACTTCGGCCACCGTCCGCGGCAGTGCCCCCACGGGCACTGCCACAAATACGGCGTCGGCCGCCGCGACCGTCTCCCGGAGCGAGCCCGGGGCGAGCTCGACGGCGCCGCGTTCAAGCGCGGCGCGCACGGCCGCGGGGTCGGCGTCCCAGCCGCTCACCTCGGCGCCGGCCCGCTCGCGCGCGGCAAGCGCGACCGAGCCGCCGATCAGGCCGAGGCCGACGACTGCGACGCGCATGCGCGGCGAGCCCGGACCGCGGCGGCGAGGTTGTCGAGCACCGTGACGGTCGTATCCCAGTCGATGCAGCCGTCGGTGATCGACTGCCCGTAAGTCAGCTCCTGCGGCGGCGCGGGGTCCTGGCGACCGGCGACGAGGAACGACTCGATCATCACGCCAACGATCGCGCGGGTGCCGCCCGCGACCTGCTCGGCGACCGCGCTCGCGACCGCTGGCTGGCGCTCGGGCTGCTTGCCGGAGTTGTCGTGCGACAGGTCGATCATCACCCGCTGCGGCAGCTTCGCGGCCTTCAGCAGCTCGGTCGCGTCGGCGACGTCTTCGGGGCCGTAGTTGGGTGCGCCGCGACCGCCGCGCAGGATGATGTGACAGTCGCGGTTGCCGCGCGTGTAGAGAATCGCCGAGCGGCCGTCGGCGTCGATCCCCGCGAACGCGTGGCGGGCCGCGGCGGCGCGAACCGCGTCGACCGCCACCTGGACGTTGCCGTCGGTGCGGTTCTTGAAGCCGACCGGCATCGACAGGCCGGAGCCGAGCTGGCGATGGATCTGGGACTCGGTCGTGCGCGCTCCGATCGCGCCCCAGGAGACGAGGTCGGAGATGTACTGCGGCGTGATCGGGTCGAGGAACTCGCAGCCGACCGGCAGCCCAGCGCTGAGCACGTCGAGCAGCACTCGCCGGGCGAGTCGCAGCCCTGCGTTGACGTCGCCCGACCCGTCGAGGTGCGGGTCATTGATCAGGCCCTTCCAGCCGATCGTCGTGCGCGGCTTCTCGAAGTACACGCGCATCGCGATCAGCAGCTCGCCCTGCAAGCGGCGCGCCTGCTCGGCGAGGCGCCCGGCATAGTCGCGGCACGCCTCGGGGTCGTGCACGCTGCACGGCCCGACGACGACCAGCAGCCGATCGTCCTCGCCGTCGAGGACAGCATGCGCGGCGGCGCGTCCGGCCAGCACCGTGTCGGTCCGCTGCTCGTCGAGCGGCAGCTCTTCGAACAGCTCCTGTGGCGCGGTCAGCGGCACGAGCCGCTCGATCCGCTGGTCGCGGACGGCGTCGGCGTGGGTCTGTGGGGTCGTGCTCACGCCGCCGCTAGTACGCGTGCCGGGGTCGACAGGGTGCGACCGTGCAGCGCCGCTGCGCGCGCGAGCTGCGACGCGAACGCCGCGAATTCGGCGGTCGCAAGCTGCTGGGGCCCGTCGCACACGGCCTGCTCCGGGTCGGGGTGGACCTCGACGATCACGCCGTCGGCGCCGACCGCGGCGGCGCCGAGCGACAGCGGCAGCACCAGTTCGCGGTCGCCGGCGGCATGGCTGGGGTCGACGATCACCGGCAGGTCGCACATGCGCTTGAGCACGGGGACCGCGCCGAGGTCGAGCGTGAACCGGTAGGCGCTCTCGAACGTGCGGATCCCGCGCTCGCACAGGATCACGTTGGGGTTGCCCTCGGCCAGGATGTACTCGGCGGCGCTCACCAGCTCGGCGAGCGTGCTCGACAGGCCGCGCTTGAGCAGCGCCGGGATCCCGCTGCGGCCGACCTCCGCGAGCAGCGCGTAGTTCTGCATGTTGCGGGCGCCGATCTGGATCACATCGGCGACCTCGGCGACCACCTCCAGGTCGCGGACGTCGACGAGCTCGGTGACGACCGGCAGCCCCGTCTCGGCCCGCGCCTGCGCCAGGATCTCGAGGCCCTCGCGGCCGAGGCCCTGGAACGCGTACGGCGACGTGCGCGGCTTGTATGCGCCGCCGCGCAGCATCGTCGCGCCGCCGGCGGCGACCGCGTGGGCGGCGGCGAGCGTCTGCTCGCGCGATTCGACGGCGCACGGGCCGGCGATCAGCGCGAACGTTCCCGGCGCCCCGACGACCCGCCCTTCAACGTCTATCTGTCTCGGCTTCATCTGCGTGGTCCTCTCGCCTGTGCGAACTGTAGGGAAGCGGCGCCGCGGTGCGGTCAGGCGCTCGGCCCTCTCATTTGCGCGTGCCCGGGCGCCAGCTTCGGGCAGCGAGGAGTTTCGGCCGAGCGCCTAGCTAAATCGCCAGGCGTAGAAGCGCGCGTACCAGGACCAGCCGAAGGAGTGCGTGAGGGCGTGGTCGTGCATACGCGTCATTGGTGACCATACCAGAGCCGGCGGCCCGCATGGCCGCCGGCTTTCAGCGCTGCACCAGCTCGCCCAGCGCCGCGACGAACCGAGCGTTCTCGGCGTCACTGCCGACCGTCACTCGCAGACACCCCGGGCCGCCGAGCGCGGTGCCGGCGCGGACGAGCACGCCGCGGTCGCGCAGGCCGGCGACGAGGACAGCCTCGGCCTCCTTGACGCCTTCCTCGCCGGTGTCGGGGTCGGTCGCCGGCAGACGGACCCAGATGAAGTTCGCGTCGCTGTCGGCGACCCACAGTCCGAGCCCGCGCACCCCCTCGAGCAGCGTGTCACGCGACGCGATCGTCGCGACGACTCGGCGCTCGACCTCGTCCTGCAGTCCCAGCGCGGTGACCGCCGCGGCCTGGGCGGCGCCGCCGAGATAGAACGGCTGGCGCACCTGGTCGACCGCCATCCGGAACGACTCCGAGCCGCACAGCGCGTACCCGACGCGCATCGCGGCCAGCCCGTAGACCTTCGAGAACGTCCGCAGCAGCACCAGGTTCGGCCAGCGTCGCAGCAGCTCGACCGAGGCGTACGTATCTCCCAGCTCGAGCGAGAACTCGCAGTAGGCCTCGTCGAGGATCACGCACACGTGCGCGGGGACGCGCTCGAGCAGCCGCTCCACCTGTTCGAGCGGGACGCTCGTCGAGGTCGGGTTGTTCGGGCTGCAGACCAGCACCAGGCGGGTCGCCACGGTCACCTCGGCGGCGATTGCGTCGAGGTCGTGGCGCGCGTCGGCGTCGAGCGGGACCGTGATCGCCCGCGCGCCCGAGGCGGCCGCCAGATGCGGATAAACGCTGAAGGCGGGCCACCCATACACGACCTCGGCACCGGGCTCGAGCAGCGCCTCGCCGGCCGCGAGCAGGATGTCGCACGAGCCGCAGCCGAGCGCGATCCGGTCGACCGGGACTCCGTAGCGGTCGGCCAGCGCGTGGCGCAGGGGCGCGTACGACGGATCGGGGTAGCGGTTGGCGCGCGCGAGCGCCACCGAGGCCGCCCGCACGACCGGCTCGGCCGGCCCGAACGGGGTCTCGTTGGAGGCCAGCAGCGCCATCCCATCCAGGTCGTAGCCGGCCGCCACCGGATACGGCGGCAGCCGCCGGATCCGCTCTGCGAATTCGATCGGCATGGTGCTTGGACTCAGGCTACTGGGCGGACTCGAGGTCGGCCCGCAGCACCCGGGCGGCACCGAGGTAGACGTGCTTGGGCTCATGCTCGGCTGGTGCGTAGTAGTGCAGCAACGTGCGGATCACGCGGGGTAGCGACCCCGGGACCGGTACCTCGCGCGTGCACAGCAGCGGCACGCGGTGCAGCCCGAGCGCGCGCGCGGCGACCGCTGGAAACTCGGCGTCGAGGTCCTCGGTCAGCGTGAAGATGCAGCTGACCATCGCCTCCGGGGTCAGC
>Ga0302314_10010212_pt1 | contig 16456 bp, 13 predicted proteins | sample III_Palsa_N2_3_FD_200533 | JGI IMG/M metagenome (GOLD analysis project Ga0302314, IMG submission 200533) | Peat permafrost microbial communities from Stordalen Mire near Abisko, Sweden - III_Palsa_N2_3 | ecosystem: Environmental > Terrestrial > Soil > Palsa > Peat permafrost | place: Sweden... | reverse complement strand
TCGCGCAGTTGTTCGGTGCTGCAGCTGGCCACGTCGATGGCCGCCCCCGCGTCGGCTGCATCGGCGGCCCCGCCGCCGCGGATCAGGACGCGGCCGCGGGTCACGGGGTTCAACCCATTGGCGGCCCGAAGGAGAGTGGACTTGCCCGAGCCCGACAAGCCCATGAGCACCGAGATTTCGCCGCGTGCCACGCTCAACGAGGCGCCGGCCACGCCTACGATGACGCCGTACTTGTTTTGGATATCGCTGCGGGTGCCGCCGGCATCGAGCGCGACCAGGGCTTCCTTGATGGCCTTGTTGCCCTCACGTCCTTGTTGCTGCGCGAACAGGATGTCGACGTTCTGAAACTCAACTGCTGCGGTCATCGCGTCGCTCCGCGTTCTTTGGGTCGGCTAATACGGTCCAAGATGATGGCCAGTAGCACGATGGTGAAACCGGCTTCGAAGCCCATGCCCACCTGCACCGAGTTCAAGGCGCGCACCACCGGCACGCCCAGGCCGCCGGCGCCGACCAATGCGGCAATCACGACCATGGAGAGGCTCAACATGATGCACTGGGTCACGCCGGCAATAATGGTGGTCGCCGCGCTGGGCAGCTCGATTTTCCAAAGCAGCTGCATGGGCGTCGCGCCGAACGACTGACCGGCTTCGATCAGAGGGCGGGGCACCGAGGATATGCCGAGGTGGGTCAGGCGTATCGGCGCGGGCAGTGCAAATATCACCGTGGATATCAGGCCGGGGACCACTCCCAGGCCGAACAGTACCAACGTGGGAATCAAGTACACGAACGTGGGCAGCGTCTGCATCAAATCGAGCACGGGTCTGAGCGTCGCGAACAGCCGCGGCCGATGCGCGGAGGCGATGCCGACGGGGACGCCGATGGCGGCCGAGGCGAAAGTGGCGACCAGAACCAGGCTCAAGGTCTCGAGAGTGGCGCTCCAGTAACCCTGGTTGAGGATGAACAAGAGTGCCAGCGCCACAAAGGCCGTCAGCGTCCAGGATCGGCGCAATACATAGGCCAGCACCGCAATGGCGATAATGAGCAGCGGTGCAGGGAGTATGCGAAGTCCCGCGGTGACCCCATTGACCATGCCGCGAATCACGGTGGAAATCCCCTCGAAAACGAAAGTACCGTGAGTCTTGATGGTCTCGATGGCCACCGCCATGGCGTCGCCCACGGGAATTTTGTGACTAATGACCCACTGCTCGAATCCGTCGGGCCGTGGCGGAGGCGCCGCGTGGGCTAGGGCCGCGTTGGCCGGCTTGCCGTCAAAGGTGAAAACCCCTTCGAGCCAAGCCTTGGTGACGGTGGGATTGGCCTTGAGCCATTCGGCCGCCGCGATGTCCGGCTGCTCGTGGCGATCCAAGATACCCGCCATCATTTCGCTTTCGCCGCGCAATGTGAATTTGACGTTGGTCAGCAAGCGGCCGACATTGGGACATTCTGCGCTGTAGCCCTTGCGGCTGACGGTGTAGATCGTGGCGCCGCCATAATTGGGGCCAAACACCGCATCGCCGCCGTTCAGGTACTTGAGATCGAAGCGCATGTTCATGGGGTGCGGTTCCCAGGCCAAGAACACGATGGGCTGTTTGTTGCGCACGGCACGCTCGACTTGGGCCAGCTCGCCTTGTTCGCTGGATTCGATGAGCTTGAAATTGCCCAACCCAAAGGCGTCGTCTTTGAGCATTTTCAACAACACACGATTGCCGTCATTGCCGGGCTCGATGCCGTAAACGGAATTATTGAGTGCCGCGGCGAAGTTATGAATATCGTTGAAATCTTTGAGGCCCGCATCGTAGGCATAAGCGGGCACGGCCAGGGTGTACTTTGCCCCCAACAGATTTGGACCGATGACGACAACCGAGCCGTTGTCGAGGTAGGGCTTGATGTCCGCTTCTTGGGTGGGCATCCAATCACCCAGAAAGACGTCGATGTCTTTGTGTTGCATCGATGCGTAGGTCACCGGAACGGAGAGCACCGTGGTGGTGGGTGTATAGCCGATGGTTCGCAGCAGTTGGGTGATGAGAGCCGTGGTCGAGGTGACGTCAGTCCAACCCACGTCCGAGAATCGGACATTCTGGCAACTGGAGGGTTCGTGCACGTTGCCCGGGGCAGCGGACTCCGTCTGCGCCGGCGCGGGCCGCGCGGCGGCGAGGAATAGAAAAAGCAGGGGGAGAAGGAGCTGTAGGCCCCGGGCCCGCGTCCCAGATGGCTTGACCCCATAGCCGCCCGGGCTGCATGATTGAAGTTGATACTCGAACTTTGAATGACCGTTTAACGAGATCTGGTTGGCGCTCACCCAAGCTTCCCTAAGTGCTGAAATTATAAGTATTAATCATGCAGACCCATCTTAGACGGTACTCGGACCGGACGTCCATAGCAGCCTAACGGAAGTTGCAGAGGCTTTACAATTGAACACCCAATCAGTGCCCGTCTCGGAGCCGACTTCGGAGCCTTTGGAGGACTCCAGGCGCCGCCAACTCATCGAGGTCACCATCGATAGCCTAGCCGAACTGGGATTCGTCGGCACGACGCTCGCCCAGATCGCGGGCCGCGCGGGGGTCTCGCCCGGCCTGGTGGCGCATTATTTCGGCGACAAGGACGGTTTGCTGGACGCGGCTTTTCGCTCCCTGGCGCGACGAGTGGAACATCATGTCCGGGCGCGGCTGCGGCTCATCAGCACACCGCGAGCGCGAATCCAGGCGGTCATTGACGCCAATCTGGCGCTGGAGGAGTTTTCGCAGCGAACCGGTACCGCGTGGTTGGCCTTTTGGGGCCAGGTGCTGCATGTGCCCAGCCTCAAGCGGGTTCAGGCGGCGTACCAGCGGCGCACTCTCTCGAATTTGCGCTATTCCCTGAAACAACTGGTCGCGCCGGATGAGGCGCGGAACCTCGCGGCCATGATTGCCGCCATGATCGACGGCGTGTGGTTGCGGGCGGCGTTATCGGGCTGGCGCGAGGCCGACAGCGAGACCGCGCGCGCCTTGTTGACCGAGTTCGTGGATGGTCGACTCAAGTCGCCGCCGGCCGCTAAATCCGCCGAACGGCGCACCTCGCCGGCGCCTGGGGAGCGGTTCGCTTCCTTCAATCCCGCCACGGGCGAGATATTGGGCCATGTGACGGTGGCGGGCGCCACCGAAGTCAACGCGGCGGTACGTGCGGCGAGGAAAGGCCAGGTGATTTGGGCGGCCATGACCGGCGCGGAGCGCGCGAAAATCCTGCGGCGCACGGCGGATATCCTTCGCTCACGCAACGATGAGCTGGCGGAACTCGAGTCGCGCGATACGGGCAAGCCCATACAGGAAACTCGCGTGGTCGACGTGGTGTCGGGCGCGGATTGCCTCGAGTATTTCGCGTCGTTGGCGCAGTCCTTGAGCGGCGAACACCTGGACCTGGGCAGCCAGGCCTTCGGCTATACCCGCCGCGAGCCCTTGGGCGTGGTCGCCGGCATCGGCGCATGGAATTATCCGCTGCAGATCGCCTGCTGGAAGGCGGCCCCGGCATTGGCCTGCGGCAATGCCATGATTTTCAAGCCGGCGGAACTCACGCCCTTGACGGCGGTGAAGCTGGAGGAGATTTTCCTCGAGGCGGGATTGCCCCGCGGCGTGTTCCAAGTGGTGCAAGGGTTCGCCGAGACCGGTCGGCTGCTCAGCCGACACCCCGACATTCGCAAGGTCTCGCTGACCGGCGAAGTGGGTACGGGGAAGGCGGTGATGGCCGATGCAGCTCAGACGCTCAAGAACGTCACGCTGGAACTAGGCGGGAAATCGCCGTTGATCGTGTTCGAAGACGCGAAGTTGGACAACGCGGTGGGCGGCGCGCTGCTCGCGAATTTTTATTCGTCGGGGCAGGTATGCTCGAACGCCACCCGCGTATTCGTACACTCCTCGGTCAAGAAAGAGTTTCTCGAACGCTTGGTCAAGCGGGTGAGCGCCATGCGGGTCGGGGATCCTCTGGATCCTTCCACCCAGGTGGGCGCGCTGGTGTCGGAGCAGCATATGCAGAAGGTGCTGAGCTACATCGAGCGGGGCCGCGCGGAGGGCGCGAGGTTGGTCATCGGCGGCACTCGCATCACCGCCGGTGCTTTGGGCCGGGGCTATTTCGTTGCGCCAACTATATTTGATAATTGCCGCGATGATATGGCCATCGTCCGCGAGGAAATATTCGGCCCCGTCATGTCGATCCTGGAGTTCGAGGATGAACGCGAGGTGGTTGAGCGCGCCAATGCCACGGAGTTTGGCTTGGCAGCCGGCGTCTTCACCAATGATTTGACGCGCGCGCATCGCGTGATCGCCCAGCTCCAGGCGGGTACCTGCTGGATCAATCATTACAACGTCACGCCCATCGAATTGCCGTTCGGCGGCGTGAAAATGTCCGGACTCGGACGAGAAAATGGGCGCGCCGCCATTGAACACTACACGCAGCTCAAGAGCGTGTATGTCGCCATGGGCGATGTCGACGCACCTTATTGAACGCGAACTATAAGAAGAGGAAACCACTTGGCCAGCGAGAATTTCGATTATGTCATCGTAGGTGCGGGTTCAGCCGGATGCGTGCTGGCGGATCGTTTGACTGCCGACGGTACGCGCCGCGTACTGGTCCTCGAGTACGGCGGTTCCGACCGGTCCATTTTTATTCAAATGCCCTCGGCTTTGTCCATTCCCATGAACATGCCGAAGTACAATTGGTTCTATCACACGGAACCTGAGCCGCACCTCAATGGCCGGAGTATGCACACGCCGCGCGGCAAGGTGCTGGGCGGTTCCTCATCCATCAATGGCCTCGTGTACATCCGTGGCAATGCGCAGGACTTCGAGCGTTGGGCGGCGGAAGGCGCGGCGGGTTGGGCGTACCGCGATGTGCTGCCGTATTTCAAGCGCGCGGAAACTCGTGCGGAGGGTGGCAATGAATACCGCGGCAGCCGCGGCAAGTTGCAGACCTGTTATGGCACGGTGAGTAATCCGCTGCATGCATCGTGGCTGGCCGCTGCCGGTCAGGCGGGCTATCCGCGGACCGAGGACGTCAACGGCTTCCAGCAGGAGGGTTTCGGCCGCATGGATATGACGGTGGGCGGCGGCAGGCGCTGCAGCACGGCCAATGCCTATTTGAAGCCGGCCATGGATCGACCCAACCTCAAAGTGATTACCCATGCCATGGCCACGCGCATCGTGTTCGAGGGTCGACGCGCTGTCGGGCTCGAGTACTCGCATGGCGGCGCCACACATCGGGTGAATGTGAGTGCTGAGGTCATTTTGTCGGGAGGGCCCATTAATTCGCCGCAGCTGTTGAAGTTGTCGGGAGTGGGGCCGGGCGCCGAATTGCAGGCGCTGGGACTTCCGGTGGTGCACGACCTACCGGGCGTCGGCGAGAACCTACAGGATCACTTGGAATTCTATTTCCAGGTCGCCTGTAAGGAACCCATCACCTTGTATTCGTCCATTAATCTCTGGAGCCGTGCGCTGATCGGTGCGCGCTGGCTGCTGCGCAAGGACGGCCTGGGGGCCACGAATCACTTCGAGACCTGCGGCTTCATTCGCAGCCGCAGCGGTATTCGTTACCCGGATATTCAGTATCACTTCCTGCCCATGGCGGTGGCTTACGATGGGTCGACTCTGGCCCAGGAGCATGGCTTCCAGGCTCATGTGGGACCCATGCGTTCCAAGAGCCGTGGTTGGGTGCGGTTGGTGTCGACCAGCGCCTTCGAGAAGCCGCAGGTCTTTTTCAATTATCTCAGTCACCAGGACGATTGGGCCGAGATGCGTGCCTGCGTGCGCCTAACGCGTGAAATCTTCTCCCAGCAAGCCTTCGATCGCTATCGCGGCCGGGAAATTCAACCCGGCGCCGCGGTTCAGACCGATGAGCAAATCGATGCCTTCATTCGCGACAAGGTCGAGAGCGCTTATCACCCTTCATGCACCTGCAAAATGGGCAGTGCGGAGGATCCCATGGCGGTGGTGAATCCCGAGGGTAAGGTCTATGGCCTCGAGGGTTTGCGGGTGGTGGATTCCTCCATCATGCCCTCGGTCACTACGGGGAATTTAAACGCGCCGACCATTATGTTGGCGGAAAAGGCGGCGGACCACATCATCGGTAAGGGGCTACTAGCTCCCGAGGACGCACCCTTTTATCAGGCGTCGAATTGGCAAGGTGCGCAGCGCTGAGTCCTCGCTTGCTCGCCGGGCAACTTGCGACGCGGCGTGCAATCAAAGATGCGTTCCTCGCGTCCGCGGATTAGGCATCGTTGCGACCGGCGGCGGACACGAATTCCTTGAGCCGGGCGTAGTGCGGTGCCTCGAAAATCTCATCGGGCGTGCCGGACTCGACGATTTGGCCGTCGAGGAAGAAATGAATGCGATGGGCGAGTTGTCGGGCGAAGCGCATTTCGTGGGTGACCACCAGCATGGTGCGGCCTTCCTCGGCCTGAGAGCGAATAATGGATAGCACCTCCGACACCAGCTGTCGCTGGGGCCGATGAAAAAGTAGATTTCGCCGGGCCGCACGGTGAGATCGATGCTGCCGAGCGCCGCGCGGCCGCCATATTGCTTGTGAAGTCCCAGGACTTCGATTGAGGCCGCCGCCGCATCGGTCGCGCCGACGATGCCGGTACTCATGGGATGGGGAGCGCGTCGATGTTGGTGGACGCTCGCTGCGCACCGGCCCGTCGATGCGCGGGCGTGAGCGCGCGTTTCACCCAGGCTATCAGCCGGTTGCTCGTGAAACTCATGGCGAAGTAGATAATGGCCACCATGAAATAGGTGTCCATGCTTCGGTGCTCATGCCGCCGCAGAATCTCGCACTTTCAATGCCTCGCGCGGGTGCGAAACCCGGCTCGGCGGGGCGAGACTCTGCGTCGGATCGTTTCCGCAAACGGACGGGAGACACCTTCCCGCGGCCAGAATGTTCAGCGCTGCATTAACATCGCGGTCCTGAGAACTTCCACACTCAGGGCACATCCAAGACCTTACACGCAGCCCGTTGACGCCTTGGGGCCCCGTTAAGGACCCACACGACGAACAGGTGCGGCTGGAGTTCACTTCACTGACGATTTTGACGCATCTACCGGCCTGCTGGCCCTTCCACTGCAGTTGCGCCTTGGGTATGCCCCGGCCGGAGTCCAGGACGGATTTGGTCATCTTGGTCTTCACCAGCTTCAGACTACTCACATCGCCGACGATTATCGTCTGGTACTGATCTACAAGCCTCCTCGAGAATTGATGCAAGGCATTTGACCGCCGCCGAGCGGCCGTGCGGTGTAAGAATTTGGCTTGCCGCCGATGTCCGCGTCGCTGCGCCTGACCGATTTTGGCTTCCAGGCCTCGGTAGAACCGCGCCGCTCCCAGACGCTCACCGTCACTCGTGACGGCAATATCTTTGAGGCCCAAATCGATACCCACCGCGGACTTTGCCGGATAAGTCCGCTCAACGGCAACCGACACCGGCAGGCAAATGTACCAATCTCCTACGGCATCCTGAGCAAAGCACCCCGACTTCCATTGCCCATCGCGGCGAACCGCTCCGGCTCGAACACTCGAAATGTTTTTCCCCAAAATCTGAAGTACTTGCCCTGGCGACGAATACTGGCGGCTTTGAAGGGCACCCACCCCAAGGACCGTTTAGACCCTGAGCTCACCCGTCACCGTAACTTGGCCTTCTTCGTCTGACTCCGTTTGGCGGCATACTCGGCCGCGGTCCGCTGAATCGTATCGGAACCGATGTGCTCAAAGTAATCCGTGGCCCCGGCGGACAGATTGCACAGGTCGTAACCCGTCAGCCACTTCCCGGATCCGACAAACGGTCGAGCGGCTCTAAAGCTCACCTCATTGTAAAAGTTCCAGCAAAGGTTGGTTTCGGTCGCAGCCTGTGCCAGCCAAGGATAACTCTCGGGTCGGATCTTGAATCGGAAGGTGCGAACCACCGTATCTACAATGACATCAGAGGTGGCGGAGGATGAGTCGACCATGGCATATACTACAGCCACGGCGCCGCGGGTTCGATTCGAATAATTGCCTGGTTCGTGTAGATTTGACTAACAGTTCGCAGAACCGATGCGGCATGTTCGGATCGTCGATCGCCGCAGCGCCTCTGCAACCGCACCCGGCGCAGCGGGGTCGCGACACCCAGTCGCTCCTTCGATTTTGGGTATGTGCAAGCGGTTGGCGACTTCTCGGAGCAGGTCGTAATCGAAGCCGTGATAGGTGCCGTTTTCGTCCTGCCAGATGGACAGCTTGGTGCCCATCAACACCGATCCGGCGGCCAGCGCCGCTGCCAAGTACACACAGGCTCGCATCAGGCGCTGAACACGAGCGGGAAATCGAGTCCCTCGAACGGCGCGCCGTCCTTCAGGGTCAAGTGCGCGAACGGAGGCGAGCCCTTGCCTTGGCGGTTGACGAACACGGCACCGTCGCCCACCCAGCGCGCGGAGAACACGCGGCGGCGGCCGGCGGCTTGGGCGGTGGCGGGTGCGCCATGAATGGTGGCGAAATTAAAGGCGATGGCGTCGCCGGGCTCCAAGGCCCAGCCGAGAAGGCGGTAGTCGGCGCGATGGGCGTCGATGTCGGGCATGGCGATGCGGTCATCATTGGCGTACAAATCGCTGCCGTCGAAGCGCTTGGGTTTGTGGATTTTCTTCCAGGCGTGGGAGCCCGCGACGCATTCCATGCAAAGTTCACGAGGCACGGGATCCAAGGGAATCCAAAAGCTGACCGAGCGCGTGCCGCCCACGCAATAGTAGGGTAGGTCTTGGTGCCAGGGTGTGACCACGGTGGTGCCTGGCTCTTTCACCAGGACATGATCGTGGAAGAAACGCGCCTGGCGCGACCGCATCAATGCGGCTGCGAGGCCGGCGGCCGGAGAGTGCATGACGAACTCACTGAACGCGGGGATGCGCTGCCAATTGCATAAATCCTGAAAAAAGCGCACCGATCCTGGAGGCTCGTAGGTGCGCTCTAGAGCACTGGGAGCGGCCATGACCCGGTCCACGCCCTCGCGTAGGCTGGGTATCCAGTCGGCGAACACGCCACGCAGAATGGCGGCCCCATCCTGCTGGAAGGCCTCGACAGTGCCCGCGTCGACGCGAGGTGAAAGGGGAACTGTCGACATCCAAGACTCCGACACCTGAAGAGCGAAAGTCATTGTATGCGGGGGTGGGCCGCGGGGAAAGGCCGCTTGGGGTTCGGTCACAAATCGTCAATATTCGGGCTCTATCCTCGGGAGGCCGCGGGTCCAACCTGGCGGCGCAATACACCTACTTGGAGTGGAAGAATGGCTGAATTAAGTGCGCTGGATAGTGAGGAGTTGATTCGGCGTGTGAGCCGCGACATCGCGGACGGCTACGACGAAGAAATGGAACTGGAAATAGAGGATCGTCACCCTCTGCCAGGGCTTCCCAAAGGGGCCAACGGCGAGGCGGAGAAGGATTATCGTGCGACCTACTTCAGCGAGATCTTTCGGCTGCAGGCAGAGTTGGTGAAGTTGCAGGATTGGGTGGTTGCCACCGGCCAGAAGGTGGTGATCCTATTCGAGGGGCGCGATGCCGCCGGCAAGGGAGGCGCCATTAAGCGCATTACCATGCGCATGAATCCCCGCGTATGCCGGGCGGTGGCTCTGCCCGCGCCCACCGAACGCGAACGTACGCAGTGGTACTTCCAGCGCTACGTATCGCATTTGCCGGCCGCCGGTGAAATCGTTCTTTTCGACCGCAGCTGGTACAACCGAGCCGGCGTTGAACGTGTCATGGGCTTTTGCACTCCCGAGGAATATGAAGAGTTCTATCGCTCGGTGCCGGAATTCGAGCGCATGCTGGTGCGATCGGGTATTCGCCTCATCAAGTATTGGTTCTCGATTACGGACGAGGAGCAGCACCTACGGTTTCTTGGCCGTATCCATGATCCCTTGAAGCAATGGAAGCTCAGTCCCATGGACTTGGAGTCACGCCGCCGCTGGGAGGACTATACGAAGGCGAAGGAAGTGATGCTGGAGAGAACCCACATCCCCGAAGCGCGTTGGTGGGTAGTGCAGGCCGTCGATAAGAAGCGGGCGCGACTCAACTGTATCGATCACTTGCTGAAACAGTTCCCGTATCAGACAGTGCGGAAGTCCACGGTGGTGCTGCCGGAACGTGAGCACCACGAGCATTATTCGCGGCAGGCGGTTCCGCCGGAGATGGTCGTACCGGAAATCTACTGAGAGGCGGGGCGCCTACCGACGGTACCGAGAGACTGTGTCGACGACCTATTTTCCGGCCGCCAGCGCATGCACGACGGCGTCGAAGAACAGCGCCTGTTCGTCGTACAGGGAGTCGGGGGTCTCGGCTTCTTTCCAGGTCGACCATTGCACCATCACCAAGTGCTCGGTGGGATTGATGGCAATGCTCTGACCGTAAATGCCTTCGGCCCAGAACGATTGCTTGGCTGTGTCCGTCGCTTGGGTTGCGCCGCGGCTGGGATCGGGGGCGACGAACCACCATTGGAAGCCGTACTGTCCTTCCGGCGTGGCGCTGGTGACCGAACCGGGCGCCTTACTCCAGGTCGTTGACTGGGTTATCCAGTCGGGAGGCAACTCCTCCTCGCCATTGGGCAGTTTGCCGCCGTTGGCGACGAACAGGCCGAAGCGTCCCCAGTCCCTCAACGTCGCGTTGAAGCCGTGGCCACCCATGTCTACCTTGCCGGGGGAGAGTGACTCCCAGACTCCGTCGCTCTGCATGGCGAGCCGGCTCCATAGGCGGGTTTCGAGGAAGTGGGCGATGGGCATGCCGGTGGCCTGCTCCAAAACTCGGCCCACCAGCCAGGCACCGCCGGTGTTGTACGACCAGACCTCACCGGGCTTGACGTCGGGCTTGCGCGCCAGGGAGCTGACCAGCTGCATCACACAGTCGTAGGGCTGAGGACCGGCCTCGCAGCGAGTGAGCTTGGCGAAATCCGAGTTGGGGTCCGCGTAGTGTTCGTTCCATGCGACGCCGGAGCCATGCTGCAGGAGGACGCGCAGCGTGACATCGTTCCACGCCGTGCCCTTGAGTTCGGGTAGGTAGCGAATAATGGGATCGTCCACCGAGGCGATGAAGCCTTCCTTGATGGCCATCCCGACCAGGATGGAGACGATCGATTTCGCTACCGAGCGCGAGGTCCACAGCGTCTTCTCGGTGTTGCCGCTGCCGTAATACTCGTAGGCGATGCGCCCGTTCTTCAAGATCAGCAACCCGGTGACCTGTTCGTGGCGCAGGTAATCGTGGAGGCCGTACGAATGTCCGTCCATGGTGTAGCGAGCGGACGGCATCTTTCCCGGCGCCAACGGCAGGGGGAGGGGCTTGGCGCCAAGCGTATGGAACACATCGCCGTGATATTGGCGGTAGGTGTTGCGGAAGCCGATGACGCGCGTCTTCTGATCCCAGGTGAGCATGTCCTTGGGATCCGGAAGCACGGGATCGAAGGGTGCGGGACAGGTTGACAGGCCGATGGCCTTACATTGCGCCAGCGCGTCGGAGGGAGCGTGAGCGGCACTCAACTCGCCACTCAAAACCAGTCCGCCGCACATCAACAGCGACAGCAGAACATGCGTCATGCCCTGTCGCCCCAGGTAAACCACGCTTCGGCTACAGTCCCGCTGCGATTTCAGTGAGGATGCCGGAGACGTAACCGGCGAAGGAGCGCCACACTTCGAGGTGAAAGACATCCTCTCGCTTTCGCCAGAGCACGATGTCGGCCTTGGCGAGGACGGTGCGGGTGCACATGCCGACGGGGAATTCGCTGAGATCGAGGTCCAAGGGGCAGGCGCCACTTAGGATGGTCGCAGCTTGCGGGCCCGTGACTTCGAGAGCGAATTGGCGGTGGCTGATGTCGACTAGAGCGTGCGGAATACCGCTCAATGCGTTCTCGAGGTAGTCAAAGAGAGCGGCTGGGGCTTCCGGTGAATTGGCGGTGCTGTCCAGCAGCAGGTATTCATCGGGCCCCAACCACAGCGTCGCGCGTGAGGAGTCGACATTCGCTCGACAGGCTTCCTCCGAGAACTCGGCGCCCCAAATCGGGGCCACGGCCGCTCGCGCGGTGGCGTCGCCATTGAAGGAGAAGCGCGTCGCCGGCGGCAGGACTTTGAGCCACGCAGCGGCTTTGGGTGCGGGGGCGCGACGCGTTGCCAACTCAACCATTGATGCGTGCTCCTGTGGGATCGTAGAACACCGGCGCGGTCACTTCGACCTCGAGGTCGCCGTTGGGCATGGGAATGTACAGAGTTTGGCCCATGCGTGCGCGGCCGCCGGCGACGAGCGCCAGCGCTATGGAGTAACCCAGGACGCTGCTGGCATAAGACGAGGTCACGTGGCCGATGAGTTCCATGGGCGGCGTTTGGCCGGCCTTGGCGGCGACTTGCGCGCCTTCATCGAGGACCACCTTGGGATCTTTGGTACGAAGTCCCACGAGTTGCTTGCGGTTCGCGGCTTTCATGGACGGACGTTCCAGTGAGCGCTTGCCGACGAAGTCCGCCTTGGTCTTGCCGATGGCCCAGGTGAGACCGCCGTCGTCCGGCGTGACGGTGCCGTCGGTGTCCTGGCCCACGATGATGTAACCCTTCTCGGCGCGCAGCACGTGCATGGTCTCGGTGCCGTATTCCACCATGCCGTGTTTCTGGCCGGCGGCGTAAATGGCTTCCCAGACGGCGGCGCCGTAGTCTGCGGGCACGTTGACTTCGAAGCCCAGTTCGCCGGTGAAGCTCACGCGGAACAGCAGCGTGGGAACGCCGCAGATGCGGCCCTTGACCACGCTCATGTGGGGCATGGCGGCGGCGGAGAGGTCGATGCCCTCGACCAAGCCTTCGAGTACCTGGCGGGAGTTCGGGCCCTGTACGGCAATGACGGACCATTGTTCCGTGGTGGAGGTGAGCCACACTTTCAGATCGGGCCACTCGGTCTGGCGATAGTCTTCCATCATGGCCAACACGCGTGGCGCACCGCCGGTGGTGGTGGTGACGTGGAAGCGATCTGGGGCGATGCGGGCAACGACGCCGTCGTCGTAAATGAAGCCGTCGTCGCGGCAGAGAATGCCGTAGCGCGAGCGACCTACCCCGAGATTGGTCCAGCTATTGATGTACAGACGGTTCATGAACTCGGCGGCATCGGCGCCGACGACTTCGATCTTGCCCAGCGTGGAGGCATCAAAAATACCGCAGGCATTGCGCACGGCCACGCATTCGCGGGCCACGGCGGCATGCATGTCTTCCGAGCCGCGCGGGAAGTAGCGCGCGCGCTTCCAGAGGCCGACGTTCTCGAATACGGCTCCCTTGGCCGTGGCCCATTCGTGGGTGGGTGTGGTGCGCACCGGATCGAACAGGTCGCCGCGAGAAATGCCGGCGAAGCTGCCGAAGCTCACGGGTGTGTAGGGCATACGGAAGGTGGTGAGGCCTACCTTCGGCAGCGCGATGTCGAGCTTCTGCGCGACAATGGCCATGGCATTGAGATTGGAGGTTTTGCCCTGATCGGTGGCCATGCCGGTCGTGGTGTAGCGCTTGACGTGCTCGATGGACTGGAAGCCTTCGCGCGTGGCCAAGTTGAGATCCTTGACGGTGACGTCGTGTTGCCAGTCCACGAAGGATTTGTACTTGGGTTTCGTGGTCGGGGCGGGCAGAGCGCCGAGGTAAGCGTCGTCGCCGCAGATCTCCACATCCACCGCAAATTGCCGCGTCAGTCGACTGGGCCCTGGCGCGGCGGCTGCTCCGGCGGCGGTGCCGTCGGACAGTGCTTCGGCCAAACCAAAGACACCACGGCATGCACCGGCAGAGCGCTCGTTCTCGGCGGATCGGCCCGGAACAAAGGACTTCAAATGGTCGCTCCAGTCGAGCTTGCCGCGCGACTGGGAAAACAAGTGCACGGCCGGGGTGAAACCACCGGACATCAACACGGCGTCGCAGTCGAAGGTTTGGCCCGGGCTGACCACGCCGTCCTTCACCTTGCCCAAGGCGATGTGATTCACGCGCAGATCGCCCTCGGTGCCGAGGACCGTGGACCCCGTGAGGACATCGATGCCGGCGCGGCGCGCGGCCGTGGGCAGCGGGCCTCCGGCGGCGGCACGGACATCGGCGATGGCGAGTACCGTCACGCCGGACGCCTGCAAATCGAGAGCGGTTTGATAGGCGCCATCGGCCGCGGTCACGATGACCACGCGGGTGCCCACCTGAACGCCATAGCGATTCAAATAAATTTGGGCTGCGCCGGCGAGCATGATGCCCGGTCGGTCATTGCCCGGAAACACCAGGGGTCGCTCTATGGCGCCGGCGGCGAGCACGACGGACGTGGCGCGGACCTGCCAGAGGCGTTCGCGAGTCTGGCCCACGGCAGGCGCCGGCAAGTGATCGGTGAGGCGCTCGTTGAGGCCGATGAGGTTGTGCGGAAAGTAGCCGAAGGCCGTGGTGCGCGGGAGCAGGGTAACGCGAGGATTGGCCTGCAACGTGGCTATGGATTTTGCCACCCAGTCTGTACCCGTCTCACCGTCGATGCGCGCGGCCACATCGCCCAAGAGGCTGCCGCCGAATTCGGTGGATTCGTCGCAAAGCATGACGCGTGCGCCGGCATCCGCGGCGGCGAGGGCGGCCGCGATACCGGCGGGTCCTGAACCCACCACCAGCACGTCGCAGTGTGCATAGCGCTGCGCGTAGCGATCAGGATCTGGAAGGGTCGGTGCTTCGCCCAGACCGGCGGCGCGACGAATGAAAGGCTCGTACAAGGAGTGCCAGGCCTTTTTAGGCCACATGAACGTCTTGTAGTAGAAGCCCGCGGGGAAGAACGGCGAGAGGAGGTCGTTCACCCGACCCACGTCGCGTTGCAGGCTGGGCCAGCGATTCTGACTAATGGCGGTCAACCCGTCATAGAGCTCTACTTGCGTGGCGCGGAGATTCGGCGTGACTCGGTACGCGTCGCGGCTGACGGTGACCAGGGCACTGGGTTCTTCGGAGCCGGCGGCGAGAATGCCGCGCGGGCGATGATACTTGAAGGACCGACCTACCAGATGAACGCCGTTGGCCAACAGCGCCGACGCCAAGGTGTCACCGGCAAAGCCCGTGTAGTGCCTACCGTCGAAGGTGAACTGCAACGCCCTCGACCGATCGATGCGCCCGCCATTGGCGACGCGCAGGTTGCCGTCGTGTGACCGCTGAGGAGCGTGATGGACGGCGTCGTGGCCGTCGGAAGCGTGATGGACGGCGGTCGCGTGGCCGCTGGCGGTGCCGTGACCGGCACCGGGCCCGTTCGAGGGCGCGCCGTGGGTGTTCTCAGAACTCACTTGCGGCTCCCGGCTGTAGAAGCAGTCACGGGGAGATCGGGCCGCGGCGTTCCAGTCTTGTACGTGGCTAGGAAGTGATCCGTGGTGGTGTCGCGCAGGGCGTTGAAGAAGCGGCCGCAGCCACGGGCGTGGCGCCAGCGTTCGGCGTACAGGCCTTTGAGGTTGGTGCGCATGTAGAGAAAATCGGTCCAGGTTTGGTCGTCGAGCTCGGCGGGCCTTTCGGGGCGCGTCAAATGGGCTTCTCCGCCGTAGGTGAACTCGAGTTCGGGGCGTTTACCGCAGTAGGGGCAGACTATGAGTAGCATATGGGGACTATGAGCAGCAGGGGCTAGTGGGCCACGGCGGCAGCGGCCGCTTCGTCGATCAGATACCCATCGCGGAAGCGTTCGATGGTGAACGGGGCGTTGATGGGGTGTGGTTCGTCGCGAGCGATGGTCCAGGCGAACACATGCGCGGAGCCGGGGGTGGCCTTGAACCCGCCGGTGCCCCAGCCGCAATTGACGTACAGACCCTTGACCGGCGTCTTCGCGATAATGGGGGAGCGGTCGGGCGTGACGTCGACGATGCCGCCCCAGTTGCGCATCATGCGCATGCGGCGGAATTGCGGGAAGAGTTCGCAGATGGCGTCCAGCGTGTGCGTGTTGATGTGCAGCGCGCCGCGTTGGGTGTACGACGTGTAGGCGTCCGTGCCGGCGCCGATGACCAGTTCGCCTTTGTCGGACTGACTGATGTAGGCGTGGATGGTGTTGGACATCACGACGCAGGGGAACACGCCTTTGACCGGCTCGGAGACCAGAGCCTGCAGCGGATAGCTTTCGAGCGGTAGACGCACGCCGGCCATGCTCAACACCACGCTGGTGTTGCCGGCGGCGGAGACGCCGATCTTCTTGGCGCCGATGGTGCCGCGGGAGGTTTCGACGCCTTCGACGGCGCCGCTGGCATCGCGCTTGATGGCGGTGACTTCGCAGTTCTCGATGATGTCGACGCCGAGTGAGTCGGCGGCGCGCGCGAAGCCCCAGGCCACCGCGTCATGGCGGGCGGTGCCGCCGCGGCGCTGCAGGGCGGCGCCTAACACAGGGTAGCGAATGTCGCTGCCGATATTTAGGAGCGGACAGAATTCCTTGGCCTGTTCGGGTTCGAGCCATTCGTTGTCGACGCCGTTGCAGCGATTGGCGTGCACGTGGCGCTTGAACACT
>Ga0302314_10010211_pt1 | contig 16456 bp, 16 predicted proteins | sample III_Palsa_N2_3_FD_200533 | JGI IMG/M metagenome (GOLD analysis project Ga0302314, IMG submission 200533) | Peat permafrost microbial communities from Stordalen Mire near Abisko, Sweden - III_Palsa_N2_3 | ecosystem: Environmental > Terrestrial > Soil > Palsa > Peat permafrost | place: Sweden... | reverse complement strand
CCCGTGTGAAAGTAGGACATTGTCAGGCTAATATCCAAGTAGACCGCCCGAGCTCGCAACAGCTCGGGCGTTTTGCTTTGTGCACCCGCTTCTGTCTCGCGATCTTGTCTCGCGCCGCTCGCCCATATCCCGCACCAACGACAACGCCCGGCAAGCCGGGCGTTTGTCGTTGAGATCGCGATCCTTTGAGGCCGCGATCTGCTTGCGACTTCAGTCGTCGGTGGCCGACTGTAGCGATCTGGCTGAGTTGCCGCACCACACGTAGAAGTCTACTCAGGTGGCAGCCTTGTCTCATAGATCGCTCACCGATCTCGCCTGCCCGTGCTGTTCCGCCAGAGTCCGAGGTCCGCACGCCAACGCGAAGAAGTCGTATGAGCCAGCGTCGCCGCGTCCCGGCGGCGGCCGCAGATACTGCAGATGCATTTCCCGCCGATCGCGCCGCATCGCGGCGAACTGCATCGTGCCGGGCGCCGCCTTGAAGGGCGGCGAGCCCTGATGACCCTTCAGCTGCGACGGTTGCGGCCAGGGCGGCGCCTTCCAGAACGCTGCGCGGTCGGAGGCGGCCGAATAGTCGTGCCAGGTCAGGAGCGGGCTCTCGGCCAACACCTCGAGTTCGCTGCGGAAGCGGTGCGCCCCGGGCCACTCGGCGGCGATCGGGATGCACTGGCCCAGCGTGACCAAGGCCAGCGACGTGGCCTTGTTCACACGCCGGTTGCCGACGACATCGGTCAGCCTGGGCATGGCACGCGCGAGCACCGTGGCGGCCATGATCGTGCCCGAGCTGTAGCCGACCACCATGACCTCCCTGAGCGGCACCGCGCCAGGCTGGCGCATGCGTGCCTCGACGGCCTCGACCATGCGCGCAGCCATCTCGTCCAGCCGTGCGTCGAGCGCCGGCACCTGGCCCAGCGCCTGCTGCCGCATGAAGGCGTACAGGCGCAGCAACCACTCGCAGTCGACCCGGCGCGCCATCGAGCGCCACGCCAGCATGCCGACGCCGAGGCCCAGCGCAATCGCGGTGGCTGCGGACACCAGCCCGGTGAACGCCATCAGCGCGCCAACGACCAGCAAGCCCGTGGCGAGCGACAGGACGCACACGATCAACGGAAACATCGCGAGCCAGAAGGCCGCCGGTGCCGCGCGCCAGATGCGCTGCAGCACGCCTGACGCGAGGCCGCCCGCGTAGACATTCCAGTAGTCCTGCGCCAATGTCAGCGGCGAGCGCCGCCAATGGCGCTGCACGATGTCGTCCCAACGCATGAAATGCACGCGGGTGCGCATCGTCACGGGCCGGCCGCCGAGCGCCGAAGACGCGCCGCGCCACAGCGCCGTCCACACCGACGCCCAGCGCCCGATGCGGTGCCGCTTGCCGAGCGCCAGCGTCTCGTCGTGTGCCGCGTTGCGCTGCGCGATGCCGCTGCGGAACAGCCGGTGATAGAAGGTGGCGCTCTTCGGGTCGAAGCCGCTGAAGAAGAAGACGAGCCGATCGGGTGCGTCCGAATGAATGCGCAGGTCGGCCTGCGGCGCCATCGGCGGCGCCGGCGCCAGCGTGTCGATGAAATCCTCGCCGGGGATCGTCGTGTCGTCGGGATTGGCCATGCCACGCACGCTATTGCGCCTGCGGCCGCACGGCCACCTGGTCGCCGCGCTGCAGGAGCACGCCGTCGTCCACCAGGCGCCGCACGTGACTGACGGCCCAATCGGCCGCGCCGCCCTCGTCCAGCCCGGCGCGGTGCGCGACCGTGCGGTAGATCGGTGTCTGCCGCATCCACGTCACCAGCGCGTCGAACCCGGCCTGGCGCACCTCGAGCAGATGGAACATCAGCAGCGCCCGAGCGGCGTGCTGCGCATGCCGCTCGGGATGACGCTCGAAGGCGGCGACGCGCTCGCGGCTCGCGGCCAGTGCCCGCGCGACGTCCGCGAAGGGGCGGCCGTGGCCCGGCAGTACTGCCCGAGGCTGCAGGCGCTCGATCAGCGACAGCGTCGCGCGCGTCGGCCCGAAGCCGTCCTCGCCGACCAGCTCGGGAAAGATGATCGCGAGCCGCTGTTCCCAAAGGGCGTCGCCCGCGATCAGCGTGCGCGTCTGCGGCTCGAACAGCATCACGGCGTCCATGTCGTGGCCCGGCGCCGCATGGATCTGCCAGTCGGCCACGCCGAGCGAGATGCTCTCGCCGGGCACCAGCGCGCGATCGGCGACGAAGCGCGGGCACGGCTGGTCGGTCAGGCGATAGCTCAGCGCCTCCTCGTCCCAGCGCTCGACCGCGGCCATGCTCGGCGACGGAACCCAGGTCTCGACGTCGCCGCGGCGCTGCAACGCGGCGTTGCCGCCGCAATGGTCGGAATGCAGATGCGTGTTGACGATGCGGCCGAGTCGCTCGCCGCGCAGCGCGTGATCGATCAGCGCGAGCGTCTGTTCGGCGTGCCCGCTGAAGCCGGTGTCGACGACACTCGCAGGCGTTGTTCCGACGGCGGGAAAGACGGCCTGGTTGGCCGACAGCCAGCCCCGCTCGAGCACCGCCAGGCCCAGCGCCTCGAGCAATGAAGACGCGACACCATCCGACCCACCGGGCTCGCGTCCAGGCATCGCGGCGGAGTCTGAAGCTGGAGACGCGATGGCTGGCACGGTACGGACGGAACCCTTCAGGAGGCTGGTGAGCGCAACTCTCGTCGCAGGATCTTGCCGACGTTCGACTTCGGCAGTTCGTCGCGGAATTCGATCGTCTTCGGACGCTTGTACGCCGTGAAATTCGCGCGGCAATACGCCGCAATATCCTCTTCGGCAAGTGCCGGATCGCGACGAATGACGAACAACTTCACGGCTTCACCCGATCGTTCGTCCGGCACGCCGATCGCCGCGCATTCCAGTACGCCGGGATGCAAGTTGACGACCTGTTCGATCTCGTTCGGATACACATTGAAACCCGACACCAGGATCATGTCCTTCTTGCGGTCGACGATGCGCACATAACCCTGTTCGTCCATGATGCCGATGTCGCCCGAACGGAAGAAGCCGTCGTTGGTCATCACCTTGGCGGTCTCGTCCGGACGCTTCCAGTAGCCGGCCATCACCTGCGGGCCGCGGATGCAGATCTCGCCGGCGGTGCCGAACGGCACGTCGACGCCGTCATCGTCGCGGATCGCGATGTCGGTGGACGGGATCGGCATGCCGATCGTGCCGGTGAATTCGCGCTTGTCGAGGCGGTTGCTCGTGGCGACCGGCGACGTCTCCGAGAGCCCGTAGCCCTCGACCACCGGGCACCCCGTGATCTTGAGCCAGCGCTCTGCCGTCGCCTGTTGCACGGCCATGCCGCCGCCGTTGGAGATGACGAGGTCGGAGAAGTCGAGCTTGGCGAACTCCGGGTCGTTGGCGAGCGCGTTGAACAGCGTGTTGACGGCGGGGAACATGTTGACGCGGTAGGCCTTCAGCGTCTTGATGAAGCCGGGGATGTCGCGCGGATTGGGCACCAGGATGTTCATCGCGCCGAGACGCGCGCCGAACATGTAGCAGATGGTCAGCGCGTAGATGTGATACAGCGGCAGCGCGCAGACAATGGTCAGTGGCTTGTCGCCCAACTGCTCGAACATCGGCTTGAACCAGGCCTCGCTCTGCAGGATGTTGGCGACGACGTTGCGATGCAGCAGCGTCGCGCCCTTGGACACGCCCGTCGTGCCGCCCGTGTACTGCAGGAACGCGATGTCGTCGCCGCCCAGCGCCACCGGCTTGAGCACGCTGCGCGTGCCCTGCGCAATGGCCATGTTGAAGCGCGTCACGCTGCGGCCGCCGTCCAGCGGCAGCCGGAACTCGGGCACCATCTTCTTGATGTGGCGCAGCACGAAGTTGACGATCTGGCCCTTGGCGAAGCCCAGCATGTCGCCCATCGAGGCGAGCACCACGTGGCGCACGTCCGTCTTCGCGATCACGGTCTCGAGCGTGTGGGCGAAGTTCTCGAGCACGATGATGACGGTGGCGCCGGAATCGGCCAGTTGATGTTGCAGCTCGCGGGCCGTGTACAGCGGATTGACGTTGACGACCACGCCGCCCACGCGCAAAACCGCGCCGATCGCGACCAGGTACTGCGGCACGTTGGGCATCATGATCGCGACGCGGTCGCCGCGCTGCACGCCCTTCGATTGCAGCCACGCGCCGAGCGACTTCGAGCGCTCGTCGATCTCGCCGTAGCTGAAGCGCACGCCCATGCAGGCGGCGGCGTCGCGCTTCGCGTGATTGGTCCACGACTCTTCCAGCATCGGAACGAGCGACGAATACGTGTCCGCCGGCACCGCGCCCGGCACGCCAGGCGGATAGTGCGCCAGCCAGGGGCGCTGCGTGGAGGTGGCGGGAGCGGAAGTGGCGAGGGCATCGGTCATGGTCGACCATTGTGAGCCACACGGCCCCCGCGATACCCCGGGGAAATCGGCTATGGCGGCTAGGGTAACTGGACCAGAACGTCGTCCGCCGCAAGCGCAACTGTCGCGGCCGCGACAGCGGAGCGATCGAACAGCCGCGCAATCAGCGCCGTCTCGCGGACACGGATCGTCGCGAGGAACTCCTTGGCGCCGCCCATCGCGCCGAACGCGTCGAAGCCACCCTCGAGAAACGTCTGCAGCGCGCCCATGCCCGCCGCGCGCGCCGGCCCGCGCATCGCCTTGAGGCTGGCGCGCAGCACGAAGCTGCGCGTGTGGCGGTCGAGCGCCTCGCCCACGCTCATCACGAGCTCGATCTGTCGCGCCCGCGCGGTGCTCTCGCCAGTGGCCTGCCACGCGCGTACGTAGCTCGCGCGCGTCGGCGCATCGCCGGCCAGATGGATCGCCATCGCCGTATCGAGCCGCTCCGACAGCGCATGCACCGCCGCCAGCGACTCGACCGTGGCGACGGTGTCGGCCGGGAACAGCCGCACCAGCGCCGGCACGATGCGGCTGAACTGCGCATCGCGCTGCGTGAAGTCCTGCGGGCCGTACAGCTCGTTGAGAAAGAAGTTCGCCGCGCGCCCGTAGCGCGGATGCGCCAGCAGGCTCGCGTGGGTGCGCGCGAAGCGCTTCTGCTGGTACGCCTTCAACGCCTCGACCGCCTGCGCCAGGCCCGGCGCTGCGGCTCGCCGGCGGCGTTCGACGTCGACGGCGGCCAGGGACTGCAGGATGCGGGTGGCGATGTCGCTCATCGGCGCAAGCGTATCAGCCGTCAGCGCCATGTCGCAGCAGGGCCGGCGACGCTGCGTGATACTCGCTGGATGCTCGCCCGCGTCGCCCGACTGCTGTTCGTCGCCTGGTTCGCCCTGCTCGCCGGCCTGCTGGTGGCCGCACACGTGACCGGCTGGACGCTCGACTGCTGGATCGCGCTCTACGTGCTGGTCCTGGGCCATCCCACGATGTTGGCGATCGAGATGCTGATGGCGCGCAGCGTCGCCGCGCGCAAGGCCGCGCCGCGCGCCCGCTGGTTCGACATGCTGCGTGCCGTGCTGGGCGAATGGCGCGAGTCGACCGCCATCTTCGGCTGGCGCATGCCCTGGCGCTCGAACGCCATCGAGGATCATCTGCCCAAGACCTCGCGCGGCCTGCGCGGCGTCGTCTTCATCCATGGCTACATCTGCAATCGGGGCCTGTGGAATCCGTGGATGAAGCGGCTGCTCAAGCTCGATCGCGCGTTCGTCGCGGTGAGCCTGGAGCCGTTGTTCGCGAGCCTGGACGACTACGTGCCGCAGGTCGAGCGCGCCGTGCGCCGCATCGAGGCCGCCACCGGACTGGCGCCCGTGATCGTTGCGCACAGCATGGGCGGACTGGTCGCGCGCGCATGGCTGCGCTCGCGTGCCACGCACAAGCGCAGCGACGGCACCGACGAGGCCGCGCGCCTGATCACCATCGGCACGCCGCATCGCGGCACCTGGCTGGCGCGCCTCGCCCGCACGGTCAACGGCCGCCAGATGGGCATGGACAGTCCCTGGATGACGGCGCTCGCCGGCAAGGAGCCGCCGACGCTGCCGGGCCTGATCACCAGCTGGTGGAGCGAGTGCGACCAGATCGTCTATCCGCCGCCCACCGCCGTCTATCCGGGCAGCGAGGCGAAGCAGCTGCGCGGCGTCGGGCACATCGCGATGACGGGGCGCGAGGAGGTGTGGAACGAGATCCGGCGGCGGATCGATTACTGAAGCATCAGCCCTGTTGGCGCGTCGCCTGAAGTGACGGCGCCAGGGCTCGCACGCCGCACGATCGGGACCTGCCCTGCGAACGGTACTTTCGCGTGCAGGGGTGCAAGACCCGGCACCGGATTCAGTCGTCTATGTCGAGCAGCAGTTGCCGGGTCGGCTCGAGACCGAGGTGCAGCAGCGCGGCGATGTCGCGGATGTCGTCGGGCAGGGCCGGGTTGTCCCAGCCATTCATCGTGTGGCGCGCGACGCGGATCGCCAGCAGCACGTTGCGCACCTGCGAGTTCTCGGCGTGGCTGTCGTCGGTGATGCGCACCAGGATCTCGGGCAGGCGCCAGAGCTGCATCAGCACGTGCTGGATGTCGTTCAGCTCCGCGTTGAGCAGGTCGCGCTGCGCGGCGCTGGAGCGCAGCGTGGAATCCGCGCGCTGGCGGCGCTGCAACTCGAGCGCAAGCTCGGGCGCGTGCAGCCACAGCAGCATCTCGGTGAAGTCGTGCAACTGCGCGGCCTCGTGCAGGACGATCGCGTCGTGGTCGGAGCGGTGGATCGCGAAGCTGGCGGCGAAGCGCGCGGCGCGGTCGGCGCGCAGCAGCACGCGGCGCAGGCCGGCCAGCGCCTCGGGGTGATCGGCGAGGTGATCCTCGACCGTGGGCTGCGGCCCGAATGCGCGGAAGAACGGCGTGATGCCCATCAGCACCAGCGCCTCGACCACCGTCTCTGCATCGGTCAGGCGGCGATTCGAGCCTTGCGTCGAGGCGTAGACCAGCAGCTTGAGCGTCATCAGCGGATCGCGGCCGATGACCTCGGAGATGATGCGCGCGTCGACGTCGTCCTCGACCAGCCGCATCTCCTCGATCGCGGCCGCGGTGCTCGCGAGCACGGGGATCTCGATCTGCTGGAAGTAGCGCACCCAGCCGTCCACATCGCGGGGCGTGCGGAAGGACGTGGCGGCGGGCAGGGCACTCATGGCGGTATCCGGGGACTCGAGGGAGGCCGTCCCCGTTGGTCTCAGGGACGGCCAGTTACTCGGTATATCGGACTTCCGCGCGCCGACTTGAGTTCCGCGCGTGCGCTTTCCTACAGCCGGCGCACGTCGATGTAGCCGACGAGCTCGCCGTCGATGAACAGCGCGCCTTCCGGAGCGCCGGCCTCGGCGTGGAACTCGACGCTGACGTCGTGCTGGCTGCGCCGACGCTGGCGCGCGTGCAGCGGCCGTGCGACGTCGCGCGCCTGGCGGGCCAGGGCGTCGCTCGCGCCGCGCAGGAGGTGCGCCACGAAGCGGCGCCAGGTATCGCTGAAAGGAGGCCGTTGCGCGGGGCGATGGCCGGTCAGGACGGGGGTCATGTCGTTCTCCGGGGCGGCGCTGCGACCGCTTGGGTGAGTTCAGAGGCTGGGCGGCTTGCTGCGCACGTCGCGCGGCAGGTCGAGGGTGGCGAGTTCGCGCTTCAGGGCCTGGCGGCCTTCGCGGCGCGCTGCGCCTTCGTCGTTGCCGTGCTGGCCGGCCTGGCGAAAGCGCGCGGCCGCGACGAGCGGATTGCGTGGTCTGGACGAGGGGACGATGAACTTGGTCATGGTTTTCTCCGACGAATGAGGGGCCGAAATGCGCGAAGGCCCGGGGGTCTGCACAACCGCCCGGGCCTTCGCGAAGAGATGCTTCTCGCGGACTCAGAGCGGGATCGGGAACGGCTTGGCCACATTGCAGGCAACCATGAAACGAGCGACGCGCGCGCTGCGCAGGGCCGTGTAGTCGGCTGCGGTGGCGTGGCGGGTTCGATTCAGGGCTTGGCGCATGGAGGCTCGTGAGGGGTTGCGAGGCGGGGTGTCGCGCCGGTTCCCGACGCTTGACGCAATGATAAACAAGTCTTGATCTTGCGCAAGTGATTTATCAATCAAATGATGGAAAAGCGACGCCGGCCCGCGTCATCGAAGTCGCTGGCGATTCCGGGGTGAGTGAGCAATTTCGACGGCGCCGCCGAGGACGCGCCGCAGTGCTGCGCCCGGCCCGGGCTCCAATGGCCGCTGGAGACCACCAGAGCACATAGCCGGCGCGCCAGCGTTTTCAAGGAACCGTGCGCCCACGCTGCCCCGGCGAAACCACCACGCACTCTCGCCGGAAGTCAGCGCTTTTTCTTCAGCGGCGCGATGCCGGCCTGTGCCGAATGCCACAGCGCCAGCGGGTCGTCGGGCGGCGGGGGTGGCGCCGGCGGGCGCGCCGTGACGCCCGGGGCGAGCTTGCGCGGCGGCGGCGTGGCCGGTGCCAGGGCAGGCGCCTCGGCGGCCGGCATCAGCACCTCGCCCAGCAGGTCCAGCAGGCGCGTGCGGGCGCGCTGCGGGTGTCGGCGATAGTAGGTGAGCACGAGGCCGACGATGAAGCGCTCGTCGTCGTCCTGCGGGACCTGATCGTCGGACGATATGGCCGGCGCGGCGACGGGGGCCGTGGCGCCGGCGGCGTGTTCGGCGTCCATCCAGCCGGCCGGCTTCTGGCAGCATTGCTCGAACTGGCGCGCCAGGCGCTCGCCGATCAGGCGCGAGCGGCTCTTGATCTGGCTCCAGTAGCTGGGCTGGATCTGCAGGCGCTCGGCAAAACGGCGTTCCAGGCCCCGCAGCGTCGCGGCGTCGGGGTGCTTGATGGTGTTGCGGACGAATTCGTCGAACAACGCGAGCGCGTTGTCCAGGCGGATAGAGGCCACGTCTCGGGGGGCGTGCATGGAGCGCAATGATAAAGGCTCGTGTCACAGCGCGCCTTCTCTCGATGCAAGGCCTTGCTCAGCCACGCCGCGAACAGGCGGCAAGATTGCGCACAAGTGCACGGGGTACCATGGCTCGATGCTGTTGACCCGCCTGTTCCGGCGCCGCTCCGGACGCCTTCTCGCCCTGCTGCTGACGGCCGCGCTGAACGCGTGGGCCGGCGCCACGCCGCCGGGCGTCCATCCGCCTTCCGCGCCGGCCTCGCCGCTCGCGAAACCGCAGTCCGCGGCTTCGGCCGCCGAGGACGACAGCGCGGCCGAGGACAGCGCCAACCTGTCGGCATCGGCGCGCCGCATCTACGACATCGGCCGCCCGCGGCTGCTGCAGGTGCGCACGCTGCTGCGCGACCAGGACAGCCAGGCCAGCGTCGGTTCCGGCTCGCTGGTCGGTGCCGACGGCCTCATCCTGACGAACTACCACGTCGTCAGCCAGGTGGCGCTCGAGCCGCAGCGCTACCGCCTCAACTTCCAGACCGTCGACGGCGTCACCGGCGCGCTGCAACTGGTCGCGTTCGACGTCGTGCACGACCTCGCGCTCGTGCGCATGGCCAAGCCGCCGGCCGCCGTCGCCGCGCGCGGGCTGTTCGAGTTCCGCCCCGCGACGACGCCGCTGGCGCAGGGCGAGCGCATCTTCTCGCTGGGCAATCCGCTCGACGTCGGCTTCGTCGTCGTCGAGGGCACCTACAACGGCCTGGTCGAGCGCAGCTTCCTGCCGCAGATCCTGTTCTCGGGCTCGCTCAATCCGGGCATGAGCGGCGGCCCGGTCCTGGACGACAAAGGCCACATCGTGGGCGTCAACGTGGCCACGCGGCGCGATGGCCAGCAGATCAGCTTCCTCGTTCCGGCCGAGTTCGCGCAGGCGCTGATCGCGCGCAGCGCGCAGGCCAAGCCGATCACCGGCTCGGTCGAGGCCGAGATGGCGCGCCAGCTGCTGGCGCACCAGCAGCAGCTGACCACGCGCTTCGTCGCCCTGCCGTGGCGCGAGACCAAGCACGCGCACTACAGCGTGCCGGTGCCGCAGGAGGACTTCATGCGCTGCTGGGGCTCCTCGAATCCGTCGGAGTCCAAGGGCCTGTCGTTCGAGCGTTCCGACTGCCAGATGGACACGGCCATCTTCATCAACGAATCGCTGCGCACCGGCGATCTCGCGGTGCGCCACGAGGTCTACGACGGCAGCAAGCTCGGCGCGCTGCGCTTCGCACAGGAGGCCGGCCAGAGCTTCCGCAACGAGGGCATGGGCCGGCGCACGCACGACCTGTCGGCGCCCAAGTGCGAGGAGGACTTCGTCGAGAGCGCCGGCTTGCCGATGCGCACCGTGATGTGCCTGCGCGCCTATCGCCACCTGCCGGGGCTGTACGACGTCGCGGTGCTGTCGCAGTCCGTCGATGCGAAGACCGAAGGCGTGCAGGGCCGCTTCGACGCCCGCGGCGTCAGCTTCCAGAACGCCATGCTGCTCGCCAGCCACTACCTGCAAGGATTCGCATGGAAACGCTCGCCCTGATCGAGACGCTCGACCGGGACGGCCAGCCGCGCCAGATCCTGCGCGTCTCGCAGTGGCCGGTGCGCATCGGCCGCGCGATCGATTGCGACCTCGTGCTCGACGACCCGCACGTGGCCGCGCATCACGCGACGCTCGCGCTGCGCGACGACGGCGTGCACGTCGAGCCGGCCGCCAGCGTCAACGGCGTGCGCCTGGGCCGCGCGGCCATCGCGCCCGGATCGACCCCGCTGCTGCCGGCGTCGAGCGTGATGACGCTGGGCGCGACGACGCTGCGCGTGCGGCTCGCGGGCGAGGTGCTGGCGCCCGAGCAGCGCCTGCTGGACCTGCTGCAGTACGAGCGTCGGCATGCCGTCACGCTGATGGGGCTGATCCTGTTCGCCGCAGTGTGGCAGGGCTTCTCGCTCTGGCTGACCACCGTGCCGGGCGGCGCGCAGGGCCCGGCGCTCGCGTGGAACTACCTGTCGGCACCGATCGGCCTGATCGTCTGGTGCGCGCTGTGGGCCATCGGCTCGATGCTGTTCCAGCGCCGCTTCGCGTTCTGGGCGCACCTGTACATCGCGCTCAAGTGGCTGCTGATCGCCATCGTCACCGAGGCCGCGACGGCGCAGATCGCGTTCGCGCTGTCGATGCCGTCCATCGAGAAGCTGGGTCGCGTCGTCTTCGTCGGTGCGATCGCGATGATGATGTGGCGCCACATGGGCCTGCTGCTGCCCACGCGGCGGCGCGCGGTCGCCATCGCGATCGGCAGCGCCGTCGTGGTGAGCAGCGGCCTGCTGCTGATCGACCGCGGGATGCAGCAGCAGCCGCTGATCGGCGACCTCTACCTCGGCACGATCTCGCTGCCGGGCGTGCGCATCGCCAAGACGGTGTCGGCCGACGCCTTCGTGAAGTCGGCCGCGCCGCTCGAAAAGACGCTGGCCAAGTGGGCGAAGCCCGGCGACGACGATGACGACGCGGCACCGGGCGACGACGACGATTGACGCCGATGCCGCGGCCTTCGACCGCGGCACGTGCCTCAATGGGTCTCGGGGTCCTTGCCGTACGCCGGCGAGCGCGGCCCTGCCAGCACGCCGTTGTAGTGCGGCGCGCCGAGCAGGCGCGAATCGGCGATGCCGGCGAAGTTGTAGGCAGCGTCGGTCGTCGTGTTGATGATCTGCTTGACGACAGCCGATACCAGCATCACCGCCAGATTGCCGCCGCCGTTGCCCTGCTCCGCGGACGAGGCCACGGCTCGGCCTTCCCACAGCAGCGCGCCCGAGCGCAGATCGATGATGCGAGCTTGCGCCTGGACGACGGTCTCGCTGGCGAGGACGTTGTAGCTGGTGCCGTACTTGGTGACCTTGATGTACACCGCGGCATCGGCCCCGAAGAAGTCCCGCAGCTTCTCGCGCGGGATGTTCTGGGCGTCGTCAGCGGTGTCGATGCCGTTCTGGTGGAACGTCTCGTCGACCAGCGTCACCGGCAGCACGTAGTAGCCTGCCTCGGCCAGCGGCAGCGTCGCCTGCGCCCAGACCGACGCGCCGGCCTTGACCTCGGGCGATTCGTTGATGGGCGGCATCACGAGCAGCGTCTTGGGATTGGCCTGCCTGAACGCCGTGTAGTCGTAAGCCACGGGCTTGTGGGCGCAGCCACCGAGCGTGGCGAGCACCGTGAGCGCGGCGATCGGAAGGAAACGGGTCTTGTTCATGCCGGCTTGTCCTTGTTGGCGGTCTGCGAGCCTTGGGCGGGCGCGTTGAGCTTGGCCAGGAGCTTGTCCATGTAGGGCGCTGACTCCGGGAACGCCGATTTCTCGGACTCGAACAACTGCCTGGCGCGATCGGCGTGACCGACGTTCAGTTCCAGCATGCCCAGGTGCGCACGGAAGCCGGGCGGCAGCGCTGCGTTCGCCGCGCGTGCCTTCTCCATGTGCTGTTCCATTGCCTGCATCTGCTCTTCGGGGCTGGCGCCGGCGCGTTGCAGGGTGTCGTATTGCTGATGCGGGAAGCTCTCCCACATGTACAGCGGCACGGGCTTCGCGGCGCAGCCGACGAGCATGCCGACGGCCGCCGCGGCAGCCGTGCGGCGCACGAAATCGACGGCCCGCATCACTTCACCCACTGACCGGCGTCGCGTCCGGCGGCCAGGCCGTCGACGGCCTCGCGCATGGCGAGATCGAGCACCTTGCCCGTCAGCGTCGAGTCGTAGCCCGCGGTGCCGCCGAAGCCGAGCACCTCGCGGTTGGACAGCTCGTACTCGCCGGCGCCGCGCGCCGAGTACACGACCTCGGACGTCAGCGTGTTCACGACGTTGAGCGTGATCTTCGCGTACGCCACCTGCTTCTTGCCGCGGCCAAGCAGGCCGAACAGCTGCATGTCGCCGACTTCCTTGCGGCCGAACTCGGAGATGTCGCCCGTGATGACGTAGGACGCGCCATGCAGCGTCTGCGCCGTGCCGGCGATCTTCGCCTCGTTGCTCGTCTCCGACATGTTCTCGCGATCCAGCACCGAGAAGCGCTGCGATTGCTGCAGGTGTGCCACCAGCGAGCTCTTGGCTTCGCTGCCGAGGCGGTCGGGACCGTCCGAGAACACGCCGCGCATGAAGCTCGAATGGTTGTCGAACTTGCCGACCGCCACCGACACGCGCTGGCCCGAGTACGGCGCGGCCGCAGCCTGCACCTTCTCGACCTGAATGCTGTGCGAACTTTCAGTAGCGCAGCCGACGAGCGCGAGCGCGCACGAAACCGCGGCGGCGGCCTTTCCGAATTGAGACATGGAACCTCCCTCAGGTTGATCTTCTGGCCTCGCCTGGGCCGCCTGGGCCGCGTGGCCCGCGAGACTCGGCAGGAGTGTATGTTCAATCCGCGCCTGTTCAGCGGCGGGAAAGGTGGACTGCGCACTCCAGATGCCGAAAAGTTCCGCCCGGGGAGATTCCGTGAACCATGGTTTGCCCTCAGTCCACGTCGACCGGCTTGTGCTCTTGGCGCAAGGCGTTCTGCACGCTCATCGGCGCCGGCTCGTAGTGCGAGAACGCCACCGTGTAGTGGCCCTCGCCGCTGGTCATCGCGTTCAGGCGCGTCGCGTAGGCGATCAGCTCCGCGGCCGGCGCCTGGCCGCGCACGATCATCGCCCCGCCCAGCTGGGCCTCGGTGCCGTTGACCTGGCCGCGACGCGACGCGAGGTCGCCGGTGATGTCGCCCATCGCGCTGGCGGGCGCGAGGATCTCGACGTCGACGATCGGCTCCAGCACGATCGGCCGCGCCTCCATGATCGCGACCCACGTCGCCTTGCGTGCCGCGGTCGCGAACGCGATGTCCTTGCTGTCGACGCTGTGGCTCTTGCCGTCGTGCACCGTGACGCGGACGTCCTCCACCGCGTAGCCGGCGATCACGCCCGCGGCCAGCGCCTCGCGCACGCCCTTTTCCACGGCCTGCATGAACTGGCCGGGGATGGCGCCGCCCTTGACGATGTCGGCGAACTCGATGCCCGCGCCGCGCGGCAGCGGCTCCACGCGCAGGAACACCTCGCCGAACTGGCCGGCGCCGCCGGTCTGCTTCTTGTGGCGATGGTGGCCCTCAGCCCTGGCCGTGATCGTCTCGCGATAGGCCGTGCGCGGCGGACGCGTCTCGACCTCGAACTTGTGCACGTCGCGCAGCCGCTCGAGGAGCATGCGCAGGTGCAGCTCGCCGAGCCCGTTGACGACGGTCTCGCGCGTGGCCGCGACCTGCTCGATGCGCAGGCACGGATCCTCGTCGACCGACCGCTGCACGAGATCCCACAGCCGCTGCTCGTCGCCATGGCGCTTCGGCTGGATCGCGATGCCGTGCACCGGCACCGGGAACGCGAGCGGCTTCAGGTGGATGTGGCTGTCCTCGGCCGCGTCGTGCAGCACGGCGTCGAAGTGCAGCGCGTCGACCTTGGCGATGGCGCAGATGTCGCCCGGCAGCGCGCGCGAGATCTCGACGTGCTCGCCGCCCTGCAAACGGAACAGGTGGCCGACCTTGAAGCACTTGCGCGCGTCGCCGACGAACAGCTGCGTGTCGCGCGTGATCGTGCCCTGGTGCACGCGCAGCACGCCCATCTTGCCGACGTACGGGTCGACGGTGACCTTGAACACGTGGGCCAGCACGTGCTTGGCGGGATCGGGCGTGGCGTGCACGAGCCTCGCGTCGGCGCCCTCGCCGTCGAGGAAGTCGGGCGGATTGCCCTCGGTCGGATTGGGCAGCAGCTTGGCGATGATGTCGAGCAGTTCGGGCACGCCCGCGCCGGTCTTGGCGGAGACGAAGCACACCGGGATCAGGTGGCCCTCGCGCAGTGCCTGTTCGAGCGGCGCGTGCAGCTCGGTGGCCTCGACGTCGCCCTGGTTCAGGTAGCGGTCGACGAACTCGGCGTCGACCTCGACGACCTGTTCGACCAGCGCCTGGTGCGCGGCCTCGGGCGACGAGAAATCGGTCTCGCCGTCGCGGTTGAAGAAGCAGTCGACGACGCGCGTGCCGCGGCCGGCCGGCAGGTTCAGCGGCAGGCACTCGCGGCCGAACACCTCGCGGATCTGCGCCAGCACGGCGGCGCAGTCGGCGCCGGGCACGTCGATGCGGTTGACGACGATCATGCGATCGAGCTTGCGGTCGGCCGCGTGGCCCATCATGCGTTGCGCGGTCGAATCGACGCCGGACGTCGCGCTGATGACGATGGCCGCGGTCTCGACGGCCTCGAGCGCGGGCAGCGACTGCCCGACGAATTCGAGCGCCCCGGGCGTGTCGAGCAGCTGGATGCGGATGCCGTCGTGCACGCAGTTGACGACGGCGGTGTTGAGCGAATGCTGGACGCGCTTCTCGAGCGGGTCGTGATCGCTGACGGTCGAGCCGCGTTCGACGCAGCCGGCTGTCTTGATGGCGCCGGCGCGCAGCAGCAAGGCCTCGGTGAGAGTGGTCTTCCCGGTGGCCGAGGCGCCCACCAGTGCCACGTTGCGGATCGCCGCAATATCGGTTGATTCGAGGATCGTCATGGCGCGTGTCTCCACGGGCCGAGACGCCAAGCGGCACCGCGGCGACCCGAACCGCGACACGGCCGGATGGCAGGAACCCCCAGCCTACGCCCCAACCGGACAGCGCGCAAGCGGATGAAATTTGGCTATTGGAAGGCGACTTCCGCGAAACCTCGCAGCTTGCGGCTGTGCAGCTTGTCGACACCCGAGCCGCGCAGCAGCTCCAGCGCGCGGATGCCGATGCGCAGGTGCTGCTCGACGCGCTCGCGGTAGAAGTGGTTGGCCATGCCGGGCAGCTTGATCTCGCCGTGCAGCGGCTTGTCGGACACGCACAGCAAGGTGCCGTACGGCACGCGGAAGCGGAAGCCGTTGGCGGCGATCGTGGCGGACTCCATGTCCAGCGCGATCGCGCGGCTCTGGCTGAAGCGGCGCTCCGGACCCGGATGCGGCAGCAGCTCCCAGTTGCGGTTGTCGGTCGACGCCACGGTGCCGGTGCGCATCACGCGTTTCAGGTCGAAGCCGGACAGCTGCGTGATGTCGGCGACGGCCTGTTCGAGTGCCACCTGCACTTCCGCGAGCGGCGGGATCGGCACCCACAGCGGCAGCTCCTCGTCGAGCACGTGATCCTCGCGGACGTAGCCGTGCGCGAGCACGTAGTCCCCGAGCTGCTGCGTCGTGCGCAGGCCCGCGCAGTGGCCCAGCATGATCCATGCATGCGGCCGCAGCACGGCGATGTGGTCGCTGATGTTCTTCGCGTTGGACGGCCCGACGCCGATGTTGACCATCGTGATGCCGCTGTTGTCGGAGCGGCGCAGATGGTACGCGGGCATCTGCGGCAGGCGCGGCGGCGCGCTGCCGATCGGGCCGACGCTGTGCGTGACGCCGTTGCGCATCGTCACGACGTTGCCCGGCTCGACGAACGCGTCGTAGACCGAATCGGCCTTGGCCATCTCGCGGTGGCCCAGCGCGATGAACTCGTCGATGTAGAACTGGTAGTTCGTGAACAGCACGAAGTTCTGGAAGTGGTCGGGCGCGGTGCCGGTGTAGTGGCGCAGGCGGTGCAGCGAGTAGTCGACGCGCGGCGCGGTGAACAGCGCCAGCGGCAGCGG
>Ga0302314_10010208_pt1 | contig 16457 bp, 16 predicted proteins | sample III_Palsa_N2_3_FD_200533 | JGI IMG/M metagenome (GOLD analysis project Ga0302314, IMG submission 200533) | Peat permafrost microbial communities from Stordalen Mire near Abisko, Sweden - III_Palsa_N2_3 | ecosystem: Environmental > Terrestrial > Soil > Palsa > Peat permafrost | place: Sweden... | reverse complement strand
CGCATCGTCGCCGCGCTTGCCCGCACGGTCGAGCCCGCACCGGAGTGGACCGTCGCGGCGTCCATCGGAATCGCCCAAGCCGACCCGGGCCTCACCGCGTCGCAGGTGCTGAGCATGGCCGATGCGGAGATGTACCGGGTCAAGATCGGTCGGATGGGCAAACGATGAATGTCTCGGGGTCGTGGCAGCGCGCAGCCCGGGGCGCCATGCTCCTGGGCGCTGACGGTGCGCTTTCCACAACGATCTTCACCGAGATGTCCGCGCTCGCGGCCGCCACGGGATCGATCAACCTCGGTCAGGGCTTCCCCGACGAAGACGGCCCGGACGAGGTGCTCGACTCCGCCCGCCAGGCCATCTCCGATGGCATCAACCAGTACCCGCCCGGCCGAGGGATGCCGGTATTGCGCGAAGCGATCGCCGCTCATCAGGAACGCTTCTACGGGCTGCGGTACGACCCCGACCGCGAGGTGCTCGTCACGGCGGGCGCGACGGAGGCGCTGGCCGCGACGATCCTCGCGCTGACGCAATCGGGCGATGAGGTGCTCACGTTCGAGCCGTTCTATGACTCATATGGCGCGATCGCCGCTCTCGGGGGCGCCACGCACACGACGGTTGCGCTGCGCTGGCCCGACTTCCAGCCGGATGCCGACGAACTGCGCGCCGCGGTGACGGACCGCACCCGGCTCATCCTGATCAATAATCCACACAATCCGACCGGGGCACAGTTCGACGCTGAGACGCTCGCCCTCATCGTGGAGCTGGCGCAGCAGCACGGCGCGCTGATCGTCACGGACGAGGTCTATGAACATCTCGCCTTCGACCGGCCACACATCCCTGTTGCGACGCTGCCCGGTGCGGCGGAGCGCACGATCACGATCTCGAGTGGCGGCAAGACCTTCAGCGCCACCGGCTGGAAGATCGGCTGGATCACGGCGGCTGCCGAGTTGATCGACGCGATTCTCGCCGTCAAACAGTTTCTGACCTTCGTCAACGGCGCACCCTTCCAGCCCGCGATTGCGGTTGGCCTTGGGCTCCCCGATGCCTTTTTCGCGACCGCGGCCGCCACGCTCCGAGACAAGCGTGATCTCCTGATGGCGGGACTTCGCGAAGCCGGATTCGCGGTCGCGCGGCCCTCGGCAGGGTACTTCGTGATCGCGGATGCGGCGCCCCTCGGCTATGCGGATGCCGCCGAGTTCTGCCGCTTGTTGCCCGGCCTCATCGGTGTGGTCGGTATCCCGGTGAGCGCGTTCGTCCTTGAGGAGCATCGCAGCGAATATTCGAGCCTTGTGCGCTTCGCCTATTGCAAGCGAGCGACTGTGCTGGATGACGCCGTCGACCGTCTTTCGCGACTCCGCTCCCCGTAGGGATCTCACGAAGCGATCTCTCTACGCTGCCGCACACTCCGGAAAGCTGGCGAAACCGCCTTTCCTGCCCAGCTCTTCCAGCTAGCTGTTCTTGACGTCCTTGCGCCACGAGCCGTCGGCCGTGCCGCTGTCTTCGATGTAGTCCTTGAAGTTGGCCAGGTCCTTTTTCACCTCGTGCTCCACAGCCCCGGACAACGCGCCGACCTTCTCGAGAAACCCCTTGGGCTCCCAGTCGATCTGCACGGTCACGCGGGACTTGGCATCGCTCAGCTTGTGGAAGGTGACGACTCCGGCATGGTCGACGTCGCCGTCCGTCGCCTTCCAGGCGACTCGCTCATCCGGGTGCTGTTCCGTGATCACGGTGCCGAAGCGACGCTCCTGGCCGGCGATCGTGACGGTCCACTCGTTGTGGGTGTCATCGGTCTGCGTCACCGAGTCCACACCGTGCAGGAAGTGCGGGAACGACTCGAACTGGGTCCACTGGTTGTAGGCCGTCGTCACCGGGACGTCGACGTCGATCGTGTCGATTACCTGTGTCATGTGATTTCTCCAAATCTTTTTGTCCTTGGTTCTTCGACAGTAAGCAGAAGCGATTCGGATGTGCGCGGGGTTGCATTCCACGCGGCGCGCGGCGATAGTGACCCGCTCGAGATGCTCCCTCTCAGGCGGTGGCAGGCAGTTGCAGGCAGTTGGTCGCGCCGCAAGGGGTTGATGCGCTGGTGCGTCGGCCAAGACAGTGGATAACGACAGTGGACAACAACAGTGGACAGCGAGAAGGGGACCACATGGCAGAGAAGCTCAACCACCAGGCACTGACCAAGGCCAAGTCGCTGATCGAACACGGCGACGTCGTGAAGGACGAGCGCGACGACTGGAGCGAGGCGGCTCCGACCGCGGCCGAAGAGAATGCGTTCATCGAGAAGCACGGCTTCGACGAGTACGCCAAGTGGCACCTCGGAGTGGATGAGAGCAAGCCCGCTGACACCAAGGGCCGCTACAGCTTTCCGTACGGCGACTTCACGAAAGTGCGACGCGGAGGCGTCATCTCGGCAGAGAGTCGTGCAGCGCAGAACGGCCACGACGACATCGCCAAGGCGAGCAAGACCCTGCTCGAGCTGATCGACGGCGACTGAGAGTCAGCGCCGCCGCAGGTCGCTCAGCCGCGAAACGCTCGCTCAGTCGCGGTCGGGTTGACGCTGCTGGTGCGCGCCCTCGCCGCCCTGGCGTCCTCCGAACGGTCGACCGTGGTCGGCGAACTCATCCCTCGAGAAGAACATGCTCCATTCGCCCAACTGGATTCGGCTGCCGTCGCGAAGGATGTGCCCGGCGTCCGGGGCTGAGTCCAGCGGACCGCTGCTCAGTTCGGCGGGCCCGAACGGGTAGAGCACGTACTCGTCTCGTTCGTCGTGACGGATTTCCGCATGCTGGGGCAAAAGGCCGTCGAGCTTCAGATCGGACGCGTCGCCGGATCCGATCGTCGTGACCTCGGCATCGAGAAGCAGTTCGGATCGGGCATCCCCGGGGGCGAAGTCGGGTCCGACATTGAAGACGATCCGCGGCCGACCGGCGCCGGGAGTCGAGTGCGTGGTCGTCGGGTGGGTCGGATGCTGTTCATCGTTGGCGGAAACGTCGTTGCTGTCGAAAACATCGTGTGGAGTGCTCATCGCGACCGCCCTGTCAAACGCTGCAAACTGCAGCTAGTGGATGTTCGGAGCAGCGCGCCGTCCGGGTGGCCGCGACGGCGGTCCAATCCGACCGCCAGACCGCCCGTTTCGTCACAATCCTTAGCATTTCGGCACGAAATTGTTCGGTCTGGCAACCTGAACTGGGCCAGCGGCGCTGGCCGCTGCCGCCCATAACCACCGAAGGAAACCGTGTCACTGCCCAAAACCCAGGTGAAGCCGCGAGGGTTCGCAACTCGCCAGCTTCATGCCGGTGAGGGAGTCCCCACCGATGTGAAGCCCCGCGCGACCCCGATCTATCTCACCGCAGGGTTCGTGCTCGATGACTTCGACCAGGCCGCAGACCTCTTCGACACGGGCGAGGGATTCTCCTACACACGCGTCGGCAACCCCACCGCTGAGGCCGTCGAGCGCCGCGTCGCCGACCTCGAGGGCGGCGCGGAGGCGTTGCTCGTCGGCAGCGGACAGGCCGCCGTCGCCATCACGCTTCTCGGCCTCCTGCAGGCTGGCGATCACGTCGTGTCGGCGGCGAGCATCTACGAGGGGACGCGCGGATTCTTCCTCGACAACCTCGCCCGTCTCGGCATCGAGACGACCTTCGTCCAGGACGGCAACAGCGCCGCGGAGTGGACGGCGGCCATTCGTCCGAGCACCCGCGTCTTCTTCGCGGAATCCATTCCGAACCCCAAGAACGACATCCTCGACATTGCGCTCGTCTCGGAGGTCGCCCACTCGCGGAACATCCCGTTGATCATCGACAACACGCTCGCGACCCCGTACCTGGTTCGGCCGCTGGAGCACGGGGCCGACATCGTCGTGCATTCGGCGAGCAAGTTCCTCGCCGGCCACGGCGCGGTGCTGGGCGGAGTCATCGTCGACAACGGCGGATTCGATGCCGAGCGCGCGGGAGCGCTTTTTCCACACCTGGTCGAGACCGGTCGACTGGGGGATGCGAGCTTCGCGGAGCGCACGGGTGGCCGCGCCCGCATTGCGTACTTCCGTGAGGTGACCGCGCTTCGGTTCGGTCCGACGCCGTCGCCGCTCAATGCGTTCCTCATCGACCAGGGCATCGAGACCCTGTCCCTGCGCGTGGAGCGCCAGTCGCAGAATGCGCTCGGCGTTGCACGCTGGCTCGAACAGCAGCCCGAGGTGCACTCGGTGGACTACTCGGGCCTGGCCTCGAGCCCGTTCCACGCGTTAGCGCAGCGTTATCTTCCCGATGGGCAGGGGTCGGTGTTCTCGTTCACGCTGCGTGGCGGACTCCCTGCGGCTCGCGCTTTCGTGAACTCGCTCGAGGTCTTCACCCATATGACTCACCTCGGTGACGTGCGCTCGCTCATCCTGCATCCCACAACCACAAGCCACAACCGTCGCACCGAAGACGAACTGAGCCAGGCCGGAATCTGGCCCGGCACCCTGCGTGTATCGATCGGGATCGAACAGCTCGACGACCTGATCGACGACCTCGACCGCGGACTCGCCGCGGTGCGAGAATTGGGCTGATGACGAAGCAGCAGCACCTCGGCTGGTTTCTCGCCCGCGGCTTCGGCCCGCACGGCTGGGGGCATCCGTACCTCGACTGGAACTATCGCTGGACCGAGCCGGATCTGTACCAGCAATCCGTGCGCGAACTCGAGCAGGCCGGCTTCGACCTGCTGATCATCGAGGATGCGCCGTCGCTCGGCAATGCCTCCACGCTCGACCTTCGCATCCGCCAGGCCTTCGGCGGTCCGAAACTCGATCCGCTGCTGCTCGCGCCGTACCTGTTTGCGGCGACCTCCCAGATCGGGATCGCGCCGACCGTGAACCCGGCCGCCTACCTGCCGTACACGGCGGCTCGCCAGTTTGCGACGCTCCAGCACCTGAGCGGTAACCGCCTGGGATTGAACGTCGTCACCGACACCGGAAGCGCACGGCACTTCAGCGCGGCCGAGCCTCTTGGACACGACGCCGCCTATGATCGCGCCGAGGAGTGGATCTCCAGCATCCGCGACCTCTGGCACAGCTGGGACGAGGGAGCCCTGATCGCCGACCCCGCGAAGGGGCGCTACGCCGACGGTTCACGGCTGCGGGCCATCCAGCATCGCGGCGAGTACTTCTCCTTCGACGGTCCCCTCAACGCCATCCCCTTCAGCGACGGCGACCCGACGATCGTGTCACCCGGCGGCTCCGGTCGCGGGCTCGGCTTCGCCGGGACCAACTCGGATGTCCAGCTCGCGCTGGCACCGCTCGACGCCGACAGCGTTCGCGCCTACCGCGGCCGCATCCACGAGGCCGCGGTCGCTGCGGGTCGGCAGCCGAGCGACATCACGATCCTCTTTGCGATCCAACCGGTGCTCGTAGCGAGTGCCGAGGAGGCGGATCGCCTGGTTGCCGCGTCGGCGAATCCCGACGACGCTGCGCTGCTGTTGATCGCCGAGCGCCAGTCGAGCGATCTCGAGACGGATCTCACGGCGCTGGACCTCGACAAGCCTCTCGACCTCGGTGTCTTCGGCGGCCATGTGTCGCAGGGCAGCATCAATCGCCTTCTCGGCGGGTACGACCCGGCCACAACCCCGCTTCGCGCGCTGCTCGGCAAACAGGCGAAGCTCGGCCGCATCCGCGACCGCTCGGGGTTCGTCGGGACCGCGGACGAACTCGCTGACCTCATCGAGGATCTCGGCGAGGCAGCCGACAATGACGGCATCCTGCTCTGGGGCGACCTGCATCCCGTGACGGTGCACCGGATGCTGGACGAACTCGTTCCGATTCTTCGTCGGCGCGGAATCCTTCGCACCGAATTCGGCGGCGGCGGACTGCGTGCCAACCTCCGTGATTTCTAGCGACCTGATTTCCAGCGACGCGATTTCCGACGGCGTGATTTCTGGCGGACTGCCGTGACCATTGCGACGGGCCGCGTTGGAATGCTCGGCCTCGGACGGATGGGACTGCCCATCGCCCAGGCTCTCGTCACGTCGGGTTTCGAGGTGTCCGCCTGGGATCCACTTCCCGAACGCCGGTCGCTGGCGACCGAGGCGTCTGTCGCCGTCGCGGCCTCGGCGGACGCGGTCGCCCGCGGAGCCACCATTCTGGTTACTGTGCTCCCCGGACCGACCGAGTTTCGCGATGCGGTCGTGGGCGGTGGTCTCCTCGCGCTTCTGGCAGAAGGCGGCCTGTGGCTTGATCTCACGAGCAACGATCCGCAGGTTCTCGACGAGGTCGACGCCCTCGCGCGATCGGCGGGTGTTGTGGGAGTTGCAGCGCCGATGGCAGGCGGCCCGACCGCGGCCGAGGCACGGGGCCTGCGCTTTTTCGTCGGTGCAGAGGACGACGCGCTCGAGCGGGTCCGGCCGATCCTCGCGGTCCTCGGCGGGAACGAGGCGATCGAGCACATCGGCCCCGGAATCGCGGATGGCTGCACCGCCAAGCTGCTGACCAACCTGCTGTGGTTCGGCCAGGTGGTGGCGGTGACCGAGGCGCTGCTTCTCGGTGTCTCACTCGGCGTTCCGCTGCAGAGCCTCCGCAGGTCACTGGCCGGTGGCGCTGGCGGCAGCGTGTTCATCGACGACTACCTCGATGCGCTGGTCGGCGGCGACAACCTCGCGACGTTCGGCATCGATCGCGTGGTCGAGGAACTCGACACGCTCGTGCGGCTCGCGAGGCGCCAGGATGTGCCGTTCGAACTCGGCGAGCGGGTCGCACAGCTCCATCGCGATGCGCTCACTCGCTTCGGCGCGATCGACGGCGAACTGTTAGCGGCTCGTCTCCTCGAGGAACGCGCGGGCATCACCTTGAGAGAATCCCCGCAGCAGTGATGCTGATTAGCTATTGACATTAGCTTTCAGGCTAAGTACATTAGCCACATGAATACACAACAGTTCGCTCACTCAACAGAGACGAAGTATCTCGTTCGCCCCGAGGGACGCGTCGCCTACGACATCGCCGGGAACGGACCGCTCGTGGTCCTGGTTCCCGGGATGGGCGACCTGCGTTCCAGCTATCGCCTGCTGGCGCCGAAGCTCGTCGCTGCCGGCTACACGGTCGCGTCAACCGACCTTCGCGGACACGGCGACAGCGACACATCGTTCTCCACCTACGGCGATTCCGACACCGCTGACGATGTCGCCGCTCTCATCGATTCGCTGCATCGACCGGCGGTCATCGTCGGAAACTCGCTGGGCGCGGCAGCTGCCGTTCTCGTCGCCGCCCGTCGCCCCGAGCTGGTGACCGGTGTCGCGCTCGTCGACGCCTTTGTGCGCAACCCGACGAACGCGAACGCGCTGACTCTCGCAGCGTTCCGCATCCTCACCGCGCGTCCGTGGGCCGCAACGGTATGGAAGGGGTACCTGCCGAGCCTGTACAAGGGCACCAGGCCAGCGGATTTCGACCAGTACCTCGCGTCAGTCGTCGCGGGTCTGCGCCGACCGGGCTACGCGAAGGCATTCAGCCTCACCTCTCACACCAGCCACGACGAAGCGGAGCGCAGTCTCCCGCTCGTGACAGCGCCGGCTCTCGTCGTGATGGGCGCCCTCGACCCCGACTTCAAGGATCCCGCCGCCGAAGCAGCCTGGATCGCAGCGCAGGTGCACGCCGACGCCGTGATGATCCCGGACTCCGGTCACTACCCGCAGTCCCAGCAGCCGACGGCGACCGCAGATGCGCTGCTCCCGTTCCTGGCGAAGACCACCGGTGGCCCCGCGGCATCCGCTGTCGGCACCGCTCGCGACAATGCCTAGAGCCGGGCTCACCCCCGACTCGGTCATTGCGGATGCGGCTCGCCTGCTCGACGAGCTCGGCCCGAACGCGTTCACGCTGGCGGCCGTCGCCGAAAGCCTCGGCGTGCGTATCCCGTCGCTCTACAAGCACATCGACGGGATGCCGGACCTGCAGCGCGGCATCACCGTGGCCGCGAAGCGCGAGTTCTCTGCCGCAATCGCCACCGCCGCCGTGGGCAAATCGCGAGAGGATGCCATGACCGCCATCGCCCACGCCTATCGCGCCTGGGCGCTGGCGCACCCCGGCCAGTATCCGCTGACGGTGCGGGCGCCGGCCGCGGGCGATGCGGCTGACGAGGAGGTGTCGGTGGGATTCGCGATGGTCATCTTCGCCGTTCTCGAGGGCTACGAACTGGTCGAGCGCGATGCCATCGATGCCACCCGGTTCGTGCGCGCGGCCATGCACGGTTTCGTCTCGCTCGAAACCTCCGGTGGTTTCGGACTTCCGATCGATATCGACGAGAGCTTCGAGCGCACCGTCGAGCACGTCGTGTCCGCACTCGACGACTGGACGGCATCCGGTCACCGCGCCTGAGTTTCGTCGACGGAGGAGCTTCATCAGCTGGTGAGTCTCGTCGAGGGAGGCACTTCATCAGCTGGTGAGTCTCGTCAAATGATGAGTCTCGTCAACAGACGAATTTCGTCAACGAAGTTGATCAATTTAGTCAACAGTGTTGACATTCACTTTCGTAACCCAGAGACTCTCCTTTCGAGAGACCGATCGATGGCGATCGGCGACAAAGGAGAACCCGATGGCAAAACAGGACAAACCGCTGACCGCAAAGAGCTCGGTTGGGGAATGGCTGAAGCATCCGGTCGGTGGTCCGCTGATTCGCGCGATGCTCGCCGAGGGCGGGCAGACCGAGAGCGCGCTGACCCCCGTGAGGCTGTTCTCGCTGCAGCGCCTGGTTTCGATGAGCCAGGGCCAGCTCAAGCAGGAAGTCGTCGACGAGATGGTCGCCACCGCGAACGGGGGAGTCGTTCCTGTCGCCGCTGACGATGACGACGAGGTTCCCGGTGCAGACGGTTCGTGGGTGGAACGCATCGTGCCGGATCGCTTCACGGGTAAAACGGTGATCGTCACCGGTGCGGGATCCGGCATCGGGCGAGCTACCGCATCGCGCATCGCCCGCGAAGGTGGAACCGTGGTCGGAGTCGACGTGTCGAAGGAGCGGCTCGACGAGTTCGCGGCGAGCCTTCCCGGGCTGAACGTCACGGTCGTCGTCGGTGACATCACGAACGAGGACGACATCCGGGCGATCGTTGCCGCGGCCGGTCCGCGAATCGACGGGCTCGCGAATGTTGCCGGGATCATGGATGACATGTCCCCGCTGCACGAGGTTTCGGACGCCGTGTGGGACCGCGTGTTCGCGGTCAACGTCGACGGGATGTTCCGCCTCACCCGCGCGGTGCTGCCGGTAATGCTCGCCGCGCACTCCGGATCGATCGTCAACATTGCTTCCGAGGCGGGGCTTCGCGGATCTGCGGCGGGGCTTGCCTACACGGCGTCGAAGCACGCGGTAGTCGGCATCACACGGAGCACCTCGTTCATGTATGCGCGGGAGGGCATTCGGGTGAACGCGGTCGCGCCCGGTCCCGTCGCGACCAACATCGGCGGCAATTTCAGCTCGGAGCTTGGCGCCGATCGGATCAACATGATGATGACGACTCTGCCGCCGATTGCCGAGCCGGCTCAGCTGGCGGCCTCCATCACATTTCTTCTCAGCGATGACGGCACGAACGTGACCGGTGTGATCGTTCCGTCCGATGGTGGATGGTCGGTGCAGTAGCCGTCGGTGCGGTGGCTGGTCGGAGCCGTAGCTGTCGGAGTAGCAGCTGGTCGGTGCAGCAGCTGGTCGATGCAATATCTAGTCGGCCGAGCAACCGTTCGGGCGGCGGCGTCGCCACCGATAGCAGCGCTGCTGCCCTGCACTGAGGGATAATCGACTCTGATGGCAACGGCAAAGGGCGAGCGCAGCAAGGATGCGATTCGCCGTGCTGCGACTCACCTTTTTACGTCTCGAGGCTATGTCGGGTCGACCGTGCGGGACATCGCCGCCGAGGCGCAGGTCGATCCCGCGCTCGTCATCCGACACTTCGGTTCGAAGGAGCGGCTGTTCATCGAGACCATGCAGGCGGAAGCAGGCACGGCGCTCGATCTCGACGGACCGCTCGACTCGCTCGCCGAACGCCTGATTGCCAACATACTGACCGCGGAACCGCAGTCTCGAAGTACGTTTCTCGCGCTCGTTCGGGCGAGTGACACCGGTGAGGTGGGCGCGACCATGCGTGTGGCTCACGAAGCGGGTTTCGTCGCGCCTCTGCTCCAGCACCTCACCGGTGAGGGACGCGAGGTGCGCGCGCGGCTGGCAGCGGCCATGATCGGCGGTCTCATGTATTCACTCTGGATCGCCCAGGATGACGCCCTCCTGGCCCTGCCACCGGACGAAATCGTTTCTGCCTACGCACCGGCTCTCGATCGTCTCGTCAACCCGTCCACGGGGCGGCCCTCGGCGGTCGAGTAAACGCCCTTCGGACGGTCGAGGAAGCGCACTTCGGAAGGTCTCGTGAGTGCGCCTCCGAGGGCCGAGTAGGCGCGCGACGAAGGAGCCGCCGTATCGAGACCTTCGCGTCGAGACCTTCGCGTCGAAACCTTCGCGTCGAAGCCGCCCGACGATTCGTTCCGCTAGTTGACGCCGCCGGTGACCGCGACCGCGCGCTGCTGCGCGTTCGCAAGATCGATCAGATTGCGGGTCTTGAGCGGCATCGCGATCGGGGTCTGGTTCGGGTCGACGTTCACCGGCGGAATCTTCCAGTACCGCCCGAGATCATCCAGCACGATCTCGTAGCCCTCGTTGTGATATTTCAGATGATGGAACTTGCACAACAGGATCGCGTTGATGATGGTGGTCTTGCCGCCGTCCCGTTTCACCCATTGAATGTGATGGGCCTCGCAGAACATCGGCGGCCGATCGCAATCGGGATCCATGCAGCCCCCGAACTTTGCAGCCAGGATTTCTCTCTGCCGGGAGTTGTAGAGGCGGTTCTCGGCCAGCGGGTCGTCGAAGACCTCGAGATACGTGCCGTTTGGGTCGAATCCGGCCCGCACCACTTTGCCTGCCTCCATGAGGCGTCTAACCGAGTCGATCGAGATCGGCATCGACTGGCCGTCGATGCGCCCGAACCCGACGCCGGACTTCAGTGCCGGCTCGGCGACGGTCACGCGGATGATCGGAGCACCCGAACCGAGCATCGCGCTCGGGTCGGCGTCGGCACCGAGCTTCAGGAAGTGCACCAGGGTGTCGGAGGCGAGCTGCTTGTAGTCGCGCGCGTCGTCTTCGAGCTTCTTGGCCTTCTGCTGTTTGGCGGGGTCGACGAATCGGACTCCACCGCGCTTCGGCGACGTGGTGCGGTCGTAGAAGTCAACGAACTCGGCATAGGTTTCGACATCCATACGCCAAGTGGCGATTCCGCCACCGGCCGGCAGGGCATGGTGAGTGAGGCCTCGTAGGGCGCGCTGCTCATCCTCGCGGATCTTGACGCCCGCGAGGTCCAGTTCATTGCGAAGATCCCGCGCGTTGATGCAGAGCCGATCGGCATCCACCCCGCCTATCGCCTGCCGCACCAGTTCGGTCGCAGCGGCCTCCAGCTGAGCGGCCGTAATCGCCGAGTTCGGCGAACCGAGTCCGCGCGCGATCGAGACCGACGCCGACACCGAGATGCGTCCCGCCGCAACAGCAGAGGCGACGGATCGCAGCCACGGTTGCGTGGCCTGTCGGACTTCGCCGGTGGCGGAGTCGACGGTGCCGTCGTCTGCAATGTCTGTCAGCAGGGCGCCGGTGTTGACGACCGTGATGACCTGTTCTTTGGTGGCACCGGTTGTGAGCTTCAGTAGGTTTTCGACCGTGCGGTGACCCGTCCTGCGAGCGAGCCCGTCACCGCCCAACTCGGGTCGCGAGCGGTAGGCCAGGTCTCCGGCGATGACGGCACCGGCAGCGCCGAGCAGACGGCCGGCCTCGGCGTGCAGGGAGTTGATCTGAAGCACGGCAGCCTCATCCATGTCGCGCAGTTGCATCACATCGTTCGGTAACTCGCGCAGCGCCGCGATGGCGGTGTGATACCGCTCGATGACGGCTGCGCTGTGCGCGGACATAGCTCAAGTTTAGAACTCCAGTTCTACGAGAATTTTGGAATGTCAAGATCTGTGAATAACTTTTATTACGAGCGGTCCACCCCCGCGTCCTTGCTATCGTCAAAGCGATGAAGGTTCTCAGTACGGCGCAGCACGAGGCGTGGCAATCGCTCCGGCAGGCGCCGATCGAGGAGCTTCGCGACGGTATCTGGGCCGTCCCGCTGCCGCTCCCGGTCAACGGTCTTCCCTCGGTCTTCAGCTACTTCATTCTCGACAGCGCTGGCGACCTCCATCTCATCGACGCGGGCTGGGATTCGGAGGCCAGCTGGTCGGCATTCGGCGATGCTCTTGACCGGCTCGGCTTCTCGCTGGACCGAATCCGTACCGTCACCGTCACCCACTTTCATCCTGACCACCTCGGAATGGCCGAGCGCATTCGCACCACATCCGGCGCGAGAGTCGGCCTGCTCGCGGGCGAGCAGCGCACGCTCGACCTGATCGCGAACCCCGCTGCCTTTGAAGAGCAGCACGATCGCAGCATGCTCGACTGGGGCGTTCCCCAGGACCTCTGGGCTCAGCTGCACGCGCCATCCGCGGTCGGCGTCGACTTCGCCGAGTTCCATGCGGATGTCGAGCTGGCCGAGGGCGACGTCCTGGATATCCCCGGTCGCCATCTTCGTGTTCTCGCAACACCCGGGCACACCTCCGGCGAGCTGAGCCTGCACGACGAGGATGCCGCAATCCTCTACTCCGGCGATCACCTGTTGCCGAACCAGTTTCCCGGCATCGGGCTCGGTGGCCAGCCGCTGACCAACCCGATCGCCGACTATCTGGCCTCGCTCGAGAAGGTCGAGGCGCTGGGGGATATCGAGGTCGATCCCGGGCACGGCTGGCGATTCAGCGGACTCCGGGAACGCGTCGAGACCACCCGGCGCCATCATCTCGCCCGATCAGCCGAGATCGCCGCCATCCTCGAGCGTGGCGGTTCGCCATCCGTCTGGGAGGTGGCATCCCGGGTGTCGTGGACGGCGGGATGGGAGAACCTGCGTCCATCAGAGCGGCTGTCAGCTCTCGGACAGACGGCCCTGCACATCGACTACCTGGCCGGAGCCCGCTAGGTCGTAGCTGCTAGCGGACTGCTCGGTGCCGACCCGGTCTCAACCTGCGCCACGACTCCCGCGACTCGAAGGAAGTCGAGCTTCGCGGCCTCGGGACTTCCGGCCGCGGCCGTGTAGGCGACGATGCGCAGGTCGGCACGGGCGACGCTGAACACATCGCAATCGATCTCGAATGATCCGACCAGTGGATGTTCGATGGTCTTGCGCTCGGACTGGTGCTCGCCGACTGCTCCGCTTTTCCACATCTCGGCGAACCCCGTGCTCGAGGCCAGCAGTCCGTCGATGAGTGAACGCAGTCGGGCATCGCCTGGATAACGGCCCTGCACGCGACGAAGGTCGGCGACGAGCGATCGATGAAAGCGATCTGGCCCTCCGGCATGCCGCACCCGCGGGCCGTCGGGACCACCGAGGTTCTCCCCCGCGAAGGCGAGTTCGACCAGGTTGCGTTGGCGCAGCGGCCGCGCCGTCGGATCGCCGAGCACCGCCGTCCAGAGTGGGCTCCAGGTGAGCAGGTCCCAGGATGCGCTGAACACGGCGACGGGGATCTCGCCCAGCCGGGCAACCAGTCGCTGCACACTCGGCGGGATGTGGCGTGAGACCTCGCTGTCGCGCGGCGGCAGGAGCCCGGCGAGGCGGTAGAGATGGTCGCGTTCGCCGGTGTCGAGCTGAAGTGCTCGCGCCAGTGATGCCGCCACCTGGTCGGATGGGTTGCGTGCGCGTCCCTGCTCGAGCCGGACCACGTAGTCGACCGACAGGCCAGCCAGCGCGGCGAGTTCTTCGCGACGCAGGCCCACGGCGCGTCTCGTGCCGCCGGCCGAGATCCCGACGTCCGCGGGCGACAGTCTGGCGCGCCACGATTTCAGGAGTGGTCCGAGATCCCCGCGGTCATCCTGCATCCCTCCATTGTGATGCCGCGGCGAACGATCAGCGTGGTACTGCCAGTCCCTATGCGGCGCCGGGCCACGCGGGGATCGAGACTGCGGCGCAGAATCGAGACATGACAACAACACTCATTTCCGGAGCCAACAAGGGGCTCGGCTACGAAACCGCGCGCCGACTGATCGCCGAGGGCCACACCGTCTGGCTGGGTGCTCGCGACGTGAGCCGCGGCCAGCAGGCGGCCAACGAGCTTGGCGTGCGATTCGTCCAATTGGATGTCACGGATGACGTGTCCGTCGCGGCTGCGGCGGCAACGCTGGCGGATGCCGGCGGACTCGACGTGCTGATCAACAACGCGGGAATCACCGGCCCGCGGCTCGAACCGGCCGAGATCACGGGCGCGGACGCGCTCACGGTCTTCGACACCAACGTCTTCGGGATCGTGCGCATGACGCACGCCTTCCTGCCGCTCCTGCGCGCCTCATCCGCTCCGACCATCGTCAACGTGACCAGCGGCCTCGGCTCGTTCACCGCGGTGCATGACGAGTCGCGCGTTGAGTCGAAGGTGCTCGCGCCGCTCTACACCGCGTCGAAATCCGCCGTCACCATGCTGACCGTGCAGTTCGCGAAGGCGTTTCCCGAGATCCGCATCAATGCTGCAGACCCTGGTTACACCGCCACCGATCTGAACGGCAACTCGGGTCACCAGACCGTGACCGAGGGAACGGATGCCATCGTCGAACTCGCCACGAGAGGCGGAGCGGGCCCAACCGGAACGTTCATCGATCGCGCCGGAGTAGCGCCCTTCTAGTGCGGCGCTCGGCGCCTCTGGGTGGATTCGGTCAGGCGAGGTCGGCGAGCTTCATCGAGTAGAGCCAGCGGTGGCCGCGGATCTCGCTCACCGACCACAGCTCGCCGCGCTCCGGCCACACCGCCAGCGCTTCCGGGCCAGGAGGCAGCACGCCCTCGTGTTGTTGCAGGGCATCGATCGGCCCCGACCAGAGGTCGCCGCCGCGGCGCTCGCCGCGACTGGCGGACACGAACCAGGTGCCGTCGTGCAGCGCGACCCCCTGCATCCGGGCGATCTCCGGCACATGCGTCTCGCGCACGAGCGTTCGCTCACCGGACATCATCAATCGCGCGATGCGGTGGGCGTCGTCGCGGTGGTACTCGCCCGCTACCAGGGGCAGGTGGAGCAGCCCCGCGTCGTCCGTTGCCGGGCCCGCCTCGTCGCCGGACTCCACCGTCAGGAAGGAGTACCGCATCCGATCCTTCGCGTGCGGCTCGACGGCCCGGTGATGACCGTGCTGGGGGAGCACGAAGTCGTAACCGAACGGGCCGCGCGTGCCGTGACCACTCCGAAGGATGTCGCCGAGTCGGAATTCGCGGATGCCATCGAAGGTGGCAGCGACAAGGAGACGATCGCCGGACCACGCGATTCCGCCCGCATGCGCGAGCACAGGATCGAGGACGACCCCCGCGTCGCTGTCGCGCTGCTCGACCAGGAGCACGTGCCGGTATCGCGGCCGGTCGCGGTCGCGAAGGTCGACGACGGTGATGCGCGCACCCTGCCTGACCCCGCGCTTCGGCTGGGCGTACCAGCTCACGAGGGCGAGCGGGATGCCTTCGTACTCACCGACGGCGATTCCCTGCGGCCACCACCGGCCGGTCCACTCGTCGGCAAGCCTCCATCGAAAGCCGCGCGAAACGGCCGAGCCCGGCGCCGAACCGGCTCGCGCTCGATAAGGCGCGCGAGCGAGCACACCGCCGAGCCCGACGACCGAAAACCCCGGCAGCACCGCTGCCGGGGTTCGGTCCGTGTGGGTCGCGCGAAGCTCCAGCGGCTCGCCCTGAGGTTCTCGGAGGGAGTTGCCCATCCGTTCAGGCTAACGAACCGCCCCGATCGTGGAGCTTTCGCGCGTAGCAACTACACGGGGATCAACACCGCGTCTTCGACCAGGTAGTTCGCGTAGGCCGTCAGCGTCAGGAACGTGGGGAACTCCTCCTCGAGGGCGATCGTGTGGAAGATCGCGATGGCGTCGTCGAACCGATCCCCGTCGTATCGATCGAACGGCGTCGACTCGATGGCGCTCTCGACGAATTCGACCGTGATCTGATGACCCGCGGACGTGACCGTGTCCTGGTGGATCCACTGCCAGATCTGCGATCGGCTGATCTCGGCTGTTGCCGCATCCTCCATCAGGTTGTCGATGGCGACGGCCCCGACCCCGCGCAGCCACGACTCGATGTAGCCGATCGTCACCCGAACGTTGTCGCGCACGCCGGCATCCGTCACCTGGCCACCGGCAGACCGGATGTCCAGCAGCTCGGCCGCGGAAACATGCACATCGTCGCGTAACCGGTCCAGCTGGTTAGCACGACCGTCGAGCACCGCGTCGAACTCGGCGCGCGCCGTCGCGATGAGGTCGGGATGCGCCACCCAGGTGCCGTCGAAACCGTCGCCCGCCTCCCGTTTCTTGTCGGCGGTGACTTTCTCGAGTGCGCGTTTCGTCACTTCCGGGTCCCGA
>Ga0302314_10010207_pt1 | contig 16458 bp, 17 predicted proteins | sample III_Palsa_N2_3_FD_200533 | JGI IMG/M metagenome (GOLD analysis project Ga0302314, IMG submission 200533) | Peat permafrost microbial communities from Stordalen Mire near Abisko, Sweden - III_Palsa_N2_3 | ecosystem: Environmental > Terrestrial > Soil > Palsa > Peat permafrost | place: Sweden... | reverse complement strand
TTCCACCGCCCGAGCCCCTTACCCGCGCCCGAACCCGCGCCCACCGCCACCCCCGCCAGAAGCAGCCAGCACCCGGCGGACAACGCCCGGAGGAAAGCCCCGCTCCCCCCGCCGGCGACCCTCGCCACCAGCCTGAACCGGCTGTTCAACGTCGTGCTGCCGAGCAACCGCCTCCCGCTCAGCGACCAGGACGTCGCCGAGGCCGTCAGCGCTCGTGGCGTCGTGACCACCGCCGCGCAGATCGCGGCGCTCCGCGCCGGGGTGCGCGACAACGCGCCGGACGACCGCCTCACCCGCGCCCGGCTGGTCCGCCTCTCCGACGTCTTCGGCGTGCCCTGCGCCTACTTCTTCGACGAGCAGGTAGCGGCCCGGGTCTCCGACGACCTCGCCATCCTCCAGGCGTTCAAGGACGTCGGCACCCGCCGAATCGCCCTGCGCGCGGTGGCCGACCTGGACGAGGAGGCGCTCAGCGCGCTGGTGCCGGTGATCGAGCACCTGGGCCGGGCCAGCAGGCAGCAACAGCGATAGTCGCCACCGTACCCGTCCTGGGTCTGTCGGCATGCGCGACGGACAGAGACGAGACGGCAGGCAATGAACGCGCCAGCGAACGAGGTCGTGATCCTCGGTGCGGGCTACACCGTACCCGGCGTCGATGATCACGCCCACCCGCTCGACAGTGTCGAGGCAGCCGGGCCGGTGGCCGCGAACCTGGCCCGGCTTGGCGCGGGGGCGACCGTGGTCGTCAGTGGCAACGGAGGATCAGTAGAGGGCGGGCGGTTCGGGCAGCTCGGCACCGCCGGGCACGGCCAGGTCGGTGCCGTGGGAGCGGCCCATCAGCCAGACCAGCAGCGAGTCCTCGGTCCCGGAGACCTCCAGTGCCGGAGCCGGAGCCGTTGCCGCATGGATGTCGTACCGGGTACCGGTGTCCGTGGCGTGCAGCCGCATCCCCGGTACGCTCTCGCGCTTGTCGAGGGCGGCGACCACCCGGCTCAGCATGTCCTGGACGAAGTCGGTCGGCCAGTGCGCGGAGGTGTAGCCCGCGCCCAGGTCGACGTGGTGCACCAGCACCTCGGCCAACCGCGAATCGGCGGCCCGAAGGGCCGGATGCTGCTGACCGCCGGTCCAGCGGACCGGGCGGTTCCAGGCCTCCGGCGGCATCCGGCGGTACTCCGCCGCGAACTGGGCCGAGCTGTCGCGCAGATCGGCGACCAGCTCGCCGGCGCTGCGTCCGGCTCCCGCCTCGATCTCCTCGGCCCTGGCCGCCATGCTCGGATACTCATGCGTCTCCACCCCGGTCCTGGCCCAGATCAGCAGCCGACGGCCGCCGTCGGCGTTCCGGGCGAGGTGGTTCAGCACATGGCCGCGCGACCCGTCCGGCAGCAGCGAGGGCGCGGACACGTCGGCGTCGTCGAACCGGCCGGCCGTCTCGATGACATCCTCGGTCGCGGCGCTGATCCGGTCGAGGACCGCCGCGGGGTCGAAGTCCGCCAAGGGCTCAGTCATGGCGTCGTCTCCTCGGTTCGCGCGGTGCTGAAGCGGTGCTGAAGCGGTGCTGAAGCGGTCAGAGCCTCATCCGGTCGGCTCGCACCAGCGTCAGCACCTCGGCCAGGGTGGACACCGCCGGGCCGGGCCAGTCGTCCTCACGCGCGTGGGCGTCATTCGCGGCCCAGTCGGCGGCCCGCAGCATGAACGCCCGCATGCCGCAGCCGGACGCGCCGCTGAGCTCATCCCCTCCGCCATCGCCGATATAGAGGCATTCGCTTGGCAGTACGTCGAGTTGACTGGCAATCAGCCGGAAGAGCTCCGGATCGGGCTTGCGCCGACCCTGCTCACAGGAGAGCACACGCGCATCGACCCACCCGGCCAACGGCAACTGCGCCCAGCTCTCCGCCAGTTCCGCGGTGCAGTCGCTGAGCACCCCCAATCGCAGCCCCCGGGACCGCAGTTCGGCCAACGTCGGGGCCGCGTCATCGCGCAGCACGAACAACTCCCGCTGCGCCGCCAACCGCGCCGCGCAGGCAGCCGCGAGCGCTTCCTCTCCTGGGTCAACTCCATTGCGGCGCGCGAGCGTTCGGAGGGTGTCCGGCAGGTCGCCGAGGCTTCCCGTGGCCCGCTCGACAAAGGACGCGTCCAACGCCCCGCGCCACACCCTGGCCGGGATCCCGAGCGGAGCCGCGCTCCGCGCCGCGTGTTCGTCCCAGACGTCCGTCGGCGTGCTGGGGGTGAGAGTCCCGAAGAAGTCGAAGACGACAGCGGTGATCGGCATGACGAAGACCATAGCGACCGGACGTCGCGGGGCCGAGCGGCCGAGGTCAGTTGCCCCAGCGGGCGGCGCTGGTCAACCCGTGGGTTGACGAGCATTGCCAACCCTGTGGTCAACCCTGCGGCCGACGTTGCGCGGAGGCGTGAACGGCAAGCTCAGGGGCATGACGACGACTGATTATCTGATCTCCGCAGCACTGGTCCTCCTGGTCATCCCCCAGGTCCGCGGCACCCGCCAGACCCTGCACAACGCACTGCTGCCGGTAGCGGCCGTGGCCGCCGCTGCCGCGTACTACCTCAAGTCCTTTCCGACCCAGGGCCACGACGTGCGGCTCTACGTGATCGGCGTCGTCGCCGGGGGCGCCCTGGGCGTGGCCTGCGGCGCGACCACCCGGCTGAGCCGGGCGGCGGACGGTGTGGCCTTCGCCAAGGCCGGGGCGCTCGCAGCCGCGCTGTGGATCGTCGGCATGGCCTCGCGCACCGGATTCGAGTACTGGGCCACCCACAGCGGCACCCACACCATCGCGCGGTTCAGCCGCGACAACCTGATCACCAGCTCGGCAGCCTGGACCACCGGACTGCTGCTGATGGCCCTCGCCCAGGTCCTGTGCCGGCTCACCGTGGTCCGCGTCAAGGCCCGCCGGATCTCCGCGACCGGCCCCGCGCCGGTCCTGGCCTGACCCGGTGGAACTGACCCCCGTGGAACTGACCCCCGTGGGACCGACCCCCGTGGGACCGACCCGGCCGGCCCGACCACGCTGGACCCGTTCACTGGCCCGGACCCGCACCGCGGGGCCCGGGCCGGAGGCCGTCGGCCTGGGCCCGCTCCGCTCACCCCCTATCCTTCAGCACATGACGGATGCCCCGGACAGCCCATCCACCCCGGTCAGTCCGCGGCTGGCCCTGGCGCTGGCCGAAGCCCGGGACCGACGCGAGCGCAGGTCCAAGCGGCTACAGCCGATCGTGTGGGGCGTCCTGGCCGTCATCGCCGTCCAGTCGCTGTCCTCCCACCCCGCGCCCGGCGCCGGCGGAGTCCACCTGGCCGTCGCCCTGGTGCTCGCCGGTTGCCTGCTGCCGCTGGCCGCCGTCGCCTCGGGCCGGTGGCAGGTGAAGACGCCGCTGCCGTGCGTCGTGTACTGCCTGCTGATCAGCGGGTTCGGGCTGGCGCTCGGCGTCCTGCAACCCGGGACCATGTCCACCCTGCCGCCCGGGGTGGGGGTGCTGACCGCCTTCGTCGTGCTCCGCCTGCGCCCCGCCCTGATCCTTGGCGGCATCCTCACCGGCGGCCTGGTGGTCACCGCCTTCGCCGGGACGGACGGCAGCGCGGTCAATCTGGTCAGCCAACTCCTGTTCTGCGGGGTCCTCGCGCTGATGGCGGTCATCAGCCGCCAGGCCGCCGACAACGAGACCCGCGCCGAACTGCTCCTCGCGCAGCTGGAGGACGCCCGGGAGGCGGAGGCCGCCGCCGCGGCCCTGGCCGAGCGCACCCGGATCGCGCAGGACCTGCACGACGTCCTCGCCCAGACCCTGTCCGGGCTGGCCATCCAGGTACAGGCCGCCCGCCTGATGGCCCGGCGCCAGCAGGCCGGGCAGGATCTGCGCGAGCTGCTGGACCGGGCCGGACAGCTGGTCAAGGACGGTCTGGGCGAGGCGCGCCGGGCCGTGGGAGTGCTGCGCGGGGACCAACTGCCGTCCCTGGAACGCCTGCCCGCGCTGGTCGAGCGCTACCGCACCGACCTGGAACTCGACGTGAGTATGACCGTCACCGGGGCCCAACGCGCCCTGCCCGCCGACGCCGGCATGGCGCTGTACCGGGGCGCGCAGGAGGCGCTGACCAACGTCGCCCGCTACGCCCGTGGCGCCCGCACCACAGTGACCCTCCGCTACGAACCGCAGGCCACGGTCCTGACCGTGGAGGACCAGCGCGATGGGTCCGGCCCGGCCCCGGCCGCGCTCGCGGGCGGCTCGGGCCTGGGCCTGACCGGCATGCGCGAGCGGCTGAACGCGGTCGGCGGCAATGCCAGCGCGGGACCGACCTCGCACGGATGGACAGTACGGATGGTGCTACCCGCGTGACGATTCCCGACCCGACGAGCCCGGACAGCACCCGGATCAGGGTGCTGATCGCGGACGACCAGCGGGTCGTGCGCGACGGGCTGGTGCTGCTCATCGGCATGCTGGACGGCATAGAGGTCGTCGGGGCGGCAAGCAACGGCTCCGAGGCGGTGGAACTCGCCGAGCGGCTGCGCCCCGACGTGGTGCTGATGGACCTCAGCATGCCGGTCCTGGACGGCATCGCCGCGACCGCGCTGCTCCGCGAACGGCTCCCGGACGTCCCGGTACTGGTGCTGACCACCTATGCGGACGACGACTCGGTGTTCCCCGCGCTGCGCGCCGGCGCGCGCGGCTACCTGACCAAGGACGCGGACGAGGACGAGGTCGAGACCGCGATCCACAACGTGCACCGGGGCCGCACCTGGCTCGCTCCGACCGTCCAGGCCCGACTGGTCGCCGCCATCCAGCCCGGCGGCACCACACCGACCGACCCCCGCCACGCCCCGAACGCCGATGCCTCGGACATCCACGCCCACGACACCCGCACTGCGGACGCCCCGCCGCAGGCGACCGATCCGCTGCCCGACGGCCTGACCCCGCGCGAGGCCGAGGTGCTCACCCTCATCGCCGATGGCCTGTCCAACGCCCAGATCTGCGCCCGACTCGTGGTCAGCCAGGCCACCGTCAAAACGCACATCAACCGGATCTTCGCCAAGATCGGCGCCAACGACCGCGCCCAGGCTGTCCGCTACGCCTACCGCAACCACCTCACCGACCCCTCCTGAACCGACCCTCCCCCGCCGGGGAACCGCCGGGGGACCGCCGGAGAACGGCCGGTCGGCGCAGCCGGATCATCAGCGCCCTACTGGGTGGTTGGCACCGGGAGGCTGGCCTCCCATCCGTCGAGGAGTCGTTCGAGTCCCAGCTCGAAGCCGCGCTCGGCGCGGTCGGCCGCATGGGGCAGTTCAGCGTCCAGGATGATCCGGGTGATCAGCGGATGGCGTCCGGCCTTGATGATTCTTTCGAGATAGGGCCCGTGGGCGTCCATCCACTCCTGGCGTCCGACTCCGGAGCGCCGGACGGCTTCCTGCTGGGCGAGCTCACCGATGGCGTAGCCGCGGACGAAGGCCTCCAGGGTGTCCACGACGATGATCATGCCGTCGATGTCGAAGCCCAGCGGCTCGACGGCGGCGAGCGCGTGTTCGCCGGCATCGAGGGAGTTCGGTCCCAATGACGGGCGTCCCGCCGCGAGTGAGGCCATCCAGGGATGCCGGTGGATGGTGGCCCGGGAGCGATGGGCCAGCGCCCGCAGGTCGGCGCGCCAGTCACCGGTCAGGGAGGGAGGGCCGCCGTCCTCGGCGGCCACGGCGTCGACCATGAGGGCGAGCAGGTCGTCCTTGGACGCCAGGTAGCGGTAGAGCGAGGCCGTGCCCGTTCCCAGCTCGTTGGCGACGCGCCGCATCGACACCGCCTCGATGCCCTCGGCATCGGCGATCGCGATGGCGGCGGCGGTTATCTCCGACCGGGTGCGCGAGGGCGCGGGACCTTTCGCGGCCCGCTCCGGCCGGTTCCAGATCACCGTGTAGGCGTCGTCCATTGGATCTTCCCTCTCGGTACCGCGAGTACTGCGTTCACCGTTCGCAGTAGTGTTACTGTGGATATTACTGCGAACAGTGTATCGCGGTAGAGCGGTCCCTCATCGGAAAGGAACCACCATGACCACCACCACGACCACCCCCGTGACCACCCCGATCACGATCGTCGGCGCCGGGCTGGGCGGCCTCACCCTCGCCCGCGTCCTGCACGTCCACGGCATCCCCGCGACCATCTACGAGGCCGAGCCCTCGGCGGACACCCGCACCCAGGGCGGCCAGCTCGACATCCACGACTACAACGGCCAGCCGGCCCTCGAAGCGGCCGGCCTCACCGACCGGTTCCGCGCGATCATCCACGAGGGCGGCGAGGCCACGCACGTGCTCGGCCAGGACGGCACCGTCCTGCTCGACGAGCCCGACGACGGCACCGGCGGGCGTCCCGAGGTGCTCCGCGGGGACCTGCGCCGGATCCTGCTCGACTCCCTGCCCGAGGGGACCATCCAGTGGGGACGCAAGGTCACCGGCGTCCGCCCGCTCGGCGACGGCCGACACGAACTGACCTTCGCCGACGGACCGACCGTCACCACCAGCCTGCTGGTCGGCGCGGACGGCGCCTGGTCGAAGATCCGACCGCTGCTCTCCGACGCCCAACCCGAGTACGCCGGCACCACCTTCATCGAGACCTACCTGTACGACGCCGACGAGAAGCACCCCGCGGCAGCCAAGGCCCTCGGCGACGGCGCGCTGTTCGCTGTCGCGCCCGGCCAGGGCATCCTCGGCCACCGAGAGCCCAACGGCGTTCTGCACGCCTACGTCGCGCTCTCCAAGCCGCAGGAGTGGATCGCCGATATGGACCTCGCCGACCCCGCCAGGACGAGGGCCCGGGTCGCGGCGGAGTTCGCCGGGTGGGCGCCGGAACTCACCGCACTCATCACCGACGCGGAGACCGCCCCCGTCCTCCGCGCGGTCTACGCCCTGCCGATCGACCACCGGTGGGACCGGGTCCCGGGCGTCACCCTCCTGGGCGACGCCGCCCACCTCATGTCACCGTTCGCCGGAGAGGGCGCCAACCTCGCCATGTTCGACGGCGCGGAACTCGGCAAGGCCATCGCCGCCCACCCCGACCACCTCGAAGCGGCCCTCACCGAGTACGAGCAGGCGCTCTTCCCCCGCAGCGCGCAGTTCGCCGCCGAATCCGACAGCAACCACAGGCTCATGTTCGCCGACGACAGCCCGGCCGGCCTGCTCGACCTGTTCACCGGCCACGAGCAGTGAGGGACCGAGTGACCGCGTCGGCATGAACACCCGGCGCCGTCACCGTGGTTGCTCCCGCCCCCGCACGGCCCGGTCCCGCACTGCCCGGGCCTCACTGCCCGGTCCCGCACTGCCCGGGCCTCACTGCCCGGTCCCCGGGCGCCGCAACGCGATACCGGTCCGGTCCTCCTCCAGTACCGCGGCCAAGGCTCGGCGGCCGATCCCGGCCATCAGCGGGTTGTCGGCGGAGTGCGTCAGGAAGACCAGGCCCAGGACCAACGCCCACCCCCGTGCCCGCGCCCAGGTGGCATCGTCGGCGCGGCCGTACGCCCGCCGGAACTCCTCGCGCCGCGGCGCGGGCAGGAGCATCCAGGCGACCGCCAGGTCGGTGGCTGGATCCCCGCCGGTGATGTCACCGAAGTCGATCACCGCCCCGACCCTGCCTCGGTCGACCAGGATGTTCGCGGGGTGCAGGTCGCCGTGCACCCACACCGGCGGGCCGCCCCACTCGGGCGCGGTCACCGCGCTCTCCCACACCCGCAGCGCGGCGGCCCGTTCGGACGGGTCGTCCAGGTGCGGCAGTTGCGACATCACTCCGGCTGCCCGGCCGGCCAGCGGGATCCCGCGCGAAGCGTTGACGGGGGCGTCCGACGGCGCCGGCCGGTGCAGGGCCGTCAGGAACCGGCCGAGGGCGAGCGCCGCCTCCCCCGGGTCGGTCGGCGGCGTGCGAGCCGCGGTCTCTCCGGGCAGGAACGGCACCACGCTCCAGGCCCACGGATACCCGCAGCCCGGCAACCCGATCCGCACCGGTGCCGGAACCGGCAGCGGCAGTCGTCCGGCCAGGCCCGGCAGCCAGCGCTGTTCGTTCAGCACGAGCCCGGCGGACACAGTGCGCCGGGGAAGGCGCACCAGGTACCCGTCGCCGAGCCGACAGACCAGGTTGTCCCACCCGTTGGCCAGCACCTCGACGCCGAGTCCGGCGAGGTCGGGGTGCTGCTCGGCCAGCAGCCGACGCACCAGTTCCGGAGAGACCGGCACCTCGGCGCTCGGCATCGGATTGGGGTTTGGGTTGGGGTTCACCGGGCGATCCCTTCACCGGGGCGTACGGGGTGGCGCGTCGTCACGTCCTGCTCTTTCGGTTACCAGGCGACAAGCCGGTCGTACAGGCCTCGGTCGCGGGGTGGCGGCCGGGCAGGCTACTTTGCTCGAATGAGTCTCCTTGATGATGTGGCCGAGCGCGACAGCTGGCGGTGCTGGGTCTGCGACGAACCGGTCGACCCCGACAAGTCGGTGAACGACCCGCGGGGGCCCAGCGTCGACAGCCGGACCGCCGACCGAAAGGCCAAGGTCGCCGAGCGGCTCGCGCACCGCGGGTGCAACACCCGCAAGGGCGCGGTCAAGGTGGTCATCGCCTGGCCGGACCGCCTGTACGTGGTCGAACCCGCGCCGCTGGTCACCGTCGCCGGGAGGCTGGAGCGCAAGGGGGGCCGCGAGATCGTGGGCCGTTGTCCGACCGAGCAGGACGCCCAGGAGGCGGCGGACTGGCTGGTGGACCGGTTCTCCCGACTGGTACCGGGGCTGCCGGTGACCGCCGGCATCGAGGCGGGCGGCGGCCAGTTCCTCATCATCCTGTCCACCGGCCGCCGCTGACCGGATGCGTCCAGCCTGGCTGGTCCGCCGCCGCTGGTGCTGCCCTGCTGCCTCCCACCGCTCCATACCGGTGAGCGTGGCTCGCCCGCCGTCGGCCGCCCTCGTCCCAGGCGATAGTGCCACTCCGGTTAGGGTGCGCTGATGAAATCGAACGCTGGGGAGCCCGCTCTGCGCGCCGGTGATGTGCCGGAGTGGATTGAGGCCGATGGCCTGGTGCTGCGCCGCTGGGAACCCGATGATCTCGACGCGCGGTACACCGCGATCACGGACTCGTTCGATCACTTGCAACCCCTGGATGGGGTGGGCGAAGGTACTGCCAACCGTGCAGGAGCACCGCGAGCGTTTCGAGCGCGCTCTTCGCTGGCCAAGCGATGGCTGCTACAACTTTGGCGTCCTCGATCGGCGGAGCGGGGCGATTCTCGGGACGGCCGCCGTCCATGACGAGCTCGGACCGGGTGCGGTCGAGATCGGCTACTGGTGCCACGTCGACCACGTCGGACGAGGTGTCGCTTCGCGGTCTGCCCGCGAGTTGACCCGCCTCTTGCTCGGCTTGCCGCACATCAACCGGGTCGAGATCCATTGCGACCTGGCCAACCTTCGCAGCATCGGCGTTGCCGAACGACTCGGCTACAGCCTGGACCGCGTCGAGGACGACGGAGTCCAGGCGCCTGCGGAATCAGGCCGGGGCATGGTCTGGATCAAGGAGAACTGAGGCGCCGAAGCAATCTTGGCACGCTGCCCAAGCAGTGGCGACCGATCACGCTGCGAGATGCCAGCCATCGCTACTCGGCCAACGAGCGGGTGCCCATCCGACCGGGGTGAACCGTCCCTGGAGTGGTGGCATTCGCGCAGGCAGTGGGCGCTGATCGGCGCCCACTGCCGTGGCCGTGCTACTCCTCCGGCCGGCGGCGGGCGAGGTGCACGGTCAGGTCGGCGTTCAGCTCGACCGTGGCGGGAAGCACCTCCTGGATCTGGCGGAACACCTGCTCCCGGTCCGCGGCCGACAGGATCAGGTAGGCGGAGATGGTCGACAGGTGGTCCACGTATTCGCGGGCAGTCATCGTGAGCCGCCGTTCGATCTCGGCCTGCCGCACGTCGGTGAACCACTCGGACTGCTGGAGCTCGGTGCCTGGCCACTGCATGGCCTGCTCGGGCGGCGTGCCATCAGGGGACGGAATCTCGTCGGTGTCCAGGAACGGCACCTGGGCCTGCTGGACGGCCTGTGCCAATTCCAGGTCGGCCAGCCGGATCGGGCCGCCGACCGAGGCGAACACCCCGCCGGGCTCCAGCAGCGCCGCCATCCGAGGCCAGCGGCCCGCCGGGTTCGTCCAGTGCAGTGCCGCCGCCGCATAGACCAGCCCGTACCGCTCGCCCAAGGGCAGTTCCTCGAATGCGGCCCGCTCCGTCCTGACCCCGACTGGTACGTGCCTGCGCAGCTCGGCGAGCATTGCCTCGTCGGGCTCGGTCGCGGTGACCGCGACCCCGTGCTCGGCGAACAGGCGGGTCGCCTTGCCCGTTCCGGCGCCGATCTCCAGGGCGGTCCGCACCGGCCGACTCGCGTACGCCAGCACCAGGTCGAGGAGTTCGACCGGATATCCCGGGCGAAACCGTTCGTACGCGTGGGCCACCGCCCCGAAGCTGAGTGCACGCATCGTCATGCCAGGCATCCTGACAGGGCCGGCGGATCAGCGCCCGGAATTCCACGCGCCCTCGCGGCAGGCTGTCCGTTCACGTTTGTAGCTGCATCGTGGCCGGGGCCTGAGCTGCGGGGTGCAGGAATGAGTTGGTCTGTGCAGCCCGATTCCGCGCAGGATGACTCTGCAGTTTCGGCGGTCGCGGCCTCCCTGGCGAGCGACCGTAATCAGCGAAGCCGGAGTGCCTGGGCAACGAGTTCAGGAGACAGGCCCTCACCAGCGCAGGCGTGATCGATCAGAACAGCTCGGTAGGGACTGTTGGGCATCTGCGGTGCGAGTGAGATCAGGGCCTCAAGAGCCCTGGTGTCACCTGTGTGACGGGCGCGGTAGGCGGTCTCTGCGGCACGAAGGGTGATCTCATTCGGACCGTGCTTCAGCCCTTCGACCGCGGACTGCACGGCACCGGCAAAATCGCCCTCCTCAGCCTGGAGGTCGGCCAGGTCGAGGTAGAGCGACCAGTTGTCCGGCTCCATGGCGAGAGCCCGTTGGAAAGCCGCCGCGGCCTGCCGCGGTTGGCCGATCCGGCGCCAGGTGGCCGCGCGCACAACCTCGGTCAGCATGATCGGCTCGACACAGTCGGCGCGGTTGCACATGTCGAACGATTCGTCAGTAAGTCCGCAGGTCCGCAGGAAGATCGCCATCTTGGCCATCGGCTCAGCAGCTGGCGCTCGGTCACAGACCTTGGCGATCAGCACGCGCCAGGGCATCAGGGCGTCCTGGACAGCGAGTGTGTCCAGGGCATGGCCGTAGTCCATGGTGCGCATCACCGCCTCGGCCAGCGCCTCCGACCCCACTTGGTCGGTGAAGCGCGGATCACTGAACCACGGGGCCCTCGCCCACGCGACGCTGGGCTGCACGCCGGTCACTGACCCCAGGGCCATCACCGCGTTATCCATGTCCGCTGCAAGGAAGCTGACGTACGCCGTCGTCAACACCGTGGGCAGAGAGTTGGATCCCGCGAGCGCAGCGGTCAGGGCCGAATGCTGGTCATCCCATATCTCGCCGAGGACGGCATACGGCTCCTGGGCCTCGGGCGCAGCCGCAATGGCGCCTGCAACAAAACGGACGGCAGCCCGGAGGTCGCCTCCGCAATGCGCCATCACCCGGGCCAAGCTAACCCCAGCGGCAGCATCTCGATTCAACATCATCCGACGATGATAGAAGTCGCAGCTCTCTCCTTAACCGTCCACCGCAGCAGTCAACGTTGAGTGACGCTCGGAGGTGCGTGAGGATATGGATAGGGAGGAACGATGAGATGGTCGCTTGGAGCGCGATTCCGAGCATCGTGTGCACGGCGGCGCGGGTGGGACGCCGATATCGTGAGGGCTATGCGGCTGCCAGTTCCACAGGCAGTCCAGGAGCGCGCTCGTGAACTCGTCCAACAGAACAAGATCAGAGAGGCCATCGAGGAGATCCGAGTGTCGACCGGTCACGAGCGGCGGGACGCCAGGGGTGTAGCCCTCGCGTTGCTGTTCTCGGTGACAGTACCGACCGGGCGACCGCGTCCGTCCAGAGACGAGCGGGCCAACATCTCTGCCTGATCATCATCATGCGCGGTGGCGTGCGAGTTCGGCTTTCAGGGGGTCGTCGATGCGTGTGCTGTACCAGATGGTGCCCTCCCAGCGCTCGTACTTCGGTGTCCGTTCACGGGCTAGGACGGGCCTGAGGTGTCCGTGAAACAGGAGTGTGCGGCCCTGGTTCCGTTTGCGCCGGCTGAACCACATCGCGCTCTTCTCATGCCGGGCGAGCCGGTTCGCGGCGAGGCCAGGAAGGTTGCCGCGGACGCGGCCAGGTGTGTATGTGGTCAGAGGCCGGCTGGGGGGACGCCAGGAGTCGGCGAGGGCCCAGTGAGCGAGGGCGTCGCCGCCACGGTCGGGCGGGCTACAGGGATAGGTGATGCGGTGGGCGACCTCCGCGAAGAACCGGGCCCGCTCGGCCTCGGAGCCACCGGCCAGCTGACGCCAGTAGGGCGAGGCGATCAGCGATGCGAGGGCGACAGCTTCGGGATAGACCGCGGCGAACAGCCGTGAGGTGCTGAAGTCGAGGTAGTCCTGCTTCTGCCGGTTGAAGGGGATCAGGATGTCGATGCGGTCGTCCCAGGTGTCCCAGGAACCGAAGGGCACTGGGTACCCGTCCGTTGACCAGATGTGCGCGCAGATCATGAGGCTGGTGAGCACTGCGTCGTAGGTGGCGGCCCAGCCGTAGCGCCGCAGCAGGAGTAGGTGGCGCCGCTGTGCGTCGATGATGTCCGGGAGTCGGGCGAGACCGACGGCGGGGAGGTCGATGTCGGGCGGCCCGATCCAGGTGCTGTGCCGCAGGCAGACGTAGGCATGGTGAGGCAGAAGCTGGACCACTCGACCAGCGGGGTGGCGGGCGTCGCAGAGGTGGCAGCCAGTCTGCGGCTGGTGACGGAACATCTCCCAGTTCGGTGCCGGTTCACGCAGTTCCGGCATCGCCCCGGCCAGGGCATGGATGCTGCGGCCGGTCAGCGCGGCGAGCCGTTCGGGAACGGCGATGCGACGAGCGGCACCGGTGTGCTCCGGCCGGGTGACCTGGATCCAGAGGCGGTGGGAGTCCATGCCATGGATCGTGGCCAAGCGGCTGATATAGGACTGGGAAGTCTCCTGCCGTGCGGGCGGAACGGGGTCGGGCAGCGTACGCAGGATCATCAGGCTGCACGCCTCCGCCGTCCGGTCGCCTTGGCCGGTGCGGTGAGCCGTTCGGACTGCTCTGCGGCGAAGTCGATCGGGACGCACTCCAGCAGTTCCTCAGTGATGGCTTCGCTTTCGTCCTCGATGGCCAGCACCGCGGCGCCGCGGATGAGCTGGGAGAAGCTGCCGATCATGCCGCCGGTGCGATGGAAGAGGTAGCCGCTCATCGCGGTGAGGGTGCCCGGGGCGTGTTCATGGAGGCGGAGCATGGACTCCAGGGTGCCGACCAGACCGCCCCAGGCTTCCTTGTCGCCAGCGGTGGCGTGGGAGAACGGGGATGCGGCGATGACGACGAAGCGTCCGGCGATCTGTCGACCCCGGGTTCCAGCGAACAGGCCTGGCTTTCGATGTCGATGCCCGCGTAGGCGAACGTGGCCGGCAGCCGCTCGGCGAAGTATTTCAGCTGGTCAGATGCCTCCGCCCCGGCCCGGTGGCGCACACCGCGTCGACGATGTCGGTGATGGTTGCGCGGGTAGGGAAGGCCAGTCCGAGGAAGCGAGCGAATTCCATTACCAGCATCTTCGGCGTGGCCGCTGGCGGCACGGTGACGTAGCAGACCGGCAGCCGGGCACGGTCATGCGGGTAACGCTTGCGCACAGCCAGTTCGTGCGCGCGTCCCAACTGCGTGAGCGCGGTCGTCTTGCCCGTGCCGGAGGTGCCGGAGAGGATCACACCGCGGCGAGCGGAGACCTGGTGGCGGTTGAGCTGGATCAGCAGCCGGGCGGTGGAGATCACCTTCCGGATCGTCGGGGTGTTCACCAGGGGCAAGTCTGCGTGATACTCCCGCCGCCGATCGTTCGTCCGAGTCCGCTCCCGCCCGGTCAGGGCCGTCAGCTCGGCAGCGGACAGTAGCTTCGGCGGGTGGGTCTCGTGCTCGACGTAGCGGCGCCAGCCTTCCTTGGTCGTCAACGGGGAGTCTGGCGGTGCCTTCCCGCCAATTTCCGTCTGCGGCGCATTGGTCCCCGGCGTGCTCATAGCCACCTTTCGGCTTCGGCGTGGGCGTCGAAGACACCGAAGGGCACCACGGGCGCGGGTGGCTCGGGCAGTGCGGCTGGTTCAGCAGCGTCGGGGCCCGGATTGTCACTGGGTGGGCGGTGGGTAGCGGCGCCGTCGCGGGTGCGGCCGACGACGCGGGCGGTGCGCTTGTCGGGGCCGTGTTCGGCGCGGGTCAGCAGGTCGTCCAGAACGCGGGCGACAGCAGCCTCATGAGTGTCGTCCAGACCAGCCTGGGCGGCCAAGCGGCGGGCGTGCTGCCAGGTGAAGTCGGCGAAGGGGGCGCTGACCATGGGTTGGTGGATCCAGGGGACGGTGACCCAGCCGCCGGAGGTGCGTACGAAGACCTGGGAGAGGTCGTAGGGATCGTGATGGACCTCCCACAGTCCGCGCTTCGCGGTGTTGCCGGAGTGCTGGCGGCGCCAGGGGGCCAGGTCGGCGCTGTCGTAGGTGCGGTGGTCGATCCGGATTCCGTAGTCGTTGACGGCCCGCCAGGACGCCGGCAGCAGTTCCAGATAGTCCTCCCCGCGCAGCACCAGCGGCAGATAGCCGCACGCGGCGACCAGGGAGGCGTACTTGTCGTTCGGGGACATGGCGCGACGCGGCAGGTAAGGGTCGCGGAGACTGTCGTGGGGGCGCAACTGCCATCCAGGGATGAGCCATTCGTCCAGCAGGTCCTGGAGTTCGGGGATCGTCCATACGGCCTGCTCTTCGAGGCGGTCGCCCCGCCGACTCACGTTGGCGCCGGTGTAGCTGGCCAGGTGCTGGCAGAACAGGGTGTTCAGGGCTGAGAACGTCGACTCCACGATGCCTTTATCCGTCGGGGTCCGGGGACGGCAGCGCTGGACGGAGATCCCGAGCCGTTCGCAGGCACGGATGAACGTGTCGGACAGGAAGACCTTGCCACCGTCGATGACGATGGTGTCGGGGACGATGACCGGACGGGCGGCGGCATTCTCCATGTGGGTGTCCGCGTCGGCCAGGCGCGCGTGGGGCAGCCGAGAGGCTGCCATTCGCAGGGCCTGGGACCAGCCGGGCCGCATCGGTTCGGGCACCAGCATCCGCGCCAGTAGCAGTGAGGCGTCCACTGCCTTGGTGCCGACCGGCCGCAGCACGGCCGCGCAGATCGTGCGCGAGGCGACATCGACGGCGATCGTCAGGTCGGCGCGCGCGGTGATGCCGGAGTCGAGCACCACCATCACGTCCAGCGGGGTGGAATCGATTTGCACCTGCTCACCGGGGCGGGCGGCGAAAGTGGGTGTGAACGGGCCGTTGGGCCGGTTCGCCGTTTGCCTGCGGGTGACGGCCGAGCCGAAGGTGTGGCGGCCGGTGGAGAGCACGTCCACGAGCTTGTAGAAGGTGGTCGTGCTGGGGATCGGCACCACGCCGGGACCGTACGCGGCCTCCAGAACCTTGACCACGCGCCGCATCAGCCTGCTGCGGGTGCCGGTCGAGATGTGCGTCTCCGCGTCGATGGCGTCACGGACCGCCGTGACCAACCGGGCGTCCGCGCGCCCGGTCGCCTCGTGGATTCGCACCGCGCGTTGGTCGACCAGCCCCCAGAGGCCCTGGGCGCTGTAGCGGGCGCGGCGGCCTTGGAGGGTAAGGACGCTGACGCCCAGTTCCGCTGCCTTGGCCGCATCACGTTCGGCCAGAGAGTGGAGCGCCGGGTCGTACCCAGCCCGGGAAACGGTGCCTGGGGCCGTGCCGGGCGGCAGGCCGGTGGTGACCTCCACCACGTGGTGTTCCCACTCCTTCGCAGCTGCCAGTACCGGGGCCGGAAGCGAGTCCAGGAGACCGAACGGTTCCAGTCCGGGCAGGGGTTCAGTGCCAAGGACCGCGAAGCCGGGAGCGGCCATCAGGTGGGAGGCCAGCACCACCGACTCCACCGCATGCGAGGACCGCAGCCGCACCGCGGTCCCGGCGAGCGCGACGACCTGGTGGTCACTGTCGTCGTAGGAGACCCAGTCGCCTACATGCAGTACTGGCAGCGAGTGCCGATCCATCACCGGGCCCCCGGTTGGACGAGGGAGTGGGCGTGCAGCGGCACCGACAGATCGACCACCAGCTCGTTGCGCCATAACAGATGGAACAGCACCGGGAGCACCGTGATCGGGTCACCGACCAGGCCGGCGCCATCCATCAGCGGCCAGGCCCTCTCTGACCGTCTCGACTGAGACGCCCGGTTTGTCGGGTTAGTCTGGATGGGCGAGACAGGAGAATCCCCGGCATGGCCAGCACTAC
>Ga0302314_10010206_pt1 | contig 16460 bp, 22 predicted proteins | sample III_Palsa_N2_3_FD_200533 | JGI IMG/M metagenome (GOLD analysis project Ga0302314, IMG submission 200533) | Peat permafrost microbial communities from Stordalen Mire near Abisko, Sweden - III_Palsa_N2_3 | ecosystem: Environmental > Terrestrial > Soil > Palsa > Peat permafrost | place: Sweden... | reverse complement strand
CCAATTTATTGGGGCGCGGGCTACTCAAGTGAGGGAGCGAAGGCCGTCCTAGCTTTTGGGTTCGAGGAGGTCGGGCTGGAAACGATTTTCTCGTTCGCCACCTCGGGAAACACGCGATCGCAGGCTGTTATGAAACGGATTGGAATGACCAAAGTCGAAGATGGCGATTTCGATCATCCGAATTTAGGACCGGATGACCCATTGCGTCATCACGTCCTGTTTAGAAAAAACCGACCCTGAAAGGCGATCGATCGCAAACGCGAATGGTCCGCTGTCGAGTAAGCCAAACAAGCAAGGCGAACGACCGACTGTGGGGCGGCTTCCGACCGGCAGCTTTACCCCGTCGCCGGCATCACAGCGCTACCGTGAATCCGTGTCCGAATAATGCACAGAGGTCTAATAGAGCTGATCCATGTCGGCTCCCCTTGGCGTTAGGCCCGTGCTTCATTCTCGGCGACATAGCGGCGCAACACGCGGTTGATCTCGGTCTGGTAGCCGTGATCCTGGGTGTGTTCCTTGAACCACGTCACGATATCGGCGTCGAGGCGGAGCGTGACGGGCTTCTTCAGGGGGCGATAAAGCCCAGGCCTACGGGCATGGCGCCACGCCTCGGCCGGCATCTCGGGAATGTCCGTCGTGTCGATCTGATCATCAGGCAGGGCCGCAAGCTGATCGAGCTGGGCCTGCAATTCGGGGCTAAGCGTCTTCTTGCTCATAGCGTTTCCTTTCATGCGACGTGGCCTTTCGGGCGCTGATGATCCGGATGCGATCCTCTTTGTCCGGTTCTGGATGGCTGTGCGCGACGACCAGCACAACGACGGCACCGACTATGCCGATGGCGTGCCAACGCTCCTCCCGGCCTTCGACGCGATCGGGCAGGATGACGTGGAGAGGATCATTCCAAACCTCCTGCGCCAACTCGAACGACACGCCGTGCTTGACGAGATTCGATGTCGCCTTCTCGCCGTCCCACTCGAAAATCATGGACGCTCCTGTATTTACAAATATGTATGTACGCTAGATCTGGCTCACGATCAAGTTTGCGGACCAATCTGGGATGCTCGTATGGCCCGCCCGATTGACGCCGAGCAGACCGGCCATGCTGGGCCAGCGGCGATCTCATCTTCGGCCTTGCGGAGCTATCCGGCATCTCCGGCACGTCAGAGTGTCTGCATCGCCAACAACAATGCCGGCGAGGCGCGCTCGATTTCGCCTTGGAATCCCTATATCTCGATGGAGAGGAGATGGCTGTGAGCAAATCCCATCGCGACCGGGTGACGGAAGGCATCGCCGCCCATCTGCCGGACCTTTACGCTGAACAATGGGCTCGGAAAGCGGCCGACCTGCGCGAAATCATAGACCGAACGACCGGCGCCGAGCAGGAAGAGGCGAGAGAGGCGCTTCGTATGCATTACAAGGCTCAATTCCTGCCAGATGCGGCCGGGCTGGCATCGTTTAAACGCTGTCTGGCCTTGTAGATTTTTCGCGTCTCGCCAAAGCCCAGACCGCGACTGCCACGGGTGGTCGCCTGGGCCGCGACACCTCGAACACCCAGCTCGCGGGCATAGGCTTCCCGATAGCGGCGAAGGTCGGCCGGACCTGACGGCACCGCCCGGCCATCCTCATCCCGGTACTCGACCAGCATTTTGACGAACGGGCTTTCATGCTCGCCCGCAACCCAAACCCGTTGGTGGCCGACGAACGCCTTGCTCGCCACGGCAAGCACCGCTGCCTCGTTGACGCCAGCGTCCGTGCCCGTCGGCATCGAGAAGGTCAGCGTCATGGCGATGACCGACAGCCTGTGCCCGTTCTGGCCCTCGGTGCCGATCAGCCGCCAGCCCTCTGCGAAGTCCGCCACCATGCCGAGCCAGAGATTCCACGGCTCGGCATCGGCGTCAAAGAAGTCCGCATAGCGCGGCTGCCCCTGATCGAACATCTGGCGCAGATGGCGTTTAAACGCCTTAAAGTCGGAGATGGTCTGCACCCGGACCAGCACCTCCGGGGGAGCAGGTGCCGTATCGCCAGTCTCGTCGCTCATCGCCTACACACCCACGAACGATGCCGTCCGCTGCGGCATTTCGCGATAAGGCACCTTCGCCAGGAACCACTCCGGCCGCGACGGCACCTTGAGATAGCCGCTGAGGTCGGGCAGCCGCTCGATCTCGGAAGGCATCACCGCATCTTCGGTATGCGCTGTGAGCGAGGAGCCCGAACTCTTCCCGCCCCGGCCAGCACCTTCGTTGAAACTCTGCTTCATGTAGGATTGCTGGCCGATCAGGGCCGAGGCGAAGCGCGCGGTGCTCGCACCGTCACCGCCGGCACACCGCAAAATCAGGCGCGTGCTGCAATTCTCGACCAGCGCCGACGCATTCCCGTCGCCGTAGATCGCGCGAACCTTGCCGATCGTCTGGAAGCCCAACACGCACCGGCCGCCAAATTTACGGATACGTTGCAGGGCATCGTCCAGGCCCTCGATCTTCCCGATCGCGTCCAGCTCGTCGGCGACGAACCAGGTCGGATTGGTGTCGCCCTCGGGCCGGCTCATGGTCGCGAAGATGGCCAGGCGCAGCCACGGGCCGATCAGGCTCTTCAACGCCGCGATCTGGTCGGCACGATAGGGCATGAACACCCAGCGCCGATCATCCGGATCGGCCGCCCACCGTGTCAGCGAAAAGGGGAGCCCGCCTCGAGCGCTCGAGGCGTACTCGAGCGCGCTCATCGCGTCCCCGCTCGAGGAGCGCACGCTGTCGAACAGACGGGTCGCACCCTCGGCCAGGAAGGGCTCGGCCGCAGTGCCGGCGAGCAGCGTCCGCAGCTCGTCACGATCGGCGATGGCGAACAGGCGGTAGATCTCGCTCGTGTCGATGCCATTCTGCCTGCCGCGCCGCAGGATCGCGGTCAGCAACGTCCGCGCACGCGCCGCCCATGTCGCATCGGCGCTGCCGCCTGGGCTCGGTATGAGCGAGGCGGCGAGCTGCTCGGCCGCAAAGTCGCTGGGCACCTCGGCCATCATGTCCCAGACGGCCGAGCGGACATCGAAAGGATTGAGAATGATGTCGCCGCGTGACGCATCGTAGAAGCGCGACAGGAAGCCGCCATCGGGATCGGCGATGATCGCCCGATCGCCGCGTGCAGCGGCCCCGCGTAGCATTTCCCGGATCGCGACCGATTTGCCCGTCCCCGTCGTGCCCATCATCGCGAAATGCTTGCTCTCATCGGCCCGCTCGATCGCAAGACCCGCAACCGTGATCGCCGAGCCCGCGCGCATCCGATCGGAGTGCTTACGCCAGCGGTCGGACGTAGAAAGCTGGGTGCCGCGCATCACAGCACCTGCCTCCGCCGAGAGCGACGTTCCCATGACCGACGCCAGACCGTAGCCACCGGCTGCGCACAGCGCGACCATCAGGACCAGAAAGCTGGGACCGGTGATCAGCGACAGCCCTGGGACGTGAGTGGCAATGACCGAGAAGGGGGCGGTGATGACGCCAGCGATAGAGCTGGCGATGAAGGGTACGATCAGCAAGGCAACCAGATTGGAGGGGATACCGGGCCGATGGCCTTTCTGGCGCGCTCTCCACATAAATACCGTTCTCGATACGATCGCGCTGATGACCAAGGCGGAACCGGCAATCCCACTAACCATACTCATCTGCTCCTACATCGAGCGTCCCGTTCGGCGCTTATTGAACCCCGATTTCCAGTGTTGCGGCAACATAGTCTTGCACGCGCTTACCCTCAGGCCTCCACTGTTCCGAACATGCGGCGCACCGCCGCCTCGATCGCCGGCCAGCGCGCCAACGAATGGCGGGGATCGTCCATAGACATACGCCCGAGCGTCCCGCCCGACCGAAGTGTGGTCTGCAAGGCGACCAGGGCCTTCGGGCTCCAGATCTCGGTGCGAACCGGGACCATCGCTATCCAGCCATGCTCGTCGGGCACGCTCCATTCGATATCGCCTTTCAACCACGCGTCCCGCTCGGCCTCCGGGGGCGGCTCCGTTCGCCCTTCATTGCGCAGGGCCTCGTCGACCAATGCCAGGAGGGCAGCACGGTCCTGCTGGGACACATCGTCCATATCAGTTCTCCGCTTCTACCTGGATTGCGCAGCGCACCGCCTTCTTCGCCTTGGTCGCCTGTTTGTGACACGCGTCCAGCGCCTCTTGATTGGCGGCCATCAGCCGGTTGGCAGTGAGCACACCCGCGAGAGCCTCAGCATTGCCGGCTTTCATCAGCCGCTGCCCGCCTTCCCACATCGGCATGCGCAAAGTGCGTGCCGCCATCCATTCCGGCCAAAACCAGCTTGCCGGCATGGCGCGCACGATCGGACCGGCGAGAACCGCCCATAGCACCGCACCCGCGACCAGCGCGATCAGGCCGATGCGGCGCTCACGCCGCTTCTGCTCGCCCGCCATGAGGTGCGATTCCAGCTGACGGCCAAGCTTCGTTGCGATCTCCTCGATCGTCTGCCGGGCAGCGGCGATGACACGACGATCCTCGCTCCGCCCCGCGACCCCCGCCTCAACGATCTGGCGGTTGAGCTGTTCGGGCGTAAGCGCCAGCGCCGGGCTGTTCACCAGGGCATCGACCCGCTGCCCGATCGCGGAGAGGTTATGCGAGATGACGCCCAGCGTCTCCGAATAGTCCGGCCCATCCGGCAGTTCGGTGCGCTCGGCGGTGAGACGTTCGACGGCGCGGCGCACCAGTGTCATCTCGGCGCGAAGATCCTCGAATGCCTGCGCTGCCTCGTCCCCGTCGTCCGCCATTCATACTCTCCCTACAGGCTGAGACCACGATCCTGTTGCAGACTGCGCTCGCGTTCGAGCCTGAGCTGACGTTCAAGTGTCTGCTCGATCGACGGCTGCCGGTCCCTGCCCAACCCGAGTTCGGGCGCGCGGCGCTCCAGCTCCATGCGCAGCGCTGGATCATGCCTAAGATCGTCCACCATGATCGCCATGCGCTGTGCCGCAGGCCCGTTTTGGGCATCGCCGCGCTCGGCCGATAACGTCTGCCAGCGCTCCAGGAACCGCCCGGCGCGAAGCGCCGGGTCGGCCCGCACGCGCGCTTCCTCGGCCATGGCACGAGACACGCCCCGCATTTCGCCGGCAGCCGCCTCGCGCGCGAGCTTCGGATTGCGTTCGATCGCGGACGCGAGATCCTCGACGCCATGATTGCGGGCCTTGCTGAGCGCCTCGCCGGCTCGGGCGAACGCGGTCTTCTGGTGCGGCAGCACCGGCAGGCCCTTCTCCTGCATGCCGGCGATATCGACCGTGGCGCGCGCATAGCGCTGGATCGCCTTGGCCTCCGCCAGCCGGCTCGTGCTTTCGGGGACATCGTGAGCGGCTTCTGCCGCCTTCGGTCGGAACCCCGCGAACATGCTGCGCGCCTTGGCTTCCACCTTCTCTACGATCTCGCTCATCCGCTCCGGCAGCCGGATCTCGCGTTTATCCGCGAAAGCACGAGCCGCTTCCTCAGGCTCAGCTGCATAGTCGGACGCCATATCCTTCGACCGCTCGCGCGACAGGGTCCGGACCAAACTACGATCGTCGGCGAAGTCGTCGCGTCCGTAGTGGAGCTGCACTCCGTCGCGGTGCCGCGACAGCCCGACATAGGCGGCGTGCCGGTCCATCCCCGGCGTCGCCAGCACATGCGTGGCATCGACCGTCACGCCCTGCGACTTGTGGATCGTCGCCGCATAGCCGTGGTCGATATGCGCATAGTCCCGGGTGTCGAACGCGACCTGGCGCCCGTCATCCAGCCGGACGCCAATATGCTCGGGCGCAACCTGCTCGATCGTACCAAGCGAGCCGTTCTTGACCCCGAGGCCGCGCTCGTTGCGCAGGAACATGATCCGGTCCCCGGTCGCGAACTGGCGTAGGCCGCGTTCCGCGGCAACGGTCACGTCGGCACCGAGATCATCGGTCGCGCGCAATCGCTCGCGGGCCTCGTCGTTCAGCGCGCGGACTTCGGCGTTTGTGTGGGTGAGGATGATCCGGCTCTTGTCCGGATCGGCAAGCCGCTGCGCATCCCAGCGATCGACGAGACTGGCCCGCGCCGCCTCGCGGGTCTCGTCCGCGTGGACCATGCCGCCCCGGGCATAGGCCTGCACCGCCTCTGTTGTACGCCCGGTCGCCAACGCCTTGGTGGCATCCTGCTGCCACGCCTCGCGCTGTCGGCGGATCTCGGTGATCTCGACTGCACCGTGCCGCTCGGCAAGCGATCGGAACGCGGCGCCCGCCTCGATCGCCTGCAGCTGCTCGGGATCGCCGACCAAGACCACCTTGGCGCCGGCATCGCGCGCGGCCGACAGCACCCGCTCCATCTGGCGGGTGCCGATCATACCAGCCTCGTCGATCACCAGTACGTCGCGGTCGGACAGCAGCTCGCGCCCCTTTCCCCATTGATATTCAAGGCTCGCGATCGTCCGCGACGTGATGCCCGAACCGCCCTCAAGGCTTTCTGCCGCGATCCCCGACAGCGCCGCCCCGCGCACGGTGAAACCCGACCGCTCCCACTCGTCGCGCGCCACACCCAACATGGCCGATTTGCCCGTGCCTGCGTATCCGACAACGATGGCGAGATCACCCTGCCCCACTACATGATCCAACGCGGCTTGCTGGTCCTTACCGAGCACCAGGCCGTCACTCCTGGTGGCTACGTACCCCCCTTGCGACGCCACCAGGAGACCATGCTCACGCCGATCACCCAGCTGGTCGCCAGCACGCTCGAGCCGCTGCTCGACCGCGATCATCTCGCGTGACGTGAAGCGTTCCTGCCCCTTCCCGTCTTGCCCCAACGCGATCAGCTCGGGGGACTCTCGGACCGCCCCTATTACGTGATCATACTGATCCTTCCCGTCCGAATGCCGGAACGCGAACACGGCAAGATCTCGGGTCGTAAACGTCGCCTGGGTCCGCGTGATCGCGTCCAGCGCCACCTTGGGATCGGCGATGATGCGCGCGCCATTCTCGCGCGCGATGCGGTCGTGATCCTCGATCCGCTCGGCTTCCAGGCCCTGCTCCGGTCGCCGGGATGCTGCCGGCCCGATCTTGTGCTGCGGCTCTAACGCGATACCCTGCTCGGCATAGGAGCGATGGTCGATCCGTGCGTCGATCCCTAGTTCTGCCAAGCGCTCGTTGACATGCGCGCTCCACGCCTCCCGCCAGTCCTGCAACTGCTCGGTACGATTCCAGTCGCGCTGCTTCTTGCCGAAGCCATCTGGACCCACCTCTCGCATCGCCAACATGACATGCGCGTGCGGCTTAGGACTGCCATCCTCGGCACGGTCCCAATGCACATTAAGGTCCGCGACCATCCCGCGATCGACGAACTCGCGCTTCACGAAATCGCGAGCGAGCGACACGCCCTGGTCGCGGTTCATCTCACGCGGGATTGAGAACTCTATCTCACGGGCAAGCTGTGCGTCCTTGCGCTTCTCGCCCGCCTCCACCTCGTTCCAGAGCGTAGCGCGATCGTTTAAACGCTCCGGTGCGCCCTCGGGCAACATGACCTCCGAGTGGATCACGTCCGCCTTGTTCGAGAAATTGTGATGCCGCTCTAGCCGTTCATCGAACAGCTCGCTTGCCGACCGGTAGGCAGCGGACGCGATGGCACTGGAGCCTCTGGCCCGACTTATGACCTTGGCGGAGAAGTGGTAGATCGCCATCGCACCACGAAATATGCCATTCTTAGCGCACGTCGGCAACGACGTATAAGCGCGCACTCACACTCTCTGCCGTTCGCTGTGACTGACCGTGTGGATTTCCCGACAAGTTGCTTTGCCCGACGCAATCCCGCGTGGCATCCTGTCTTCATGATGCCGGGAGACGACGATGCGGAAGGTACGGGATTATGACGCTGAGCTGAAAGCCTTGAACGACAAGGCTCGTGCTCTGAAGGTCAAGCGCGTTGAGCAGCTCGGTCTTCTTGTTACCGCGACCGGCGCCGATGTGCTCGATGCGGAAACCCTCGCCGGTGTTCTGCTCGATGCAATCGGATCGAAGGATGCGAGCGCGAAGGAGGCATGGCGTGCGAAGGGCGCTGCCTTCTTTCAGCGGCGCGGGCGCAAAGGTGGCGGCACTGCTGCAACAGGCGGATCGGGCACTCAAACTGAATCGGGCGGCGACGCTGCGGGCGGAATCAGCGGTTCGCCGAACGGATAGCAGGAGCTGGGTCGTGCAGCGCCGCGAACGCACCCGCCAACTGATCGAGCTGGGAGGGCTTGTTCAAAAAGCCGGCCTGGTCGACCTCGCTGACGATGATCGCGCAACCATCTACGGCGCGCTGCTGGATCTGGTCACGCGGCCGCAGACAGACGATGTTGGCGACACACTCGCCCTGTGGAAGCGGCGAGGCAAACGCGCCTTTGACGCAGAGACAGAGACGAACGAGGATAGAATATGAGTTCCACCGATCTCGGCGAATGGATGATGTGGGGCCATGCAGCCGCCAGCATCACCTTCAATGATCCCGTGTGGGCAGCGCAGTCCTATGAGATGGATCGCGGCGAGCGAAAGCGGAACAACTATGATCCACCCCTGCCCCGCCATTTTGTCGACGCCCTGCGAGAGCGTCAGCGTCGTTTAAACGTTCTCGATGATCGCATGGTGGCTGAAGGTCGGAATGATGATCCGCCCGAGTCAGAACGGGATACCTGGGCGTGCCCTCAAATCCCTCCGTTCAACCTTCACAGACCTGTCGCGGGCGGCATCCGATGGGTGCCGGCGTCGCTCATGGTCGAGTACCGATCGCTCCGGGAAGTGCCCCTCCCTACCTCGGCCGATGCGCATCGCGAGATTGCATTCGGAAGCCAGTCATACACTGGGTGAGGCTGATCGTAATCTGCCCTGCTACCACCATGCGGAGCACCTGCGCTGACGTCAGCGCTGACCGTAAGGGTTCGCTCGCTTCCCGGCTTCATTGATCACCTTGCGCTCGGCTGTGTCCTCTGCCTGACGCGCCATCTCCTCCCAACGCTCGGCCGACTGCTCATGCCGGCTACGGCGTTGTGGCAACGGCTCATTGGCTGCTGCCGCACGAGCGGCGGTCGCCAGTTCGCGATAGTCCTCCGCACCCATTGCTATTCCTTTCGACCCTGCTCTGTTGGATCAGAAGACGTTCCACCACCTGAGCGCGTCGAAAGCGAGCGTTTCGATCGCCACGACGATGAGCAGAATATTGCGGATACGAAGCTGCCGCCGGAAGCCCGCCCATGGATCTTCGGCGCGGTTGCCCGGAACATCCCTCCGCTCGCTGCTGCCGGCCTGGTGCATCCTTCGCGCTCTTTATCGCCTGGGCTTCTGCCGAACCGTTTACACCAGCACGAGCTGCACACGCCGGCCGACCACGGCCGCGGCGCGTTGCAGCGTCTCGATCGTCACATTGCCGTCGTTCGGATCGAGCACGCGATCGACCTGCGTCCGGCTGGTGTGCATCATCGTCGCGAGCCGGCTCTTGCTGAGCTTGCGTTCCTTCATCGCCTCGGCGAGCTGCCAGGCGATGACCTCCTTGATCGCCCGGGCCTGAAACTCGGCAAGGTCGCCCTGTCCTTCCAGAAAACTGTCGAGGGTGTCGCCGCGATGCTTGGTGTCAGCCATTGTCGGTCTTCTTCTGGCGCTTGCGGCACCTCGGGGCTCATCACGGCCAGACCTGTACCATATATGGTACGCCGTCAATCCGAAGCTGGAAACTGGGAGAACGAGCGAACGAGCAGCACGTGCCGGCGGTCAGGAGCGGCGCTACAGGCAGCCTGAGGCGGAACGGCGACGAAGGGCACACACTGCTGTCTCGGCACCTAGCGCGGCCTGTGCGGGCGCTACGAGGCCGTTTGGCGCCGACATCGCCCCGACTCCTTTCTCGCCGAGCCTGCGGCCGGTAGGCCGCCTCTGTGACGGCGTTAGCCGGCACGAAACTTAAGCGCATCGGCCAAAGGCCGATTCCGCATTCCCTTCTTACCTGTCCGCTGGGTGCGTTGTCGGATTAAGTGATTCTGTTAAATAGGAATCTTTAAGAAGGTTAAGCTCGAAAAACGCGATGATTCCTGCCACAAAATCAAGGGCCTAGCGGAAGGCCCGGTGGGTGAAACCCCGTGATTCGGTGGGTGAAACCCCGATAGTGGGGTGGGTGAAACCCCGAACCGAAAGTGGGTGAAACCCCGACTCCCAGAGGCCGCAAAGTATCTGTACGAGCAAGTTATCCACAGGCTGGGTTCCTTCGTGGCCCTGTCCGGATCGCAGCCGAGTCCGCCCGGTCGACCGCCCGGTGTGTGAAACCCCGATAAATTGGGCCTCTGGTGGGTGAAACCCCGATAGTCAGCGCCGGCCCGCGAGCCGGTCCATGCGGGCGTCCACCTCATCGGCATGGCGGCGATCGACATCGAGCCGGGCGCGACGCTCCTCCTCGGCTTGCGTCGCCTCGGACAGGGCCAGCGCCTCGGCCTCGCCGCGCAGTCTGAACAGCACAGCGGGGCTTTTGTCGGTCGTCTCGGCCGTTTCCATCGCATAGTCGGGAAGATGATCGGCCTCGATCACCCGCCGGAGCATCCGGTTGAACTCCTTGGGCTGGGCGTCGCTGCCCGTCTTGTCGCGGAGCACCTCGACGCGACACAGCCACCCACCGCGCTGCGAGCCGACATGCTTGCGGGCGATCCGGTACAGCGCCCGCTCCAGCCCCCCGGACAGCAGGAAATAGTCCGGGTGCATGGTGAGCAGCGCCTTCTCGTTGACGATCCCCTCATACACCCAATCCGACAGGGTCAGCGTCATGCCGCGCGGTTGCTCGGTCTCCGCATCGGTGTCGAAGGTCCAGCTATCGAGCCAGTTGAAGCCGGCCTTCTGCCGGCGCTTCGTCGCCCGGATCGAGGTCGTGATCGACGTGGTCTGGAGCCGGAGCAGCGCGGCTTGCAGCTCCTGATAGTCCCTGCCCCCGGTGCTGCGCTTGATCGCGCGCAGGAGATCGTAGGGCGTCGTCGTCAGCGTGCGCGGCAGATCGTTCAGGCCCTGCTGCTTCATCCGGTTCAGCGTGGAGGCCGCCCATATCAGGATATCGGCGTCCCATATTGTCGCCATGCCGTAGTCGGGGATCGCCTGCACGCGCACCCACGCCTCGCCGTCCGGGCTGCGATACTCGATTGGTTTGAGCCGCTTGCGTTTCTGGAGCGAGAAGAACGGCCGTTCCATGACCTCCCGCTGGTCGCGAAGCGGAAGGTCGCCCAGCGCCGGGATGAACAGGTCGAACTCGGGGCTGGGATCGCGCCGCTTGCTCATGGCGCGAACCTGGTGTGACCTCGCGTGACGAGATACTGGCGGAGCAGCCGCTCGGTGACGACGGTGAGCGGCTCCCCGCCCTCCTCCACGCTGAGCTGGCGAAGCGCGCGGTGCATGTCCTCGGGGATATGGATCAGCACCGGCTTCTTGCCCGGATGACTGCTGCGGCGCGCCATCGGTGCCAGGGCCGAGGCCGCTGTGTCGGCCGATCGCGCCGATCGGCGCGGCGCGACCGCCGGCTGCGGCTCCGGAACGGACTGGGCGACGGGCGCCGGTGCCGGCGCTTCGGGCTCGTCGTCGAAGATGCCGGCGAGCGCGGAAGGCTTCTTCGCCATTATGCCGCCTCGCTTACGGGCTTAGTCGTATAACCGCTTAGTCGCTTAGCCTCGGCATAGGCGGCGCGCAGCTCGGCTGCGGCCTTGCCGTCGGGCTCCGTCTCCGCTGCGGTCCGTCCAAGCGGCGTCGCCTTGTAGAAATCCTTGCGAAAGTGAAGCCGGCTGTCGAACATCATCACGCCCTTGGCCACAAAGCCGGCATGGGCCTCCTGCCCCTCCCCGCCCTGGTGCGGAACCTGGGTCAGCATGACGGCAAACGGCGTGCCGGCCTGCTGCACCTGTTTGACGGTCTGCAACACCGAATGGACGTCCAGCCCGCGCGGCGCGACCGGGATGATCACGAAATCCGCCTGCTCGGCTGCGAGCATGGCGATGTCCTTGGAATTTGCCGGCGTGTCGATGATGATCAGGTCGATCTTGCCGCTGCTCCGCCCGCGCGAGACGTGGAGGGGCAGGCCGGCGACGCTGCTGTCCTTCACGGTCACGTCGTCGTCGTCGCGGCGCTCCGACCAGTAGAGTGCCGACCCCTGCCGATCGTCGGCATCGAGGATGACCACCGACGCTCCCTCTCGTGCGGCCTCGACGGCGAACCCGGTGGAGAGGGTAGTCTTGGACTGCCCCCCCTTCTGCGCGATGACGGCCCATACCTGCATAGCTCATGCTCCCACTAAGCGGCTAAGCGACTTATGCCGCTTAGCCGCTTAGTCGTAAAGTGCCTAAGTCGCTTAGTCGTCGTCACCTGCGTCGTCGCCGTCCAGCGGATCGTGCTGCATCGGCCCATGCCCCTCGATCGGACAGACCGGCGCACCTGCGGTCTCCAGCCACTTGCGCGCGGTCCGGACCGTATAGCCGCATGCCTCGCATTCGCATTTGAGCATCCGCGTCGCTTGCTTCTTGGGTCGGGTGGTCTCGCCATCGGTATCGAGCCGGGCGTGGGGCAGGGGGCCGGCTGCCGCGAGGATCGGCACGATGGCGGCAAGAAAACCATCGCCGGGGATCGTCGCGCGCATCGGCCCGACCAACCCCAACCCGACAGCGATGCGTTTAAACGCCTTCCCATGTCCGGCCGCGATCCCGACTGCGGCGTGGACCAGCTCGTGCGCGAGGATCGCCGCGATCTGCGCCGGCATCGCATCGGGGGCATGCGCCAGGTCCGGCCGGATGAAGATCTCGAAATGGCCGTCGCCGCTGCACCGATTGTCCCAGCATTCGCCGATCGCCTTGCCCTTGGCGCCCCGACTGGTGAAGCCGATCGCGACGCGGATGCGATCGGGAAGGGGGGTATCCAGCGCCTCGAACAAGGGCGCCATGCCGACCGCCACCCGGTTCAGCCAGCTCTCGCGATTATCCTGCTCCATGTCGTCATCTCCTTTCCAAATCGCCTCGGGGCGATGGCCACGGCCATCGGCCCTGCCTCGTGGCGAACAGCAGGGGGTGAGGGGGCAGCGGGAATCTGCCGGGGTGGTGCGGGCGCAGCGAGCGCAAGCGAGTGAGCCACGGCCCGGCTGATTGCCGTTGCTGGGAGAGGGGGGCAGCGCCCCACTTTCCCGCGCGATCAAACCACGGCGCCGGCACGCCGGCGTCCTCTTGGGTGGCGCACGCGCCGCCCGCGCGAGCGATCGTTGCCCAACAAGGGCGAGACGCCGGCACGGCGGCTCGATCGGAGCGCAGCGGAGATAGAGCGCGGCCCGCACGGGCGCGCCCGCCATCAGGGCCAATTGAAAATAGCCGGACTAAGTGCTACACATTGACCATGCCGGACAAAGGACAACCCAGAACCTTCAAGACGGCCTGGTTCTCAAAGGCAGCGCGTAAGGCGCTTATCGCTGACACGGCGCTATGCGGCGCGATCGAACAGGTGCGGAAAGGACAGTGCGATGATCTCGGGGGTGGGGTGTTCAAGAAGCGGCTCGACAAGAACCGCCAGCGCAGCATCATCCTCGCCAAGGGCAAGCGCTACTGGGTCTATACCTACCTGTTCGCCAAGAAGGACCGCGACAATATCACCGATGCCGAGCTGAGCGCCTTTCGTGACCTAGCCGATCTCTACGATCAAAAGACCGACGCGGAGATCGCGCTGGAACTGGAAGCCAAGGAACTGACGGAGATTTGCCATGCCGACGAAGCCTAAGTTCAAGAGCGACGCCTTCGAGGCGATCCATAGCAGTGCGTCCGGCATGTTGCGGGCGGGCACGATCAGCAAGGCGACGATGCGGCACTTCGATGAAACGTGCCTGAGCGTCCCGGTCGCGTTCGCGCCGGCCGAGATCAAGCAGTTGCGCGAGCGCTATCATGTCAGCCAGCCGGTGTTTGCTCGTTACCTCAACACCAGCGAAAGCACGGTCGAAAAGTGGGAAGCCGGGACCAAGAAGCCCAGCGGCCTGGCGCTCAAGCTGCTCACGGTGGTTCAGAAGCACGGGCTGGAAGTGCTCGCTTAACGCCACGAAATCCCGCATCAAACTTTACCGCTTAGTCGCTTAGTGGGTTAGTCGCTTAACGCCGCCTGGCTATTATTTGACCCCGCCAAGATGCGTTGATGGCCAAGCCTCTGTCTTGTCCTGGTCATCCTGATCAGACAGGGTGGGCTCCCAACGGAGAATGCCATGTTCAGTCGGCGCGAAGTGGTGGCCGGGATAGCAGTTACGAGCGTACCCTGGGCAAAGCTGGTAGCGCAGGGCCGGGTTGTTACACTCCCTATCGAATTGACAAGAGATCGGGTGACGATCGCCTGTATGATCGGAGGCCAAGGGCCTTTCCGCTTCGTCATAGATACCGGGGGGATCGTCAGCTTGATCGAGCTTGACCTCGCCAAGAGGTTGAAGCTGCGTGATTTGGGCCAGCGGCGTCTTGGCATGCTGGGTGGGCAGGCCATGCATACCATCTACGAGGCGCGCGACGTCGTGTTGGGCGGCATTGCACGGCAGGCAAGCCGCCCTTGCTGGAACGGATACGATCCAGTTTGGCGAGGGTCTTTCCGGCTCCTTTGCAGCTGGTTTGCTCACCGAAGGTGATGCCGAGCTCGATTTTGATGCTTCCGTGCTCAAGCTGTTTCCCGAGGGCGGTCCGCCACGTGATGGATGGGCTCGGGGCACCGACGCAATTCAGCACAAGGGCCTGCCGAGCGGCTCTGCTTTTCTGTTCGCTGATGTCGCTCTGAATGGCCAGCCGCTAAGATGCGGTCTGGACACAGGCTTCGCGCAACCGATGCGCGTGACGGCTTCTACGGCCAAGCGGCTGGGGTTGGAGGGGCGCAACTGGTCCCCGGGAGCACGGGGTATGAGGGCTGTTCGGGTTGATACGCTGGAATTCAGTGGTCAGCATTATCAGCGCCCGATTGTTTTGATGCAGCCGCCAGCAGAGAATAGCGACACCTATGGCGATGGGCTCATTGGCCTGCCGCTCATCCGACAGTTCAATCTCGCAACCGACGTAAAAGCCGATCTGCTTTGGACGAGACGCAATAAGCAAATGGCGGAAGCACCTCGTTACAACATGGCAGGTGTATGGCTTGACCGAACCGAAGGCGGCGCGACGGTCGGTGCCGTTGGTAAAGGAAGTCCGGCAGAGGCGTCAGGGCTGATGCAAGGCGACGCGGTCCGCGGCGACTTTGCGACCCTGATCAAAGGATTCACTGGTCCGCCGGGAAGCCAAGTTACGCTTCCGATTGTCGGACGTACAGGATTACGCGAGGTGTCACTAACCTTGGCGGATTACCTGTGATCTGCGCCGGTTTGTAGCGCCGGAAGTTGAGCGGAGCATCTTATTGGCGTAAAATGGTAGGTAGCGGTCCGACGGCTACAGGTGGCGCGGCGCGCCGCTAACAGCTTCCCGTCGAGTAGGTCAATCGCTTGCGCTAATGAAACGTGATACCCATCCAGATCGCTGCCAGCATCAGGACCGCGTAAAAACCGGCGAGAAAGTATCGCTCAACTGGCTTTCTTGATACGTCGACATAGGGTCCGTGCTTCGTCGGCGCCTGTTCCTTCACCATAATGGACCAGATTCCCCAAGCACAGGTCGGGACTAACAGAAAGGGAAATACTACCATTCAGATACGCCTTATCCGGCTGTGGCATTTTAACCAGGATGTTCATGGCTGATTGATATTAAGTTTTAGTAAAGTAATGCCGTGTGACGCCGGGACTTACTGAATGTCGCACTGGATGAAAGAGGTTTGCGAAAGGCCTAGTGCCGTAGGAGCCCGCCGGCGCCGTCTTTACCGCCAAATACGGTCGTTTATGAAGGAATGGTACGCCGGAAGTCGGCTCGGGAACGGCTCGAAGTGGTGGAGTCCGGTCTGACGGCTTTTGGTGAGAGCCTCGTAGGAAGCAGACATTCCGCAGGCTAACCGACTGAACGCCTCCTCGCATACTGGCGCTAATAGAATGGAGCTGTATCCGAGCGATGTACAAAGGCCAATTAGCGGTGTCTTAATTCATTGCGGTGATTGTCCGGAAGTATCAGTGACACAGGACTAATCAATGAAATCCGTATTAGCGTTTGCGTTTACCGCTCTCCTCTCAAGCACAGCTTTTGCAGAGGTTGTTCAAGGCAACGCCTATCCCCCACTTGCCGTGCGCATGCATGAGGAGGGTGATACTGGCTTTCAAGCCGAGTACGGTCCAGACGGGCTAGCAATCAGTTGCAGCGTTACAAAGTCCAGTGGCTTTGCCACGCTCGATGACGCTACTTGCCCGCTCGTAAGGCTTCAGTCCCATTTCGTACATCATGCGCACGGTATTCGGAGCGACGTAATGATCTGGCGCATCCATGATATAAGCGACAGATAGAATAAGAGGGAATATACGACGAGGTCGCCTCGATCGCGATATTCCCAACTCTTATACTCGGTTTTGATAGGCCTT
>Ga0302314_10010205_pt1 | contig 16460 bp, 10 predicted proteins | sample III_Palsa_N2_3_FD_200533 | JGI IMG/M metagenome (GOLD analysis project Ga0302314, IMG submission 200533) | Peat permafrost microbial communities from Stordalen Mire near Abisko, Sweden - III_Palsa_N2_3 | ecosystem: Environmental > Terrestrial > Soil > Palsa > Peat permafrost | place: Sweden... | reverse complement strand
CCGGACCGGAGGTCTTCGGCAGGAGCGTGGTCATTTCGGCGGGAGCCTCCGCTCCGGAACCGTGGGCGGGTGCCGCCCGCATCACCGTGGGCCCCGACGAGCTGACCGATCCCGGCCCCGTGGTGGATGTGCTCCACGGGGCATGGTTGGCGCGGCGACCCGTTGTCGTCGAACTGGCGGTCGACCCCGATGCCCTCCGTGAGCCGGAACGCCATCTTGGTCCGGTGTACGAACTGGCCCCGGGGTTCACCTTCCTGCGGGAGCGCCTCCAATTCCTGGTCTGGGCCAACGCCTATGACGTCCGTTCCGGTGAGCCCGTGTGGTGGCACGGGAGGAAGGCCGCCCGCCGCCTGGCCGCCGACGGTGTCGTCGAAAGCGGGCCCGCTGACCTGACCGTCGCCGACGGAAGCTCCTGGTGGGTGGACGGGGGTCCGCCGGACCCGCCTGATCCCGGCGACGGCTCGTCGGTGGTGCACCGATGGAGCGCCGAGGCGGGCCGGCTCACCGCAGTTGCGGGGGTGGTCGCCGATGGCGACCTGGCGCCCGATCAGTTGGCCGCCGTCGAGCACCGGGACGGGCCGGCCCGGGTCATCGCCCCGGCCGGTTCGGGCAAGACCCGCGTGCTGACCGAACGGCTCCGGCTCCTCGTCCGGCGCGGCACCCATCCGGGGGTGGTCACCGCGCTCGCCTACAACACCCGTGCCGCCGGTGAGATGCGCTCGCGCGCCGCGGACGTCTTCGGGTCCGACGGTCCCCATGTGCGCACGTTGAACAGTCTCGCCCTGTGGATCTGCACCAGCTTCGGGGCGTCCGGAGCGGTCCGGGTACTCGACGAGCCGGCCGTGCGCGACCTGGTGGGCGAGCTGTTCGAGGTGAAGCGGCAGGCCAACGCCGACACCACGGCGCCCTACCTGGCGGCGTTGTCCCTGGTGCGACTCGGGTTGGTCTCGCCGGAGGCCGCCGAAGAGGCGTACCCCGATGCCTCCGGTGTGGCCGAAGGGTTCGGGCGATTCCGCCAGGCGCTGGCCGAACGGGGCCAGGTCGACTTCGACGAGCAGATCTACCGGGCCATCGAGATCCTGCTGAGCGACCCCGAAGCCAGAGCTGCGGCCCAGGCCCGGTGCCGGCGGATGCTGGTGGACGAGTTCCAGGACCTGGCCCCGGCCCATCTGCTGCTGATCCGCCTCCTGGCGGCCCCGGGCTTCGACTGCTTCGGGGTCGGCGACGACGACCAGGTCATCTACGGCTACGCCGGCGCCACACCCGAGTTCCTCATCAACTTCGCCGGGTACTTCCCCGGTGCCGTCGACCACCCGCTCGAGGTCAACTACCGCTGTCCACCGTCGGTGGTGGACGCGGCCCGCCATCTGCTCGGCTACAACCGCGAACGGGTGGCGAAGGCCATCCGGAGCCCGGAGGGCCGGGTGGACCCCCTTCCCCCGCCGGACGGACTGTTGGCGGGACGGGGCCCGGTGGTGGTGGAGACGGCGGCGGCCGACGCGCTGGCCGGCCTGGCCGTCGATGTGGTCGACGCCTGGCGCGCCGAGGGGGTCGACCCGACTGACATTGCCGTGCTGGCCCGGGTGAACGCCGCGCTGCTCCCGGTCCAGGTGGCTTTTGTCGAATCCGGGGTGCCGTGCACCACACCGTTGACCACCCAGGTGTTGAGCCGGACCGGGATCCGGACTGCATTCGCCTACCTGCGGATCGGAAGTGACCCGGGCGCCATCCGCCGGGAGGACGTGCGGGACACCATCCGGCGACCGTCCCGGGGCATCGCCCCGATGGTGGTGGACATGGTGACCAAGAACCGGACCACCTCGGTCGCCGACATCCGCCGTCTCGCCGGGCGGCTGTCCGGCCGGGACGTGCCCAAGCTGCTGGCCTACGCCGATGACCTCGAAGTGGTGGCGGAGGCCGCCATCAGGTCGACCGCGGACGCGTTGCAGGCGGTGCGGGTCGGGATCGGCCTCGAGGCGACCCTCGACACACTCGACGCCTCGCGGGCAGCCGCTGACCGCTCCACCCACGCCGATGACCTGGCCGCCCTCGAGTCGATCGCCTCGCTCCACCCGGATGCGAGCACCTTCGCCCAGTGGCTGCGGGAGGTCCTCAGCCGTCAGGCGGTCGACGGGCCTGCGGTCGAACTCTCCACGGTCCACCGGATCAAGGGCAAGGAGTGGGGCCACGTCCTGGTGGTCGGCGCCTCAGCCGGGTTGTTCCCCCATCGGCTGAGTGACGACCTGGAGGGCGAACGGCGGGTCTTCCACGTGGCCATCACCCGGGCCGGGTCACAGGTCGTGGTCCTCGCCGACCGCGCCGCCCCGTCCCCGTTCCTGGCCGAGCTCGATGGCAGTGCACCCCATGTGGCTCCTCCCGTCCGCACCGTCCCCGGCGCACCGACCCGGAAAGGACCGGGAGACCGGAAGCGGTCGGGGGCCACGACCGCCGGCGCCCGCAACGAGTCGACCCGATCGGGTCCCGGCGAGGAGGCCCTGCGCGCCTGGCGCACCACCACCGCCCGGGCCGACGGTGTACCCGCCTACGTGGTGCTCAATGACAAGGAGCTGGTAGGGATCGCCGAAGCCGGGCCGTCGACACTGGCCGAGCTCGGTCGGTGCCGTGGCATGGGTCCGATCCGCCTCGAGCGGTGGGGTGACGAGATACTCGCCGTGCTCGAATCGGCGAAGGACCGATAGGTCGCCCCCTAGGGGCGGCCCGCCGGCACTCGGCCTACCCTGGTCGGGAGTATCACCCGACCGCATCCGACCTCCCGGAGGACCACCATGCAACTCGGCATCCACTTCGCCAACTTCACCCTGCCCGGAGGTCCCGAGGCCATCGGCCCGATCCTGTCGGGGACCGCACGCGAGGCCGAAGCCGCCGGGTGCACGACGTTCACGCTGATGGACCACTACTTCCAGATGGAGGAGTTCGCCGACCGCCGGGAGCCGATGCTCGAGGGATATACCGCACTCGGCTTCCTGGCCGGGCGCACCGACCGCATCCGGCTCGGCCTGATGGTCACCGGCGTCACCTACCGGCACCCCGGACTGCTGGCCAAGATCGTCACCACGCTCGACGTGGTATCGGAAGGACGGGCACAGCTGGGCATCGGCGCGGCGTGGTACGAGCGTGAGCACATCGGCTACGGCGTGCCGTTCCCCCCGGTGTCCGAGCGCTTCGAACGACTCGAGGAGACCCTCCAGATCTGCCTCCAGATGTGGAGTGACGACGACGGGCCCTACGAGGGCGCCTACTACCGTCTGGCCGAGACGGTCTGCTCACCGAAGCCGGTCAGCCGTCCCCGGCCGCCGATACTCATCGGCGGCAGCGGCGAGCGCAAGACCCTCCGCCTGGTGGCCCGGTACGCCGACGCCTGCAATCTGTTCGCCCTGGACGTGGGTGAGGTCGCCCACAAGCTCGAGGTGCTGGAACGGCACTGCGCCGACGAGGATCGCGACCCGACCGAGATCCAGCGCACCATCCTCGCCATGGTCGATCCGCTGACCGACGTGGACGGCTTCCTCGGCTCGATGGAGGCCTACGCCGCACTCGGCGTCGACCTGGTCGAGGTCATGCCGTTGGTGGAGGACCCGGTGACGTGGGCCGGGCTCCTGGGTGAGCAGGTCGTCCCCCGCCTGGCCCAGATCGGGAGCTGATCGGCTCATCGCGCCGACCCCGGTCCGGGATCAGGCCGGGGTGAAGGCCAGCGGTAGGCGGGCCGGACCCCAGATCCCGAACGTCGTGGGCTTCCACTCGACCGGCCCGTCGGTGGCCAGATCGGCCATCCGCCGGGAGAGCAGCGTGAGCGCCTCCTGCAGCTCGGCCCGGGCCAGTGCCGCGCCCATGCAGTGGTGGATTCCCGAGCCGAAGGTCATCTGCTGGATCCCCCGTTCCCGGGTGATGTCGAAGGTGTCGGGACCTTGGTAGCTGTCGGGATCCCGGTTGGCTCCCGCCAACGAGGCGAAGACGAGGGTCCCCTTCGGGAACAGGACGTCACGGAACACGATGTCCTCCGGTGCGAACCGCACCGTCCCCCGCACGGCGCCGAGATAGCGCATGGCCTCTTCGACCGCACGCGGGGCCAGTTCGGGGCGCTCGGCCAGCAGGGCCCACTGGTCGGGGTGCTCGGCGAACAGCGCCAGGGCACAGGCCAACTGGTTGCGGGTGGTGTCGGTTCCGGCCATCAGCACCGCAATGGCGAGCGAGACGAGCTCTTCGGTGGATAGGCGGTCTCCCGCTTCCTCGACCGCGATCAGGTCGCTCAGGAGGTCCTGGCGGGGGGCGGCACGGCGGGCCGCGATCAGGTCGGCCAGATACGCCTCGAGCTCGGCACCCGCCGCGTCGACCAGGGGGAGGTCCTCGGCCAGGTTCTGGTTGAAGATGCGGAAGATGTCGGTGGCCCAGGCGGAGAACTGTCGCCAATCCTCCTGGGGTGCCCCGAGCAGCTCGCAGATGATCGGGATCGGATAGGGCTCGCACAGGTCGGCGACCAGTTCGCACCGGCCCGAGTCGTGGAATCCGTCGAGGAGGCCACCCACCACCTCGCGCATGAACGGTCGGAGCCGGTCGGCCGCCTGCGGGGTGAACGCCGGGGCGACCAGGCGGCGCAGCCGGGCGTGATCCTCGCCCTCCATGCCCAGGATCGAGCGGCGCCGCGGATCCTCGGAGTCGTCCGGCTCCATCCCGTTCATCTCGCGCAGCAGCGACAGCGCATTGTGGAATCGTCGGTCTCGCAGCAGCGACACACAGTCGTCATGGCGGCTCAGCGAGTATCCGAGCGGGGTCTTGGCCAGCCAGTGCTGCTCCCGGGCCTCGGCGATAGCGGCAAGCGCCTGTTCGCGGTCCATCCCCGTGGTGTCGACCATCGGCAGATCGAGTTCGTGTACAGAGGTCACCATCAGGCACTCTCCCGTCGGTGCAGGGACGGGGCCAAACTATCCCGGGTCCACGGCCCCAGGCCGTCGATAGGGTTCCGCACATGGAACCGAGCACCACTGCCGCAGCCATCGCCGACCCACTCGGAACGGTTGCCGGCGCCACCTTCTACTTCTGCCCGCAGTCGGCGGCCCGGGCGTCAGAGGTCGGACTCGACGTGGTCACCCTGTACGCCGGGGGTCGCGGTGCCGTCCTGGGGGACGTCCCGGCCCAAGAGGTGGACGAGGTGTTCTTCTTCTTCAAGTCCGGCTTGATCACCGGCCTGGTGGAGGCGGCCAGGAAGGTGGCGGATGTCCCGACCCTCCTCGATGCGCACCTGGCTGCCGCCGACGATTTCGCCATGGCCACATTCGGTGGGGTGGACGAATCGGCATTGGCCGCTTTCGATGTCGCCGCGGCCGCCGTGGTGGACGCGCTGGCCACCGGGGAGTGGCCCCTGGTCGACTGATACCGGGCGGCACCGGTGCCCTCGGCTCTGGCCGCGGCCGCCTTCCGACGGGCGATCCTCCTGCGGGAGCTGCGTGGTGGGGTGCACCGCGGCGCGGTGATCGACGCGGGGCTGACCGCGGCGGTGGCCTGCCAGTTCGACCGGGGCGACGACTACTACCGACTCCACGGGTTCGGCGAGGAAGACCTGGTGGAGGGGACCCCGTCGATCCTGGCGGCCCGGAGCGCGGCGGAGACATCGACTGACCAACAGGTGGGCCGCCATCTGTCGATCCTGGACGGGGCCGGCCTGGACGCCCTGGTGGCCGGGGCCGAGGCCATGGACGCCGCCCGACGGTCCCCGGTAGCGGTCAGCTGACCGGAGCGGCCTACCGGGCGGGAAAGCTGACGAACCGATCGGCGGTGGGGACGGCCTCGCCGTCCCAGCGGTAGGCCACCAGTGGGAAGCCGGGGCGGACAGCGCTGTAGTCGACACAGACGGCGCGGGACGCCGCGGGAGCCGGTGTTCCCGTGAACCAGTAGTGACCGAAGAAGACCGGGACGGTATCCCCATAGCGGAAGCGGACGGCCTCGTCGGAGGGGCTGTCGGGCAGCCCGGGATGGTGCGACCCGTCGGGCCGTGTGCATCCGCGGGGGATCATGGCCGCCTCGGCCTGGGTGGTGGCCGCGTCGTCCCACCACCTCAGCCGGGCCGACTGGCGAACGGTCCCCTCGGGGTCCCGCCACGTCAGTTCCTCGGGCAGGCGGAGCTCCGGGCCCTTGAGCACGACCTCGACGGCCTCGAACGCCTCGGCGCCGCGGGTGTTGGCCTCGAGGACGAACGCGTCGCTCAGTGGGGTGTCCGGGGTGGTCCACTTGTCGAGTACCGCCAGCGAAGCCGGATGCCAGCAGGCATGGGCGATGCGGATGCCGCCGAGGTCCAGATAGAGGGGAAGGGTCCGGAACCACTCCAGGTGGGACCGGTGGAGGGGGGAACCCTCGACCACCTGGTCCAGGTAGGACCGGTGCAGGTGGGTGTTGTGGGCCCCGTGGCGGCCCTGGTGGGTCCGGGCGAAGTCCCCGGGCGCCGCCGGGTCGGGGGTGGCGTAGGAGATGGCGTTGAACTCGTGGTTGCCGAGGACCACCAGGGCGGAGCCGGCTTTGTGCATGGCCTGCACGATCCGGACCGCCTCGACCTGGGCCGGCCCACGATCCATCAGGTCGCCCACGAAGACGGCGGTGCGCTCGGGGTGACGGTATGCCCCGTCGACCACCCGGTAGCCGAGCAGGTCGAGCAGGCCGATGAGTTTGTCGGCACTTCCGTGGACGTCGCCGATGACGTCGTACGCGGCCATCCGTCCAGCCTTTCTCCGTGGCCCTCGGTCGAGACGCGCCCGGCCATCGGGGCGGTGGGGACCTTCGTCCAAGCGGCAAATCCATTCTAGGTTCCACTCCCTACGCCTGAATCGGCGTCAAGGCGCTCGGGAATCACCCCGCCCCCGAACCGTGCCCGTGAACGTTGCGCGACTCGTCGGCACGCTCACCCCGGACCCGTCGGCGCGGGACCGCGCCATGGGGTCCCGGACGCTGTTGTGGTGTCCAAATTCATGTGTCCACGAAATACCTGTTGTCGTCGACGAGGTCTGTTCGCCCGCAAACTTGTGGTTTGAACAGGGCCGATGCCGTAGGATCGGTGTTGCGCACAGCGCAGGTCCGGAGATGCCCACGGCGAATACCGGGGGCGAACGCCGGACCGTGGAGGTCGCAATGGGACCTACCCGTCCCGCATCACCCGCCACCCGCGTGGCGGATCCCGTCGGGGGACGGCCCGTGGTCGTGGTCGTCGACCGACAGCGTGGCGAGCCCGACGAGGAGATTGCCCGGCTGGTCCAGGCGACCGGAGATCCCGAATGGGAGGCGCTGTGGCCCGTCGGCGGTAGACCACGGGTGGTGGCCGCCCGCGACGTGGACGCCACCCTGCGCATCGTCGCCTCCGGCGCCGTCGCTGCCGTCATCGCCGTCCAGCCCCCCGGCGAACTGCGACTCGAGCAACGCACCCGGGAGTTGCGGAACGCGCTAGGCGACTTGCCGCTCATCGTCATCTGTGATGGCGCGGACGGGTCTCGCGGTGAGCTCATCGGTTCGGGCGCAGACGAGGTCCTCGACCAGCCCGGGCTGGTGGACCACCTCCTCAGGTCCCTGACGGTTGAAGTGCGTCGCTCCCGGCGGAACATCCGCGACCGCCTCGTGTCCACCCACCTGCTCGCCGATGCGCTGTTCCGCGATTCCGGGTACTGCCTGTTGGACGGGTCGGGGACGATCGTGTCCACAGCGCTGAAGTCATCGGAACCGTGGTCCGGCGGGCTGATCGGGCTCCGGGCGGTGGAACTCGTCGCCGGATTGGACGCCTCGCGTTTCGAGGATGCCCGCCGGCTGGCTCGCCGGTTCCCGTCCACGCCCCGGATAGTGGAGGTCGAAGTGGTCTCGCCGGTTCCCGGTCGCCGGTGGCTGGAGATCACCTTGGTCGAGATCGGTCAGGCATCCGTCGTCAACGGGGTCGTCGCCACCCACCGGGACGTCACCGACCTCCATGTCGGGGCGTCGCACGCGGTGCCGGACGTCGACATGATCGAGTGTCTGGCGGAGGGCGTGGTCGTCTACCGGCCCGATGGGACGATCACGGTTTGGAACCAGGCGGCCGCCCACCTGCTGGGCATGCCGGTGGAGGCGGCCATCGGTGGCGATGTCCACACATTGGTGGGCCACGTCCCGGAGCTGGGTGGCTCCTGGGAAACCGACACTCCGCACGTGTGGCGGGACGAGGTCCGGATCGTGCTGCCCGACGGATCGGAGCAGGTGGTCGAGCGGGTGTTCACCCAGATGTGGGGCGACCGGGGAGTGCTGCGCGAGACGGTCTTAGTGGTCAGGTCGGTGACCGAACGATGGGCGGCCGAGGCGGTGTCCCGGCGGTTCACCGCCATCCTCGACTCGTCGTCGGAGGCAATATGGTCGACGACGACACAGGGCATCATCACGACATGGAACGCGGCCGCCGAAAGACTGTACGGATACACGGCGGAGGAAGTCATCGGACGCCACGTCAGGATGCTCGTCCCCGAGGATCACCGGGCCGAGCTCGAATCGATCATCACCAGGGTGGCCGAAGGCGGCGTGGTGGAGCGGCTGGAGACGGTGCGCCGACGCAAGGACCTGTCGGAAGCCAAGGTCGTGCTGAGTGTCTCCCCCCTGTTCGACGAGCAGATGAAGGTGGTGGGGGCGATCACGGTGGCCCGTGACGTGACCGAGCAGCGGGCCGCCGAGGCCGAGCGGGAAGTGGCGGAGCTGCGTTTCGACGGGGCGTTCCGCCGGTCGACGTTCGGCATGGCCAATGCCGATCTGCTCGGTCGACTCACCAACGTGAACCCCGCACTCTGTGATCTGCTGGGCCGGTCGGCCCGCGAGATCCTGGGCCACCAGCTGTCCGACTTCGCCCATCTCGAGTCGACCCCGGCCGAGCCCGCCCGGGTTCCGTCGGTATACGACGGGATCGATTCGCACACCGATGAGCGCCGGTACCGACGGCCCGACGGTGAGGTCATCTGGTTGCAGACCAACGTGTCGTTGATCCGTGGGATCGACGACGATCCGCTCTATCTGACCGTACAGGCGCTCGACATCACATCCCGCAAGCGCATGGAGTACGAACTCGAGCACCGCGCCCTCCACGACGACCTCACCGGGCTCCCCAACCGGGCCCTGCTGAACGATCGACTCGAACAGGCGCTGGCTGTGGCCCGCCGGACCGGTCACCAGGTCGGCGTGGCCTTCTTCGACGTGGACGGGTTCAAGCACGTCAATGACGCACTGGGCCATGGCACCGGGGACGCACTATTGGTCGAGCTCGGCCGGCGCCTGATCGCCACCGTGCGCCCCGACGACACCGTGGCCCGGATCGGCGGGGACGAGTTCGTGGTCCTGTGCCCCGACGTATCCGTCGAATCGATGCAGATGCTGGCCGGCCGGATCCGCACCACGGTGGGCGAGCGGTTCCACGTCGGCGGTCACGACATCGAAGTGCACGCCAGCCTCGGGATCACGGTCGGAGTGGCCGAGAGTTCGGCCCAGTCGGTGCTGTCCGAGGCGGATGCCGCCATGTTCCGGGCTAAGGAACTCGGACGCAACCGGGTGGCGGTGTTCGACGAGACACTGCGGGCACGGGCCACCGACTTCCTCGAAGGGGAGAAGGCGCTCCGACTGGCCATCGCCCGCCGGGAACTGGTCGCCTACTACCAGCCGATCATCGACCTGGTCGCCAACGAGCCGATCGGAGTCGAGGCCCTGGCCCGCTGGATCAGGGAGGACGGCACCGTGGTACCTCCCGATGAGTTCATCCCACTGGCCGAGACGACCGGCCTCATCGTCCGCCTGGGTGAACTCATGCTGATGGAGGCCGTCTCGTCGGTGTCGGACTGGAACGCCGGGGTCGCCGAACGGGACCAGATGTGGGTGAGCGTCAACCTGTCCGCCCGCCAGCTGTCCGAGGAGTCGCTGGTGGACACCGTCCGCGACGTGCTGACGGGATCCGGGCTCCGCCCGGAGCAGTTGCACCTCGAGATCACCGAGACGGTGGTGATGGATGACGTCGAGGCATCGATCGTGAAGCTCGACCAGATCCGGGCCCTCGGTGTCCGCCTGTCCGTCGACGACTTCGGGACCGGGTACAGCTCGCTGGCGTACCTCAAGCAGCTACCGGTGGACACCCTCAAGATCGATCATTCGTTCGTGGACGGGGTGGTCACCGACCCCGACGACAGGACCATCGTGGAGGCGGTGATCGGACTGGGCCGGGCCCTCGGTCTCACCTGCCTGGCCGAAGGAGTGGAGACCCCACAGCAACTCGCCGCCCTGATCCGCCTGGGCTGCGAGCTCGGGCAGGGATATCTGTGGGCCCGGCCGATGCCTGCCGCAGCCGCCCGCGAGTGGATGGACCGACGCCTGGCCGGTGGGTGATCCCGGTGGCGGCCACCGGAATGGGGCGTGTCTGCGGCCTGGCGCCGCCCGAGACGAGCGTAACAACGTCGTAAATCACTCTTCCCCCAGCGGCCGGACGGGTGCAGAGTGGTCCCATGGACGCATCGGACGCAGTCCACGGGCCAGCCGGGCGGTCGGGTGACGACGGCAATGGAGTGGCGAGCGGAGTGGACCGGCCCTGGATGCTCCTGGCGGTCGCCATCCTCGCCCCGGTGGTCGTGGCGGCCCTGCTCACGCCATGGCGGGACCGGCTCGCCGCCGCGGACAACGCACTCATCCTCGTCGTGGTCATCGTCGCCGTGGCGACCGCCGGCCAGCGTTGGGCGGCCGCGGTGTGCGCCGTGGTTTCGGCACTGGCGTTCGACTTCCTACTCACCCGGCCGTACGGCTCGTTTCGGATAAGCCGGACGAGCGATCTGGTCACCGAGCTCCTGCTGCTGGTGGTGGGTCTGGCTGTGGGCGACCTGGCCGCACGTGGCCGGACGCAACGGGTCGCCGCGTGGCAAGGTCGGCGTCACCTGGCCGTCCTCCACAATGTGGTGGGCATGGCGGCGGCCGGACGGGACCCCGACGATGTGGTCAAAGAGGCCGGCCGGGAGTTGATCCGGCTGCTCGGCCTCCGCTCGTGCACATTCCGTCGGGTCGATACCGGTCTGGCCGCGCTGGTCGAGCCCAACGGTGAGGTCCGGCTCGGTGCGGTGACATGGGCGACAGAGGACCTCGGTCTGCCGCACCGTGGGGTGGACCTACCGGTTCGCAGCGCCGGGCGGGTTCTCGGTCACTTCGTGCTGCTGCCCATCCCCGGCACCCGGGTGCCCCGCCAGTCCCTCGAAGTGGCTGTCGACGTCGCCGACCAGGTGGGAGCGGCCCTGGCGGGTCAGGCCCGGACCGTCGACGCCTGACCCTCTGGGCTCCGGCAGCCGCCCCGGTTCATCGGATGCTCGCACGCCGGCAATCTTCCCGAAACGAAGCGCCCCTAGGTTGGCACCACCAAGCGCACGGGATCGGTCCGGGCGGCCGGCGGGACCTCACCGGGCCGACCCAGTGCGTTCGGTCCGCCACGTCGGTTCGCTGCATCCACGAGGACATGGTTCCGACGACAGTAGGTTTGGGTTTCGGGGACGGTAGGAGAGGTCCGACGGATGGCATCCGACAGGCAGGATCCGGGCGTCGAGACCGAGGATCGCAATACCGCCGGCTCCCTCGAGGTGTTCGTGGAGGACGAGGTCACATCGATCGGCGCGGGTGCCCATGTGCCGGCCTCGCCCCATGTCATCGTCCTCTTCGGGGCCACGGGTGACCTGGCCAGACGGAAGCTGCTGCCCGGACTGTTCCACCTGTCGCGTGCCGGCATGTTGCCCGAGTGTCGGATCGTGGCCACCTCGCTCGAGTCGTTGGACGACGAGCAATACCACTGTTTCGCCCGCGCCGCGTGCGACGAATTCGCCCGCGACGGGGTCTCAGACCTCCATTGGGGCGAGTTCCAGCGCCGACTGACCTACGTGTCCGGTGAGCAAGGAGTCACCAAACTGGCCGAGACGGTGCACCGGCTCGAGGCCGAGTTCGACACCGAGCCGCGTCGACTCCACTATCTGAGCATCCCGCCCACGGCGGCCGATTCCGTGGTGCGCACTCTGGGTGAGGCCGGCCTCACCGAACGGTCGCGGGTCATCATGGAGAAGCCGTTCGGCACCGACCTGGCCAGCGCACGGCGTCTCAATTCGGCGGTCCGCGAGGTGTTCGATGACGACCAAGTATTCCGCATCGACCATTTCCTCGGCAAGGAGGCGGCGCAGAACATCCTCGCCTTCCGTTTCGCCAACGGGCTGTTCGAGCCGATCTGGAACCGCCAGCACATCGACCACATCCAGATCGATGTACCCGAGACCCTGGGAGTCGAGGCGCGGGCGGGGTTCTACGAGCAGACCGGCGCCTTCCGGGACATGGTGGTGACCCATCTGTTCCAGGTGCTCGCCTTTGTGGCCATGGAGCCGCCCACCGAGCTCGAGCCCCGGTCGATCAACGAGGAGAAGAACAAGGTGTTCCGGTCGATGAGGCCGATCGACCCGGGTGAGGTCGTGCGCGGGCAGTACGAGGGGTACACCCACGCCGAGGGTGTCCCGATCGACTCGGATACCGAGACATTCGTCGCCTTGAAGTGCGAGATCGACAATTGGAGGTGGGCGGGAGTCCCCTTCTTCCTCCGGACGGGCAAACATCTGGCGGAGGGGGCGCGAATCGTCTCGATCGCCTTCCGCGAGCCACCGAAGTCGATGTTTCCGGCCGGATCCGGCGTCGGCACCCAGGGGCCCGACCACCTGACCTTCGACTTGGCCGACTCGTCCAAGCTGTCCTTGTCGTTCTACGGCAAGCGGCCGGGCCCGGGCATGAAACTCGACAAACTCAGCCTTCAATTCGCTCTCCACGAGACTGAGGAGAGCGAACACGTCCTCGAGGCCTACGAGCGGCTCATCCACGACTCGATGAGCGGCGACCAGACGCTGTTCACCAACGCCGAAGGCATCGAGCGGTTGTGGGAGGTATCCCAGCCGCTCCTCGACCATCCACCAGAGGTGCAGCTCTACCGGGTGGGGTCCTGGGGGCCGCCGGCGATGCGCGACCTGATCGCCCCGCGCACCTGGCGCCTGCCATTCGAGCGGGGATGGCGTCAGAAGCGGTGACCACGGCGGAGTCCACCAGACTCCCCGACCCGACGGACACTCCTGCGGGCAGATGGGGCGCCGACGGGCACGTGATCGTCTGCGGTCTGCGGGGCGTCGGCCTGCGCACCGTGGAGCAGCTGCATCTGAGTGGCGTTCCGGTGGTGGTCGTCGACGACGACCCGGACCTCCGGTTGGCCCGGATCATCGAGGGTTGGGGCGTGACCCACGTCCACCGCAGCGCCCAGCTCGGGGACGGGTTGGCCGAGGCCGGCATCGATCGGGCCGCAGCGGTCATCTGCGTGGAGACCAATGAGCTGGCCACCCTGGAGATCGCCATGCGGGTGCGCGAGGCCCGGCCCGACGTCCGCCTGGTCGTGCAGCTGGCCAACCCATCGGTGGGTCGGGCCTTCGAGCGCGTCCTCGGGACCGGCACCGTCCTCGACGTGGCCGCCCTGGCCGCGCCCTCGTTCGTGGAGGTGTGCCTCCGCCAGCCGTCCCACCAGTTGGACCTGGGAGGCGAGCGGTTCGCCGTGGTGGAGGTCGAGGTGGGGGATGACGAGGGTTACAACCGGACCTTCCGCAGTCACTTCGGAAATCTGGCCCCGGTGGCCGTTGTGCCGGCCGACGGAGGGGAGATCGTCTGCTGCCCGGGACGGGACCACCCGGTCGGCCCGGGGGACCGGGTGGCGGTGCTCGGGACCCGGGACGAACTCCATCGGGCCGGGATCGACCTCGGCGGTGCGCCGGTGGGTGCGTCGATCCCTCTGGTGCAGCATGCGCGTCGACGCCTGGCCTCACTGCGTGACTCCACCGCCCGCGGACTGGCCATCGTCGTGGCCGGGCTGTTCGTCCTGTTGGTGGTGGCGGCGACGGTCATCCACCTGGCGTACCGGCTGCCCGCCGGTGGCGGTCACCCTGACGTGCTGTCCTCGGCGTACTTCACCGTAGAGACGGTTGCCACCGTCGGTTACGGGGACTACGACTTCTCGGGCCAGCAGGCCTGGATGGTGGTGTTCGGAATCGTGCTGATCGTCCTCGGCGTGTCGCTCGTCTCGACAGCCTTCGCCCTGTTCACCAACTTCCTGGTGAGTCGCAGGATCGAACAGTCGCTGGGCCGCCGGCGGGTCCCCGGCATGACCGGCCACGTCGTCGTGGTCGGACTCGGGGCCGTAGGTGTCCGGGTGGTGGAGGGACTGGTGGCCCAGGGCAGGAGGGTGGTGGTGATCGAGCGGGATGCCCAGAACCGATACCTCGACCGGGCCCGCGCCCTGCGGGTACCGGTGGTGATCGCCGACGCCACGCAGCGCCAGACCCACGCGTCGGTGAACCTCGACGAGGCCGCGGCCGTTGCCATCCTGACAAGTGCCGATCTCACCAACATCGAGACGGGACTGGCCGTGCGGGAGTCACTGGGGGAACGGTGGGACGTGGTACCGGTCGTGCTACGGGTGTTCGACCGGAACCTGGCCCGTATGACCGAGCGCAACTTCGGCTTCCGCCACGTGCGGTCGACGTCGGCCCTGGCCGCGCCGTGGTTCGTGGGCGCCGCCCTCGGACTCGACGTCCTCGAGACGTTCTTCGTCGACCAGCAACCGTTCCTGGTCGGCCGGCTGGACATCGCCCCGGGGGGAGGACTCCAGGGGCTCGCCATGCAGGACCTGTCGGCCAGGACCCGGGTGGTGGCCCTCAGGAGATCGTCCGCCGACGGGATGCTCGAACACCCGCCACGTCGCGGAACCCGCTTCGCGGGAGGTGACAGTGCCTACCTGCTCGGACCCTATGACGAACTACTCGACGTGCTCCGCCGGGACCAGCGCACGGGTGGCCCCTGAGGTCGACGACCCGGGATCAGGAGCCGGGCTGTTCGGTGCCGGTCCCCCGACGCCTCGGCCGATGGCCCGGGCGCCCGGCTCCGGTATTGTCGGCCCCCTCGACGACGATCTCCACGATCGGCTCCGGCCTGTCGTCGAACTCGGTCCGCAACGCCCGGGACATCACCGCATGTTGCAGGTACAGCGTCGTGATGTAGGTGAGCTCGAGGATCTCCTCGTCGGACAGCCGGGCCCGAAGGGCGTCGAACAGCCCGTCGGGGACCCGCCCGAGGTCGAAGGTCAGGCAGTCGGTGTAGGCCAGCACGAGGCGTTGGGTCTCGTCGAAGCAGTCGGCGGCCGACCAGTGGGGGACTGCGGCGATGGTCTCGTCGGGGACTTCGAGGGCCCGCAGCGACTTGCAGTGCTGTGAGTAGACGAACTGGCTCCCCGACGCCCAGCCCACGCGGGCCTGGGCCAGCTCCCGGAGCACGGGGTCGATGGCGCGCTTCGGGCTCTGATAGAGGCCGAATCCCTGGACCGCATGCTCGAGCACGTCGGGAACGAGGGCGAACACCGTCCACCAGTCGCCCGGAGTGCCGTCGGAAGTCCCGGGCTCGGCCACCGGGTCCCGGTCCTCGAACAGCAGGTCGTACATGACGGTGACGATCGGTGCCGTCGCCTCGGAACGGGGTACCTGTCGCAGCCGGGGCACGGCCTCAGACCGACGTGCGTTGAGTGGCGCGGGCCGGGGCGTGGGCGACGTCCTGCGGTCCGAACTCCCGTGTCCAGCAGGCGAACTCGAGCAGGATCCCGTCGGGATCCTGGAAGTAGATCGATCGGACGAAGACCCCGGGGTGGAGGTCGTCAGCGATCCCCCACTCGCTGTCGTCGTGGTTGGCCACCTCGGTGCAGTCGATCCCGGCGGCCACCAGCCGCTGCCGGTAGTCGTCGATCTGTTCGGGGGGCACGCTGAAGGCGACGTGATTCATCGACCCGACGGCACTGGTCAGGCTCCCCTGATCCGGTCGACCGGTCGGGGAGGAAACGCCGGGGACCCCGTCCGGGGCGTCCGGGAACCAGAAGAAGGCCAAGGAGTCACCGCCACCACAGTCGAAGAAGAAGTGCTGGCCCATTCCGGCGGGAAGCTCGATGGTCTTGATGAGCGGCATGCCGAGAACGTGTGAATAGAACTCGACGGTCCGCTCCATGTCCCGGCAGACGAGAGCCAGATGATTGATCCCCCGGAACTCGAAGCGCTCGTCGGAGGAGGTCGTGGAGGACCGGTCGCGATGGGCCTTGGCCATGGGTGCTCCTCTCGGTGGTCTCGGTCCCCGGCGTATCACTCGGGTGCCGATCGCCCCAGCAGCTCAACCGTAACGCCCATGGCCGACCGGTGTGTCGCCACTGCATCGTCGGCACCGTCGTGACAACAGGGGTCAGGAGGGACCCAGCAGGGCCAGGGCTTCGAGGTCGAGGCACTGTTGAGCGTGGCGCCGCATGCTGGTCAGGAACATCCTGTCGCCCCGCTCGGTCTGCTTGACCAGCATGGAGGCTCCGACGGCCATGAACACCCCGCCGAAGCACTCGC
>Ga0302314_10010203_pt1 | contig 16462 bp, 14 predicted proteins | sample III_Palsa_N2_3_FD_200533 | JGI IMG/M metagenome (GOLD analysis project Ga0302314, IMG submission 200533) | Peat permafrost microbial communities from Stordalen Mire near Abisko, Sweden - III_Palsa_N2_3 | ecosystem: Environmental > Terrestrial > Soil > Palsa > Peat permafrost | place: Sweden... | reverse complement strand
AGCTGGTCCTTGGTCGCCTGCGGCAGCTTCACCAGCACCTTGCCGGTGTTCTGGGAGAACGGCGACAGCGGCACGCCCAGCGACCGCAAGAGGGCGGTGCGGTCGACGCCGTTCGAGATCACCTTCTGCTCGACCTGGGCGTTCACCGGCCTGCCATCGACGAGCGTCTTGAAGCCGAGGATGTTGGGCGAGTCGGGGTTGGGGACGGCGATGTTGTCGTCCATGCCTTCGACGGTGATGTCAGGCATCGGAAAGGCCACCGTCACCGTCACGTCCTTGGGCGAGGTGTTGAGGAACTGGTAGTCGACCCGCACCTGCTTGTCGGAGATGAACAGCTTCTCCGAGCGCATCTCGATGTCGGCGCTCTTGGTCAAGACGAGGCCGCCGTTCGTCAGGCCGGCGGTCGAGTCGTTGGCCCCCGCCGCGCCGGCCAATATCAAGGCGAGCGCCGTTCCCAGCGCCGCCGCCGCAAGATGTCTCGTCATAGCCCCCGTCCCCCTCGCCTACGGCTCGCCCAATTCCTTGGCCAGCGCCGCGTCCCCGTAAACCCGCTCGAGCGCCTGGCTGATCGCCACCGTCGAGACCGCGATCGTGCGGTTCAGCGCCCCATCATAGGTGAAATCGCCGGCGATCGAGTGAATGTTGCCGTCGAAGGCGGCGCCGACGATCTGGCCCTTGGCGTTGACCACCGGCGAGCCCGAGCTGCCGCCGGTGATGTCGTTGGTGGTGGCGAAATCGAGCACGGTGGCCGGATCGAGGCTGGCCTCGCCCGCGGCCCAGCGCGGCGGCAACCGGTAGGGCGGCGCGCCCGTCGCCCGGTCGAACATGCCGGCGAAGGTGGTGAAGGGCGTCGTCTCCTGGCCCTGGTCGGTCCAGCCGGCGACCTTGCCGTAGCTGAGCCGCAGCGAGAAGTTGGCCTCGGGGTAGATGCCGTGGTTGCCCAAGGCATAGCGCACCCGGGCGATGCGTTCGCCGGCGTCCTGCACCGGGCCCGTCACCTCGTCGTCCCAGACCTGCCGCGCCGCCCGTGACAGCGGATCGGTGCGCAGCACGAACTGGATCATCGGGTCGTCGGAGGCCTCCACCGCGGCCATGCCGCCGTTCCAGAGCGCCTTGCGGACGGCGGGGTCGGCGAGCTTGCTGCCGGCCACGAGGCGCTGGGCCAGGCCCTCGGGGCTTTCCTTGCCGAGCAGCATGGCGACGGCCGGCGAGTCGGCGCCCAGCAGCTCGCGGGTCTTGGAAAGCCAGAATTCCAGATAAAGCCGTTCCAGCACCGGCTCTATCGGCTTGGCGTCGAGCAGCACCTTCTCATCGAGCGGCAACCGCGAGTCGGCGAATTCGGGCAGGCGCTGGGCCATCGGCCTGGGCCGCTCGGCCGCGCCGCGGACCAGCTCGCGGGCATAGCGATAGAGGTCGGACCCGTCGCCCGCGTTGGTCTCCAGCTCGTGCCAGACCATGAATTGCAGGGCGTAGGCCTTCTGCGCCGCCTCGATCTCGGTCCAGGGATCGCCGATGTCGGCGGCGAGCTTCGGATCGGCGGCGAGGCGGGCCTTCAGGTCCCAGTCCTCTTTCTCGCGCGCGGCCATGAAGCCCTGATCGCGCAGCGCGGCCAGCCGGCCCTCGATCACCTTGTAGGAGTTCTCGCTGGTGAACAGCGGGCCGGCGATCAGGCGGCGCATCGCCGGCCCCTGTTCGCCCAGTTCGATCAGGCGGCCGCGCAGCTCGGCCTGCTCGACCGCGAGCAGCGGCAGGGCGACGTCGCGCAGGCTGCGCAGCTGCGCCGAGGTGAGCTGGCGATCGGTGGCGCCCGGGTTGCCGGAGACGAACACCGGCTCGCCGGCCTTCGGCGGCGACGACGACCAGGCCAGGAACGCGGGCGTGACCGCCGGCTTGCCGTCTTCGTAGAGACGCAGGAAGGCGCAGTCGAGATCGTAGCGGGGGAAGTTGAAATTGTCCGGATCGCCGCCGAAGAGGGCCGTGTCCAGCTCCGGCGCGAACACCAGCCTGACGTCGGCGTAGCGCCGGAACTTGTAAACCTTGAACTGGCCGCCCTGGTAGAAGCTCATCACCTGGCAGCGGTAGCGGGCGTCGCCGCCGCAGGCGTCACGCTCGGCGTCGGCGAGGGCGTTTTCGCGCGCCGCGGCGAAGGCCTCGCCGGTCTTGCCGGCGCCGGCCGCGAAGATCGGGGCGGTGACGTCGGCGATGGCGACCAACACCTCGGCCTGGACGCCCGGACAGGTGCGCTCGTCGGCGGGGCCGGCCGCCACGAAGCCGTCGCCGACATAGTCCTTGTCCGGCGGCGAGAGCTGTTGGGCGCAGCCGACGACGCAGTGCTGGTTGGTCAGCACCAGGCCCTGGCGCGAGACGATCGAGGCCGAGCAGCCGTTGGTCAGCCGCACCGAGGCGTCGCGCAAATGACCCAACCAGCGCGCGTCGAGGGTGACGCCGAGCGCATCCTTGACCTGCGCCACGGGGGCTTCGTCGAAGGGCCACATCCCCTCGTCGGCGCGCGCCGCCCCCGCGGCCAGGAGGACGAGCGCCGCAAGCGACGCGGCGAGGGTCGGTCTGAACATGCAAGCGCGAGTGTATGACGGCCCAGGTCCGTCGTCCACGCACCCGCAAAGCCATTTGCCCCAGGCGCCGTCGCACCCGTAAGGTCCGCGCCGTCTCGGGACCCGGAGGGCGTCAGATGGATCTCAAGCAACGCACCGCCGCCTTGAAGGCGCGCCTGGACGCCAAGGCCGGCGTCACCACCGTCGCCGGCATGGCGCCGCGGAGCTCCACGCCGAACACGCTGCGCTACAAGGTGATGGAGAAGATGTTCGCGATCCTGTCGGTCAAGGGCGCGGAGTGGGTGATCCTGAAGTGCGACGAGCACCTCATCGAGGTGCTGAAGGCGCAATATGCCGGGATCGGCCACCGCAGCCACCTGGACCGCCGGCACTGGATCTGCGTGACCCTGGACGCGGACGTGCCGCCAGCGGAGATCGAGCGGCTGGCCGACCACTCCTATGATCTGGTTTGCAACGGGCTGACACGCAAACAACAGGCCCAGCTGCGAGGCGAAACTGCATGACCCACGCGTTCCGCACCTCCTACCCGGCTTTCCGCACCGATGGCGAAAAGCCGCTGCTGGTGGCCGGCAAGCTGATGACCCCGGTCGAAGCGCCGCCCGCGCCGGCGGTGCTGATCTGCCATGGCTCCGACGGCGTCGACGCGCGCGGTGGCTTCCACGCCGAGGCGCTGAACGCGGCCGGGTTCGCGACCTTGGAGATCGACATGTGGGCGGCCCGGGGCGCGGCGCGCGGCGCCCTCGCCCGGCCGCGTTCGCCCACCGAGACCCTGCCCGAGGCCTTCGCCGCGGTCCGTTTCATGGCCGAGCAGCCGGAGATCGACGCCGCGCGGATCGGCGTGCTCGGCTTCTCCTGGGGCGCGGTGGTCTCGCTGATGATGGCGACGAAGCGCTGGCGGGGCGCGCTGGGCGCCGAGGCGCCGCCGCTGGTCGCCCACGCGGCGCTCTATCCGGTCTGCTGGGCCTATGAGACCGTGCCCGGCCTGTCGCTGGCCGAGCTCACCGGCGCGCCGATCCTGATCCAGACCGGGGACGCCGATACCTACGACGACCCCGACGGCCTGGACCAGCTCCTCGCCCGTCTGCCGGAAGCCTCGCGCGCCGTGATCCGCGGCGTCACCCACAAGGGCGCCGGCCACGGCTTCGACCGCGACGCCCCGGCCCGCACCATCGTCGACCCCTTCGCCCACAAGGGCCAGGGCGGCCCAGTGCTGATGGCGTTCCATCCCGAGGCGGCGCACGCGGCGCGGGAGACCAATGTGGCGTTCTTCCGCGAGGCGTTCGGCTAGCTGGACGCGGCGGCGTCCCGCGCTAGGCTAGGCAAAGCTCGCACCGCCCTCAGGGAGAAAGCCCATGATCCGCAACTTCGTCATGCTGGGCGTCGTCGCGCTCACCCTTTCGACGTTCGCCGGGGCCGCCGGCGCCGCGCCATGCCGCGGTCCTTCCGGCCATCGCGCGGCATGTCCGCCGTCGGCCTCCCACTGCGGCCCCGCCACCAAGCAATGCGGCCATCGCTGCATCGCCCGGGACAAGGTCTGTCACAGGCCTGGCTAGGCCGCCGCCGTCCGGCGATCGGGGCGCGCCCCGGCCCCTTACCTCGAATTAATTGGCGCCCGTCCCACCCCAACCATAAGACACAGCTACGCGAGGGGACGATGTCGCTGGCTCTGGCCACCTTGATCTACGAGTGGCGCCGCTACCTGGCCGCGGTCATCGCGCTGGCGTTCAGCGGCATGATGGTGCTGGCCTTCTCGGGCCTGTTCGCCGGGATCATCCACTCCGACTTCGCCACCTGGGAGCGGTCCCGGGCCGACATCATCATCCTGCCGCACAACACCAAGACCCTGGTCAACAGCAACGCCAGCCTGCCGGCCCGCGTCCAGCCGATGATCTACCTCAATCCCGAGGTGGTCGACGTGGAGCCGCTCAGCGGCGACGGCGCGCAATTCATCAACATCCCCAAGCCCGGCGAGAAGCAGGTGCAGAAGTGGGTGCAGATCTTCGGCGTCGAACCGTCGAAGGGCTCCGTCACCCTGCCGATCGACTATACCGACGCCGAACGCGTCGCCCTGATGGAGCCGGGCGCCGTGGCCATCGACGCCAGCGCCCAGGCCCAGCTTGGCGCGAAGCTCGGCGACAAGGCGTCGCTGAACGGCAACACGGTCTGGGTGCGGGTGATCCTGCACAACTACCAGAGCGCCGAGCAGCCGATCCTGGTGACCTCGATCGAGACGCTGCGGCTGCTCGGCATGCAGCGCGATGGCCTGCGCGTCGGGCCGCTGATGGTCAGCATCCGCGACCCCAAGCGGGCCGAGATCGTGCGCGACCAGCTCAATACGATCTCGGGTGACGCCTACACCGCCTCGACGATGAAGGAATTCAACCTCGCCAACGAACGGGCGGTGATGGGCCAGCAGATCATCGGCCTCTTGCTCGGTTTCTCGGTCTTCCTCGCCATCCTGATCGGCATCGGGGTCACCTCGCAGACGCTGCGCGGGGCGATCCTCTCCAACATCCGCGAGTTCGCCTCGCTACGCGCGCTCGGCATCTCGATGGCCTCGCTCCGGCTGATCGTGATGGAGCTGTCGTTCTGGGTCGGGATCGCCGGCCTCGGCGCGGCGCTGCTGTTCACCGCGGTGATCTCGCTGGCGGCCGGCTCGATCGGCCTGCCGATCGTGATGCGGGCGCCGACGATGCTGGAAGTCTGCATCCTGCTGCTGATCATCGCCGTCATCTCGGGCGCCATGGCGATGGGCATACTGAAGAAGAGCCAGCCCGCGGACCTGCTCAGATGAACGCGCCCTTCGCCAGCAAGGCCGGCGGCGTCAGCGCCCAGGGCCTCACCAAGCGCTTCAAGACCGGCCGCAGCCACGTCACGGTGCTGAAGTCGGTGGATTTCGAGGCGCGGCCGGGCGAGGTGACCATGGTCATGGGCCCCTCCGGCTCGGGCAAGTCGACCCTGATCGCGACGCTGTCGGGCCTGATGCGGCCGGACGAGGGCAAGGTCTCGGCGCTCGGCGAGGACCTGTGGAGCCGGCGCGCCAGCCGCATCGACCGCTTCCGGCTCGACCACTGCGGCTTCATCTTCCAGGGCTTCAACCTGTTTCCCGCGCTGACCGCCTTCGAGCAGGTGGCGACGGTGCTGCGCTACCAGGGCATGAAGCGAAAGGCCGCGCGCGACCGCGCCATCGAGGCGCTGACCGAGGTGGGCCTCGCGCCGCGCATGCGCCAGCGGCCGTCGGAACTCTCCGGCGGCGAGAAGCAGCGGGTCGCCATCGCCCGCGCGCTGGCCAAGCAGCCGGACCTGGTGTTCGCCGACGAGCCCACCTCCGCCCTCGACGGCGAGAGCGGCCAGATCGTGGTGCGGCTGCTGCGCCGCGCCGCCACCGAGCACGGCGCGGCGGTGATCTGCGTCACCCACGATCCCAGGCTGGAGGCTTTCGCCGACCGGCTGGTGCGGATCGAGGACGGCTGCATCCTTTCCGACGAACCTCTCATCCGCGCCGCGCCCGCGCCAACGCCGGAACTGGTCTCCCCATGAAGCCTTCGCGTCTCCTGCCCTTGCTGCTGTTGTTCGCCGCCCCGCTCGGCGTCGCCGGCTGCCAGAAATCCGCCCAGGCGCAGACCAATTCGGTGGCGCCCGCCACGACGCCCTACGCCGCCGTCGCCGACGGCAAGGCCGACGTGGAAGGCGGCATCATCCAGGTCGCCGCCCGCGCGCCCGGCGTGGTGCGCTACGTCTATGTGCAGGAGGGCGATACGGTGACCAAGGGCCAGATCCTGGCCCGCCAGGAGGACGACGCGGCGCGCCTCGCCGTCGGCACCGCCGAGGCCGACCTCGCCCAGGCGAGATCGGCGACCGCTCTCACCGAGACCCAGATCGCTTCCGCCCAGCGCGAGGTCAACCGGCTGAAGCCGCTGATCGCCGCGCGGTTCGTCTCGTCCCAGTCGGTCGACCAGGCGCAGGACGCGGTGCGCAACGCCGACGCCACCCTGGAGGCCCAGCACGCCGCCGTGGCCGTGGCCCAGACCCAGCTCGACCAGTCCCGCTACGCGCTCGACCAGACCATCATCCGCGCGCCGATCGACGGGCGCATCGTGCGCCGCTACGCCAACCCCGGCGTCGGCGCCTCGACGCTGCAGGTCACCGCCATGTTCGACCTGGAGCCGGTGGGCCAGCGGATCGTGCGCGCGGAGGTGCCCGAGAGCGCCGAGCCGTTCGTGGCCGTCGGCCAGACCGTGCAGCTCGTCGCCGAGGCCGACCAGTCGAAGAGCTATCCCGGCAAGGTGCTGCGCATCGCCCCGGTGTTCGGCGAGCGCAAGCTGCAGTCCGACGATCCCTCGGCGCGCACCGACGACCGCGTGGTCGAGGTGGTGGCCAGCGCCGACGGCGCCCCGTTCCTGATCGGCCAGCGGGTGCTGGTGAAGTTCGTGAAGCACTGAGCATCATGGAGCTGAGCCGGCAGTTCCTCATCGGACGTCATATCCGGATGGAACCGCTCGCCGAGACTCACAAGGACGGCCTGCGCGCGGCGTGCGCGGCGGACAAGGATATCTGGGAGATCTATCCCTGGTCTATGCTGGGCGAGCATTTCGACCAGTGGTGGGCGCAGACGGTGGCGATTCAGGGCGCCTGGAATCTGTTCGCTGTCGTCGTGGGCGGCGCGGTCGTCGGCGTCACCGGATATGCGCCAGAGCCCAAAGCGGCGATCGTATTGATTGGCGGCACCTACTTTCGGCCCGAGGCGCGCGGCGGCCCGGCCAACCCCGAGTCGAAGCGGCTGCTGCTGGACCGCGCCTTCGCCTCGGGCGCGCGGCGTGTCGTGTTCAATGTCGATCCGCTAAACCCCCGCTCGCGAGCAGCGATGAATAAGCTGGGTGCGGTGGAGGAAGGCGTTGCGCGCCAAGCTAGCGTCACGTGGACCGGACGTGTACGCGACCTGGTGGTCTTCTCCGTCCTCGCCGACGAATGGCCGGCCGTGCGTCAACGGCTCGACAATCGCATCGCCGCCCTCGCTTGACGCCGCCTTGACGCTCCTGCAGCCACCGCGCACAAGGCCGGCGATTTTCGAGCAGGAGCTAGGCCCGTGGCGGACATCCGTTTCGACGACAAGGTGGCGATCGTGACCGGCGCCGGCGGCGGCCTCGGCCGGCAACACGCGCTGGAGCTGGCGCGGCGCGGGGCCAAGGTGATCGTCAACGATCTCGGCGGCGCGGTCGACGGCTCCGGCGGCTCGTCCGAGGCGGCGGGCAAGGTGGTCGAGGAAATCAAGGCGCTGGGCGGCCAGGCGATCGCCAACGGCTCGTCGGTCACGGACGATGCGGGCGTGGCGCACATGGTGCAGCAGGCGATGGACGCCTGGGGCCGCATCGACATCCTGGTCGCCAACGCCGGGGTGCTGCGCGACAAGTCGTTCGCCAAGATGGAGATCGCCGACTTCGAGTTCGTGATGAACGTCCACCTGATGGGCACCGTGAAGCCGACCAAGGCGATCTGGGAGATCATGCGGACCCAGAACTACGGCCGCATCGTCGTCACCACCTCCTCGACCGGGCTCTACGGCAACTTCGGCCAGACCAATTACGGCGCGGCCAAGCTGTCGCTGGTGGGCTTCATGAACAGCCTCAAGCTCGAGGGGCAGAAGAACAACATCCACGTCAACGCCATCGCCCCGGTCGCCGCCACGCGGATGACCGAGGGGCTGATGCCGCCGGCGATCGCCGATCGGCTGAAGCCCGACTACGTGACGCCGGGCGTGGTCTACCTGTGCTCGGAAGAGGCGCCGACCGGCGCGATCCTGACCGCCGGCGGCGGCGCCTTCGCCCTGGCGCGGCTCTATGAGACCGAGGGCGTCTACCTCGGCGAAGGCGGGCTCTCGGTCGAGGAAGTGCGCGACAACTGGGCCAAGATCGCCGACCCGGCCGGCCAGCAGGCCTATGTCAACGGCGGCGAACAGACCCAGAAGTTCTTCCGCCGGCTGACCGAGACGGCCTGAGTGCGGCCGCGCTCGTGAATCCGCTTGCGTGAGAGCCGCGCGCAAGGTTCCCTGATCGGCAAGCGTCCGTGAGTGACGCGGCCGAAATAATCGTTCGAGGGATCGCCGCGTTTGTCTTCCACCACCCAATCTACCTCCGAGGTTCGGCCGATTTCCTGGCCGCGCCTGTTCGCCTTCAGCTTGCCGGGGCTGCCCATCGGCGCCTTGGCGGTCGCGCTGTCGGTCTATCTGCCGCGCTACTTCGCCAGCCATATCGGCCTCAGCCTCGTGGCCGTCGGCGCCGCGTTCGGCGCCGTGCGTCTTGTCGACATGTGCTTCGACCCGTTCATCGGCCTGGCGATGGACCACACCAAAACCCGTCTCGGGCGCTATCGGCTGTGGCTGCTGCTGAGCGCGCCGCTGCTCGCCATCCCGGTCTACATGCTGTTCCTGGCGCCGACCGGCGTGCCGCTGACCTACCTCATCGGGTGGCTGTTCATCTATTACCTGGGCACCTCATTGGTCACCCTGTCGCACGCCTCGTGGGCGTCGGTCGTGGCCTCCAAATATAACGACCGCTCCCGCGTGTTCGGCACCATCCAGGTGACCAGTATCATCGCCGCGACGGCCGTGCTCGGCGTCGCCTTGGCCTTCGCCAAGGATTCGGTGCACGCGGTCCAGGCCATGGGCTGGTTCATCGTCATCGTGACGCCGCTCGGCATCCTGACGGCCAGCCTCTTCACGCCGGAACGCATCGTCGTCGAGCACTCGACCGAAAGGGTCACGCTTCGCGACTACTGGGAAATGGTCACTTGGCCGGACATGCTCCGGATCGTCGCCTCCGCCTTCTGCCTCACCCTGGGGCCGGGGTGGATGAGCGCGATGTACCTGTTCTATTTCCACGACTCGCGCGGGTTCTCGTTCCAGGTCTCGACCGCCCTGCTGGGCCTCTACATCGTCGCCGGCGTCTTCGGTGCGGCGGCGCTCTCGTGGGCAGCCACCCGGCTCGGCAAGCACCGCACCCTGATGGCCGCCAGCACCGTCTACTCGCTGGGGCTGATCGTCCTGAGCCTGCTGCCCAAGGGCGCGCTGTGGCCCGCCGCGGCGATGATGTTCCTGCTCGGCTTCGCGGCTTCGGGCTTTGTGTTGCTTGGCCGGGCGATGTGCGCCGACGTCGGCGACGCCGTCCGTCTCGCCAAGGGCAAGCACCGCCAGAGCCTGCTGTTCGCCCTGATGACCAGCGTCGAGAAGATCGCCAGCGCGCTCTCGATCACCCTCACCTTCACCATCCTCGCCTTCGTCGGTTACAAGGCCAAGGAAGGCGTCCACAACACGCCGCAGGCGATCCACAATCTGGAGCTGGTCTATCTGTTGGGGCCGATCACCTTCGTGATGCTCGGCGGGGCCTGCTACTTCGGCTACAAGCTGGACCGTAAACGCCACGCGGAAATCCGTACCGAACTCGACGCGCGGGACTCAGGCATCATGCCTGCCGCCTCCCTGGAGACGCTGGGCGGCGACGTGGTGATGCCGCCCGCCGCGGCAGAATAGGCGCCTCTGCCTACAGACTCCGTTTTTTGGGTTGCGCGCCAGCGCCCATCACGGTCTGATTGGAGAGCCGAGCGCCCGTCAGAGGCGCAGGCCTAGGCGAGGAGTTTGCGTGAGTAACACGTCCCAGGTCGGGGCCAGGTCCGGCGATCATTTGTCGCTCGGGACCGTCCTGACGTTTGTCAGCGCCACCATCCCGGGAGCCGCCCTGCTGGGGATGCTGGCGGTCTTCCTGCCGCGCTTCTTCACCCACTTCCACATGACCCTCTACGCGGTCGGCGGCGCCCTGGCGCTGGTGCGCACCGTCGACACCCTCCTGGTCGACCTGCCGATCGGCTGGGCGATGGACAAGTTCCGCACGCGGTTCGGCCGCTATCGTCCCTGGTTCGTGGTCGGAGCCCCGATCACCGGGATCGGCATCTTCATGTTGTTCAATCCGCCCGCGAACATGACCACGCCCTACCTCGCCGGCTGGTACATGTTCCTCTGGGTCGGCCTGTCGATGATGACCATCGCCCACAGCGCCTGGGGCGCCAACCTGGCGAACAACTACAATGATCGCTCGCGGCTGTTCGGCTGGATGATTGCAGTGGGCATCATCGGCCCGGTGGTGCTCAATCTCTCGCCGGCGCTGTCGCACGGGAAGTTCGGCCCGGGCATCGCCGCCGATGTGCCGATCATCGGCTGGATCATCATCGGGGTGTCGGTGGTGACCACCACCATCGTCTCCATCGTCGTAAGAGAACCGGTTGCGCCGACCGCGCCGCGGGCACGCGGCAGCCTGGGCGACTATTGGAACGTGATCGCCAACCCGACGGCTCTGCGCCTCGTGCTGGGCGACCTGTTCCTGACGCTCGGCCCCGGCCTCACGGCGCCGATCTACCTGTTCTTCTTCAACCAGTCGAAGGGCTTCAGCATCGGCGGCGCGACGGTCCTGCTGCTCTGCTACAGCGCGGCCGGCATCGTCTGGGCGCCGCTCTGGGCCCGCGTCGCACGTTCGCTGGGCAAGCACCGCACGCTGCAGATCGCATGCGTCTTCTACGCCATCTTCCAGACCTCGCTGATGGCGATCCGGGGGCCGCAATTTCCGCTCACCGCGCTCTTCATGTTCCTGGTCGGCGGCTGCGCCAGCGCCTTCCTCTTCCTGGTGCGCGCCATGTTGGCCGACTACGCCGACCAGCTGCGGCTCGAGCAGAGCGCCAACCGGGAAGGCCTGGTCTATTCGTTCGTCGGCGTCACCCAGAAGCTGGGCGCCTCGCTCAACACGGTGATCTCGTTCAGCATCCTAGGCTGGGTCGGCTTCAACCCGGATGAGCACGCCCACAACACCGCCCACGCGATCTTCGGCCTGAACATGACCTATCTGTTCGCGCCGATCATCTTCGTGGTGCTCGGGGGCTTGTTCTTCCTTGGCTACAAGCTCGACGCCAAGCGGCACGCCGAGATCCGCGCGGCGCTGGATGCGCGCGACTCAGCCGTCGAGCACGAGAGCGTGGCGGATGATCTTACCGGCGAGCCTCCCCTGCCGCCGGCGGCGGCCGCCGAATGACCGCGCCGATCAGCCACCCCGCCGCAGCGAAGCCCTACCCGCTTCCCGGTCTGATCGCTTTCAGCACGGTCGGGGTCCCGCTGGCGGCCATGCTGCTGGTGTTCGGCCTGTGGATGCCGCGCTACTACATCACCCTGCTGCACAAGGGCGGGATGAAGGCGGTCGCCGCCACGGCGCTGGTCGGCCTGGCCTTCGCGGCGGTGCGCGGTCTGGACATCTGCATCGACCCGCTGATCGCGCTGGCGATGGACCGCACCAAGACGCCGATCGGCCGCTACCGGCCCTGGATGATCCTCGGCCTGCCGTTCCTGATCATCGGCATCCACCAGGTGCTCGTGCCGGGCGCCAACGCCAGCATTCCGTGGCTGGTCGGCTGGGCTGTCTTCGCCTACCTCGGCTACTCCATGCTGACGCTGGGCCAGACCGCCTGGTCGCCCCGGCTGGCGCCGACCTACGCCGAGCGGCCGCGGCTGTTCGGCTGGACGCAGGGGCTGGCGGTGATCGGGTCGGTGGGGCTGCTGGCGTTGCCGATCCTCACCAAGCACGCCATCGTGCCCAGCACCGCCAAGGACCTGCCGAAGGTGGCGCTGATCCTGATGGTGGCGTTCCCGGTGGCGGTGGCGATCTGCACCCTCTTCACGCGCGAGCGCCAGGCCCCTCGGGTGGCGAAGCAGAAGTTCTCGCGCGGCGACTACCGCTACGCGGCGGGCCGGGTCTGGAAGATCGTGCTCGCCGACTTGGTGCTGACGCTGGGCCCCGGCACCACGGGGCCAATGTACGTCTACTTTTTCCACGAAGCCAAAGGCTTCAACGAGGCCGACGTCAGCTACCTGCTGATCTACTACATCGGCGCCGGACTGATCGGCGCGCCGATCTGGGGGCGGCTGGCGCGCCGCTTCGGCAAGCACCGCACGATCCAGATCGCCTGCGTGTTCTACGCCATCACCCAGACGATCCTGATGGCCATCCCGCACGTGCCCAAGGGCTACACCTTCAATCCTTCCGGCATCCCGACGGCCCTCGGCATGTTCTCGGTCGGCTTCTGCGCCTCCTCGTTCATCCTGCTGATCCGCTCCATGGTGGCGGACGTGATCGACGAGGTGCGGCTGGAGACCGGACGCGACCTGACCACCCTGCTCTTTTCGATGGTGACGACCACGACGAAGATCGGCCAGGCGATCACCATCGCCATCGTGCTGCCGACGCTGGCGTTCTTCGGCTTCGAGGGCCAGGAGGGCGCCCACAACACGCCCCACGCGATCTTCGTGCTCGAGATGATGTACGTGTTCGTACCGATCATCCTGGTCTGGTTCGGCGGGGCGATGCTGTTCGGCTACAAGCTCGACGCCAAGCGTCACGCGGAGATCGCCCAGGCGCTCGCCGAGCGCGACTACGCCGGCGCGGAAGAAACGCTTACCGGTCCGATCGGGCCGGAGGCCGCTTCGGTTCCGGCCCAATAGGCCATCGCGGCGGGCGTGCGCCGCGGCTGAAGCTGTGATCTTATCCTCGCCAACTCTGGAGCGCTGAATGCGCCCGTGGTTCGGGAGGAACCGCCCATGTCTTCGACCAGCGCCACCGGCGCGCCCGCCCGCGTCCCGCTGCCGACCATCCTGGCGTTCGGCGCCATCCAGATGCCGGTGCTGACGATCGGGGTGATGTACGGGGTCTATCTGCCGCCGAACTACGCCGGGCTCGGCGTCGGGCTCGCGGCGGTGGCGGCGGCGATCACCATCGTGCGCTGCATCGACGTCTTTTTCGACCCGCTGCTGGCCATGGTCATGGACCGGACCAAGACGCCAATCGGCCGCTACCGGCCCTGGCTGGTGCTGGGCACGCCGATCCTGATGTTCGGCGTCTACAAGGTGCTGATGCCGTCGGGGCCGGTCAGCGAGGGCTATCTGATCCTTTGGCTTCTGGTGAGCTTCGTCGGGCTCTCGATGCTGACGCTGGGGGCTTCGGCCTGGTCGGCGGTCGTCGCCACCACCTATCAGGACCGGGCGCGGCTCTTCGCCTGGACCTCGCCGATGGGCATCCTCGGCATCGACGCGCTCTTGATGCTGCCGCTCTTCACCCATCACAAGGTGGCGGCCGGCCTCACCGCCAGCATGCCGATCATCGGGATGATCTTCCTGGTCGCCCTGCCGGTGGCGCTGGTCATCTGCGCCGTCTTCACGCCGGAACGTCTGAAAGATGCGCCGCGGCGGCCCAGCTTCTCGCTCGCCGACTACCGCATCGCCATTGGCCGGCCGACGATGTTGCGGCTGATCGGCGCCGACTTCCTGCTGGCGCTGGGGCCCGGCGTCACCGGGCCGCTCTATCTGTTCTACTTCCATGACGCCAAGGGCTTCTCGATCCCAGACGTCAGCCTGATGCTGATCTTCTACGTCACCGCCGGCATCGTCGGCGGCGTCTTCTGGGGCACGCACGCGGCGCGGCGGTTCGGCAAGCATCGGGCGCTGCAGATCGCCTGCGTCGCCTATGCGATCACCCAGAGCATCCTGATGGCGGTGCCGCGGGTGCCGGCGCACTACAGCTTCGTCGACTGCCTGCCGACCGGCGTGGCGATGACCGCCGTCGGTTTCTGCGCCACCGCCTTCCTGATCCTGGTGCGGGCGATGGTCGCCGACGTGGTCGACGAGGTGCGGCTGGAGCGCAAGCAGGACCTGACCAGCCTGCTCTATTCGATGGTCACCACCACCACCAAGATCGGCGCCAGCATCACCGTCGCGGTGGTCTACCCGATCCTCGTCCTGGTCGGCTACAACCCGAAAGAAGGCGCGATCAACACCCCACAAGCCATCTTCGGCCTGGAGATGTGCTACCTGTTCGCGCCAGTGGTGCTGGTGCTGCTGGGCGGCGCGCTGTTCTTCGGCTACCGGCTCGATTCCAAGCGCCACGCCGAAATCCGCGAAGCCCTGGACCTCGCGGCTGCGGCGGAGTCGATGTCGGGCGGCGAAGCAGCCCATCCCGACGCGCCGGCGGTCCCGGCGGAATAGCGCCTACCCCGCCAGCGCCTTCGCCGCCGCGCCGAACGCCGCCGCGACCGATCCCGTCGGGTCGCTGACCACCACCGGCACGCCGTCGTCGCCGCCGATGCGTAGGGCGATGTCGATCGGGATCTCGGCCAGCAGGGGCACGCCCAGCCGCTCGGCCTCCGCCCGCGCGCCGCCGAGCCCAAAGATCGGGATTGGGGCGCCGGTGGTGGGGTCGGGGAAGAAGGCCATGTTCTCGATCACGCCCAGGATCGGGGTCTCGGTCTTCTTGAACATGGCGGCGGCGCGGCGCGCGTCGATCAGCGCGATCTCCTGCGGCGTCGAGACGATCACGACGCCATCGATCTTGAGCTTCTGAACCAGGGTCAGCTGGATATCGCCGGTGCCCGGCGGCAGGTCGACTACCAGCACGTCGAGCGGCTCGGCCTCCGTGCCCCAGCGCACGTCGGTGATCATCTGACGCACCGCCGAGGAGGCCATCGGCCCGCGCCAGATCATCGGCGCGCCCTCGTCGACCAGGAAGCCGATCGACATCACCTTCAGCCCGTGCGCGACCAGCGGCGTCAGTTTTCCATCTTCGAACGCGGGTTGCGCATCGACGCCCAGCATGCGCGGCGCCGAGGGGCCATAGACGTCGGCGTCGAGGATGGCGGCGCTGAGGCCCTGGGCGGCGAAGGCGCAGGCGAGGTTGACCGCGACGGTGGACTTGCCGACGCCGCCCTTGCCGCTGGCGATGGCGATGACGCGCTTCACGTGCGGCGGACGTTCGGCCTCGGCGGTGTGCGGCTTCGACTGCGGATCGTCGGCAAGGCTGGCGCCTTTGCGAACCCGGGTGACGCCCGGCGCCGCGGCGCGGGCGGCGGCGGTCAGCACCACCTGCGCCTTCTCGACACCGGGAACTTCCTTCAGCGCCTTCTCGGCCGCGTCTCGTACATAGGCGTAGCGGCCGGCGTCCTCGGCCGGCACTTCCAGCATGAAGCCGGCGCGGCCCTCGCCGATCATCAGCCCCTGCACCAGGCCGGCCGCCGCCAGGCCGCGGCCCGACTTCGGATCGATCACCTTGTCGAGGGCGGCGAGGACCCGGTCACGGTCGGGAATCAAGGCGTTGTCCTATGGGAGACGGGGGAACGGCGTGGGCGGGCCACATATCCGCACCCGCGCCAGGCTTTACAAGCCGGACGCTTCCACGGGCGCGGCGACGCCGTCGATGAGATCGCGCACATGGTGCAGGCTCTCGGCGATAGCGAGAGTCTTTTCGCGCATCTCGTCGGTGGCTTCGAGCAGGTCGGGCACCATCACGGTCATCATGCCGGCGGCATGGGCGGCGCGGATGCCGTTGTGCGAGTCCTCCAGCGCCAGGCAGTCGCCCGGCGCCATGCCGAGGCGCGCGGCGGCGGTGAGGAACGGGTCCGGGTTCGGCTTGCCGCGCGGATAGTCGCCAGCGGCGATCACCGCGTCGAACCTCGGCAGGATGCCGCTCGGCCCCAGCGTCCGCTGCACCGCCGCGTGGCTGGACGAGGTGCAGATGGCGCGGGGGATTTTCGCCGCGTCGAGATGGTCGAGCAGCTCGCGAACCCCGGCCTTCAGCGTCACCCCGACCTCGCAGGCGGCCTGGATGCGGGCCGACACGTCTTCGTAAAGCGCATCGAGCGGAAAGTCGGGCCCGAAGTGGCCCCGCGCGACGGCGTCGCTGGCCTCGGCCGGCAGGCCGATCATGCGCTTGAACACCTCGGGCGGCAGGTGGGCGCCGCGCGCCGCCACCAGCTCGACCATGATGTCGCGGATCAGCGCCTCGGTGTCGACGAAAGCCCGTCCATGTCGAAGA
>Ga0302314_10010201_pt1 | contig 16463 bp, 11 predicted proteins | sample III_Palsa_N2_3_FD_200533 | JGI IMG/M metagenome (GOLD analysis project Ga0302314, IMG submission 200533) | Peat permafrost microbial communities from Stordalen Mire near Abisko, Sweden - III_Palsa_N2_3 | ecosystem: Environmental > Terrestrial > Soil > Palsa > Peat permafrost | place: Sweden... | reverse complement strand
CGGTCGGCAAACTGGAGGAGCGGCTCAAGCACGTCTCCGCGCCGATGAGCCTTTCCATCATCGGATGCGTGGTCAACGGGCCGGGCGAGGCGCTGATGACCGATGTGGGTTTCACCGGCGGCGGCAAGGGGGCCGGCATGGTCTACATCGCCGGGCGCGCCGACCATAAGCTCGACAACGAGAGCATGGTCGATCACATCGTCGAACTGGTGGAGGCCCGGGCCGCGGAAATCGAGGCCGCCGAGGCCGCGAGCGTGCGCGAAGCGGCCCTCGTGGCGGCGGAATAGGCGTCCGGACGGTCTTGCGCGGAGACCGGGGGACTGTTTAGCTCGCCGCCGCACTCCAACGGAGAACCCCCATGTCGGCAGACGGCGCCTGGAAGACCACCATCAACTCGCCCATGGGCGTGCAGGAAGGCACGCTGGACATCACCACCAGCGGCGACACGTTCACCGGCAAGCTGTCCGGGCGCATGGGTGAGCAGGCGATTTCCGGCAAGGTCGACGGCGCCACCCTCACCTGGTCGGCGTCGATCACCTCGCCTTTCCCGATGACCTTGGAATTCACTGTCACCGTCGACGGCGACGCCATGACAGGCAGCGTCAAGGCCGGCGCCTTCGGCTCCTCGCCGCTGACGGGCGTTCGGGCCTGAGAGCTTAGCGGCTCATGGCCACGCTGGTTTCCGCGTGGAACAGAGCCAAGCAACGGCTGCAGGCGGCGGGGATCGAAAGCCCGGTGACCGACGCCCGGCTGCTGGTCGAGGCCGCGTCGGGCGCCAGTCGCGCCGACATCATCGCCGACCCCCAGCGACCGCTCGCCGAGGACCAGGCCGCCGCGCTCGAAGCCTACCTGACGCGCCGCGAGCGCCGCGAGCCGGTCAGCCAGATCCTGGGGGTGAAGGGCTTCTGGAAGATCATGGTCAGGGTCACGCCGGACGTCCTTACGCCCCGGCCCGACACCGAGACGATCCTGGATGTCGTGCTGCCCAGGTTCGCCGAGCACGAGCGGTTCACGGTGCTGGACCTCGGCGTCGGCTCCGGGGCCATACTGCTGGCGATCCTGACCGAGCGGCCCGGAGCCCGAGGCCTGGGCGTCGATGTATCCGAGGATGCGCTGGCGGTCGCGCGAGAGAACGCTTCTAACCTGGGCCTTGCCGGCCGCGCCGCCCTGCTGCGCGGCGACTGGACGTCCGGCTTGTCGCCGGAGAGCTTCGACCTCGTGGTCGCCAACCCGCCCTATATCCCCACCGGCGATATCGCGGGGCTGGGACCCGAGGTGCGCGATCACGAACCGCGGGTGGCTCTGGATGGCGGCGCCGACGGGCTGGACGCCTATCGCCGCCTGGCGCCGGAGATCATCGAAGTGCTGAGGCCGGGCGGCCGTTTCGCGGTCGAGATCGGCATTGGCCAGCGCGCAGCGGTGGAGGCGCTGTTCGCGCGGGCGGGGGCCGTCGAGATTCAGGCGACGAACGACCTTGCCGGACGCGAGCGCGTTATCGCCGGGCGCAAGAAAGCGCTTTGACAAACGCCGTCCACGCGATAGACAAAGGCGGTCTCCTCCCAAATCGCCGGAGAATGGGGTTCACGGCGACGGCGCCTTTCGAGGCTCGGCGCGGAACCTCTCCGGCAGCGCGGCTGACGAAATCCTCCCAAGGCGCGCCTTTGTGCATGGTGTCGGAGACGGGGAACCAAGCGTCCTAGCCAGGCTTACGGGCTAACCAGACTTACGGGCGACTGGCCCACAATATCGAGACCCGCGAATCGGCGGAATCCCAGTGGGATGATCTAGCCGCGGCGGCCCCGCAACAGGTCGGAAGAACATGAGAGACTTCAAAGGTATCAAGCGCCAACGCGGACGTAACCGCAACGGTGGCGGCGGTGGCGGCGGCGGAAAGCCGCAACACAACACCAATCGGGCGTTCGACTCGAACGGTCCAGAAGGCGTCAAGGTCCGCGGCGCGGCCCAGCACGTCTACGAGAAATATCAGCAGCTGGCGCGCGACGCCCACACCGCCGGCGACCGGGTCCTGGCTGAGAACCATCTGCAGCACGCCGAGCATTATTTCCGCGTCATGCGCGCCATGCAGCCGCAACGGCCGCTCTCCGAGATCATCGGCCGCGATCAGTTCGTCTCGGGCTACGACATCGACTTCGAGGACGAGAGCGGCGCCGGCGACAACGGCGAGTCCGATTCGGACGTGGGCGAGGGCTCCGAGATTTCGGCCGAGCGGGCCGAGCCTCGTCAGAACGAGCCGCGCCAGAACGAATATCGCCAGGGCGAGTATCGCAACGGCGAGCAGCGGCCGCGCGAGGATCGCCCGCGCGAGGATCGCTTCCAGTCTGACCGGTCGCAGAATGACCGTTTCGCCCGCAACGGCCGCGACGACCGGCCGCGCGACGAGAGGCCAAGGGACGACAGGCCGAGGGACGACAGGCCGCGGGAGGATCGGCAAAGGTTCAATCGCGACGACCGGCCCCGCTTCGAGCGGCAGGAGCGCGAAGCGGCTGGGCGCCCGGAACGCGAAGCCGGCCACCGTCCCGATCGCGACAGCCAGAACCGGTCCGACACCCGACCTGAGCGCGAGCCGCTGAGTGTGGTGGAACCCGAAACGACGCCGCTGACCCAGGCGCCGGCCGCCTCGGTGCTGCGCGCCGACGACGGCGAAGTGAGCCACGCGCCCGCCTTTCTGCAGGTGCGCCCGGTCGAGCCGCGCGACGATGCGGGCGGCGAGCCGCGCCGCGTCCGCGCCCCGCGTCGGCGCCCCGCGCCGCGCACCTTCGACGGCGGCGATGACGCGCCCGCGATCGCCGACGCCGAGGAAGTCTAGGACGCCGAGGAGATCTGGGCGAGGCCGCGACCGAAGCTGCGGCGCGCCAAAACGCCGGGCCCGGGTGGGAGCGCCAGCCGCGAGGCTAGGCGCGACCACCACCTGAAGATCGCCGGCGCGGCGGCAGGGCCGTGTGGAATGCAGGCTTCGAGGCAGGTGAGCACCGTCTCGGCAGGCTCGTCGTTCAGGAAGTGGGTCGCGCCGGGCACCGTCTCGAAGCGCATGGTTCCGCGCCCGGGCGTATCGGCGATCAGCCGGCGGGCCAGATCCAGAGGCGCGAAATCGTCGCGATCGCCGTGGATCACGTGGACGGGCACACGCAGCCGGCGCAGGGCGCGTCGCATATGCATCATCTGCGGCGCGTGACCGGAGACCTCCAGCACCGCGTTGCGCAGGTCGCGCGGGATGATGCCGGTGAAGCGTGAGCCGAGGTCGACCAGCCAGCGCGCGGTCGGCCCGGACTCGCCCAGGTAGCTCGAAAGCAGCATGACGGCCGCGACCCTGGGCTGACGGGCTTCCGCCATCAGCGCGGCGATGGCTGCGCCGTACGACTGACCCACGAGCAGGATCTTCTGGCCCGGGGCGTGATCAAGCAGCGGGGAGAGGGCGAGGGCCTGGACGCGGATATCCGGCACACAATCGGCCGGCTCGCTGCCCGCGTAACCCGGGCGATCGACCACGATCATTTCCCGATCCTGAGGCAGAGCGGCCAGGACCGGCGCCCAGTATTCCGCCCATGACGGCGCGCCGGTCACCACCACGATCTTCCACGGCGCGGGACGGGCCCTGGGTGTGGTCAGGGCCGATATGCGCCAGCCGAGGCCGCCGCCTGCGGGGAAGCTGATCCGGCGCACCACTTCGTCGGAATAGTCGTCGCTGGTGGGCCGGTGCTCGGTGCGCCCGCTCATGGCCGATTCGAGGCACGCCCAGCCAAGGGCGAGAACGCCTCTCGGTCGCCTCTTCGGCCGCTTGGGGGCTTCGCTCGCCACCTTCCCAGCTCCTTCGCAATCCCGCGACCGTAACGCCGAGAACCGCTCACGGTTCAGCGGCGGACGGACAAACGTCACAGAGGCAAAATAGGCGTTCCCCGCCTGAACGGGAGATGAAGGGCGCGCATGCGGGTGTCCGACCGGCCCACTTGTGTGGCTTTCGCGCCACACTACATGGTCCCCTGACACCGACAATTTTCTCCAGAATTCCCGCCAGAGGGGCCCATGAATATCGACCTCTACTCAGATCGCGCCAAGCAGGCGATCCAGTCCGCCCAGTCGCTCGCGCTCGCCCGCCGCCATCAGCAGTTCGCGCCCGAGCATCTGCTCAAGGTGCTCCTCGAGGAGACCGACGGCCTCGCCCGCACGTTGATTCAGAACGCGGGGGGCCGGCCCGATGAGGCCGATCAGGCGGTCGAGGCGCTGCTGGCGAAGATGCCCAAGGTCGAGGGCGGCGGCGGCCAGCTCTACATGAAGCCTGAGATGGCCAGCGTGTTCAACGCCGCCGAAACCGGAGCCAAGGCCGCCGGCGACGCCTTCGTGACTACCGAGCGGCTGCTGATCGCCATCGCCAAGGAAGGCGGCGACGCGGCCAAGGCGCTCGCCAGCGCCGGGGTCAAGGCCTCCAGTCTCGAACAGGCGGCGAAGGATATCCGCAAGGGTCGCACCGCCGACAGCGCCTCGGCGGAAGAAGGTTACGACGCCCTCAAGCGCTACGCGCGTGACCTCACCCAGGCCGCCCGCGACGGCAAGCTCGACCCGGTCATCGGCCGTGACGAGGAGATCCGCCGCACCATCCAGGTGCTGGCGCGGCGCACCAAGAACAACCCTGTCCTGATCGGCGAACCCGGCGTGGGCAAGACCGCCATCGTCGAGGGCCTCGCCCAGCGCATCGTCAACGGCGATGTGCCCGAGTCGCTCAAGGACAAGAAGCTGCTGGCGCTCGACATGGGCTCCCTCATCGCCGGGGCGAAGTATCGCGGCGAGTTCGAGGAACGCCTCAAGGCAGTGCTTAACGAGGTCACCGCGGCCGAAGGCGGCATCATCCTGTTCATCGACGAGATGCACACACTCGTCGGGGCGGGGAAGGCCGAGGGGGCGATGGATGCCTCCAACCTGCTCAAGCCGGCCCTGGCGCGCGGCGAGCTGCATTGCGTGGGCGCCACGACGTTGGACGAATATCGCAAGAACGTGGAGAAGGACGCCGCGCTGGCGCGGCGCTTCCAGCCGGTGTTCGTGGGCGAGCCGTCGGTCGAGGACACCGTCTCGATCCTGCGCGGCTTGAAGGAGAAGTATGAGGCCCACCACGGCGTGCGCATCTCTGACGCCGCCATCGTGGCCGCCGCCACCCTCTCCAACCGCTACATCACCGACCGATTCCTCCCCGACAAAGCCATCGACCTGATCGACGAGGCTGCGAGCCGGGTGCGCATGGCCGTGGACTCCAAGCCCGAGGAACTCGATGAGATCGACCGGCGCGTGGTGCAGCTCAAGATCGAACGTGAGGCGCTGGGCAGGGAGACCGACGCGGCCTCGCGCCAGCGCCTGGAAAAGCTCCAGGAAGAGCTGAACGACCTCGAAGCCAAGTCGGCCGAGATGACCTCGCGCTGGCGCGCCGAGAAGGACAAGATCGGCCAGGCCGCCCAGGCGCGCGAGGCGCTGGAGCGCCTGCGCGCCGAGCTCGCCGCGGCCCAGCGCCGTGGTGACCTGCAGCGCGCCTCTGAGATCGCCTACGGTGAGATTCCGCCTCTTGAGCGCCGGCTGGCGGACGAGGCGGCCAAGCCCGATGTCGACGCGCTCACACCCGAAGTGGTGGACGCCGAGCAGATCGCCGCGGTCGTCTCGCGCTGGACCGGCGTGCCGGTGGAGAAGATGCTGGAGGGCGAGCGCGACAAGCTGCTGCGTATGGAAGACTCGCTGCGCGGCCGCGTGGTGGGCCAGGAAGAGGCCCTGGAGGCGGTGTCAGATGCCGTGCGCCGAGCCCGGGCCGGACTTCAGGACCCCGGACGCCCGATCGGCTCGTTCCTGTTTCTCGGCCCTACCGGCGTGGGCAAGACCGAGCTCACCAAGGCTCTGGCCGAGTTCCTGTTCGATGACGAGGCGGCGATCACCCGCCTGGACATGAGCGAATACATGGAGAAGCACTCGGTGAGCCGCATGATCGGCGCACCCCCCGGCTACGTCGGCTATGACGAGGGCGGCGCCCTCACCGAAGCGGTGCGCCGGCGGCCCTACCAGGTGGTGCTGTTCGACGAGATCGAGAAGGCCCATCCCGACGTCTTCAACATTCTCTTGCAGGTGCTCGACGACGGGCGCCTGACCGACGGCCAGGGCCGGACGGTGGACTTCCGCAACACCCTGATCATCATGACCTCCAACCTTGGTTCGGAGTTCCTGGCCGCGCAGGGCGAGGGCGAAGACACCGAGGCGGTGCGGCCCCTGGTGATGGATGTGGTGCGCCGCCACTTCCGGCCCGAGTTCCTGAACCGGATCGACGAGATCATCCTCTTCAAGCGCCTGGGTCGCGAGCAGATGGAATCGATCGTTCAGATCCAACTGGAGCGGGTGGAGAAGCTGCTCGCCGGACGTCGGATGGCCATTTCGCTCGATCCGGCCGCCCTGCACTGGCTGGGCGAGCGTGGCTACGATCCGGTTTATGGCGCGCGGCCGCTCAAGCGGGTGATCCAGAAGGATCTGATCGATCCCATCGCCCGCAAACTCCTGTCGGGCGACCTCGCCGAAGGCTCGGTGATCCAGGTCGCCGGCGGCCGCGACGGCCTGGAGATCGGCCGCGCCGCGGTGCACTGAGGGCGCGCGCCCTCCGTCTCGGCGCAGGGGGCCGAGCCACCCCGCAAGCGGGGGAGGAGACGGTCGACGGAGAGGGCACATCGGTTCCTTCTCCTCCCTCGCTTGCGGTCCGCTTGCGGGAGAGGTGGCGGCCCGCACTTTCTTGCGGGCCGACGGAGGGGGAGTCGCGCTGCGTGAATCCGGTACGAGGCGCGCCTGGGGTGTTACGGTTCGCGGGATGGGTGAGCACTACCGCTTGATTTATGCGCTCGGGGCGTCGTGACCACGCCGCCGCCGGAGACCCTGCAGCCGCGCCTGAAGGCTTGGCGGCGGGGGCCGTTGACGCGGCGGCCCCTGACCCTGCTGAGCCTGCTGCGCTCGCGCATTCGCGCCAGCGAGCTTTGGCTGGTGGCGATCGCCATCGTCGTGGGCGCCGTGGCGGGCCTGCTGACGGTGGCAGTGAGCACCTGTGCGCGCCTCCTGCAGGCGGCGCTCTACGGCCTAGCGCTGAACGAGCGCCTCTCGGCGATCACGGCGCTTCCGCTGTCTCGGGTCGCCGTTCTGCCGGCCGGCGGCCTGCTGCTGGGCGCGGTCACCTGGGCCTGGGCGCGCAGACGGCCCAAGCCGATCGTCGACCCGGTCGAAGCCAACGCGCTTCACGGCGGGCGGATGTCGGCGCTGGATAGCCTGTTCCTCGGCCTGCAGAGCATCATCTCCAACGGCTTCGGCGCCTCGGTCGGCCTCGAAGCGGCCTATGCCCAGCTCGGCGCCGGCTTCGCCTCGATGACCGGGCGCGGTCTCAACCTGCGGCGCAGCGATCTGCGCGCCTTCGTGGGGGCCGGCGCGGGAGCAGGCATAGCCGCCGCGTTCGGCGCGCCGCTCACCGGCGCCTTCTATGCTTTCGAGATCATCATCGGCTCCTACTCGGTGGCCTATATCGCGCCGGTGGTGGCTGCAGCCCTCGCCGGCGCGCTGGTGACCCGGCTGCTCCACGCCGAGCCCATGGTCATCCGCTCCGCGGTGACCGACACCCTCACGGTGACGCACTACCTCCTGTTCGGGGTGCTGGGCCTCGTGTGCGCGGTGATGGGCGTGACCATCATGCGGCTGGTGGCCTGGACCGAAGCGCAGGCGGCGCGCCTGCCAGGACCCAGGTGGGCGAGGCCGGCCATCGGCGGGACGATTCTGGTCGCCCTGGCCGGGGCGGCGCCGCACACACTGTCGGCCGGCCACGGGGCCATGCGCCTCGACCTGGCGGCGGAGCTCGGTGTCGGCGCCTTGCTCTTCCTCATCGTGGCGAAGGCCAGCGCGTCGATCGTCGCGCTGGGCTTCGGCTTCCGCGGCGGTCTCTTCTTCGCTTCGCTCTACCTGGGCGCGCTCACCGGGCGCCTGTTCGTGGTCGGCCTCACGGCCGCGGGCGTGAATGTCGGGATCGATCCCTTAGTCGGGGCCCTGGTGGGCATGGGCGCGCTCGCCGTCGCCATCATCGGCGGCCCGTTCACCATGACCTTCCTGGTTCTGGAGACCACCGGCGACTTCGGCCTGACGGCGGCTACGCTCACCGCCTCCATCGTCGCCAGCCTCCTGGTGCGCGAGACGTTCGGCTATTCCTTCTCCACATGGCGATTGCACCTGCGCGGCGAGACCATCCGTAGCGCGCACGACGTGAGCTGGCTGCGCACCCTCACCGCTGGGCGCATGATGCGCACCGATCCGCCGACCATCGACGCCGACACGACCGTCGAGGTGTTCCGCCGCCGCTTCCCCCTGGGCTCGACGAGGCGCGTGCTCGGCCTGGACTCGGCCGCTCACTACGCGGGCATCGTCCCCGTGTCGGCGGCGCACGCCGACCCCGACCCGAAGCGCCCGGTGAGCGCCCTGATGGTCAACACCGATCACTGGCTCGCGCCAAACATGAGCATCCAGCAGATCATGAGCGTGTTCGACAAGACCGAGACCGACGAGCTGGCGGTGCTCAACGGCGACCGCGAGGTCCTGGGCGTCCTCTCAGAGGCCCACGCCACCCGCCGCTACGCCGAGGAACTCGAGAAGGCCCGCCGCGACCTGGTGGGGGCGGAGTAGAGCGTGGGCGTTGCGTTAAGCTTTTGTTAGACTTGCCCCGCGCGCTTGACTTATCACCCGCCAGACCGGACTTCGTGCGCGTCGCCGGCCTTTTGACGGGATTGATGGTGCGTTTCAATAAGCCGGCCGCCTCAGTCGTCAGCGCGCTGATGATCGCCGCCGTGGCGCTGGCGGGGTGCGGCGCGCGCGGCAGCCAATCGGGTCAGGGCGGCCCGGGCGGGCAGGACCAGGGGCCCCCCGAAGTAGGCGTGATCACCCTGAGGGCTCAGCCGGTCGCCCTGACTACCGAGCTTCCCGGTCGCACCAGCCCCTTCGAGACCTCGGACGTGCGGCCCCAGGTCGCGGGCATCGTCGTCGACCGCCCGTTCACCGAAGGCGGCGAGGTGAGGGCCGGCCAGGTGCTGTATCGGATCGACCCGGCAATGTACCGGGCGGCGTACGACCAGGCCAAAGCGCAGTTGGCCAATGCCGAAGCGAACGCCACCACCACCAACATCAAGGCCGAGCGCTATGCCGATCTGGTGAAGATCAACGCCGTCGCCAAGCAGGAGTACGACGACGCCTCGGCCGCGGCCAAACAGGCCTCGGCCCTGGTGCAGCAGCAGCGGGCCGCCGTGGAGACCGCACGGATCAACCTCGGCTGGGCCACCATCACCGCGCCGATCTCGGGGCGGGTCGGCCGTTCGAACGTGACCAAGGGCGCGCTCGTCACCGCCAGCCAGACCGACGCCCTCACCACGATCCAGCGGCTCGACCCGATCTACGTGGACGTCACGCAGTCGTCCTCCGACCTGTTGCGCCTGCGCCGCGCCCTCGGCGCCGGCCAGATCGGCGGCCCGGCCAGCGTCACGGTCCGCCTCAAGCTGGACGACGGATCGGAGTATCCGCTGGAGGGAAAGCTCCAATTCACCGACGTCACGGTCGACCAGACCACCGGCGCGGTGACGTTGCGCGCACTGTTCCCCAATCCGCGCGGCCTGCTTCTGCCTGGCATGTACGTGCGGGCCGAGGTGGAGCAGGGCGTGGCGCCGGCGGGCGTTCTTGCTCCGCAGCAGGGCGTTGCGCGGGACGAGAAAGGCCTGCCGACCGCCCTGGTTGTGAACGCCGCCGGCCGCGCGGAGCTTCGCCAACTGCACACGGGCGCGGCGGTGGGTAATCAGTGGCTGGTCATCGACGGTCTTCGGCCCGGCGACCGGCTGATCGTGGATGGGCTCCAGCGGGTGAAGCCGGGCGCGCCGGTGATCGCCCGGCCCACGACCCTGGCGCTCAGCGCGCAGCCAGCGCGGCATTAGAGACACACCGTGCTGTCCCGCTTCTTCATCGAGCGGCCGATCTTCGCGATGGTGATCGCCGCCATGATCATGCTGATCGGCGTGCTGGCGATCCGCACCTTGCCGGTCGCGAATTATCCGACAATCGCGCCGCCTCAGGTATTCATCGGCGCGTCCTACCCCGGGGCGGACGCCGAGACGGCCGAGGAGTCCGTGACCCAGGTGATCGAGCAGCAGCTCAAGGGCCTGGACCATCTGCTGTATTTCTCCTCCACCAGCGACTCCAGCGGCCAGATCAACATCAACGCGACCTTCGCGCCAGGCACGAACGCCGACATCGCCCAGGTGCAGGTGCAGAACAAACTGGCGCAGGCGACACCGCTGCTGCCCGTGGAAGTCCAGGAGCAGGGCCTGTTCGTAGGCAAGTCCGGCGCGAGCTTCCTGATGATCGTGGCGCTGAACGACACCACCGGCCGCTACACCGACGTCGATATCGCCGACTACCTCAACAGTCGTCTTGTGGACCCGCTCGCACGCGTCAACGGCGTGGGCAATCTGAACGTGTTCGGCGGCCAGTACGCCATGCGCATCTGGCTCGACCCCTACAAGCTCGACAACTTCAAGCTGATGGCGTCGGATGTGCGAACGGCATTGCTGGCCCAGAACGTGCAGGTGCCCGCGGGGGAGATCGGCGGTCAGCCGACGGTGGTGGGTCAGGCGCTGAACGCAACCATCACCGCCCAGTCGCGCCTGCGGACACCCGAACAATTCAGGGCCGTCGTCCTCAAATCCCAGCCCGACGGCTCGGTCGTGCGACTCTCCGACGTGGCGCGGGTGGAGATCGGGGCCGACTTCTACGGCGTCGTGAGCCGCATCAACGGCCACCCCGCGGGCGGCATCGCCATCCGCCTGGCCCCGGGCGCGAACGCGCTCGATACCGCCGAAGCCGTCAAGAAGCGCGCCATCGAGCTATCGTCGAGCTTTCCTCCCGGCATCGCCCTGAGCTTCCCGGTCGACAACACCACCTTCATCAAGCTCTCCATCCAGCAGGTGGTGATCACCCTGATCGAGGCGATCGTTCTCGTCGTCGCCGTGATGTACCTGTTCCTGCAGAACTGGCGCGTGACCCTGATCCCGGCGCTGGCCGTGCCGGTGGTGCTGCTGGGGACGTTCGGCGTGCTCGCCGCGGCCGGCTACTCGATCAACACCCTGACCATGTTCGCCATGGTCCTGGCCATCGGCCTGTTGGTCGACGACGCCATCGTCGTGGTCGAGAACGTCGAGCGCATCATGAGTGAAGAGGGCCTCTCCCAGAAGGAGGCCACGATCAAGTCGATGGGCGAGATCACCGGCGCCCTGGTGGGGATCGCGCTGGTGCTCTCGGCTGTGTTCCTGCCGATGGCCTTCATCGGCGGCTCGACGGGCGCCATCTACCGGCAATTCTCGGTGACCATCGTTTCGGCCATGGTGCTGTCGGTTCTGGTGGCGCTGGTGCTGACGCCGGCGCTGTGCGCGACTCTGCTGAAGCCGGTCGAGAAGGGTCACCGGGCGGAGCGCGGGTTTTTCGGCTGGTTCAATCGCAACTTCGCCCGGACGGTCAGGCGCTACGAGGGCGGGGTGCGGGGGATCATAGGCCGGCCGCTGCCGGCGATGATCGTCTACGCTGTGGTCGTGCTCATCGTAGGCGCCCTGTTCGCCTTGTTGCCCTCGGCCTTCCTCCCCGAAGAGGACCAGGGGGCCCTGATGACCATGTACAGCCTCCCCAGCGGCGCCGTGCAGTCACGCACGGTCGCTGTCGCCAAGCAGATCGAGGATTACTACCGGACCAAGGAGGCCGCCAACGTCGACAACGTCTTCGTGGTCGCGGGCTTCAGCTTCGCCGGCTCCGGCCAGAACCAGGGCATCGCCTTCTTGCACATGAAGCCGTGGAAGGATCGCCCCGGCGCCGCCAACCGCGCGCCGGCGATCGCGCAGCGGGCGATGGCGGCGTTCTCCAAGATCCGCGACGCCAACGTGTTCGTGCTCGTGCCCCCGGCCGTGCAGTCGCTTGGCAATTCGTCCGGTTTCGACATGGAGCTGGAAGACCGCGCCGGGATGGGCCACGCGCGGCTCACGGCAGCGCGCGATGAACTGATCGGCATGGCCGCCAAGGACCCGCTTCTGGCCGGCGTAAGGCCCAACGGACTGGACGATACGCCGCAGTTGCACGTGGACATCGATCAGGCCAGGGCTTCGGCGCTTGGGGTCAATCTTGGCGATATCAACGACACCTTGAGCACGGCCTGGGGCGGCTCGTTCGTCAATAACTTCATCGACCGCGGGCGTGTAAAGCAGGTCTACATGCAGGGCGACGCGCCGTTCCGCACCAGCCCCGATGACATCGGCCGGTGGTTCGTGCGCACGAGCAGCGGTTCCATGGCGCCGTTCTCGTCCTTTGCCTCCTGGCGTTGGACCAGCGGCCCGGCTCAGCTGGAGCGCTACAACGGTATCGCCTCGATGGAGATCCAGGGGCAGCCGGCGCCAGGCAAGAGCACCGGGGTGTCACTGTCGGAGATGCAGAAGCTGGTGGCGCGCCTGCCGCCGGGCATCGGCTCCGAATGGACCGGCATCTCCTACCAGGAGCGGCTCTCGGGCGCTCAGGCGCCGGGGCTATATGCCATTTCGATCCTGGTGGTGTTCCTCTGCCTGGCGGCGCTCTATGAGAGCTGGTCGATCCCCTTCGCCGTGATCATGGTGATCCCGCTTGGCGTGTTGGGCGCGGTTCTCGCCGCGACCCTGAGGGGTCTCTACAACGACGTCTACTTCCAGGTCGGCCTGCTTACCACCATCGGCCTGTCGGCCAAGAACGCCATCTTGATCGTGCAGTTCGCCGATGAGGCGGAGAAACGGGGCGTGGGCCCCAGGGAAGCCGCGATGGAGGCGGCGCGTCTGCGCCTGCGCCCGATCCTGATGACGTCGATGGCGTTCGTCGCCGGCGTGTTCCCGCTGGCCATCTCGACCGGCGCCGGGGCCGGGGGCCAGAATGACATCGGCACCGGCGTTATCGGCGGCATGCTGTCGGCGACCGTGCTGGCGATCTTCTTCGTGCCGATGTTCTTCGTCGGCGTTCGCGCCGCCTTCCGCGTCCGTGCGGTGCGGGGCGCGCCGCTGGCGAGCGAGGCCTGAAGTGAAGCACTGGCCCCTCGCGGTCGCGGTCCTGGTCTCGGGCTGTGTGAATCTCGCGCCCGCCTACCAGCGTCCGGCGCTGCCCACTCCCGCGCGTTCGCCGCAAGGGCCCGCCTATCCCGCAGTCGCGCCGTCCGGCCAGGCGCCGCCCGGCTGGCGCGAGTTCTTCTCGGACCCCAAGCTCAAGGCGGTCATCGAGCTGGCGCTGGCCAACAATCGTGACCTGCGCGTGGCCGTCTCCAACATCGCCGCCGCGCGCGCGCAGTATCGCATCCAGCGGGCCTCCCTCTACCCGCAGGTGGGGGCCCAGGCCGGCGCGACGTTCTCCCAGGAGCCGCTCAGCGTGCTGGAGGGCGGCGCGCTGCCCCCCACCCCGGGCGTTTCCACCATCTACAACGAGCGAATCTACAATGCCTCGCTGGGGGTGACGGCCTATCAGCTCGACCTGTTCGGCAAGATCCGCAACCTGACGAAGACGGCGCAGGAGCAGTACTTCGCCACGCGCGAGGCGCGCGACGCGGCCCAGATCACCCTCGTCTCCGAGGTGGCGGCCGACTATCTGACGTTGGGGTCGGACCGGTCGTTGCTGAAGATCGCCGTCGACACGCTGGCCAGTGGGCGCGCGACGCTCGATCTCACGCAACATCGCTTCGACTCCGGCGTCGCCTCGCAGCTGGACGTTAGCCAGGCCGACACCACGGTCGAGCAGGCGCGCTTCGATGTCGCTCGTCTGACCACCCAGATCGCGCAGGATCGCAACGCGCTGGAGCTGGTGGTGGGCGCATCGGTGTCCGACGACCTCTTGCCGGGAAACGTGGGTGGGGAGGTGGCTGTGCTTGACCGGCTGCCGGCGGCGGTCAGCTCCAGCGTGCTGCTGCAACGACCAGACGTGCTGGAGGCGGAAGACCAGCTTCGCGGCGCCAACGCCAACATCGGCGCGGCCCGGGCGGCATTCTTCCCTGACATCTCGCTCACTGGCTCCGGCGGGTTCATCAGCCTGGCGCTCTCGACCCTGTTCAAGGGGGCGTCTGCCACCTGGACCTTCGCGCCGACCGTGACCCAGCCGATCTTCGACGCCGGAGCGAACCGCGGCGCCCTCGCCCTGGCCAAGGCGCAACGCGACGTCGATATCGACCAGTATGAGAAGGCGGTTCAGGCCGCGTTCCGCGAGATAGCCGACACCCTGGCCCAGCGCGGCACGATCGAAGAGCAGCTTGCGGCCCAGCGCGCGCTCACCGCGGCGTCGGCCGACTCGCTGCGCCTCTCCACCGCCCGCTACGAACGCGGTGCGGACACCTACCTCAACACCCTCATCGCCCAGCGCTCGCTCTATGCCGCCCAGCAGACCCTGGTCGCCTCGCAGCTTGCCAGATCGGTCAATCTGGTCACTCTCTACAGCGCCCTTGGCGGCGGCCTCGACACGCCGGCCGGGCCGGCGGGAGGCGGGAAGGCGAGTGGCGGCGGCAACCCTGGCTGAGCGACTGGGTCATGATCCGGCCGCGCGCCTGCTGATCATCAACTGTGACGACCTCGGCTCCAGCCATTCAGCCAACGTCGCCATCGAGCGCGCCATGACCCGGGGCGTGGCCACCAGCGCCACCCTGATGGTTCCCTGCCCGTGGGCCAGGGACGCGGCGCAGCGCATGGCTGGCGCCGACGTGGGTGTGCACCTCACCCTCACGGCCGAATATCCCGGTTATCGCTGGCGGTCGCTGACTGGAGCGCCGTGGCTGCACGATGAAGACGGCTTCCTGCCCGCCACGGCCGCGGCGGCGATCGCCAAGGCCGATCCGGAGGATGTTCGCGCCGAATGCCGCGCCCAGATCCAGCAGGCGTTCGCCTGGGGCATCGACGTGACCCACCTGGATTGCCACATGGGCGTGCTGCAGATCGATGCGCGCCTGTTCGACATCTATCTCGACCTGGCCGTCGAATCCGGATTGCCGGTGCGCATGGCAGGTCGCCGCGCCGACGAGCGCCTTGGCTTCGAAGGCCGGCGGCGCGCGCTGGAGCACGGCGTCATTTTCACCGATCACCTCCTTGGGACCTGGCCGATCCCCGCCCGGCGGGAGATCTTCGAGCGCGTGCCGTCGCTCGCTGCTGGCGTCACCGAACTCTTCGGCCACCCCGTGAACGACGGCCCGGAGCTGCGGGGCTACGATCCCGATCAACCCGGCCTGCGCGCCGACGACGCCGTCTGCTTCGCCGATCCGGCGGCGATGCGGGTTATTCGGGAGGCTGGCGTGATCCCAATCAGCTACCGCGCCCTGCGCACCCTCCAGCGGGCCGCATAGCCTCACCGGTCGATCTTGGTAGATAGGACGATCGAGGATGTCGTGCGTTCGACGCCGGGGAGGGCGCCCAGCGCGTCGATCAGGCCGTCCATCTCCGCCACCGAGGGCGCGACAATTTCGGCGATGAGGTCGAACGGGCCGCTGACGGACTGCAACAGACGCACGGCGTGGAGGCGCCGCGCCGCGCTCACCACCGCGGCCGAGTCCTTGTGCGAGATGGTCATCATCACATAGGCGTGAATCTGGCCGCGCTCATGCGCATCCGAAAGGCGCACGGTGTAGCCGGTGATCAAACCCGTGCGCTCAAGACGCTCCAGGCGGCTCTGGACCGTTGTGCGCGACAGGCCCAGCATCCGCGCGAGCTTGGCCGCGGGCGCGCGCGCGTTCTCACGCAACGCGTCGATCAATCGTCGATCGGTTTCGTCCATCTGTCGGTCGTACTCGGCGAAGTGCCGGGATTACATCGGCGTTTCGTCGGTATCGCAATCGAATTCGGCGCGGCGCCCCCGTACCTTTGATTCGCAACACGCACACCCCGGGGAGCTGCCGTCATGAGAGATGTCGTCGTCATCGGCGCGGGCCATATCGGCTCGACCATCGCCCACCTGCTGATCGGCACGGGCGATTATCGCGTGACCGTAGCCGATCAGTCGGCGGCGCAGCTCGCCGGCCTGCCGGCGATGTCGCGCGTCGAGCACCGCGTGCTCGACGTCACCGACGGACCGGCGCTTCGCGACCTCCTGACCGGCAAGTTCGCCGTGATCAGCGCCGCGCCCTACCACCTCACCTTCCACGTCGCCGAAGCCGCCAAGCCGGCAGGCGCCCACTATCTGGACCTGACCGAGGACGTCGCCTCGACCCGCAAGGTGAAGGCCCTGGCTGCAGACGCCGCGACCGCCTTCATCCCGCAATGCGGCCTGGCGCCTGGGTTCATCTCCATCGTCGCAGCCGATCTCGCCGCGCACTTCGACACCTTGCACGATGTGCGGCTGCGCGTCGGCGCCTTGCCGAAGTATCCGTCCAACGCCCTCAACTACAACCTCACCTG
>Ga0302314_10010200_pt1 | contig 16465 bp, 16 predicted proteins | sample III_Palsa_N2_3_FD_200533 | JGI IMG/M metagenome (GOLD analysis project Ga0302314, IMG submission 200533) | Peat permafrost microbial communities from Stordalen Mire near Abisko, Sweden - III_Palsa_N2_3 | ecosystem: Environmental > Terrestrial > Soil > Palsa > Peat permafrost | place: Sweden... | reverse complement strand
AACTTCGGCGTCGGTATGCTTTCTGCGAGTGTGATTCTTGCGATCATGATCTTCCCGGTGATCTCTTCCATCAGCCGCGATGTGATGAAGGCGGTGCCGATCCATCAGCGCGAAGCCGCGTTGGCGTTGGGTGCGACGCGCTGGGAGATGCTGCGCATGAGCGTACTGCGTAACTCGCGGTTGGGCATTGTTGGCGCGGTCATTCTGGGCCTTGGACGTGCGCTGGGCGAGACCATGGCCGTGACCATGGTGATCGGCAACCATCCTGATATCAGCAAGAATCTTTTCGCTCCCGGGTATACGCTGGCCAGCGTGATCGCGAATGAATTTTCCGAAGCTACCGGCGACCTTTATCTGAGTGCGCTGATTGAAATTGGCCTTGCACTCTTTATCGTAACGATCATCGTCAATGCGATTGCGCGTTTGCTGGTGTGGGCTGTGACCCGCGGTAATACGCAGAGGGCTCACTAATGTTCAGCAGAGTACAACAGACAAAAATGCAGCGGCTCAACGAGCTGCGCCGCACTAGCGTGAACCATCTGGTGACGGTGCTGGCTGTGTTCAGCACGGTACTGGTGCTGGTGCCGCTGGTCGCGATTCTTGGCTACCTGATCTACAAGGGTGCGAGCTCGCTGAACCTGGCGTTCTTTACGCATGTGCCTGCGCCGGTGGGTGAGGCGGGCGGCGGCATGGCGAACGCCATTGCGGGCTCGGGAGTTATCCTCGGCATTGCTAGCCTTATCGGTGTTCCTGTCGGTATCGCTGCAGGCGTCTATCTCGCGGAGTATGGTCGCGGCAGAATGCTTGGCAACCTCGTGCGGTTTACAGCCGATGTGCTCAATGGCGTTCCCTCTATTGTGATGGGCATTGCGATCTATGCGCTCATCGTTGCGAAGCAGCAACACTTTTCGGGCTTTGCGGGTGGTGTTGCGCTGGCCATCATGATGATTCCAACCATCACTCGCACTACCGAAGAGATGCTCGCAACGGTGCCACATGCGGTGCGTGAAGCGGCGCTTGGGTTGGGGATTCCAAAGTGGCGGACGGTGATTTCCGTAAGCCTGCGTACAGCGTCACCCGGCATCATCACGGGATGTATGTTGGCGTTTGCGCGTGTTGCCGGTGAGACCGCGCCGCTGTTGTTTACGGCTTTCGGCAACCAGTTCTGGAGCTTCAATCTGAACCAGCCTATTGCCGCATTGCCTTTGCAGATTTATGTCTATGCGATTTCGCCTTATGATGAATGGCACCGCCTGGCCTGGGCCGGGGCGTTGGTGCTGATCGTGATGATTATGGCGGCCGTTACTCTTGTTCGAATTTTTGCCAACCGTGGTGCGCTCAAAGGAGGGCATTAGTGGGCGTCGACATTCGCGTCGAAAACCTGAACGCGTGGTATGGAAACACGCACACACTGCAGGACATCAATCTGCACATCCCCTCCAACCAGGCGACCGCGCTCATTGGACCTTCGGGATGCGGCAAGTCTACGTTTGTCCGCTGCCTGAACCGCATGCACGAGACCAACCCCATTGCGCGCGCCGAAGGCACCGTGATGATGGGCGACGTCGACATCTACAAGGATGCGTCGCCAGTTGAGATTCGCCGCCGCATCGGCATGGTGTTTCAGCGGCCGAATCCGTTTCCGACGATGTCGATCTATGACAACGTGGCGAGCGGTTTGAAGCTCAACGGCTTCCGCAACAAGCGCATGTTGGATGAAGTGGTGGAGCGCTCGCTGAAGTCGGCTGCGCTTTGGGACGAAGTGAAGGATGACCTTCGCAAGAAGTCCGGCGCCAGCATCTCCGGCGGCCAGCAGCAGCGGCTATGCATTGCGCGTGCGCTCGCGGTTGACCCTGAAGTGTTGCTCATGGATGAACCCGCCAGTGCGCTTGATCCTGTTTCTACGGCTAAGATTGAAGATCTGATCTTCAATCTCAAGACCCAGTACACGATTGTGATTGTGACGCACAACATGCAGCAGGCTGCGCGTGTTGCGGCCAACACCGGATTCTTTTTGAACGGCAAGCTCATTGAGTTTGATGCCACAACGAAGATTTTTACCAATCCTTCCGACAAGCGGACGGAAGACTACATCACCGGGAGGTTCGGATGATCCGTATCCAATTCCAACAGAATCTCGATGAGTTGAAGGAACGCCTGCTCATCATGGCTGGACTCGTCGAACAGGCGATCCAGCGTGCTACGGAGTCTTACTCCACGCGCGACATGGGGTTGTGCGACCTGGTGCGCCGCTCGGAGCCGGCGATCAATCGCATGGAGCGCGAGATTGATCAGGCTGCGCTTGATCTGCTCGCCATGCAGCAGCCGATGGCTGTCGATCTGCGCTTTATTATTGCGGTAATTCGTATCAACGCCGATCTGGAGCGCGTGGGCGATCAGGCTGTCAGCATCGCGGGCCGTGTGCAGGAGATGGGCGCGTTTGCCAACGTTGAGCTGCCGGTGGATATTCCGAAGCTCGCCTCGCTCGCCGCTGCGATGGTTCGTAAAGCACTGCAGGCCTTTATTGAAGGCGATGCCGATCTCGCGCAGTCTGTGTTGCTGCTCGATGACCAGGTGGACGAGATGAACCGCGAAGCTTTCCGCTCGCTGAGTTTGCTAATCAGCGAAAAGCCGGAGATGACACCGCAGGCTCTCAACGCGCTGATTATCTCGCGAAGCCTCGAACGCGTGGGAGACCATGCCACCAACATCGCGGAAGACGTGATTTTCTGGGTGCGCGGTGCGGATGTGCGGCACAAGGGCGCCGAACTGCAATAAGGGGCCGGGATTCACCGTGGGGAGCAATCCCTGCGGTGAATGCTCGTCGCGGTGAATAAAGCGGTAGAGCTCCGTAATATACTTGTCAGGACGGGAGTCCTGACGCATGTCCTCCGAGCCAATTTATGACCCGGCAAAATCCTACCAGGACAATTTTGATCATGGCCCTTTTGGGGCGTTTGCGGATCTGGCCAGTTTTGAGCAGCCCGGCGAACCAAAGCATACGTTTTTAGGCCATCCGGTCTATCTGCCCTTCGGGATTCCCGCAGGGCCTTTGCTTAATGGGAAGTTCGTGAAAGCCGCGCTGGATAAAGGTTTTGACCTTCCTGTTTACAAGACGGTGCGTACGCATCGCTACCCCTGCCATCCGTGGCCCAACGTGCTCGCCGTAAAGGTTGAGGGCGACCTGACTTCTGCGAACAATCGCCTGGTGGCGAGCCGCGATTACAGTGAGCCGCTTTCGATTACGAACTCTTTCGGTGTGCCTTCGTTCGATCCTGACTTCTGGCAGCCGGACCTGGCTTCCGCCGTGGCCTACGCTCGCAAAGGGCAAGTGGTTATCGGCAGCTTTCAAGGCACGAAGACGGAAGATGGAAGCGTTGCGGACTACATCGCTGACTTCGCGCTCGGTGCGCGGCTGCTGCAAGAAACTGGCGTCAAGATCATTGAAGTCAATCTCAGCTGCCCGAATGAAGGCACATCGAATCTGCTTTGCTTCGATGTGCAGCGGTCTCGTGAAGTGGTGGAGGCCATCAAGAATGAGATCGGCAACCTGCCTCTTCTGATTAAGACGGCTTACTTTGCGGAGGAAGAAAAACTCCGCGAACTGATCTTGGCTGTTGGCGGTTTTGTGGCGGGTGTGTCTTCGATCAACACGATCTCTGCTGAAGTTTATGACGCGGACGGTCAGCAAGCTTTGCCGGGTGAAGGCCGTTTGTGGAGCGGCGTTTGTGGAAGCAGCATCAAGTGGGCTGGGCTTGCGATGTCGGAAAAGCTTGCTCAGCTGCGCGATAAGCTTGGCTTGAGTTATGCCATCATCGGTGTCGGCGGCTTGGGCAATGCCGCCGATTATCTGGCCTATCGTAATGCCGGCGCCGATGCGGCAATGGCGGCGACTTCGGTAATGTGGAACCCCATGCTTGCGCAGGAGATCAAGACGCAGCTTCAAGAGGACGCCGAATGAAGGATGAGATTGCAGAAGCGTTGGTGGCTATTGGCGGCGTAGGTTTTTCGCCGCTTGCTCCCATCACGTTCAAGTCGGGAATCAAGTCGCCGGTGTATTGCGACAACCGCAAGTTTCCATTTTGGCCTAAGCAGTGGACCAAGGTGATTCGCGGCTTCGAGCGCTACACGCACGATCACCATATCGAGTTCGATGTGGTCGGTGGTATTGAAGCTGCAGGCATTCCGCACAGTGCCGCGCTGGGGTTCGCGATGGCGAAGCCTTCGATCTTCATTCGCAAAGAGGCCAAGAGCCACGGCGCGAAGAAGCGCGTGGAAGGAGGCGATGTTGCCGGTAAGCGTCTGCTGCTTGTGGAAGATCTTGTGACCACCGGCAGTAGCAGTCTTTCAGCCGTCGAAGCGCTTCGGGCCGAGGGTGCTATCGTGACGGATTGCCTTGCGATCATTAGCTATGGCATGCCGGAGGCCACTGAAGCGTTTGCGAAACATGGCGTGACGCTGCATCCACTGACGAACTTTGAAGCTGTGCTTCCGGTCGCAATTGAGCATGGAATAATTGACGAAGATGGAGCAGCGAGCGTGCGTGACTGGCTCCGCGATCCTTATGGCTGGGCAGCACGCCACGGTCTTGAATAGAGGAAGATGAATCCGATCCTGCAAAAATACAATCGGAGAGCGGCGGCCGTGAACTCGCTGCTGTGTGTTGGTCTTGATCCTGAAGCCAATCGAATTCCTTCTCGTTTTTCGCAGTCGAAGACGGCTCAGTTCGACTTCAACAAATGGATCATCGACGAGACGGCTGAGTACACCGCCGCGTACAAGCCGAACATGGCCTTCTATGAAGGCCGCGGAACGCAGGGCCTGGAGGATCTCCACCAGACCATGGAGTATCTGCAACGCAATTGCCCCGACATCCTGACGATCTGCGACGCAAAGCGAGCCGACATCGGCAGTACAAACGAAGCCTATGCAACGGCAATCTTCGACGGACTCGGCTTCGATTCGGTAACGCTGCATCCGTATCTTGGTGGCGAGGCGCTCGTGCCTTTTCTAAGCCGGCGCGATAAGGTCTGCATCGTGTTGTGCCGGACATCAAATCCCGGTGCGGGTGAGTTTCAGGATCTACAAGCGGAAGGAAAGCCGTTGTGGCAGCACGTCGCCGAGCGCGTAAGTGGTAGCTGGGACGTCGATGGCAACTGCATGTTGGTGGTTGGCGCGACGTACCCGCAGGAGATGCAGCAGATTCGAGCGATCGCACCGCAGACGACGTTTCTAGTCCCCGGCATCGGAGCGCAGGGTGGCGATATCGCTGCGGTTGTTTCTGCGGGGCTTGATAGCGATGGGCGCGGGCTCATCATCAGCTCGTCGCGCAACATTATTTTTAGTGATACCCCTGCGGCAGCGGCGCGCGCCTTGCGCGATGCCATCAACGCGGCGAAAGAGAGCTTGCATGCTGCGTCTTGAAGGAACGATTGCCAACCATGACCGCTTGTTTGAAGGCGCTGTAGAAATCAATACGGACACGGGTCTTATTGAAAGCGTTGGCCCGCTAACAGGGAAGAGCGATTTAGATTTTGATGGTTGCATTCTCTTTCCGGGCTTTGGCGATATTCATATTCATGCGCGAGAAGATGCGGGTGGAACGCAGCTTTACAAGGAAGACTTCACCACCATGTCTGCCGCTGCGATTCATGGCGGCGTGGTGCATGTTGCGGACATGCCGAACAATCCGGTCGCGCCGATTGACGATCAGAGCTATGCGACCAAGGAGTTGTTGACGAAGAAGTCTGCTGTTCACATCACGCTCTACGCAGGCATCGGACCGCATACGCAGCCGCTGCAACGGCATGTACCGTACAAGGCTTTCATGGGGCCGTCTGTGGGGGATTTGTTCTTCTCGTCGCAGCAGCAGTTGGAAGAGGTGATCTCTAACTATCGCGGAAGAAACGTGAGCTTTCACTGCGAAGATCCTGTAATTCTGGAAGAGAACAAAGATGCTCTGCTGCATGAAAACAAGCGGCCACCCTCGGCAGAGATCTCTGCAACGGCATTCGCGCTTTATCTGATTGAGAAGTACGATCTCGTTGGCAAGCTCTGCCACTACTCCACGCGCGAAGGCCTGAAGATGATTGTGGATGCCAAGGCTCGCGGCGTGAAGGTTACGTGCGAGGCGACGCCGCATCATCTCTTCTTCGATACAGGCATGATCGTTCCGGAGAATCGCCAATGGCTGCAGATGAATCCGCCGCTGCGTAGCGAGGATGATCGGCTTGCTTTGATTACGGCTTTGCGTACGGGTGTGGTTGACTACGTCGCAACAGATCACGCGCCGCATACGCTTGAGGAGAAGATCAAGGGCGCCAGCGGTGTTCCTCATCTCGATACGCTGGGTGCTTTTGCTACGTGGCTTATGGCCGAGCACGGCTTCACGGCGCAGGATATCTCTCGCGTCTTCGCGCATAATCCAGGGCTGTTTGTGCGGGAGTTTTTGCCTGCCGGTTCCGGCAAAGGCTACGGCATGATCGAGAGCGGATACGTTGGTTCGCTCACGGTGTTGGATATGAAATCGCCCTACGTTGTGACGCGCGACACGATCAAAACCAAGTGCGGCTGGTCTCCCTTTGAGGGCTATACTTTGCCGGGAAGCGTGCGTTACACCATCCTCAGAGGTAAGCTGCAACCTTCGGCCTGAAAGAACTTATGCAAAAGCTCAAACACCTCATCAGCACGATGCAATTCGCGGACAGGGAACTTCTGGATGCGCTCTTCACCTCCGCGCAACAGATGGAGCACGACGACGTGCAGCGTACGTTGTCGCTGCCGCTCGGCGGGCGTATTCTCGCTACTATTTTTTACGAGCCGAGCACGCGAACGCGTCTCTCATTTGAAGCTGCGATGCAGAAGCTTGGTGGCGGAATTCTTACTGCGGAGAATGCGCGCGAGAACTCTTCCGCGGCCAAGGGTGAAACCATCGCCGACGCGATACGCGTGATTGGCGGTTATGCCGACGTGATCGTGATGCGCCACTTTGAAGAAGGCGCGGCGAAGGCTGCGGCGGAGATTTCTCCTGTGCCGTTGATCAACGCCGGCGATGGAGCAGGGGAGCATCCCACGCAAGCGCTGGTGGATGTTTATACGATTCGCAAAGAGCTTGGTGGGCTCGACGGGTTGCGTATTGCGCTGGTGGGCGATCTGCTTTACGGGCGGACGATCCATTCGCTCCTACAGCTTCTTTGTCTTTATCCGGACATCTCAATTGATCTTGTATCGCCTGCGGGCCTTCGGCTGCCAAAGAAATATATCGACTATCTCCAGCTCAAGGGTGTCACCGTTCGAGAGAGCGATGCGCTGGAGGAAAGCATCCAGCACGCGGATGTGCTCTACATTACCCGCGTGCAGCGCGAGCGTTTTGCGGACGAGCGAGACTATGAGGCGATCAAGGACAGCTACTTCGTCAACGCCGAAATTGCATCAAGGTTGAAGCCGAACGCGATCATCATGCACGCGTTGCCGCGTGTGAATGAGATCTCTCCGGAGGTAGATGCGAACCCACGTGCTGCTTACTTCCGGCAGGCGAAGAACGGGCTTTATATCAGAATGGCGCTGCTGCACCATATGCTGAGCTAAGTTCGGATAATTGTTTTGTCACAGTTCGCCCGATCCGACTTACTATGGAGCCATGCCTGAAAAGAGGATATCTCCCCGCAGCTTAAAGCCGCTTTGGCGCGCCTTCGTCGAAGTCGCGTTTATCGTGTTTCTCTTCTATTCGAACTTGCTGATGGGGGAGTTTACTGTAAGCGGCCGGGCGGGGAAGAGCGTGGCCTATGCGCTGCGAGACATCTTCACCGGCACAAACTTCGCCATCGCGCTGGGGTCTGCGCTTATTGGTTATGTTGTGTTTGAGTATCTAAGAAAGAAGCTCTAGGAAAGAAACTCTAGTGAAAATGGTCGGGGCGAGAGGATTCGAACCTCCGACCCCCTGGTCCCGAACCAGGTGCGCTACCAGACTGCGCTACGCCCCGAACCTCTGGTGGTAAGTGTCGGTGTACATCCAGGCAGGACGCTCAGCTCCGGGTACTACCGTTGAGCTTCGCCGCTTGCCAACCGACTGATCTAGTCTAGCAGAAAACTGACTCTCTACTTCGGCAACTGCGAGAGTGTTGAGCTATTCCCTTCAGCGGGTACAGCTTCAGCCGGTGCGACTGCATTGCCAGTACTTGCAACCGGTGCGGTGGCCTGCACCGGGCGGCGGTGATGCTTCGAACGAGCAGCCTTGCGCTTTCCGGTAGCTGATGGCACATAGCCTGCGCTGCCCTTGGCTACGCCGTACGCTTGTCCGGTGCGTGTGATGGCGTTCTCGTCGAAGGTCTGCGTGTTTACATCGTTGAAGATCGCGCCCGCAGGTACCAGGGTGTTGTTGACCGTGCGGCCTGAGGTATCGCCCACCCGCACTTCAATGCGGCTCTGGTCGATGCCTTTTTCCACCGTCAAGTACTGACGCACGTTGAGCGTGCGCTCGGCGGCGGCTTCAGGGTTTTCCTCAGGTGAGGCGTTGCCTACGATCACCAGCTTGGCATCAGCCTGCTGGTTCATCGAGAGCGCAATGTCATCCAGGCACGCCTTCGATTCGTTGTCGACGCGTACGGGTCTGCGGCGATCACGTACAAAGCTTAGGCTGCACAGCGGCTGTGTTTCGGTCACGACGGGCACTGGCGGCACAGAGATCATGACCTGTGCGGAAGCCTGCGCGCTATGGCTCAGATCATCCACGACAGAGCAGTTCACCGTAACGGTCTGCGCGCTCAAGCCCGCTGTCGAAAGCTTTGCGGTCGAGCCGGCAGAGACGATCTCGCCCGCAGTTGTGGTGAACGAGTACGTCAGCGGACGCCCCTGCGGGCTGATGCCTGTTGCGGCAACATCGATGCTGGTTCCAGAGGTCGCGGTGGAAGGATTGGCTGCGCAGCTCAGCGTTGGCGGGTCGTACGGTTTCACCGTAAAGGGAGCGGTGCAACCAGCTTCCTGCGAGGCCTTGGGGCCTTGCGATACATGCCCGGTCACGGCGTAGTCGCCGGGGGCTAGGTCTGTGGTGTCGATCGTTGCGGTCGTTCCCTGCGGCACCAGCTTGCCGCCGGTGCTGGCCCAGGTAAAGGTCGTCTTGCGCTTGGGGTCGAGAGAGGCGGTGCTGCCGGTTACGGTCACCATATCGCCGGGATGCACTGCGCTTGGCTCTGTGCTGCACTCCATCACGACCGGCATCTTGTCGGTCTTCTCCCCGAGGCGAATGACCAGCCCGGCGGAGAGCTTGAGGGCGTCGATCTCGCCAAAGCCACCCTGAACGCCTGCGGGAAGCACCAGCGGACCGTACACCACCTGCGAGTACTGGAAGTCAGCCTGGATGGGGCGAACCGCAACGTGGCCATGAAAGAAGGGAAGAACGTAGTCCACACCGGCGCCGCCGGTAACACCCCAGCCCCACTTCAGGTCTTGATCTGCGGGGCCATTGATGCGGGCTCCGCCGCCCAACGCGTGAATAAAGGGAACCCATGAGCCCAGCGGAAAGCGCAGCACCGGCCCGGCCTGGGCGGTGTACATGAGCTGATCGCAGCGTGTGCTGCTGCAGGCGGGGTAGTTCGGCTTGTGCTCGTTGCTGCCGCTGAAGTACTCGCCTTCCATCTGCACGCCGACGAAATGGTTGAAGTAGTAGCTAACACTGGCGGTAGCGTTCGGGCTGTAGACATCGACGTACTGCTTGCCGTCGATGCCGCTGTTTATGGGGTGGAAGTAGCCGTAGCCGCCGTAGATATCGATGCGGGAGTCAGGATGCTCGTTCACGCTGGCGGCGCCCTGCGCCACGCTGTGTGCGGCCGAGCCCAGCAGGCAAGCGGCAAGAGTCATCTGCGAGATTGACCGGGACAAGCGCACAAGCATGAGGTACCTCCGAAAACAGCGTTTCTTTGCAAGCATTTCTAGAACTTTGGGCAGTTTACTGGAATTGTCCCTGTGCGATAGGTTTTTTTCCGTGTTTCTTCCATCGGTGGTAGTCTGGCGTGCCGTTCTGTGGGTGTTACACAGGTCAACGCTCCAGGATGTCTTTCAGATTGCTGGGCGACGTCTTTCAGATTGCTGCGTTGCCCCTTGCCGCGTAGAATAAAAGATGTGGAACACCCCTGCATGAGCTTTTGTCGCTGTCCTCGCCACCTTGGCTGTTGTTGACGCTCATACGTTTTACGGGCCAGCTCTCTACGAACTCATTCTGAGCCAGCGCCCTTTTTCCACTTCAAGCATCAGATTTCCACCACGTCGGCGTGTCCCGGCCTGATTTCGGATCAGGCCTAGGCCCAAATTTCACTCGCCGCGTTACCCCCAGGAGGATTTTTTGCCGGCCAACTCTGTTGTCGAACCCCGCGCAGCCGATGTTCTGCGCGAACGCCTGAACCACCTACAGGCGTTGGAGGCCGAAAGCCTCTACATCCTGCGCGAGGCGGTTGCTGAATTTGCTCGCCCGGTGATGCTCTACTCCATCGGCAAAGACTCCAGCGTGATGCTGCGCCTGGCCCAGAAGGCGTTTTACCCCGGCAAGATTCCGTTTCCGCTGCTGCACGTAGACACCAGCTACAAGTTCCCGGAGATGATTACCTTCCGCGACAACTACACCAAGCAGATTGGCGCGGACCTGATCGTCCATCAGAACACCCAGGCTCTCGCCGACGGGGCCAGCCCCTGGAAGCTGGGCACGCAGAACTGCTGCGGTGCGCTCAAGACTCGCAGCCTGCTCGATGGTCTGGAAGAAGGCGGGTTCGATGCAGCCTTTGGTGGTGCTCGCCGCGATGAAGAAAAATCACGTGCGAAAGAGCGCGTGTACAGCTTCCGCGACTCCGCCGGCCAGTGGGACCCTAAGAACCAGCGCCCCGAGCTTTGGAGCCTGTACAACTCGCGCCTGCGCAAGGGCGAAAGCATTCGCGTCTTCCCGCTGAGCAACTGGACTGAGCTTGATATCTGGCTCTATCTCTACTCTGAGCAGATCCCCATTGTGCCGCTGTACTTTGCCGAGGAGCGCGACGTTGTTATCCGTGCCGGCACGCTCACGCTGGTGGACCACACCACGCGCCTGCTGCCGCACGAGCAGGTGGTGAAGCGCAAGGTACGCATGAGGAGCCTCGGCTGCGCACCCTGCACCGGCGCCATTGAAAGCGACGCCGACACACTGCCCAAAATCATTGAAGAGCTCATCACATTCCGCCGCAGCGAACGCGAAAACCGCGCCATCGACCACGATGAAGAAGGTTCCATGGAACTCAAGAAGCGGGAGGGCTACTTCTAAATGAGCACCCCCACCATTCCCACGCATGAAGCCGCTTTCCGCGCGTTTCTCGACGCCCATCTCGATCAAGAGATGCTGCGTTTCACTACTGCTGGAAGCGTTGACGATGGCAAGTCCACCCTCATTGGACGCCTGCTGCACGACACCAAGAGCGTCTACGAAGACCAGCTCGCCAGCATTCGTGCCAGCCGCGTAAACCGCGCCGGCGCAGGCGTCGTCGATCTTTCGCTGCTTACCGACGGTCTCAAGGCCGAGCGCGAGCAGGGCATCACGATCGACGTTGCCTACCGCTACTTCTCCACGTCGAAGCGCAAGTTCATCATCGCCGATACCCCCGGCCACGAGCAGTACACCCGTAACATGGCCACGGGAGCTTCGACCGCGGATGTAGCGATTGTGTTGATTGACGCGAACGCGTTCAAGAAGGCCGGTGGGTTGCTGTCGCAGTCGCGTCGCCACACTTACATCGCGAGCTTGTTGCGCATTCCTCACGTCGTGGCCGCGGTCAACAAGATGGATCTCGTCGGTTACTCCGAAGAGCTCTTCAACCAGATCAGCGCAGAGTACGCAGCACTGACCGCGAAACTGGGCCTGCCCAGCACAGCGATCATCCCGGTTAGCGCACTTGCAGGCGACAACGTCGTTGAAGCCTCTACCGCGATGCCCTGGTACACCGGCCCCACGCTGCTCCAGTACCTGGAGACGATTCCTCTGGTTGCGCTTGAGGCAAAGAACGGCCCGCTGCGTTTCCCCATCCAGCTCGTCGTTCGTCCCGACGCCAACTTTCGTGGCTTTGCAGGTCGTGTCGAACGCGGCGAAGTCCGTCCCGGCCTGCGCGTAAAAGCGTTGCCCAGCGGCCGCACCACGACGGTCAAAACCATCGTCACGTACGACGGCGATCTGAAGGCTGCAAGCTTTCCACGCAGCGTTACGCTGGAGCTTGAAGACGAGATCGACCTCAGCCGTGGCGAGATGCTCATCGCCGAGGCAGAAGCCGCGCCCTACATCAGCACGCGTTTCCGTGCGATGGTCGTGTGGATGGCGGAAGACCCGCTCGTCGTTGGCAAGACCTACCTCGCCAAGCACACCACCCGCACAGTGCGCGCTACGGTCCGCACCATTCGTTACGCCGTTGAGGTCAACACCGCAGAGCATCGCGACGCCACGCGCCTTGCGATGAACGACATCGCGGAAGTTGAGTTCGACACCAGCCTGCCGCTCTTCTTCGACACCTACGCGGACAATCGCGAGATGGGCGCCTTTATTCTCATCGACGCTGTCACCAACGCCACCGTTGGCGCGGCGATGATCAACGCACCGCTCGACGACGACGATGCCTCAGCGACGAATCACCCAGCCTTTATCCTGCTGCCGGGTGAAGAAGCCGCAGCGATCACGCTTCGCGAAGAGCTTCATCACCTGGGCCAGCGCGCCGTCATCGTAGATGACCCATTGATCCCGGAAAGCTCATTGCCAGCCGTTGCACGAGCGTTGCAACTTGCCGGAGTCACAGCGATCTCCGCCCGCACCGGCCTCGCCACTGAAACTATTACCGCTCTCAAAGCATCCACTGAAGAGCACTTCGTCGCGGGCTCTGACGCCGCGCGAACCTGGCTTGAGGAGAAGCGATGAGCACGACCAGCGCAGCACTCTCGACCGATCTCGAAACCCTGACCGCGGAAGAACTCGTCGCTGAAATCGTCCGCGAGTCTGGTGGCGAACACGTGTGCTTCACCAGCAGCTTCCAGGTGGAAGACATGGTCGTTCTGCACATGCTGCGCAAGCATCTGCCGAACGTCCCGGTGATCTTCCTTGAAACCGGCTACCACTTCCCGGCGTTGATCGAGTACCGCGACCGCCTCGCCGCCGAGTGGAATCTCAACCTCATCAATGCGATGCCTGTCACAACGCTTCAGGAGCACGAAGCCCAGTTCGGCTTGCTGCACATCATCGAACCGACCAAGTGCTGCGCTATCCGCAAAGTTGAGCCGCTCATGCGCTCGCTTGAGCCTTTCTCCTGGTGGTTCACCGGCCTGCGCCGCGAACAGTCACCCACCCGAGCTGGGCTCAAGAAGGTAGAAGACCACAAGCTCCCCACCGGCAAGCACCTGAAGAAGATCAGCATCCTCGCCGATTGGGACTGGGCCCGCGTGAACGCCTATGCCGAGGCCAACAACATCCCACGTCTGAGCCTCTACGACCAGGGATACACCAGCATCGGCTGTGAGCCCTGCACCGCCATCCCCGAAGCCGGCGCCGACGCGCGCAGCGGCCGCTGGGGCGGCAAGAAGCTTGAGTGCGGCATCCACACCTTCAGCGAAAAAGAGTAGTCCGCCATCCGTCTACAAACTCAAAGAGGCAGCCCACGCGGCTGCCCCTTTGAATTTGTCGCGACAACTTACTTCGCGGCCTTCCACAACTCCGGGTTAGGCACGGTATCGCCGAACACCGTGGAAACAGTCGTTTCGTGCCACTTCGCTTTTTCCTTCGCGCGAGCTTCTTCCACCATGTCCACGCGGGTCACGGCATCTGCGCCAAGGATCAAGCGTTGCGGCACGTCGTCACTGTTAGACAACTTCACGATCACGTCCGCAATCTTCTTCGGATCGCCCTCAGCCGTGCCGATGTAGCTGCGTAGCATCTTCATCATCGCGCCTACAGAGGGTTCGTACTCGGGCAATAGTTCCACGGGCTTTTCGCTAGCGCGTGCCGCCCAGTTAGTGCGGATGCCGCCCGGCTCCAGCGTGCAAACCTTCACGCCGAACGAAGCAACTTCACTGGCCAGCGAGTCACTAAACCCGCCAACGGCCCACTTCGCCGCGTGATATGGCGTATTGCCCGGCATCGCCAAGCGTCCGCCAATGGATGACACCTGAAAGATGTGTCCGCCCTTCTGCTTCCGCATCGCAGGGACCGCAGCGCGCGTCGTGTACACCACGCCCCAGAAACAGGTGTCGATGATGCCCTTGAAGTCTTCCTCGTCCATTTGTTCAAAGGGTGCGAACTGCCCATAACCAGCGTTATTAACCAGCACATCCAGCCGCCCAAACGTATCGATAGCCGCTTGCACCGCGGCCTTCGCCGCCGCTTCGTCGCGCACATCCAGAGTCACCGGTTTGACGTGCTCGCCATACTGTTGCACCAGCGCATCGAGTTCTTCGGTCCGCCGTGCTGCTGCTATTACGTTGTCGCCGGCAGCCAGCGCCGCTTCTGCAATATCTCTGCCCAATCCGTTGCCACTACCTGTAATTAGCCAAACTTTTGCCATGAGAAAAATCCTCCTGACTATAAGACTCATAAATGAGTGAGTGGTTGCTCATTTATTTGGTAAACGTTTGAACCCCACGAAAACTGCCTACCGTACCGCTCGCCAGAACGTCGCGAACCCACTCTCAATCAACTGTTTCTTTTGCCGCGGCGTTTTCGCTACAAACTCCATCGTCGCTTCCTGCATGGCAAGCATAAGAGCGGCTACAAAGCCTGTCGGGAGTCCACGCAACGCGCCACGGCTGCCAAGCTCGGAAAGCATTCGCTCAATTTCCTCTCGTCCTTCCGATGCTTTCGCCCTTGTTGCCGCTGTAACTACTTCAGACACATTCAGTTGAGCCACGGCCTTTCGTTTCGCTGGAGCCTCCGACACCCATGCAATATAGTTTGACCATACATGCCGCGTCCGTTGCTCCAGACTCGCCTTTACCGGAAACTCAACATACATGCGCGCGTAGGCTTCCGTCTTTAACTCCAGGTAAACCGCATTGAGCAGCTCATCCTTGTTGGCAAAGTAGGTGAACAGCGTTCCTTCCGCAATCCCGGCACGGCGAGCGATCTTTGCGGTAGCCACACCGAGTCCTGACTCGGCAATCTCTTCTGCGGCGGCCGCCAAAATAGCGTCGCGCTTCTCCGGACTCTTCAAACGCGCCATGCTGCTTAGGCTATATCACCCGGCATCTTAGAAGGGTGAGATTGTCCACCGGACGCGTCTATCCTTTACACTTTCTCCATGCGCGAACGCCGCCAAATCGTCGAGCTCTGGCAACGAGGCGATGCTGTAGCACTCGCCACGCTCGTCCGTGTCGAAGGCTCCAGCTATCGACGCGTTGGTGCTCGTCTTCTGATCGCGGCTAACGGTGAGTACGCGGGGTCTATCTCCGGCGGCTGCCTTGAAGCGGAAGTCATCCGCAAGGCGCAGTGGCTTACTCGTAACGGCGCCACCATGCAGCGCTACTCCACTCTCTTTGACGACACCGCTGACATTCCCTACGGGCTCGGTTGCGGCGGCACCGTCAACGTCTTGCTCGAACCGGCGAACACGCCCGAGTTCGCCGCTCTCATGCAGGCCATGCAGGCTTCGCTTCAGGGCGAACGTCGCCGCGTCATCACTGGCCTCCCCACCTCTACATCCCCTCTCTCGCGTCAAATACTCTCCACAAATCTGGGTGCCCCGGGTCCGGTCCTAAGCCTGTCGAAGGATCGGACTCGGGCAGACGCGCCACCTAAGCTCGTATCCCACGATCGCGAGGACGCCGCGCTCACCTTCGACGAACAACTCGATCCGCCGCACCGTCTCTTCCTCTTTGGTGCCGGCGACGATGCGCAGCCCATGGTTCGCATGGCCGCACTACTCGGTTGGACTGTCCTCGTCATTGATAGCCGCGCACAGTGGGCTCGCCCCGAACGCTTCCCGGAAGCCACACAGGTAATCGCAGCGTCGAACCTCGACGGCATCGCAATCGACGAAGGTGACTCCGTCGTCATTATGACGCATAGTTACGAGCAGGATCGTGGTTGGCTCGCTGCTGTATTGCCCAGCCAGCCACGCTACCTTGGTCTGCTTGGCTCACGCCATCGCAGCGCTTTGCTCATCAGCGAAGTTGCTGCCATCCTCGGCTGGAACCTCGAGCGCGCTTGCGAAAGCATCTTCGCTCCGGTAGGCCTTGATCTCGGTGGCGACGGAGCGGATGCCATCGCGCTATCGGCTATCGCAGAGATGCAGGCCTGTCGAGAAGGCAAGCTCGGCGTCTCGCGCCGCATGAACCCGGAGACGATCCTGGAGCAGGTGGCACAGGGCGGAGCATCGCGTTACCTGCAACTGCAGTGTGCTGTGTGAGCATCGCTGCGGTCATTCTCGCTGCGGGCTTTTCCCGACGGCTTGGTCGTCCTAAGCAGACCGTGGTGCTCCATGGA
>Ga0302314_10010199_pt1 | contig 16465 bp, 19 predicted proteins | sample III_Palsa_N2_3_FD_200533 | JGI IMG/M metagenome (GOLD analysis project Ga0302314, IMG submission 200533) | Peat permafrost microbial communities from Stordalen Mire near Abisko, Sweden - III_Palsa_N2_3 | ecosystem: Environmental > Terrestrial > Soil > Palsa > Peat permafrost | place: Sweden... | reverse complement strand
GGGGGGGTTTGGCCACGGCGTATAGTTAGTATAAATGACGTTCTCTGGGCAACAAAAATAACGTCGCATCCGGCGGGGGTGCGAAGCCGTGAGTGGCTGGCCGCGATACTGATGCAATTTGCATCGGTTTTACGGGAACGTTCCGGTACACCGACAAATTCACATCTCGTTCATGCCTGAAGATTACCGTCGTTTTATCCAACCCGAGAAGGCATATCCCAGTGGCCAATTGGAAGCTCGCACTGCCGGCGGTGTTTGCGCTGATGCTCGCGGGCGGTGCCGGCTCGCCGGCGCTGGCGGACGATGCGGCACCGGCCGCTGGCCCGGCGCAGAGCGCGCAGCCGCCGGCGCGGGCCAAGGCGGCCGATGACAGTTCCTCCGGCGTGACCTTGCGGCTGCAATACACCGGCGAGGCCGCCTACAACACCGGCGGGCTGCACGACGGCGGGACGTATCTGAACAATATCGACGCGCAACTGGGCGTCGACGCCGGCCGGGTCTTCGGCTGGACCGGTGGAAAATTCCTGTTCGAAGGCTTCTACAACAATGCGGACTCCCTGAATGGGCGCTACGTCGGCGCCTTCCAGGACCCGAGCGCGATCGACACCGAGGAAGGCTCGCTGTTCCGGCTGTACCAAGCCTATTACGAGCAGAAGATCGGCGGCACCAACCTGCTGTTCGGCATCTACGACCTTGAGACCGAATTTGCCGTGACCAAGCCGATGGATATCTTCTTCAACGGCGAATACGCCTGGAACACCGCGCTCGACGCGTCCGGACAGAACGGGCCTTCGACCTACCCGAACACATCGCTCGCGTTTCGTGTCCGCCAGCGGATTTCCAGCGACTGGAGCGTGCAGGCCGCGGTGCTCGACGGCGCGCCCGACAGCACCAAATATCCGAACAGCAACGCCATCACGTTCAGCGGGGTCAATGGCGCCCTGCTGATCGGCGAGGTGGACTACACGCCGACCAGGACGACCAAAGTCATGGCCGGCTACTGGAACTACACCGGCCAGTTCGACGCGATCAACCAGACCAACAGCGACGGCACGCAGCGCGAGGTCTTCGGCAGTCGCGGGGGCTATGTCGGCGGTGCGACGCGGCTGTACAGCCCGGGCGGCCACCGTGGGCTGGACGTATTCGCCAATCTCGGGATCGCGGGTTCGACCACGAACGAGATCAACGGCTCGTTCAATGTCGGGCTGACATATACCGGCTTGCTGGAGGATCGCCCGCAGGACAAGTTCGGCATCGCCACCGGCGTCGCCCAGGCGGGCAATGCCTACAAGCAGGCGCAGATCGCCGCCGGCGACCGGGTCTCCAGCTACGAGAACAATTTCGAGGTCACCTATCGCGCGCCGATCAACGACTGGCTGACGGTGCAGCCGGACATCCAGTACTGGATCCATCCCGGCCTGGACCCGTCCCGCAAGAACGACCTGCTGCTGATGCTGCATTTCGAAATCAGTCATCTGTTCGATCTTTGATCGTGCACCCTGGCCCCGGACGGACACGCCCATGAACAAGACAGCCGCGCTTCTGGCGCTGGTGGCATTGCTATCGTCTGCAACGATCGCCCAGGCCCGCACTGGCCGCACGTCGTCCGATGACTGCAGCGCCGACAGCAGCGACGCCGATTGCCAGGATGATTCGGCCGCGCAGGCCAAATCCGGCTCGCAGGCCAAGCCGCCGCCAGCCGCCAAGCCGCCGTGAGCCCGGTCGCGAAGGCCGAGTCCGATAACTGAACAGAATGTGTTGGAGACGTCCGTGCTGCTCAACCGCCTCAAAGTGCTTGGCAGTATCTATCTCGGCTTCGGCCTGCTTGTGGCTCTCGCCCTCGGGGTCGCCGGGTTCGGGGTGTTCCAGTTCTCAGCCGTCGGGCAGCAGAACCGCACGGCGGAGGCGGTGGCGGGGAACGAACGGCGGGTGCTGGAAGCCACGCACGCTCTTGAAACGGTCCGCCGGGCCGAAACGCACTATCGGCTGGATGCGGACGACGCCTCACTGAAGGAACGAGGCGAGGCGGCCGCGCGCGTCAGCTCCTTGATGACGGAATCGGCGGCCGCCACGCTCTCCGAGGAGCGCCGCCGGATCTACAATGGGCTGCAGGCAGCGCTGAAGGCACATGACGACAGCTTTGCCCGGTTGGTAGCGCTGACGAACACGATTAACGACGCCAACACCAAGCTCGACGCCGGGGGCGCCGCACTGGCGACGGCGACCACCCATCTGATGGCGGCGGCGCGCGCCAGCCAGGACCCGGCCACGCTGGAAGCGGCAGCGGAGGTCGAACGGTCGCTGCTGGCCGTGCGCGTGGCGAACTGGCGCTTTCAGGCGCTCTACGATCCGAAAGGGCCGGCCGCGTTCAAGAAGGCCGTGGCCAAGGCGCAGGCGGCCATCGCCAGCGTGGGCGAAAGCACAAACGCCGACATCAAGGCGCTGGCGGCGCCGGTCGGGGCGGGCCTGGACGACTATGCCGCGAGCTTCGCGATAGTGTCCGACGCGACGCTGGCCAGCATCGACCTCGACAACCAGCAGATGGCGCCGCAGATCGTGGCGATGCAGCAGGAACTCGGGAAAGCGGAGGTATCGTTGACCGCGGCGTTCGATGCGAGCGGAACGGCGAGCCGCCAGTTGATCGATCGCGCATCGCTGCTGCAGCAGGTCCTTGCCGGCATCGTGCTCGTGCTCGGCACCGGGCTTGCCATCATCATCGGCCGCAGCATCGCCCGCCCGATCGCCGCGATGACCGCGGCGATGACGAGGCTTGCCGGCGGCGACAAGACCATCGAGATCCCCGCGCGTGGCCGCGGCGACGAGATCGGCGACATGGCGCGGGCGGTGGAGGTGTTCCTCCAGCAGGCAATCGAGAACGCGCGCCTCGCCGCCGAGCGGGAGCGGGAGCAGGCCGCCAAGGAGCGGCGGCAGGTCGCCATGGACAACCACACCAAGGACTTCGGCAGTTCGGTCTCCGGCGTCATGGCGAGCTTCATGGCGTCCGCCGCGACCATGCGGCAGGCCGCCTCCGACGTGGGCGAAAGCGTCCGGCAGACGCGTGCGAGCACGTCGAGCACGGTCGAGGGGGCCACGGCCTCGGCCCGCGACCTGAACTCGGTGGCCGCGGCGGCCGAGCAGATGGCGGCCAGCATCAAGGAGATCAGCAAGCAGGTCACGCATGTCAGCACCTCGGTGCAGGTGGCCGTCGATCGGGCCGCCGAGACCGACGCCAAGGTTGCCGGCCTGTCGGAAACCGCGGACCGCATCGGCGACGTGGTCCGGCTGATCAACGACGTCGCCGGCCAGACCAACCTGCTGGCGCTCAACGCGACGATCGAGGCCGCGCGCGCCGGTGAGGCGGGCAGGGGGTTCGCCGTGGTCGCAGGCGAGGTCAAAGCCCTGGCGGCACAGACGGCGCGCGCCACCGAGCAGATCGGCACCCAGATCGTCGCCATCCGCGGCGCCACCGCGGATGCCGTGACGGCGGTGCGGGAAGTCGGGGTCGCGATCGGCGAGGTGGTGCGCGTGGCCACCGCCATCGCCGCCGCCGTCGAACAGCAGGCCGCCGCGACGCAGGAGATCTCCAACAGCGTGCAGATGGTGACGGTCACCACCTCGGCGGCCTCGGAGGAGATGCGCGCGGTGCTGGTGATCGCCGAGAAGACCGATGAGACCAGCGGCGCGGCGCTGGCGGCGGCGGAGGAGGTTGGCCGCACCGCCGACACGCTGCGCTCGGAAGTCGCGGACTTCCTCGCCGCCATGTCGGGCGGCGACGACGCGGACCGGCGGCGCTACGAGCGCGTCGACGCAAACGGCGCCACCGCAACCCTGAAGGCCGCTCACCGGGCGGCCGTGCAGGTCACGATCCGCAACATCTCGCGCGGCGGCATGGCCGTGCAGCACGACAGCCAGGACCAGATCGGCACCGATCTGGACATCGTGCTGCCGGGTGACGGTGCGATCAAGGGCCGCATCGCCCGCGGCGCCAATGGCATCCTCGCGATCGCGTTCCGCCAGGACGAGGCCAGCCTGCGGGCGATCGACCGGGCAATGGAGGTGGTGGCCCGCGGCCCGCTCAAGCAAGCGGCCTGAGCGGCGCGGCCGGGCGCGGTGGAACGGACGCGTCGCAATCGGTAGGATTGCCGGCCATTCCGGAGCGATGACGATGCCTTTGCAAACGGGCTTCCGGCGCCGCCGCGCGCTGCTGCTGCTCGGCGGCGCCCTGCTGCCGCTTTCGGCCCGCGCCGACGACCCGGCACCCGCCCCCGCGGAGCCTGCCGCGCCTGCACCGCCGCCGCCGGCTGCGGCGGCCGCCCCACCGACGCGGCGGAGCAGCGCGGGCGGCATCGACAAGTCGAAATCCTACTACCTGTTCTTCGAGCAGGGCATCGACGTCGCCTCGATGAAGGCGCTGCGCAAGGAACTGGCCACTCTGGTCGAGGCCGGCGTCACCGACATCACCATCGTGCTCAGCTCGGCGGGCGGATTGCTGTTCCCGGCGCTGAACGCCTACAGCTTCATCCGGGCCTTGCCGGCCACCATCAACACGCACGCCCTGGGGCTCGTCGCCTCCGCCGCGACGGTGCTGTTTCTCGCCGGGCAGCGGCGCTCCACCGACCGCAACGCGCATTTCCTGTTCCATCCGTCGCAATCCATCGTCCCCGGCACGGTCAACGAGCAGCAGATGCACGACCAGCTTGCGGTGATGGACGACGTGGAGGCGGCGGTCGCGCAGATCTACCGCGAGCGCACCAAGCTGACGGACGCGGACATCCAGCGGTCGCGCCACGACACGGTCGTCTTCGACGCCGACCAGGCGCGCGAACTCGACATCGTCCAGGACGTCGCCGACCTGCACATCCCCGGCGGCCAGCAGGGCAAGATCGTCTTCATCGAATAGCCGGCGGCCGCCGTCGCCACGCCCCCGGAATGACGGTCCGGTTGCATGGCCGGGATGCTTCGCCCGGCCCGATGGCCAATTTCACGCCTCCGCGATCCCATGATACAGCGTCGCGATGCCACGCCCGGAGAAGGGGTCCCGACCATGAACGAGCACGCGCCCGCCGCCAGCCTGCAACGCTTCTTCGCGGCGCCGCTGCGCGAGACCGACCCCGAGCTCGCCGCCGCGATCGCCCACGAGCTTGCGCGCCAGCAGGACGGCATCGAGCTGATCGCCAGCGAGAACATCGTCTCCGCCGCCGTGCTGGAGGCGCAGGGGTCGGTGCTGACGAACAAATACGCGGAAGGCTATCCGGGCCGGCGCTATTACGGCGGCTGCGTCTATGTGGATGTGGCGGAACAACTGGCGATCGACCGCGCCAAGCAACTGTTCGACTGTACTTTCGCCAACGTGCAGCCGCATTCCGGCGCGCAGGCCAACCAGGTTGTTTTTCTCGCCCTGCTCACGCCGGGCGACACCATTCTCGGCATGAGTCTCGCCGCCGGCGGCCACCTGACCCATGGGGCCGCGCCGAACCTGTCGGGCAAATGGTTTCGCGCGGTGCAGTATGGCGTGAAGCAGGAGACCGGGCTGCTCGACTACGAGGAGCTGGAAGCGAAGGCACGGGCGGAAAAGCCGAAACTGATCATCGCCGGCGGTTCGGCCTATCCGCGCATCATCGACTTCGCCCGCATCCGCAAGGTGGCGGACGAGGTCGGCGCCTATTTCATGGTGGACATGGCGCATTTCGCCGGCCTCGTCGCGGCCGGCGTCTACCCGAGCCCGCTGCCGCACGCGCATGTGGTCACGACGACCACGCACAAGACGCTGCGCGGCCCGCGCGGCGGCATGGTGCTGTCCAACGATCCGGAGCTCGGCAAGAAGATCAATTCCGCCACGTTCCCCGGCCTGCAGGGCGGGCCGCTGATGCACGTGATTGCCGGCAAGGCCGCGGCCTTCGGCGAGGCGCTGCGGCCGGAATTCCGCACCTACCAGCGCGCCGTCGCCGACAACGCCAAGGCGCTGGCGGCGACGCTGGTGGAGCAGGGCCTCGCCATCGTCTCCGGCGGCACCGACAGCCACCTGATGCTGGTGGACCTCCGCCCCAAGCGCGTCACCGGCAAGGCGGCCGAGGCGAGCCTGGAGCGGGCGCACATGACCGCCAACAAGAACGCCATACCGTTCGATCCGGAGAAGCCGACCATCACCTCCGGCATCCGCCTCGGCACCCCGGCCGGCACCACGCGCGGCTTCGGCGTCGCCGAATTCCAAGAGATCGGCCGCATGATCGGCGAGGTGATCGACGGCCTCTCCCGCTCCAACGACGGCACCAACACCGCCGTCGAACACGCCGTCGGCGAGCGGGTGTTGGCGCTGTGCGCCAAATTCCCGATCTACGGCGGGCATCGCTGACCGCCGATGCGCTGCCCGTTCTGTGGCCACGACGACACGCAGGTGAAGGACAGCCGTCCGAGCGAGGACGCCTCCGCCATCCGCCGCCGCCGCTTCTGCACCGGCTGCTCGCAACGCTTCACCACCATCGAGCGGGTGCAGTTGCGCGAGCTGACGGTGGTGAAGTCGGATGGCCGCCGCGTGCCGTTCGACCGCGACAAGCTGGCCCGCTCCGTCCGCATCGCGCTGCGCAAGCGCCCGGTGAACGAGGAGCGCATCGAGCGCATCGTCAACGGCATCGTCCGCCAGCTCGAAGCCTCGGGCGAGAACGAAATTCTCTCCAAGCAGATCGGCGAACTGGTCATGGAGACGCTGAAGGAGGTTGACGCGGTGGCCTATGTCCGCTTCGCCTCGGTCTACCGCAACTTCCGCGAGGCGAAGGATTTTGAGGCCTTCCTCGGCGAGCTCAGCGAACCCACATAGCCCCGCGATGAACGATTTGTCACACATGCGCGCGGCCCTTGCCCTGGCGCGCCGCGGCCTGGGCAATTGCTGGCCGAACCCGTCGGTGGGCTGCGTCGTGGTCAAGGACGGCCGCGTGGTCGGCCGCGCCGTGACCTCGCCGGGCGGCCGGCCGCATGCCGAGCCGATGGCGCTGGCGATGGCCGGCGAGGCGGCGCGCGGCGCCACCGTCTATGTCACGCTGGAACCCTGCTGCCACCACGGCCGCACCCCGCCCTGCACCGACGCGCTGATCGCCGCCGGGGTCGGCCGCGTGGTGATTGCGGCGCGCGACTGCGACCCGCGGGTGAACGGCGAGGGGATTTCCCGTCTGCGCGCCGCCGGCATCGAGGTGGAGGAGGGGCTGCTGCGCGAGGCGGCGGAGGACGTCAACGCCGGCTTTTTCCTGCGGGTGCGCCAGGGCCGGCCGCTGGTGACGCTGAAGCTGGCCTCGACGCTCGACGGCCGCATCGCCACCCGCGGCGGCGAGAGCCGCTGGATCACCGGCGAGACCGCCCGCCGCGCCACCCATGCGCTGCGCGGCCGGCACGATGCGGTGATGGTCGGCGTCGGCACCGCACTGGCCGATGACCCGGAGCTGACCTGCCGCATCCCGGACTTCAAGCCGGTGCCGGTGGTCCGCGTGGTCGCCGACAGCCATCTGCGCACCAGCCTGACGTCCAAACTCGTCGCCACCGCGCATGATGCGCCGACCTGGGTCCTCGCCCGCGCGGACGCCGATGCCGGCCGGCGCGCGGCGCTGGAAGGTGTGGGCGTGACGGTGATGTCGGTCGGTGCCTCGGACATGGGCGTGGACCTGCTGGCGGGGCTGAAGGCGATGGCGGCCAGCGGCATCACCCGCGTGCTGGTCGAGGGCGGGGCGCAACTGGCCGCGGCGCTGCTGCGGGCCGATCTGGTCGATCGCATCGCCTGGTTCCACGCGCCGAGCGTGATGGGCGGCGACGGCTGGCCGGCGGCGCAGGCCTTTGGCGTGCAAACGCTGGCCGCGATGCCGCGTTTCGTGCGCGAGGCGGCAACGCCGGTCGGCGCCGACATGCTCACCGAACTGCGCCGCGCGGCATAAGGAACGAGAGAAAAGATGTTCACCGGGATCGTGACGGGGCTGGGGACGGTGCGGGCGGTGGTGCCGATCGGCGCCGGCCAGGACATGCGGCTGGTGATCGCGACACCCGTCGCCGAGGCCGCCTGGGCGGACACGCCCAAAATCCCGCTCGGCGCCTCGATCGCCTGTTCCGGCTGCTGCCTGACCGCGATCGAGGTCGGGCCGGACTGGTTCGCCGTCACCGCGTCGCAGGAGACGCTGTCGAAGACCACGCTCGGCACCTGGGCGCAGGGCACGCGCGTCAACCTCGAACGCCCGCTGAAGGTCGGCGACGAACTCGGCGGCCATATCGTCGCGGGGCATGTGGACGGGCTGGGCCATGTGGTCTCGGCGACGCCGGAAAACGGCTCGACGCGCTGGGTGTTCGAGGTGCCGGGCGCGCTGGCGAAATTCATCGCGCCGAAGGGCAGCGTCGCCGTCGATGGCGTGTCGCTGACCGTCAATGAAGTGGACGGATCGCGCTTCGGCGTGAACATCATCCCGCATACCGCCGCCGTCACCCGTTTCGGCGCGCTCGCGCCCGGGCAGACGGTCAACATCGAAATCGACACGGTGGCGCGATACGTGGCGCGCCTGCAGGAGTACCGATGACCGACGCGAACCTGCTCACCCGGAGCCTGCACGACTACCTCTCCTCGATCGACGAACTGGTCGAGGAAGCGCGCAACGGCCGGCCGTTCATCCTGGTGGACGACGAGGACCGGGAGAACGAGGGCGACCTCGTCGTCCCGGCGCAGTTCGCGACACCCGATGTCATCAACTTCATGGCGCGCCACTGCCGCGGCCTGATCTGCCTCGCGATGACGCGGCACCGGGTGGAGCAGCTCGGCCTGCCGCTGATGAGCCAGGCCAACGGCTCCCGCCACCAGACCGCGTTCACCGTCTCCATCGAGGCGCGGATCGGCATCACCACCGGCATTTCCGCGCATGACCGCGCGCATACGGTGGCGGTGGCGATCAATCCGGACGCCGGGCGCGACGACATCGTCAGCCCCGGCCATATCTTTCCGCTGGTGGCCCGCGAAGGCGGCGCGCTGGTGCGGGCCGGCCATACCGAGGCGGCGGTCGATATCGCCCGGCTCGCCGGCCTGAACCCGGCCGGCGTGATCTGCGAGATCATGAACGACGACGGCACCATGGCGCGGCTGCCGGAACTGGTGGCGTTCGCGCAGCACCACAACATCAAGGTCGGCACCATCGCCGACCTGATCGGCCACCGCCGCCGCACCGAACGGCTGGTCAAGCGCGTCGAGGACGCTACGCTGCACCACGACATCGGCGGCGACTGGCGGCTCGTGGTGTATGCCAACACCGTCGACTACGCCGAGCATCTGGCGCTGGTGAAGGGCGACCCGTCGGCGCCCGGTGCGGTGCCGGTGCGCATGCACGGCGTCGATCTGATCGACGATTTCCTTGGCGCCAGCGGCCCTTCGACCTTGCGCGCGGCGATGCGCATCATCGCGGCCGAGGGCAGGGGCGTCGTGGTGCTGCTGCGGGAAATGTGGCCAACCAAACTCTCCGAGCGGGTCCGCGGGCTCGGCGAGGCCAAGCGCTCCGGCACGGAGTTGCGCGACTACGGCATCGGTGCGCAGATCCTGCTCGACCTGGGGGTGCGGGACATGGTCCTGCTCTCCAACACCCAGCGGACCATGGTGGGCTGGGAAGGCTACGGCCTGAACATCGTCGAACAGCGCCGGATCGAGACCGCGGCGGAGTGAGCAACATGTCGGCGTCCGATACTCTCTACGACCGCGATTTCTACGGCTGGGCCGCCGAACAGGCGGCGCTGCTGCGCGCCGGCAAGCTCGCCGCCGCCGATGTCGCGCACATCGCCGAGGAAATCGAGAGTCTGGCCCGACGCGAGCGGCGCGAATTGACTGAGCGGCTGGCGGTCCTGCTGACCCACCTGTTGACCTGGCAGGCGCAGCCGGAGATGCGTGGGCGATATTTGCTGCTGACTATTCGCTTGCAGCGCCGACAGGTTGTGCAGGTGCTGGACGATAGCAGCAGTTTGCGCTGGGAGCTTGGCGAAATCCTGGCCGATGCCTATGGCGACGCCCTGCTGGCCGCCCAGCGCGAAACCGACCTGCCGGAAGCGGCGTTTCCGCCCGAGTGCCCCTGGACGCTCGATCAGGCGCTGCATGGGGAGCCGGCTCCGGATCAGGGCGCCTGAGGGGCTCTGCCTGCCGACTGCCCATCCCCGCTTTTATGACTGGCCAAACCGAATACGAAAGTTGAGCCCGCCCGCATGAGCACGATCGACGCCGCCCTTCCATCGGCGCCCAAACTGGACGGCCCGGCTCCAAACCTGCTGGTCGTGCGCGCGCCCTATTACACGCAGGTGGTCGACGGCCTGCGCGACGGCGCCGAACGCATCCTTCGCGATTCCGGCGCGACCTACGACATCCTCGACGTTGCCGGTGCGCTGGAGATGGCGGGGGCCGTGCGGCTCGCGGTGCGCGGTGCGCGCCGCTACGACGGCTACGTCACGCTCGGCTGCGTGGTGAAGGGCGATACCGACCATTACGAATACGTCTGCCGCGAGGCGATGGCGGGGCTCACCCAGGTGGTGCTGCAATTCGGCCTCTGCCTCGGCAACGGGTTGCTGACGGTGCATACGGTGCAGCAGGCGCTCGACCGCGCGACCGCCGACGGCCACAACAAGGGCGCCGAGGCGGCGGCGGCGGCGCTGATCCAGATCCGCGCGGCCCGCTGGCTGGGGGCGGTCTGATGGCCACCGCCATCCGCCCGCGCACGCCGAAAGCCGAGCGCGGCCGCCCCCGCACCGCCGCCCGCGTCGCCGCGGTGCAGGCGCTGTTCCAGAGCGAGCAGTCGCAGACCAGCCCGGAAACCGTGATCGACGAGTTCATCCGCCACCGACTCGGCGAACTGCCCGGCACCGGCGGCTTCGAGAACGGGCGCGCGCCGGACGCCGACGCCAAACTGTTCGCCCGCATCGTCCGTACCACCACGCAGCGCCAGGACGAGATCGACCGCATGGTCGCGGAGTCGCTGCCGGCCGACTGGCCGCTGATGCGGCTCGACCCGGTGCTACGCGCGGTGATGCGCGCGGGCGTCGCCGAACTGCTGATGGGCGACGGCCCACCGGGCAAGGTTGTGATCAACGAATATCTCGACGTCTCGCACGGCTTCTTCGACGGCGAGGAGCCGCGCATGGCCAACGGCGTGCTGGACCGCCTCGCGCGCCTGCTGCGCCCCGCCGAGTTCCCCGCCGCGGCGCCGTGAGCGACCTGCCGGCCGAATTCGCGCGCATCGCGCGATACTTCCGCCCGCTCGCCGGCCCCGGCTCCCTGGCGCTGACCGACGACGCTGCCGTGCTGGCACCGCCGGCCGGCCGCGAATTGGTTCTCACCGCCGACGCCATGGTCGCCGGCGTGCATTTCCTGCCCGACGATCCTCCCGACCTTATCGCGCGAAAGCTGCTGCGGACGAACCTCTCCGACCTCGCGGCGATGGGCGCCGTGCCGCTCGGCTACCTGTTGACGATCTCGGTTCCGCGCGACACGCCAGAATCCTGGTTTTCCAGCTTTTCTGCCGGGCTCGCCCAGGATCAGGCCGAATTTGCCATCTCGCTTCTCGGCGGCGACAGCACCTCGACGCCCGGCCCGGTCACCTTGTCGCTGACGGCGCTCGGCACCGTGGCGACCGGGCAGGCGATCCGCCGCTCCGGCGCGCGGCCCGGCGACGGGCTGTGGGTGACCGGCGCGATCGGCGACGGCGCGCTCGGCCTGCTGGCGGCGCAAGGCACGCTGCCCGATCCGACCGGCTGGCTCGCCGGCCGCTACCGGCTGCCGCAACCACGACTCAATTTTGCGCGCTATGATATTGTTTCCGCGGCATTAGACATCTCCGACGGGCTGGTGCAGGACGTCGGCCATATCTGCCGCGCCTCGGGCTGTGCGGCCGAAATTATGTCGATACAAGTGCCGCGCTCCGATGCAGCGCTGGCGGCCGGAGAGGCGTTCTTGCCGCTGTGTCTGACCGGCGGCGACGACTACGAACTGGCGCTGGCCGTGCCGCCGGCGGCGGAGGCAGCGCTCCCGGCACATGCCGCGTCGCTTGGCGTGGCCGTCACCCGGATCGGCCATTTTCTCGCCGGGCCGCCCGGCGTGCGCGTCATCGGGCCGGATGGCGCCGACCTCGCGCTGACGCGCGGCGGCTGGAGCCATTTTCCGTAGGAGGCCGCCGCCTCAGAAATTCCCCGGGTTGGTCGAGGTGCCCGGCGCGCCCTGGTTGCTGTTCGGCACCGCGGCGCTGAACTTGCCCACGTTGCCCAGCAACTGTTGCAGCCACGACGCCTCGGTGCCCGGCGAGGGCGTGGTGCGGGAGACCACGTCCACCGGCAGCGAATCGTCCTGATTCCGCTTCGCCACCTTGGTCAGCACGCCCTTGTCGTCGAAGCTCAGGACGTAGACCTGCTGATCCTGCACACCCTGGGTGCCGCCGATCACCGGGCTGGTCACTTCGGAGATGTAGATCCAGGTATTGTCGTCGAACGACCCCTTGGTGGTCGGCGAGCCGATCAGCGCGGTGACATCCTGGCGTGTGGAGGTGCCGACCACGAGTTGCGCCACCACGTCGCCGTCGATCTTGTTGCCGCGCACCTGCGGCGGGTAGGAAAAGAAATCGCGGGTGCCGCAGCCGGCGAGCGATGCCAGCACGGCCGCCGCGAGCGTCAGGCGCCGCAGCGGCGCGAACGGCCCGAAAGGGGAGTAGATAGGGCGCACCGAGCAATCCTCATGGCGGGCGACACGGCTGGACACGATTGACCGGGCCGGCGATGGCGCTAGGTGTCGGGTCTCATGGCGGGGCGCGCCTGTCAACCGAAGTCGCCCCATCCGCGCGTACCCGTCTGCATTGGAGAACGATCCGTGTTCCAGTTCCTGCGCGGCCAACGGCGTGAGCGCACCGGCTACGAGCTGTATTGCGCGGCAGTGGCAGCGGCACGCACGCCGGCCTTCTACACCGATCTCGGCGTTCCGGATACGCTGGATGGGCGATTCGATCTGGTCGGGCTGCACGTGTTCCTGCTGATCCGCCGCCTGGGCACGCTGCCGCCGCCCGGAGCGGCGCTGGCGCAGGCGGTGTTCGACGCGATGTTCCACGACATGGACGTGAACCTGCGGGAACTTGGAGTCGGCGACATGTCGGTCGCCAAGAAGGTGAAGCAGATGTGGGAGGCGTTTCACGGCCGCTCCGCCGCCTACCAGGCCGCCCTCGGCAGCGCCGACGCTGGGGAGCTGGAGGCGGCTTTGGCGCGCAACGTCTGGCGTGGTGCGCCGCCGCCGGGGCAGGCGGCTGCCCTCGCACGCCTGGTTCGCGCGCAGGACGGCTGTCTCGCCACCCAGGATCTGTCCGGGTTCGCCGCCGGCCGCGTCGCCTTCCTCCCGGCGGCGGCGGCGCTGGCATGACGAGCCCTCCGCCCGAATTCCCCCGCCCGTTCGCGCTCGACCGGCTGGGCGCGGCGCCGTTCGAGATCGAGGTCACTGCGACCGCGGAGGAATGCGCCGCCCTGGCGCTGCGGCTCGGCATCCCGGCGGTGGATGCCTTCTCGTGCCGCTTCCGCCTGCACCGCGGCGAGGCCGGGCGCATCGCGGCGGAGGCGGACCTGCGGGCGCGCCTCGTGCGCGAATGCGTGGTCTCGCTCGACCCGTTCGACACCGACGTCGCCGAGGCATTCCGCGTCGTGTTCGTGCCCGAAGGCCGCGAGAGCGCGGACGACGACCCGGAGTCGGACGACGAGATCCCCTATGCGGGCTCCGCCATCGACCTCGGCGAGGCCGCCGCCGAGCAACTGGCCCTGACGCTCGACCCGTATCCGCACAAGCCCGGCGCGACGCTGCCGCCGGAGGTGCAGGAGCCGCTCGACTCGCCCTTCGCCGCGCTGTCCCGGCGCCGGGACGGGTGATGAGCGGGCGCGGGTCATGAGCGGGGGCCGGCCATGCGCCGGCGCGATGGCAGGATCGGGCATCCGGGCGGGGCGCGGCTTGCAGCGACATGGGCCCTCTGCTAGACGCCGCCGCTCGCGTTTGTGCCAGACCGTGACCGCCCCGCCCGGCAAGCCGTTTTTCATGGCTCCGGTTCTGGCCCGGGTCATCACGCTTGGCGCCACCCAGACCGGAGTTGAGTCCGATGGCTGTTCCGAAGAAGAAGACCTCGCCCTCGCGGGCCGGCATGCGCCGCAGCCACCATGCGCTGTCGCAGGAAGCCCATGCCGAGTGCCCGAATTGCGGCGAGCTGAAGCGCCCGCACCATGTCTGCGCGCATTGCGGCCACTACGACGGCCGCGAAGTGGTCGGCGCCGGCAAGGCTCTGAAGGCGGCTGTCCGCGTCTGAGCGCGCAGCGTCCCGCGCGGCCCGGCAGGCAGGCGCCGACGTGAGCGAGGTCTACACGCTGGCGATCGACGCGATGGGCGGGGATCACGCGCCGGAGATGGTGGTCGCGGGCCTCGCGCTCGCCGCCGAGCGCCATCCGTCGGCGCGCTTCCTGCTGGTGGGCGACGAGACGAAGCTCGCGGACCTGCTGAAACGCCACAAGCGCGCGGCGAACAGTTGTACGGTGCGCCATGCGCCGGAGACGATCAGCAGCGACCTCAAGCCCACGTTGGCGCTGCGCATGAAGGGCGCCTCGATGCGCGTCGCCATCGACGCGGTGGCGGCGGGCGAGGCGGCGGGCGTGGTCTCGGCCGGCAACACCGGGGCGCTGCTGACGCTGTCGAAGATCGTGCTCAAGACGCTGCCGGGCATCGACCGGCCGGCGATGGCGGCGATCGGCCCGTCCGCGCGCGGCGACGTGGTGATGCTCGACCTCGGCGCCAACGTGACCTGCGACGCCCGCAACCTCGTCGAGTTCGCGGTGATGGGCGACGTGTTCGCGCGCACCGTGCTGGGCCTGACCGCGCCCACCATCGGGCTGGTCAATGTCGGCTCGGAGGAGCTGAAGGGCGACGACCGCATCCGCGCCGCAGCGGAGGTGCTGCGCCAGAGCCACCTCGCGGCGCAGTTTCACGGTTTCGTCGAAGGCCATGACATTGCTGCCGGCACCACCGATGTGGTGGTCACCGACGGCTTTACCGGCAACGTCGCGCTGAAGATGGCGGAGGGCACGCTGAAGCTGGTGGGCGGCCTGCTGCGGCAGGTGTTCTCCTCGTCCTGGTCGGCGCGGATCGGCTACCTGCTGGCCCGGCCCGGGCTCGACCGGCTGCGCGAATGGCTCGATCCGCGCCGCTACAACGGGGCGGTGATGCTCGGGTTGAACGGGGTGGTGGTGAAGTCGCATGGTGGCACCGACGCGTCCGGATTCGCCCATGCGGTGGATGTCGCCATGGACATGGTGGTGCACCGTTTCAACGACCGGATGCGCGAAGGCCTGGCGCGGATCGTCTCGCTGCAAGGCGGGGCGGGGCCGAGAAGCGGGGTAGGACCGAAGGATGGACCTGGCAGTGGAAACGGCGGCCCTCGTCTCGCGTCGGCCGGCTGAGGCAGACGCGCCGGCCGGCACGCGGGTGGTTCGCGCCATCCTCGCCGGGATCGGCGGCTACCTGCCGGAAAAGATCGTCAGCAACGACGAACTGGCGAAGACGGTCGATACCTCCGACGCCTGGATCCGCGAGCGCACCGGCATCCGGCAGCGCCACATCGCCGAGCCGCATGAAACCTGCGCCTTCATGGCGACCCGCGCCGCCGCCGCGGCGCTGGCCGATGCCGGGGCGACAGCGGCCGACGTCGACGCGATCATCCTGGCGACCGCCACGCCCGACCAGGCGTTTCCGGCGACCGCGCTGCGGGTGCAGGCGGCGCTCGGCGTGGAGGGCTTCGGCTTCGACCTGTCGGCCGCGTGCAGCGGCTTCATCTACGCGCTCTCGGTTGCCGACGCGATGATCCGCGCCGGGCAGGTGCGCGGCGCGCTGGTGATCGGCTCGGAAGTCTATTCGCGCATCATGAACTGGCAGGACCGCGGCACCTGCGTGCTGTTCGGCGACGGCGCGGGCGCGGTGTTCCTGCGCGCCGGCACGGGCACCGGCACCGGCATCGACCGCGGCATCCTCTCGACCCACGTGCATGCGGACGGCAAGCTCGGCGACATCCTGTATGTCGATGGCGCCGTGGGGCGGCCAGACCGGCCCGGCCATCTGGTGATGAACGGCAAGGAGGTTTACCGCCACGCCGTGGTGCGCCTTGCCGGCGCCGTGGACGAGGCGCTCGCGGCCAACGGGCTTGACCGCTCCGCGGTCGATTGGCTGGTGCCGCACCAGGCGAACATGCGCATCGTCGATGCCATCGCCAAGCGGCTGGCGCTGCCGGTGGACCGCGTGGTCGTCACCATCGACCGCCACGCCAACACCTCAGCCGCCTCGATCCCGCTGGCGATGGCGGAGGCGCATGCCGACGGGCGGCTGCAGCCCGGGCAACTGATGCTGCTGAGCGCCCTCGGCGGCGGCCTGACCTGGGGGTCTGCCCTGATCCGGCTGTGAGGCCTGGAATCTCGC
>Ga0302314_10010198_pt1 | contig 16465 bp, 12 predicted proteins | sample III_Palsa_N2_3_FD_200533 | JGI IMG/M metagenome (GOLD analysis project Ga0302314, IMG submission 200533) | Peat permafrost microbial communities from Stordalen Mire near Abisko, Sweden - III_Palsa_N2_3 | ecosystem: Environmental > Terrestrial > Soil > Palsa > Peat permafrost | place: Sweden... | reverse complement strand
ATCACAAACTCGAACCGGGCGTCGCCGTCCGGAGCCGCTTCACCCTCCGGGAGCGTGGAGGTCGGGTCGAGGGTCAGGCTCATGCGGAGGCCCTCACAGGAGTCGGACCAGCGAAGGACAGGGGCGCAGGCGAGGGGCGCAAACCCGGTGCGCGGGAGCTGGGAGCCGTGGGCGCGGCGGGTCCGAAGCGGATCGCCCGCCCTTCCTCCAGTACGAGCAGCTTGTCGGCGAGGCCGAGGGCGGCGCCGCGATGAGCCGCCAGGATCACCGTGCAACCCTGGCCACGCAGAGCGGCCAAGGTCGTGCACAACGCCGCCTCGCCCTCGGCGTCAAGGTGGGCGTTCGGTTCGTCGAGAACCAGTAGGCGCGGCCCGCCGAACAGGGCGCGCGCAAGGGCGACCCGCTGCGCCTGGCCCGCCGAGAGGCCGGACCCGCCGGGGCCGAGCACGGTGTCATACCCGTTGGGCAGGCGGAGGATCATCGCGTGTGCGCCGGCCGCTGCCGCCGCCTCGACCGCCATTCGGTCGAGCGGCTCGGGGTCCTCGCCGGTCCAGGCCCGGAAACGGGCGATGTTGTCCTTCACCGTGCCGGCGAAGAGCACGAAGTCCTGCGGCAGATACCCGACACTGCGCGCCAGACGCTCGGCATCCCAGTCGGCGTAGGCGGCGCCGTCTATGCGGACGGTCCCACGGTCCGGCGCGACCGCCCCCGCCAGCACGCGGGCCAGGCTGGTCTTTCCGGCGCCGCTCGGACCGATCAGGCCGACGATCTCCCCGGGACGGGCGTCAAAGGAAACGCCCTGCAGGACAGGCCGCTCGGCGGAGCCGCACGTCATGCCGACCCCCTCCACGGCGATGACGCCGGCGGGCGAGGGCAGTTGGGTCGGCCGGGCGGACTCGGCGTCTGCAAGCAGCTCGCTGAGCGTCCTGTAGGCGCTTCGGTTGAGGGCGATGCTGTTCCAGGCTCCCACCACCTGCTCGACCGGGGCCATCATCCGGACCAGCAGAAACGAGGCGGCGAATACGGCGCCCGGCGAAATCTGGCGATCGATCGCCAACCACGCGCCGAGGCCAAGCGCGAGGGATTGGAGCATCAGCCGCACGGCCTTGATCAGGCCCAGATAGCGGCCGGTGGCGAAGGAAGCCCGGTTCTGGAGCGAGAGCATATGGCGGCGGTGCACGATCTGGCGGGCGACCAGCCCGCGGCGCATGCCCAGCGCGCGGACAGCCTCGGCCGAACGCGCGGCGTGGCCGAGATCCGTGTAGCTGGCCGCGGCCGCCCGGTTGGCCGCCTCGAGCGGCGAGCGCGTCGCCCGCTCGTTGAGCAGGGCGAGGCCGACCAGCACGGCGGCGGAGAACAGGCCCATCACGCCGAGGGTCCAGTGCACCATGAAGCCGACGATCAGGAAGACCGGTGTCCACGGCGCATCCAGGGCCGCGAGCAAGGCCGGACCGGCGAGCGACTGACGGAAGGTGTCGAAATCGCGCATGGCGCTCGCCCGCTCGGCGCCCCCGCGACCTCTGCGCAGCAGGGCGTCCATCACCGGCGCCGCCAGTGCATGATCGAGCCGGGCGCTCGCCCGCACCAGGAGCCGAGAGCGCACCCAGTCCAGCAGCGAAAGCGCAGCCAGACCGCCAAGCGCCGCGATCGTCAGCAAGGCCAGAGTCGCGTGACCGCCGGCCGGGATGGCCCGGTCGTAGACCTGCATCATGTAGATGGTCGGCGTCAGGTAGAGCAGATTGATCAGCGCGCTGAACACCGCCGCGGCGATGAACAGGCTGCGGCAAGACGAGATCGCACCCGCCATAGCGCCGCGGTCAGGCGCACCGCGCCAGAAATCGAACATCACCCAGCTCCGAACCACTGTTAAGCTGGGTGACGCAGGTCAGCGCGCAACTAGTTATAATGAATTCACGCTTAACTATAGATAGTTTTACTGGCAAGCTTAGCAATACACAGTCGCCACTGACCACCCGGCGACAAGAGATATGCTACAGGTTACTTCAGGAGGCCATGAGACGTTTTGTCCACGGCTCCGCTTCGAGCTAACGCTCGGGTCAGATTAGGGAATTCTCTGTTCCTGGAGCGCGTTCCGAAAAGTGGGAACCGGTTCTCGGATCAAACGCGCGTCAAAACATAAACCTGGAGCGCCGATCTGATCCCATCAGATCGGAACACGCTCTGAAGCGCTACTGCTGGCGCATCGACCGCCAGATCGTCTGACCGAGCGGTTCGAACAGGTATTGCAGCAGGGTGCGCTTGCGCAGGGGGATCATCACCTGCACCGGCTGTCCGGGCTTCATTTCGTCGACGCCGGGACTTGAGGCCTCCAGGGCCTGCAGATCGGAGCGGTCGGCCGTGACCTCGGCGGTGTAGAACGAGCGGCCACTCTTTTCGTTGACGAAGCTGTCGGCCGACACGCGCGTGACCCGGCCGGACACCTTGGGCGCGGCCCGGCCGGAGACGCTGGTGAAGCGCATCTCGGCGACCTGCCCCACCTTCAGGGCCGCAGCATCCTTGGGCGCCGCCTCGGCTTCGACCACCAGTCCGGCGTGGTCAGGCACCACGTCCAGCAGCCTTTGGCCGGAGGCGATCACGCCGCCGACGGTGTTCACCGCCAGCCCGACGACCACGCCGTCAGCGGGCGCGCGGATATCCATCCGGGCGAGTTGTTCCTTGGCCGCACGCCATTGCGGCAGCAGCACCTGCAGATCCGCCTCGGCGGTCCTGAGGTCCTGGGCCACGGCCTGGGCGCGCTCGCTGTCGCCTTCGGCGATCTGCATCCGGGTCTCGCCCATCGCCGTCGCAAGCTTGGCCATCTCGGCCTGCTGGGCCCCGGCGTTGCCGGACAGCTCCGCGCCGGAGCGTTCGAGGGCGCGGACCCGGGTCTGCGGCGCATACCCCTGGGCCGCGAGGTCGCGCAAGCCGACCAGTTCCTGGTCGTTCAGCTGCTGCTGGCGCCGATTGGAGTCGGCCTGCCGGTGAAAGCCGTCGAGTTCCTGGGAGGTCTCGGTGATCCGGGACTGCAGCACAGCGCGGCGCGTCACGTTGGCTTCGATCTGGGCTCGCAGTTCGGTCTGCTCGGCGCGGAGCGCCGCCTGGGCGTCGGTGAGGTCGTCGCCGGTATAGGCGGCGAATTCGGGCGGAGCGCCCAGGGTGCGTTCGCCGCGCTGTTCGGCATGCAGCCGGGCGATTTCAACCTGACGATGGATGATCCGCGAAGCGAGGCTGCGTTCGTTGGCGATGGCGTCGGCGGCGGCGAGGGAGATCAGCACCTGGCCGGCCTTCACGTGATCGCCGTCGTGGACCTGCAGGCCGGATATGACGCCACCGTCGCGGCTTTGAACCGTCTGGCGATGACCCGAAACGGTCACCGCGCCCGAGAGGGTGGCGGCGGCGTCGAGCGGTGCGATGGCGGCCCAGCCCAGGAACCCGCCGAAGAAGGCGACAGCCACGGCTGCGCCGACGGCCATGTCGGTCTTCATGCGGCCATCGAGCGGCAGGACGAGACCGTCGGCGAGCGGGGATTGGTCGAGGGTCAGGCTCATCGGATCAGGCTCGCATGCGCTCTTGGATCACCGCGTCGGCGGCGGCGGCGCGCGCGCCGGAGGCCTCGCGCATCGCCCGGGCAAGGTCTTCGAGGCCGGCATAGGACTCCAGCCGGCCGTCGCGCAGCATCAGGATGCGGTGCGCCGTGCGCAGCAGGTTCGAACGGTGGGCGACGACCACGACGGCGCAGCCTTCGCTGCTGAGCCGCGACAGGGCGGCGTCGAGAACGATTTCGCCGTCGGCGTCGAGGTGGGCGTTCGGCTCGTCGAGCACGAGCAGTTTTGGATCGCCGAACAGGGCCCGCGCCAGCGCGATCCTCTGCGCCTGGCCCGCCGAAAGACCGACGCCGCCGAGGCCGAGACGGGTGTCGTAGCCTTCAGGCAAACGCAGGATCATGTCGTGGACGCCGGCGGTCTGGGCGGCTTTGATGGCCATGGCGTCGATGTCGAAGCCCGGCTCGTCGAGCGCGGTACGGAAGCGGGAGATGTTCTCCTTCACGGTGCCGGCGAACAGGACGAAGTCCTGCGGCATGTAGCCGATGTGCCGGGCGAGGCGCTCGGGATCCCAGTCCGAATAGGCGGCGCCGTCGATGCGGACCGTCCCGCGCGCCGGTGTCAGCGCGCCAGCCAGGACGCGCGCGAGGGTGGTCTTGCCGGCGCCGCTGGCGCCCACCAGCCCGATCATCTCGCCCGGCGCCACCGCGAAGCTGATGTCCTGCAGGATGGCGCGTTCGTGGCCGGCGCTGGGGACCGCCACGCCCTCGACGCTGACGGCGCCCTTGGGGTCGGGCAGGCGGGTGTGGGGACGCACGTCGCTATCCGACAGCAACGCTGTCAGGCTGCGGTAGGCGGTGCGGTTGAGCACGATGCTCTTCCAGGCGCCGACCACCTGTTCGATCGGCGCCAGCATGCGCGCGAGCAGGAAGGAGGCGGCGAAGACGGCCCCCGGGGAAATCTGGCGCTCGATCGCCAGCCATGCGCCGAGCCCCAGGGCGAGCGACTGCAGGGTGACGCGGATGCCTTTGATCAGGTGCAGGTACTTGCCGGCGGCGAAACTGGCTTCGTTCTGCAGGGCGATCATTTCGCGCCGCTGGCCGAGCTGGCGCACCGTCAAGGCCGTTCGCATGCCGAGGGCCCGGACAGCTTCGGACGACCGGGCCGTGTATTCCTCTTCGGCGTATGCCGCGGCCGCGACGCGGTTGGCCCGCTCCAGGGGGCCATGCGTCGCGCGCTCGTTGAGCCAGGCCAGGCCGATGAGGACCACGGCCGAGACCAGGCCGGCGACGCCGAGCAGCGGATGAACCATGAAGCCGACCAGGAGGTAGAGGGGCGTCCAGGGCGCGTCGAAGGCGGCCAGCAAGGCCGGCCCCGCCAGGGACTGGCGGAAGGTGTCGAACTCGCGCATCGCCGCGCTTCGCTCGACCCGCGAGAGGTTGGGTCGGCGCAACACGGCCTGCAGCACCGGCCCCGCCATGCGGGCGTCGAGCCTGGAGCTGACGTGGATGAGCAGGCGCGAGCGGAGCCAGTCGAGCATGGACAGGCTGACGAGGGCGGCGACCGTCACCAGGGTCAGCATCGCCAGGGTCAACCGGCTCCCCGTGGGGATGACGCGATCGTAGACCTGCATCATGTAGAGCGTCGGCGCGAGGTAGAGCAGGTTCAGGAAGGCGCTGAACACCGCCGCGTGCAGGAGAAGGGATCGATTCTCAGCGAGCGCCCGTCGAAGCGGCCCCGCTCCAGCCGAAAGGCCCCTTTTCATGCGACGACCTCGATACTCCGGCGCGGATCGGACGATCCGACCTCGAGGTCAGGCTTAGGGACCAGGTCTTTCGATAGGGTAAAGCCCGGGTAGCCTTACTGCGGCGCGAAGATTCAGGCCGAGCGGGCCTCTTCGCGTACGGACGCGGCCGGGGTCCACACCATGTAGGTGCGATTGAGCACCAGCGCCTCGAGCACGCCGCTGCCGACGCCGACCAGGGCCACGAGGGCGCCCAGCGCGAGCCGCATCGGACGCAGGCCAAGCAGGGCCCCCAGGAGCAGCAGCACCGCGCTGACGACGACCAGGGCGACGGCGGCGGGGGCGCCGACGAAGATCGCCAGCAACGCCCAGAAACAAGCCGCCGAAGCCGCAAGGTTGAACGGAATGAGCGACTTCAACAGGCGGTGGGAGATGTACCCGTAGAGCTTCATCGGCGGGAGCCGCACAAGCCGCGGCCACATCGCGCGATGCACATTGATCCCCTGGCAGGCGATCCGGCGTTTGCGGCGGAACTCCTCGCGCCAGGAGACCGCGCTGCGCTCGCTGACCAGCACGTCGGCGCAGGACACCACACGCCGGCCATCCAGCAGTACATTGAGCGAAACGCAGAGGTCGTCGATCAGGTGGGGCGGCGTAGCGTGATAGGCCGTGCGCTCGATCAGGAACAGGGCTCCATCGACGCCGATCAGGCTGGTGGTCCGGCTCTCCAGGCTCTTGACCCATTCCTCGAGCGTCCAGTAGGCGGCTCCGGCTGCGCTCGATCCGGAATCGCGCGCGTTTTCGTACACCAGCCTGGCGCTCGCGCAGGCGATCGTCGGATCGCTGAGGGCGCTGGCGAGCCGTACCAGGGAATCGTCGGTCGTGCGGACGTTGGCGTCGGTGCAGGCGATCAGGTCGGCGCTGCTGCGCGCGACCAGGATGTTCATGCCCGCGGTCTTGCCCGACCGCACCTGCGAGACGACCACGTCGATCCGGTCTGCGTACGGTTCGAGCAGCTCGGCCGTCCGGTCGGTGGCGCCGTCGACGAAGACATGGATGGTAGCCGATCCGTACTCCGCGGCCATGCGCAACAGGCTTTCGGCCTTAGCGACGATGACCCGCTCCTCGTTGTAGGCGCACATGCAGATCGCGATGCTGCGACGGGACGCGGCCATCACCTGCCCGGCTGCCGTCGGCGCGGTCTGCCGCATGAGCCTGAGCGTTACCGGATAGGTCACATACGGATGGATGGCCGCCAGCCCGAAAATGCAGCCGAAAAGGAGAAGGACGCCAACGATCACCGGGGCGCCTCCTGCAGGGCGCGGCCCTGCACGACGATCGCCCTGCCCCACAGAACGCCGAGCATGAGCGTGGCCAGGCCAGCAACGGCCGGGACGTTCAGATCGATATCGTCCAACGAGCAGACCGCCGCGAGCGTGACGGCCGCCGCCAAACCGCGAGACCAGCCATCGACGATATGGCGCCAGTTCGCCGCGACCTGCAGGACGACCATCAGACCCGCGGTGCAGAGCAGGAACAGGTAAGGCGCGCCGCCTTCCAGGAAGGCCTGCACCAAACTCGAGTGGACGGCGCCGAAGTCGTACATGTCGGCGGCCGAGGCGGTCGTCAGGGTGGACTGGTTGACCTGATCGAAGGCGCCCAGCCCCCAACCGGCAAAGGGCCGCTGCAGGGCAAGGTCGATGAACCGGTGCAGCGCATCCAGGCGCCCGATGAAGGTGTCGGCGGCGCTGTCCTCGCGAATCAGGACCTTGCTGACACCAAGGCCCGCCGCCAGCAGGATCGAGGCCGCGACGGCGACGAGGGCGGCCGTGCGCGGTACGCCATGCGATGCTTCGGCGGCGCGGGGCTTGAAGATGACGACGAGGCAGAGCACGGCCCCGAGGACGACGGTCCAGGCGAACGCCATCCGCGAGCCGGTGAACCCGCAGGCGACCAGGGAAATCAGCGCCGCGCCCAAGCCGGCCGCGACGAGGACCGGCCGGGATTCGATCAGCCGGTTACGCCCGAGCAGGGACTGGACCCAGCCCAGCGCGGTCAGGCAGATCATGCCGAAGACGACGCCGGCGACATTGGCGTTCAGGAGCGTTCCGGTGAATCGCCAGGTGTGCGTCACCTTCACCACCCCCATGACCCGGAACGGGTCGGCTTCGTACAGCCAGAACGAGCCGACCGCATAGACGCCGCCTGCCGCCGCCAATACGCCGCAGAATAGCCTCGACCGCGCCCGTCGGGCGCCCGCGAGAACGCCGCAGACAAGCAGCGACAGCAGCCCCAGAAGCTTGGCGGCTTCCAGCGGCGCCTCGGACGGGACGATCGAGAACCGCCCCATGGCGAGGCCCCACGCGGCGGCGCACATCACCAGGATCAGGACGGGTGTAAGGGCGGCGAACACGGATGTGCGCCGGACCATCAAGCCGGCCAAAACCGCGAGGAGGAGCACATTCGTCAGGGCGGCGCCCGCCGCGAGAACGCCGCTGTTGACGCCAAGCAGGGTGAGCTCTGCGAACACGACCAGTATGGGCGCAGCCGACAGCGCCCAGTCCATCGCGTCGGTTCTGCTGCGATGGGACGTGGCGGTGCGGGCCAGGCCCTTCCAGTGTGCGGTCGATCCGTCGGCCAATGACATGCCTATCGGCTCGGCGGGGGTTGCCAGGTCTGATAGGTCCGGCCGGCCCACGAATCGAAGATGCCAAGCGTATTGGCGACGACGAGCTTGGCGGCGGCGCCCAGGTGACTCAACACAGGAATCCTGGTCGTCAGCGCAAGCGCCATCACCGCAGCGAAGGCAAGAAGGAAGATCAACAACTGTAAGAACCCAAATCCGATCGCGATTGAAGCGGACAGGAACAGCAAGGTCGAGGCCGCCAATAGGCCGGTATACCAACGGATCAACCGGTGCGAGATATATTTGTACAAGTCGGATGGCTTCAGTCTGGCCACTTTGGGCCACAGGTGGCGGTGGCTTGAATAAGCCCGACAGGCGATCCTGCGTTTGCGGCGAAATTCGTCGTGGCTGGATACGGCGGTCCGCTCGTAGGCGTGAACCTCGGGCGCGCTCACCAGGCGCCGGCCGGCGAAGATCACCGACATGGAGACGATGAAGTCATCAAGCAGATGGCTCGGCACCTCGGGATAGAGTGCAAGACGCGATGCGAACAGTGAGCCGTCCGCCCCCATCGTCGAGCCGCTGCGCGATTCACGCCGCTTCACCCACTCCTCCATTCTCCAGTACGCCGAACTGGTCGTCGCCATCTCACTGTCGTTTGAATTTGTATAGATCAGGTGACCAGCGACAGCGCCGATGGCGGGGTCGGAGAAATACTGCAGAAGCCGGGTGACATGCTCCGGTTCGACCAACACGTTGGCGTCGGTGAAGATCATCACCTCGGTGCCCGCGGACCGCGCCAGGACGCCCATGCCGACCGCCTTGCCGGTCCGCTCCTCGGCGGCGACGACGGTGATGAAATCCTGTTCCGTCCTGAGGATTTCGAGCGTCGCGTCGGTGCTGCGGTCCACGTAGCAGGCGAACTTCAGCGCTGGGAGCTTGGCTTGGATCCGGCGCAGGTTGTCGATCTTCTCCGGCATCGACTTGGCCTCATTGTACGCGCAGAAGACGAGCGTCGCGCTTGGCAGCGGCGCCGTCACGTCGATCATGACCGGCTGGCGGCGGAAAAGGCTGAGCGATAGTGGATACCAAAGGTAGGGGTGGAAGAACAGCAGACCTGAGGCGAACGCCAAGCCAAACAAGATCAAAGCCCAGACTGTCGAATTCATCGCGCCGCCCCCCACACCGCGCAACATGGCGTCGAAATGCCCAGACTTCGGGCGCCAATCCTGGACGCCGCCGCTAAGGACCGGCGCGGACTCCATATACACCGGCGCCAATGATTTCCATTAGCCGGGGCGCCGGGCCTACTCTGTCGGATCACGGATTGGCCTTGCGGTGCTCGACGATCTTCTTGACGTCCTGCGCGCGCTCTTTCGGCAAAACAAGGACATGATCCGCCGTCGCTATGACGATGATGTTGTCCAGTCCGATCACGGATATGGACGGCCCATACGACCACAGCAGCGAACCGGTGGCGTCAAGATGCGCGGTGTCCCCGCGGCGCACATTGTCGTCGGCGTCGCGCTCGCTATGGCGCCACAGCTCGCTCCAGGAGCCGATATCCACCCAGCCGACGTCGAGCGGCGAGACGACCGCGTGGGAGGTCTTCTCCATGATCGCCACATCGATCGGGATGGACGGACAAGCCGCAAAAGCGCCGCCGTCGAGGATGAGGCCGCTGGGGTCTGTCGCGGCCGTGGCGAGCGCAGCGCGTGAGGCGTCGACGATCTCGGGGCAGTAACGCTGCGCCTCCTGGAGGAGCAAGGCGGGCCGGTAGAGGAATATACCTGCGTTCCAGGAATAGCCGCCCTCGGCCAGATAGCGTTCCGCATCCGATCGCTCCGGCTTCTCGACGAAACGGGAAATCCGGTGAATCCCGTCGCCGACGGCGGCGCCGCTCTGGATATAGCCATACCCGGTCTCCGGCCCGGTCGGCGCTATGCCGAAGGTGACGATGTTGTCCTGAACCGCGGCCATGGCCGCCGATACCTTCGCCCTGAAAAGCTCGCCATCGCGGATCACGTGGTCGGCCGGCATGAGCAACACGGCGGCGCCAGGTGCATGTCGGGCGGCCCAGTCGGCGGCGACGATGGCGACGGCGCAGGTATTGCGGCCGAACGGCTCCATGATCACCTCGGCCGGCCGCATGCCGATCTCGCGCAGCTGTTCGCGAACGATCGCGCCGTGCCTGGCGTTGCAGATGATCAGCGGATCGAGGAACTCCGGCGATCCGACACGAAGCGCCGTCTCCTGCAGCATGGCGTTGCCGGATCCGAAGGCGTGGAATTGCTTGGGGCGTTCGTCGGTGGATGTTGGCCAGAGGCGCGTGCCCGCCCCGCCCGACATAATGACCGGCAATATCGACACTTGGCCCCCCTGCTGTTCTTTCATCACACCATAGCCCTCGCTACGCAACAACCTGCCCAGCGCATCGGAACGTGCGAGAGACTGTCTGGTGGCGCCCACATCGAACTTCGCCGCCACCCTATATTTGATCGCAAACCCTCAAGAGACGATGAGTGAACGTGAGTGCAGGCGATCCAATTTCCCCCATGTAGCGTGGTTAACCGCCATATACATTCATTTATTTAAGTAAACCATGATTTCAAAGATACAATTACTTTTCCTTTACCACGGTAATTATCGATGATGTAGTGGATGTGGCGGATTATCTCCCACAACGGGAGAATATCCATGCGCCCACTCGCTTTGCTCACGCTTGCACTGCTCGGCCTTCTCGGCGCTTGCGCCGAAGCGCCGGCATCCCTGCAGGCCAACGCCGGCCCGGTGATGCCGGTGGGGGTCCCCGACCGGGCGCCCTCCAGCTTCACGGCGACCTGCACCCACTCGCCGAGTCTGTGCGGCGCGCCCGACACGGCGAAGGTCGCGACGGCCGACGACCGCGTGAACGCCGCAGCCCGGCTTGCGACGCTCGCCATGGCCACGACCTACCGGGTCCGCGGCTCGGACGGTCTGCACATCGCCGTCTTGATCGATATGAAAGCGCCCGCTGCGGCCGGCGCGGCCAGTGGGGCGTTCGACGACGGCGCGGCCCTGCGGCTGCTGCAGACGGTCAACAATGCGGTGAACGGCGTCATGGCGCGCGACACCAGCCTGCTGATCAACACGGCGGACGACTGGGCGCCGGCGGCGCGGACAGCGAACGGCCTGGTCGGGGACTGCAAGAGCTTCGCCGCCGAAAAGCGCCGACGCCTGATCGCCGCCGGCTTTCCTGCCGACCGGCTGTTCTATGCGGTGGTGTTCCGCGAAGACATCGGCCTGCACGCCCTGCTGATGGCCCATCTCGATGGCGGCGACTACGCGCTCGACAGCCGCCAACCCTGGGTTACCCCGTGGTACGAGGCGGCCTATACCTATGTGCAGCGGCAGGCCCTGGGCGACCCGATGCATTGGACCAATCTGGTCGCCGCGCCCACCGCCGTCGTGGCGCCGATTTTGCTGGCACAAAATCGCATCCCCGCAGCCGCCGGAGGCGCCGGATCGCGTTGACCCGACCGATCTGTCCGATTGTTGTGGCTCGGGACATGATAGTGCAACGATCCACCAGCGTGCTATTTCCCCTCCCCGGTCCTCTGAGCGCGAGCATCAGCCTATGAATATGAAGCGTCTACCGGCAACCGCCTTCGCGATCGCTCTTGCGGCGCTCTCGACCGCGCCGCTCTCGGGGGTTGCGCAAGGACAGGCTGCCCCGGCGGCCAGCTCGGTGGTCGGCGACTACAAGCTTGGCGTTTCGGACAAGATCCGCGTCCTGGTGTTCAACGAACCCACCCTTTCGGGCGAATTCAACGTCAACTCCAATGGCGCGATCGCCTTCCCCTTGATCGGGGACGTGAAGGCTGAAGGCCGCACGACCACCGAAGTCAGCAAGGAGATCGTCGGCCGTCTCAGCGAGGGATATCTTCGCGCGCCGCAAGTGAGCATAGACGTGCTGACGTTCCGCCCATTCTTCATCTTGGGCGAAGTTAACAAGCCCGGCGAGTATCCGTATATCAACGGTCTTACCGTGCTTCAGGCCGTGGCCACGGCTGAAGGATTCACCTATCGCGCGAATAAGTCGATGGTCTTCATCAAGAAGGAAGGCGACGCGGGCGAGCACGAATATAAGATCACCACCGACACGCCCGTCTCGCCTGGGGACACTATTCGGATTAAGGAACGATATTTTTGATGCCGCGTTGGGTTGAATCCGGCACAAGCCTTGCAGGGGCTAGCGCAAGATCGTTTCCGAATGTATCCTTTCCTGTCAGGTTGCAGGAGGGCGACCTAACTCTGGGGTGCTGAAATGAATGCGGGACGTATGATCGCCCTTGCGATCGTCGCGAGTACCGCGACCTGGTCGGTCACGACGGCGCCCGCCGTCGCCGCCATATCGCCAGTCGATGCGGCGGCGCAACTCGGGCAGGAGCTGGTCAAGGCGGTTCAGGGTTTTCCCGCCGCCGCGGCAGTCGCCACGATCGAGGCTCAGTTGGCCTTGGTGATCGAGCAATCGGGCGTCAGTAGCGATATCGCGCTCCAGGCGCTGGACGTCGCCGAAGCCATTCCAGGCCTTTCGCCCAACGCCAGGACGGCGATCGAGAATCTCAAGCGGCTTATCAGGACCCGCAAACGCAACTACATTGGCGCCCTGGGCGGCGGCGGTCTGGGCGGCTTCGGGAGCGGCGGCCCCGGATTTGTCGGCGGCGGCGGCGCCTCGGACTATAGTCACTAATCATTAAGGTCACTGACGCGACTGGGGTCCGATCGGATCGAACGGTTTTCGGGGGTTAATCATGAATCGAACGCGCGCCTTCATAGCGGCCTCGGCGTCGATCTTCGCGTTCGTTGTCACAGGATCGGCCTGGGCGCAGTCATCCCCTCCCACGGGCCCCACGGCGACAGGGAACACCGATTTCTATTCGGGCCTGCAGGCGTTCGGCTCGTTCGAGGATTTCGGCGCCTTCAACGACTATAACCGCGGTCGCAACGTCAGCGTCCTGCAGCGGGAGCGCCCCGAGTACTCGGCCATCGGCATCCCGTTCTCGAGCTTCATCCTCTATCCGCGGCTCGTCTCGGGGCTGGGCTACACCGATAACGTGTTTGCGACGACCGGCTCCAAGAGCTCTGACGAATACGCCGAGATCGATCCGCAGATCATCGCCCAGTCCACCTGGTCGCGGAACTCGCTCCTGATCGACGCCGGCGGCCTGTTCCGCGAATTCGCAAGCAAGAGCAGCGAGGACGAGGACGGCGGGCATCTGCGCGCCACGGGCCGCTTCGATCTCGCCGGCGCCAGCTACGCCCTTGCGGGCGCCGACATCCAGCGGACCTACGAGGAGCGCACCGATGGGGGCTTCCCGGTCGGTGCGGCCACGCCGGTCCCGTATACGACTTATGGAGTATTTGGTCGGGGCGTCTATCAAGAGGGGCGGATTCGGGCGAGCGGCTCGGTCGACTTCCGTGGCTTCAATTTCGATAGTGTCGACGCGACCGCTGCGGCCGGAGGCGGCAAGATCAGCCAGAGCAGCCGCGACGAATCGGTGACAACCGTCGCCGGCCGCGGCGAATATGCCCCGACACCGGATACAGGCGTTTTCGGCGAGCTTGCGTATGTGAGTTCGGACTACAGGAGCCTGGTCGGCGTGCCCGATCGCAGCTCGCATGAGTATCGCGCTCTTGTGGGCACGGACTTCGACCTGACCGCCCTGATCCGCGGCGAGGTGGGCGGCGGTTACGTCGATCGCGAATACAACTCGTCGACCTACGGCTCCATCTCGGGCTTCGCGTTCCGGGGCCAGGTGGAATATTTCCCGACGCCGCTCACCACCTTCACGGTGAACGCGAGCCGGTCGATCCAGGACGCGGTCATCGTTAATTCAGGTGGTTACTTCTCGAACCTCGTCGGCCTCAAGGTTGACCATGAACTCCTTCGGAACCTGCTGCTGAACGCGGCGGTGACCTATGAGTACGACGAATACAACCAGCTGGCGCGTCACGATATCATCGGCAACGCGCGGATCGGCTTCCAATACCTGCTGAGCCGAGGCGTCGGAATCAACGCCAGCTATTCGTACGCCAAGCGCGAATCCCGAGCGATTCCCACCCTCATCGGGCCTCAATTCAATGTAAACCGACTGTTCATCGGGCTGGTATTGCAGCGGTAAGATTTGATACATCCGTAAGGTATATCAAAGCCGCTCGACACGCAGTTCGGGACTGGAGCAGCGAGGGTATGTCCATTTCCGAAACGCCTGTCCCGCGGCCATTGCCGCGGATGGTTCCTAGCGCCCTGAACGAACCGTTTGATCTGGCTGGGCTGATCGGCGTATTCCGCCGGCGGCTACCGCTGTTGTTAGCCATAGCCCTGTCGGTAACCCTCATCGCAGTGCTGGCGTCGCTCGTCATGACGCCGATCTACGCCGCCACGGCAACGATCAAGGTCGACCCCACGCAGCGACCGCTGCTCGACGTCAACTCCGCGGTGAACGGCGCCCCGCCCGATCAGTCCGTCGTCGATACCGAGGTATCGATTCTGGGCTCGCGTTCCGTGGCCGAGGCCGTGACCCGGCAGCTGAATCTTGTGCAGGATCCCGAATTCGGGGAGCACCCAGGGCCGCTCGACTGGCTGATCGGCCATCACCAGCAGGCGAAGGCCCCCGGCGACGACGCCTTCAACCGCTCTGTCACCCGCGTGCAGAAATCGCTCACCGTGCAGCGGGACGGCACCACCTTCCTGATCGATGTCGTCGTCAAGTCGAAGGACGCCGGCAAGGCCTCGCGCATCGCCAACAGCTTCGCCGACGAGTATATCGGCTTCAGCCTGAAGACCCGTGTGGACGCAGCCTCCCAGCGCGCTGCGTGGCTGAACCAGCGTCTCGCGGCGCTCGGTGATCAGGCGCAGCAGGCGGACTCGGCCCTCGCCCATTACCGGTCGGCCACCGGCCTCGTCTCCGGAAGCGTGGCTTCGGGCACCGGCGCCGGTACGGTGAACGACCAGCAGATCGCCGCCATCACGACGGCCCTGACGACAGCGGAGGCCGACGCCGCCGCCGCGGCGTCGAACGCCAACGCCGCTCATAACCAGATGGCGCATGGCGGCATGGACGCCGTCGCCCAGGTGCTGAGCTCGCCCACCATCACGGAACTTCGCCGCCAGCGCGCCGAGGTCGGGCGCGAGCAGGCCCAGATCAACGCCCGCTACGGTCCGAAACACCCAGAGGCCGTGAAGGTGCAACAGCAGGTCGAAGGTCTCGACCAGCAGATTCAGGACGAAACCCGGCGGATCATTTCCGGCCTGGACAACGACGCCCGGGCATCGGAGGCGCGGGTCACCGCCATGCGCACTCAAATGAACGCTTTGAAGGGCGAACAGACGGCGCATAGCGCCGCCTCGGTCGAGGCCGACAGCCTGGAGCGCCGTGCCGAGGCCAGCCGGACCATCTACAATCAGGTCGCGCAGACCGCCCAGTCGACCACCCAACAAGAGCATATCGACGAGACCCCTGGCCGCATCATGATGCGGGCAGACGCCCCGGACAAACCTGTGTTCCCGAACAAGCCCCTGTTCGCCGCGCTTGGCCTGGTCCTCGGACTGGTTCTTGGCGTCGCCGCGGTTCTGGTGGCCGAGGTGATGGACGGAGGCCTGCGTACGGTGGAGCAGGTCGAGCGCGAACTCGGCGTGCCCTTCATCGCCTCGATCCCGCTGCTGGCCAGCAAGCAGCTCTCGGCGGCCAAGGTGCAGACACCGTGGGACTTCCTGATGCAGAAGCCGATGTCCGGCTTCGGCGAAGCCTTCCGCACCATCCGCAGCGCGCTTCTGCTGCCGCTGGAGCACAAGTCGGCGCACATCATCTGCCTGACCTCGGCGGTTCCCAACGAGGGCAAGACGGTCACCGCCATCTCACTGGCGCGCACCATGGCCATGGCCGGCGATCGCGTGTGCCTGGTGGATTGCGACCTGCGACGGGACATCGTCAGCTCGCTGCTCACCGACAAGCCGGAGAACGGCCTGCTCGAAGTGCTCCGCGGCAAGTCCCAGCTGGACGATGTGCTGGTGCCGGACGCCGTTCCCGGACTGGACCTGCTTCCGCTGGCCCATGTCACCTTCACCCCCCGCGACGTGTTCGGCAGCGAAGCGACCAAGAACCTGCTTGAAGTGCTGCGGGGCCGCTATGACTGCGTCCTGCTCGACGCGCCGCCTCTGATGGCCGTGGCCGATGCGCGGCAACTGGCCGTACTGGCCGACGTCACCCTCATGGTCGCGCGGTGGAAGAGCACCTCCCGCGTGGCCGTCCGCGCGGCGCTGCAGCGGTTGCTGAGTGACGGAGCCAACGTGTCCGGCGTCGTGTTGACCATGGTCAACCCCAACGATCGGGGCGCGCTGACCCAGTCAGACTCGCTCTACTACTACGGCAACTACGGGAAGTATTACGCCGAATAGCGCGGGGCCCGGAGACGTTAGAGCGCGTTCCGAAAAGTGGGAACCGGTTTTCGGATCAAACGCGCGTCAAAACAAAAGCCTAGAGCGCCGATCTGATTCCATCAGATCGGAAC